>Ga0181516_10003546_pt1 | contig 10358 bp, 9 predicted proteins | sample PEATcosm2014_Bin_25_FD_121104 | JGI IMG/M metagenome (GOLD analysis project Ga0181516, IMG submission 121104) | Peatland microbial communities from MTU Mesocosm Facility, Houghton, MI, USA - PEATcosm2014_Bin01_10_metaG | ecosystem: Environmental > Terrestrial > Soil > Wetlands > Peat | place...
GCTCGGCGCGCAGCGAAGCTCGACCCGATGGCTGCGCTCCGTTGCGATTGACGCTCAGTGAGCGAGGCGAGGGCGGTATCGGCTCTTTTCACTACTTAACATAATATAGATTGTGCGTAAGTGATTTACCGTGAATGGGTTGCAATGGTCGATGTGCCGCAATGTTGGAACTTTGCGATCGCGCATGCCATCGGGCATGGCGGTATCTATCTGGACCCTCCAAACTTGTTACTTAGTTTACGTCGGATCCCTCTTGCGCCTCTGCGCATGAAATGGACCTAGCAGTCAGGGCGGTGGTGCATCCTCCGATCAGCGACCTTTAGGCTCCGGCAGCGGTTGGCTGCTGAAATGATATCGCGACAGAACGTAAGAATTCGTTGGCATCGCGAACCAACAATTTCACGGGAGCCGGCCTGCTTTGTCCGCCGGTGTCGCCGCCTAGGGTATCAATCTTCTCGTATCTGAGTTCCGGGCTCCTTGTGCGAATTAGCAGAGCCGCCAAGAGCCGCTCCGGTTCAACATCCATGCGCAAGGCCAACTCGGCTAGCTCGAGGTCGTCCAGGCTCAACATCAGTGCGCCAGAGCGTCCACCTTTGCTCGTAAAAACCGGCAGACTCAACATCCGCTCCAGCCACGGTTCGAAATGATCCCCGGTGTAGATGGAGAGTGGAATCGGATCGTAAACTAAAGCCACGGGCACAACGCGCCCCACTGCCGGTATCGGAGAGCCGTCTGCCGCGCGCGCATTGCCCGCCAGGAGTGCCTCCGCCGCCGTGTAGGCTTGCAGCACCGGCTCAGCGATAAATCGTTTCAATGCGGAGAATGATCCCGTTCTTCTCAGATCAAAGTCGACGACGTGGCCCTTTATCTCAATGACGAAGGCGATCCCATCAGAGATAATAACTATGTCGCGTTCGCGCCAATTGCCTTCCCAGTAGATCTCGTAGGCAAAATAAAGCTGCACCTGCCTATCGCCGTACCACTCATGAAATAGCCATTGCACGTAACCCTCGAACATCATTCCGAATTCGCCTCGAATGCTTTTTACCTGTTGGATCGTCAGGGCTTCGGCTTGGCGCATTCGCAAACTATTCAGGGACGAGTGCGGTAATCCACAGGCGTATAGATTCCTGAGCAGGGTCGTCGAGACTATCAGACGGCGATCACCGAACGCGATGACCGGCGTCGCATGCATCTGATTGGATTCGTATAGCAAATCCGCGAGCGTGTTTGACTGCCGGGAAAGCTCCCAAGGTACGGTCCCATCTATGGTGGCCACCTGAAGCAAAGCGCCCACTCGCTCTCTCACATCGGCCGGAACCGAACCGTAAAATCGCCCGAGTTCAAAGACTAGGTCGGAGGAAGATGGCCGTTCGATCTGGAACTGAAGGCTCGGCGTTCCAGAAAGAAACGCAGCCACCAAGTACTGTTCGGCAGACATTCCCAAATTGTCTCCAAACCATTCGGGCAAAGTTCGGCTTTTCCGCGCGGCAAACAATTCGCCGATGCTTTGCTTGGTAGCATAAGCGAATAGTCTCGCGAGTGAATTGGCGTAGGGCCGATTGGGATTGTGGGCCACCATATTGCGGATGAATTGCTCCACCGCGTCTTTGGGCAATTGAGCCCAATCGGAAATCTTTTTCGTCCTGAAATCTTCGAGGAGACGCCGACTTAGGGCTTCGCTCTGGAACGAGAGAAGGACGTGGGAAACACGAAGGCGCTCGGCGCCATTGAGGCCGGTTGATTGGCCTGCGCGCGGGGAAAACCGGCCAGCGAGCTCAATCGTCGCCATAAGAGCTTGCGTCGAAAAGGGCACAAATTGCCCCGGCAGGCCTACCATTTGTTCACGTGCTCGGCTCAATTCATCGCCCAGCAGTATGAATTCCAAGAGATTCGTCACGTGGCGAACCTGGCCGGCGTCCATCAGCGGAACGGATTCGAATGCGGCCTCGTTGAATTGGCTTAGAACGGCCACGTAGCTTGCCACCGCACCGAAGTCGAGTCGCTTGAGAAAGCGCACGCACTCGCCATAGCTCAACACGCGGTCGAAGATTCCTTCGGCCACGAGCATGACGGCCAACTTGGGTATTGGCGGATTCATTTGCGACCCAATATGGGCTGAAGCTGAGGACCAGCACGCCCAAACACCGTTGCCCACGCGGCCGGGTGGCTGAGGACCACCCGAACCCAACCAGGTACCACTCCAAGAACTCGCGCCGGCGGAATATCCGTGGCAAGGGTCTAAACGTGAACAAGCCCCTCCACGAGCTTCGAATGCCCTTCGGCTGCTTTCGCGCGATTGTGACGCGCTACCTCTTCCCGATGCAGAAGGAACTCGGGCACTTACCGTCACCTTGGTTCAAAGTGCGAGAGACAAAGTCCGTTGGCATTGAAACTTTTATTCCCTTTGTCCAACGTTGCACGTTTCGGCCACATCGCCGAGACTCAAGCCAATCCGACGGCCGCAAAACATCGATCCTCGCCCCATGCAAATCAAACCGACGGACAAGACCCTGAAGAACCTGCTCGAAAGCAGTTTCTTTAAGATACCTCGCTTTCAGCGCGCATATTCGTGGGACAAAGAAAACGTGGATGATTTCTGGACCGACGCTATCACATCTGATCAAGCGGACTATTTCATCGGCTCATTTGTCGTGTATCCTGAGTCAAAGGGATCGGATACGTTCATGGTGGTTGACGGCCAGCAGCGGCTCACGACGGCAACGCTGTTGCTTGCAGCAATTCGTAACGCATTCGATGCATTGGGCCAAGCCGACAATGCTAAAGGCGTCCAGAAACTCGTCGAGCGTGAGGATATAAACAACCAACGTCGGTTTATTCTTCTGACTGAGACGTCATATCCCTACCTGCAGGAACACATCCAAAAGTACGGTAAGGCCGAGTTGCCCAAGACTGCTGGTCGAGAAGAACAGGCGCTCGAAGCCGCCTTTGTATACTTAACACACCAAGTCAATTCGGTGGTGCAGTCCGTCGAAACGGATGCCTCAATCAATGCGAAGAAAAAAACTGAGGAAAAGCGTGCGCGACTGCTGAAACTTCGGGACAACGTCCTGCGGCTTCAGCTAATCATGGTGGAGCTAACGGATGAGGACGAAGCTTACCTGATTTTTGAGACGCTGAATACTCGCGGGAAGGATTTGGGTATCGCGGACTTGGTCAAGAACCTGATCACCAAACTGAGCAAGCCCTCGAACAAGGATGTCGATACAGCCAAAGAGAAATGGAACAAGATCCTCTCGTATTTCGATGAGTCCGCGGTTGGAACCGACATCAACAGTTTCATTCATCACTCATGGCTTTCTAGGCATCCGTACACTGGCAAGGAGAGGCTTTTTCGGGACATACGGATGATTGTCACCAAGGCTAACGTTGCCCAATTTCTGGAAGAGCTCGTTCGCGATGCTGAGATTTACCGGGCGATCTTCGAACCTAACACGGTCAAATGGAAGAAGGAGGAGGCAGACATCCGCACGTCGCTTGCCGCGCTCAACATATTCCGTGTCATTCAGCCGGTGCCCATGACATTGGCACTCCTAAGAGCGTATCGCGATGGCCCGCTTTCTCTCAAGAAGATCCGCGCCATCTTAATGCAGCTCGAGAATTTCCATGTCCAGTTTACGGCGCTCACCGCGCAGCGCACTGGCGGAGGAACGGCCAAGATGTATGCCGCAGCTGCGGAGCAGCTGAGCAAATCAACAAACGCCCAAAGCGCGGCCAACACACTAACTGATTTCCAGGCCAAGATGCAGGCAAGGAAGCCAAGCTTCGCCGAATTCGAGGCCGGCTTTAAGGAACTGGCGTTTTCGACAGAAAACACAAAGCAGAAGGCTCTCGTCCAATATATACTGCGGAGACTGGACCAACATCAGCGGGGCAGCACACCAATCGACTACGGTCTGATGACGATCGAACATATCGCGCCGGAGAATCCACCTTCGGGTACGGCACGAACGAAGCGCTTCGCGCAGATCGGAAATCTGCTGCTGCTCGACGAAGTCGGTAACGGCAAAGTTGCTAACAAAGATTTCCCAGCTAAGAAACTCATCTACCAGTCATATGGAGTACCGGTCGGCAAAGCGATTTCCACTGCGACAAGCTGGGGCGACAAAGAGATTGAGGCTCGGACGACTGATTTGGCGAAGACCGCCTACAACAAGGTATTCAAGGTATGATGCCCCCACAGCATTTCTTAGCCACAACGCTTTACGCCAAATTGGTCGTAGAAGTGTCCGAACTCGATGGAAGGCGTACAGGAATGAGTATGCGTCCCAGTTAGAACTTGGGGTAGCAGCATATTGGCAGCTATTTATTTCAACCTTTGACTACGCCCTGGCATCATTTGCCTGATCAATCTCCTGTACCCTATTTAACCGAGCGTATTGCTCAGGAGGCGATGCATGTTCGTTTTGCGGCTGCTTTGGGCAGCCTGGTACTCGCTCGCAGCAGAGAAGATCAGAAGCCCTTTGAGCTCGATCTCGCGCCTCCTCTGCCGCGCGGCGTGCGTATCTACATGTACAACGCGACGCGCCCCCCGGGCGGTAGACCGGTGGGCGAGCACAAGATCCAGTTGATCGTTTCTGGTCAGCAACGATGTGATCGGGCGTCATTCGACCACAGCGGCGGACGGTTCGTGCTCCTCGTGGGGTACTGCGTGGAGGAGGACGTTTTTGTGCTTTGGGACGCAGGCCTTTATGAGAATTTTGCTTGGTCGCGAAATGTACAAGTGAAAGCGGAAACAATCCTTCAGGCATCTGCGGGAAAGCTAGGGCAACAACCGCGCCAGCTTCGTGTTGCCCCAGGACGAGTTACGCTCGAGACTGTCATTGCTGTTAGGCCCCGGCGACTTCAGGAGGCGATCATCAAACGGATGGAAATTACTCGCGCTCGTTTGCTCCGCGACTAAGTGCATGGGCAAGCTCGCAAATCTTAGGCTGAACCAGGCCTATCATAAACCGGAAGACGATATCGCTCGCGGTTTCTATCTCCCATGTCTCGCGGCGGCACAGTACTACGACCGTGCGGTAGGATTTTTTAGCAGCGCGATTTATGCCCTCGCGTGGCCAAGCCTGCGTCAGTTCGTAGATCAAGGCGGTAAAATGCGCCTAATCTGCTCGCCGGTTCTTTCGGTCGACGACACCAACGCGCTTACGGAAGGCTACACCGCAAGAAGAGATGCAGCACAGGGAGAGCTTCTCAAGAGTGAATTCGTGCGGATGCTGGCCACGCAGGGGACAGTCAAACCCGCTAAAGTTCTAGCGTCCCTCGTCGCAATCGGCGTCGTTGACTTTCGAATCGCCTGGGTTGGCGAGGTCGCTGGTGGACATCCTAAGCGGCTGTTTCACGACAAGGTTGGGATCTTTCGAGACCAGGATGGCGATGCGGTTGCATTCAAGGGCTCGATGAATGAAACGTGGCCCGGGCTCGCATTGGATGGCAATTTGGAGTCGGTTGACGTTTTCCTAAGTTGGGCGGGCGACCGCGAAAAGGCGCGAGTCGACAAAGAGCGGGAGTATTTCGATCGGCTCTGGACAAACACGTTCCCGGGCGTGGTGACGGTGGCATTGCCGGAGGTGGCCCGCAACGAATTGATTGCCGCTTCGGACCCGGAGCATTGGCGCGAACTCGTTGACGAAATTTGCATTGAGCTCGGATCAACTGCGGATTGGACGAGAGCGGCGCGGTTTGATGGCAAGATCCTGATGCCTCACCAGGCCACAGCACTGGACGCTTGGCGTGAGCGGGACCGACGGGGTATTTTCGCTCATGCAACGGGGGCTGGTAAGACCTTTACCGCGCTGTGTGCCATCAATGACGCCTTCTCGCGCGGGGAAGCGGTTTTGGTCGTCGTGCCAAGCGATCTCTTACTGCAGTCGTGGGCTGCCGAAATGCGCACTGCGTTCGATTCCCAGGGACTTCGCCTTCTTGTGTGTGGCGGCGGCCACAGCGATTGGCGGACGGAAGAAAGGCTACGAAAGTGGACCCGTGTAGCAACGGGCGCTCCGCGGGCAGTTCTCGCGACAATCCAAACGGCGTCGACGCGCGATTTCATTGAGGCCTGCAAGGGTGGCTCGCATTTATTCATCGTTGCGGATGAGGTGCATCGACTGGGTGCGCGAAATGCGAGAAACATCTTCTCTCTCGAAACCGGACCACGTCTCGGGTTGAGTGCGACGCCTCAGCGCGCGGGCGACCCGGACGGCACTCGCGCGATTTTCGCCTATTTTAACGGTGTGGTGCCGCCACCGTTTACTCTCTTTGATGCGATTAAGGCGGGAACGCTCACACAATACGCGTATCATGTGCACCGGATCTCGCTCGAACCGGACGAGCAGGACAAATGGCATAAGCTTACGAAGGAGATCAGTCGTCTCGCTGCGCGCGCAAAAAACAACAGGAACATCTCGGAGGAAATGGGAGACCGGTTAAAGCACCTACTAATTCGCCGGGCGCACATTTTGAAGAGTGCCAAGCAAAAGGTGTCTGCCGCTCTAAAGGTGATAAAGGACAGCTATCAGCAAGGGCAGCATTGGATCGTGTATTGTGATGACCAAGGTCAGCTGGCCCAAGTGCGAAACGCCCTCATATCGGCGGGATGTCCGGACGTGTTGGAATATCATACTGCCATGACCGGCGATTCTCGCCAGACTTTAGAGCTTTTCGCCGCGCGCGGAGGAGTAATCGTGTCGATCCGTTGCCTGGATGAAGGAGTGAATATCCCGGCTGTATCGCACGCTTTGATTCTTGCATCGTCCAAGAATCCGCGCGAATACGTCCAGCGACGGGGTCGCGTCCTCCGCAAATATCCTGGCAAAGCTCTATCTCATATTCACGACATTGTAGTTACGCCCCTGTTCGACCCAGACGAGCCACCTACGACCGCAATCCTCCAAGGCGAGCTCTCACGGGCGATCGAATTCGGCGCGCATGCGTTAAATCCGGGTTGTGTTACCGATTTGGAGCGCTTGGCGATCGAACATGGAATTCAATGGGACCAGATCACCGGCGAAGGCTTCGAGGACGAAGACGACGCCCTTCAATCGACCATCCACGAAGACTCCCATGACATCGAAGATTGACCCGAAGAACGACGAGCAGTCCCGAGCGCTGCTGGAAACAGTTGAACAACTGCGTGAACAACAGTTTCCACACTTGAGCGCCGACCTTGTTCGTAACGTCCTTCGAATTCATTCCAGCGCAGCAGCGGGAGAGGTAGACCTGGTCCGTGCGGTCGAAGAAGCTGTCGAGCAGCACCTCGCGAAAGTGATCTGACCATGCTACAAATCGAGGCGCTACATCTTGAGGACTTTGGTCCTTTCAAAGGAAAACAGTCGCTGCGGTTTTCATTGGAGGACGGGGTAACCATAATCTATGGCGAGAACATGCGCGGCAAAACGTCTTTGTTGAATGCGATTCGGTTCGCATTTTTCGGTAAAGTTCTCGGGCGTGGCAGAAAAACGCTAGCACTTCATAAGATCGGCAATTGGGAGCAGACGTCTTTGGGAAAGTTCGGATTTCAGGTTCAGCTGGAGTTTCGGGAAGACAATCACAAGTACCGATTGACGAGGTCGTGCCATCCCCGATCGGGTATTGTGGCCCCATCGGACGACTCCGATTACACAATCGAGTACTTTCTGTCCTGTGATGGAAACGTGATGGGACCACAACAGGCTGAGACCGAACTAAAGCGAATTCTCCCCGAACAGATTTCACGCTTTTTCTTATTCGACGGTGAACTCCTGCAGGAATACGAGGATCTCCTGAATAGCGAGACCGATATGGGCCGGCGGATTAGCGAAGCTATTGAGCGGATTCTTGGGGTTCCTGTCCTTACCACAGCCCGCGCGACGCTCTCGGCTCTGAAAGATAAATCGGAGCATCGTGAGGCGCTCGCCGCCCAAGGTGATCAAAAGACTCGCGAACTCGGAAAGCATCTTGCCGAATTACACGCGCAGCGGCAGACCCTGAGGGAAGATACCCAACGCTTGGAACGGGATCTCGAACAGGCGCGTTCACAAAAAGCCGCTCTTGAGGAAGCAATGAAGAAAAAGGAGCGGTTGGCAGCATGGCTGGACAAGCGAGATATTTTGGAGCGAATGCTGAGAGAAATCACCTCCCGGCGTGAAGTAAAGCAAGTGGAGCTTCAGCAAGCGATGGCCACAGCGTGGACGGCCCTGCTTGACGAGCCAATTCGGCAAGCAGCAAAGGCGCTGCGCACTCAAGAAGACGCGCTCCAAACTGAGATCATGCGCCATGAAGTCCTCCGCGAGCTCCAAGCAAACGCGAATTCTGAATGCCCCGCGTGTTTGCAGGTTGTCTCTCCGGAGGCGCGCAAGCGAATCGAGATTAGCCTAGCACACAGCACAGGCCAAGATCGCGGGCAGCGTCAACGCGCGCTCGCCGCGGTGCGCCGCAAACTCGCGGCCCTTGAGGACCATGGCGGACTCAGTCAGAAGAGCGCTCTTCGCCTTCTCTGGGACGCCGTTGACGATGCGGAAATGGATTTCGCGAATAAGAAGTCGGAGCGGGACGAAATCACTAAACAGCTCGAAAGCGTCGACGAAGAAGCTCTCCGGAAAACTAAGACGGATTTCGAGGCGGCTATCAAAAGTATCGACGCACTCGAAAAAGGGATCGTGAAATCCCGAGAAGCGATCGAGCAGTATAACGCCGATGCCGAGAATATTCAGAGAAGGCTCGACAAGCTCGGTGGGGGCAGTTTGGCCAAGGAACGGAGGCGGCGCGAAATCTACTCGAACTTGCATAGGCTTTTTGATGCAGCGGTTGGCAACTATCGAGAACAGCTACGGAAACGTGTCGAAGCGGACGCCACACGTCATTTTCGGGCGCTTACCACCGAGCCGGATTACGCTGCCCTGAAGATTAACGACAGCTACGGTCTCACTATTATACATAAGGATGGATCAGACATTCCCGTGAGGTCTGCTGGTGCCGAGCACGTGGTCGCGCTCTGCCTGATCGGAGCATTGCAGAACAACGCGCCGTTGCGTGGCCCGATAATTATCGACTCACCTTTTGGGCGGCTAGATCGAAGCCACACGCGGAACATAGTAAAGGCCCTCCCGACCATGACCAAGCAGATTATACTCTTGGTGTATGACGATGAGCTGCCAGCAGACATCGCACGCAATGAACTTAAAGCTAAGCTCCGCGGCGAGTGGCGCCTTGAACGCCGCTCTGCGAAGCATACGGACTTAGTTCCACGAAAGGATTGATATCATGGCGAATGACAAGAAAACGGTGGGAATAACGGCGACGAATGCAGCTGCGCTCGCCCATCTGGTGTCCGCGGGACATTTCAGCTCCGAGCTCGATGCCGCAAAGTTCGCTATGGCCTATGCCATCAAGGCGGGCGTTCGGTCGGGCGCAACGGACGGAGCTGAGACCAAATGGAACGTCGGCAGTATCGACCCTGATGGTTCAATGCGCTCGTTACTAGAGGCGCTCTTTCCTGAGTCCACCGTTGAGCCATACCGGCTGGCCGAATACCTGATGAACGAAGGGATTAAGGCCTTAGGAGAGCAGGGAGGTCGTACCAACGTTTACGACATGTTGTTTCCTGCGTCCGAAGCGAGAGGCTGACCTCCCGGAGGGTTACGTGCAAACGCAATCACAACCAAGCCGATTCATTCTAAGGGCCCACGATGGATATACCCTACACCCAGCAGTTTTCAGTTAAGCAAACGCCGCTGGGCACCCTTCTGCCGATTCTGCGTCAGCACGCGGGGGATCGCGGTAAGTTGAGAACAGCGTTTGCCAGCGCGTTTTTTAAAGGGACAAAGTCGTCAGAAAAAATAGCGGGTAACACGTTGATCGCGTTGAAAGCGCACGGGATAATTGAATCCAACGGCGATCTTACACCATTTGGCCGAACGCTGATCAATCTCACTTCCGAAGAGGCAGAAATCGAGATCGCGAGAAATCTCCTCAAGAACCTGGGCGGCTTTCAAGTCGTGGAGACGCTGCGCGAAATGAAGAAAGGCGGCCATGATCTCTCGTTAGTCTCTGTGACGGCGGAGTTGAAGTCGCGCGGGCTTACGGTAAGCGAAAACTCCAGCGACTTGTCTGGTGTCCGGGGCTGGCTTGAGGCAGCCGGGGTCTTAAATGGTTGGGAGGTCCTGGAAGATCAATACGCCAAGATTATCGGTGCGGAGGCAAAAACGATTGACGCTTTGAAGGATCTTACCATCGCCCAATGACCTGACGTACCAGAACTGAGCCATTGCGAATGAGGGTCTGGGCTCCAAGAAAGAAACCCAGATGCCAAAAGGAAAGAAGCATACGCCGGAGCAGATCGTAGCGATCCTGCGCCGGATAGA
>Ga0181516_10003548_pt1 | contig 10354 bp, 9 predicted proteins | sample PEATcosm2014_Bin_25_FD_121104 | JGI IMG/M metagenome (GOLD analysis project Ga0181516, IMG submission 121104) | Peatland microbial communities from MTU Mesocosm Facility, Houghton, MI, USA - PEATcosm2014_Bin01_10_metaG | ecosystem: Environmental > Terrestrial > Soil > Wetlands > Peat | place...
ATTGCGGCTACAGGCGGAGATGGCAGAGTTGCGCTCTCAGGGCCGCGTCGAAAATGTGCTGCTGCTGCTGGAGCATCCACCCGTGCTCACGCTCGGCCGCAATGCGCGCAGGGAAAACGTACTGGCTACGGATGAGGTCCTGGCGCGGCGCGGCGTCACGGTGCACGAGATCAATCGCGGCGGCGATGTGACCTATCACGGGCCGGGGCAGCTGGTGGGCTACCCGATATTCGACCTGCGCGCCCTGCACAACCGTAGCGGCGGACGAATGGGCCCGGTAGATTTTGTGCGGCTGATGGAAGAAGCGCTGATCCGTCTATGCGGCCAGTTTGGTGTAAGTGCGGGAAGGGTTTCGGGGCTGACCGGAGTATGGTGCGGCGAGCCTAGCCAAGAGCGAAAAATCGGGGCGATCGGCATTCATGTTGCACGGGGAATTACATCCCACGGTTTCGCGTTCAACGTGACCACCGACTTGCGGGACTTCGCATTGATCGTTCCCTGCGGCATTCCCGACCATGCTGTCACCAGTCTGGAGCTTGAGGTGGAGCGTCCTGAAGAGTTGCCGGACCTGGAGGCAATTGCGCACCAGGCGGCGCGGCAGTTTGGGCTGGTGTTTGACCAGCAGGTGCTCGCGGCTGAGAGCCTGGCTGCGCTGCGGGCAGAGGCTGCGGCTGCCGCGCCCGATTTTCCCGCGGAGGATACGCCGGTGCGGGTTCCAGCCGAGGTCGAGCGGCTCATTCACAAACAGGGACGTCCGATTCGGGCGTGAGATTCCTAGTCTCCCACCCATCGGGTCCGCCTCGGCGGACTCAATGGGTGGGGCACGGGTGCGTACGGTCCGGCGATTTATAATCCGGCAGGAACGGGGCGCGCGCCAACGCCCTTGTGAAAAGAGGGTCAATGCCAACCGACGTGATTATGCCGCAGATGGGCGAGTCGATCTTCGAGGGCACCATCACCAAGTGGCTCAAGAAGGCCGGCGACACGGTCGAGAAAGACGAGCCGCTTTTTGAGATTTCTACCGACAAGGTAGACGCTGAGATTCCCTCGCCCGTGGCCGGCGTGCTCAGCGAGATCAAGGTGGCCGAGGGCGCGACGGTTGAAATCAATACCGTGGTCGCGGTGGTGACGGAGAATCAGGGATCACGAAACAGGGAACAGGGATCAGGCGCCAGTTCGCCCGCACCGGCTGGCGTTCACGTTTCTGGCGGGACAGATGTCGTCATGCCGCAGATGGGCGAGTCGATCTTCGAGGGCACCATCACCAAGTGGCTCAAGAAGGCCGGCGACACGGTCGAAAAAGACGAGCCGCTGTTTGAAATTTCAACCGACAAAGTGGATGCGGAGATTCCAGCGCCGGTGGCCGGCGTGCTGAGCGAAATTATGTTTCATGAGGGCGCAACGGTCGAGATCAACACCGTGGTTGCGGTCATCGGCGGCGCATCCGGCGCAAATACCTCAGCGTCAGTCGTCTCGACCGAGGCGCCCGCGCCCACTTTGGCGCCGAAGGCGCAGTTGGCCCCACCGCAGGTGGTGTCGAATGGAAGCGAGCGCATTCGCTCATCGCCGCTGGTGCGAAAAATCGCGCAGGACAACAACCTCGACCTGGCGCAGATCGCGGGCACAGGCGCGGGCGGGCGCATCGGCAAAGAAGATGTCCTGCGCCATTTGAGCCTGCATGGACCGGGCAGCGCGGCGCCCAAGCCAGCCGCACCGTCAAGCGGGGCCGTTCCAACTTTGACGCAGGCATTTTCGGAACTGCGCGGCCAGCGGGTGCCGCTCACCAAGATGCGCGCCATCATCGCCCAGCGCATGGTGGAGAGCGTGGCCACCAGCCCCCACGTCTACACCGTCTACAAAGTGGACATGACGCGCGTGGCTCGCATCCGAGCGCGAGACAAGACCCGCTTCGAGCAGAAACATGGCGTCAAGCTGACGTTTATGCCGTTCATCGCCGTGGCCGCGGTTGAGGCGCTGCGCAAGTTTCCCATTGTCAACGCTGCGCTCGAAGACGGCACCATCCACTACCCCGCCAACATTAACCTTGGCATCGCCGTCGCGCTCGAATGGGGCCTTATTGTGCCGGTGATCAAGCAGGCCGAGGAGCGCAGCTTTGCCGAGATTGCCAAAGCGATGAACGACCTCGCCCTGCGCGCGCGAACCAAAAAGCTGCTCCCCGAAGAGGTCATGGGAGGTACATTCACGCTAACCAACTCCGGCGTCTTCGGCGGCGAATTCGGCACGCCCATCATCAACCAGCCGGAGTCGGCGATCCTGGCCATCGGCGGGTTGAAGAAGGAGCCGGTCGTGCTGACGGACGCGGACGGCAATGACTCGATTGCCATTCGCTCCATGCAGCATTTCTGTCTAGGCTTCGATCACCGCACCATCGACGGCGCCGACTCAGGCAAGTTCATGAGCGCCTTCAAGAAGACGCTCGAAGGCTGGGATCGGGAGATTGGGTAGGCGACTAGTGGCGAAATCCGAGGGGAGTCTGGCCCCTTTGTGTTAGCTCTTATCCCTTTTCGGCACTTGATTATGCCTCAGGAAGCAACGACGCTGATGAAGCGGAAGAATGACCTTCGCCGTCTAATGCATAGGACTTGACGTGATAGGATTCTCCCATGCAATTCCGGAATCCGTCGGCCGTCAGGATTATTGCGGTGTCGAAATTGGCTTAGGTCGGTGTCGATCCGGTGGTCGGCCCACTTCTTGCGGTAGGGTAGCCCCATGACACATGGGGACCTTGCTCCAGTCCTTCAATCGCAACATCTGTAGTTCGGGAGATGCGATGCTAACCAAAAAGCCTAGCCGCAAACCAGGTCAAGACCTTCGCGCTGTGCCTACGTACACAATTCCAGAAGCTGCCGAGTTCTTGGCAATTCGGTCTAGGACAATGTTTTCATGGTACGAAGGAGATGAGCCAATCTTGAAGGCTTCCGCCATCTGCGGCACCATCCACCTTCTGTCATATCGAGATATTGAGGAAGCCTACCGAGTCTACCTGCTGCGTGAGAGGTTTCAATTCTCTCTTCAATTCTTGAAGAAGTCGATGCGAAATGCTCGCAAAATATTTAAGTCGCATCACCCTCTTCAGCGCGCAGACGCCGTAAAGGAATGCTTGAAAGATCTCGTCTATGACAAACCCGCGCGTGGCAAGAGCCCTCGCACGATAACTTCTCTTGGCCAGAATCCAGGTCAGCAATCGTTCAAAGAAGTTGTAGATATTTTCGCCGAACGCATAGAACCCGGTGAATTCATATTTCCGTGGCGTTTCGCCTCGACTGATCGGGCGAGCCGCCCAGTCTCAATGAATCCAAACATCATGTCTGGGCGACTGGTTGTTGCTGGCACTCGCATTCCAGTCAATACACTGCTGGGAAGCAAGCGCGCCGGGGAGACGATTGAGCAAATTGCCGACGACTACAGCCTCGATCCTGAAGTCGTGGAGAAGGCGCTGATACACATTGGTGTACGTCAAAAAGCGGCGTGAGGAATGTGTCCTGTTTCTCGACGAGGGGTTTTCGGCTGAGTCGGTCGCGGCACGACTCAGAACAGCGGGGTTCACCGTTCAAAGGTTTCCTGAGTGGTTTCGGGACGCAGAGGGGCATCCACTCAGGAACGTGCCGGATTCCGAAGTCATCAAGTTCTGCCACAGGAATGGCTGGATGCTTGTTACTCGTGACCACGAGATGAAGAACCTGCATCGCGAGGAGATCCGAAAGACAGATATCGCCATAGTAGCAACAGCGCACAATAAGGCCGAAAATCAGGATGAGTGGGTAGTTGCAATTATCAACCTCAAGGCGAAGATTCTCCGAGAGTTCAAGAACCGAGAGCGCCCATGGTTCGCAACCTTCAGCCGAGCTGCAACGATAAAGATCCAAACAATCAAATGACTCGATCGTTTTTCGAATTGGCGGGGCAACCACCCCACGCAAATCTCCAAAACTAAAGGCGTCGTCCAGTGCTCGGAGCTCAGTGCGCCTCCGCCCAGGCAAGCCCGTCGGTGTTCTTGCCGGTGGCGATCAGGCGCGTGACCTTCCATGTGGCAAGGTCGATTTCGGCGACTTGATTGCTGCCGAGACAAGAGACATACGCCGTCTTTCCGTCGGGGCGGACCAGCGTCTCCTGCGGATCGGAGCAGACCTCGACTGGCGGCGCGGGCTGCATGGTCTTGAGGTCGATCACATCCACCTTGTTCTTATCCGGAATTGCAATGAGCAGCCAGCGGCCATCCGGCGTGGGCGCGCTTCCGTAGCCGAGGCCGTCGAGCGGCACCCAGCTCTTTACTTGGTTGACGGCCGTGTCAATGACAGCGAGGCGCGGCTTGATCTGGTCGGACGTGAAGATCCAGCGATCATCGTTGGAGATAGAAATGCGCTGCGTAGCGCCGGAGATGGGAATGATGGTGACGATCTTGCGCGCGGGAATATCGAGAACGGAGACAGTGCCGGGTCCGACGTTGGCGGTGTAGCCGCGACGGCCGTCGTGAGAGAGCGCAAGCATGTGGCTTTCCGGCTGGCCGGTCGGAATTGTCCCGACGATCTTCAGGGTTTTGGGATCGATGAGTGAGATCGACCGGTCAATCTCAGTGGTCACGTAGAGCAGGCCATCCTTGGGCCCGAAGATGGGCATGTGGGGGCGAACGCCGTGGCCAAAGTCGAGGTTGCCGACGACCTTTTGCGAAGCGATATCGATTACGACGAGGTTGGTCCCGTCGCTTCCCGGCTTGCCCACGCCGGAGTTGCCGTAAATGGGCACGTAAGCAAGGCGGCCGTCGGGCGACGCAACGACCTCATGGCCAGTGATGCCGCCTTCGGGAACGGAAGCAATAACTTTTCCAGCCGCAAGATCGACGATGGCGAGACTTGTGTCTCCCTTTTGCGTGACCAGCAGGCGGCCTTGCGCGAAGGCTGCGGGAATCGTCGCGAAGACGGATGAGCATAACAGCAGTGCGGCAACAGACCTCGAAATAGCCATGGATAAGAACCTCGCTCCGGTACCAAACGACTATACCGCACGGAGGGGACCGCTGTGTTTGCGCATCCCGATTATCCTGATTGGCCAACCCGGGTCGATCAATCCTAATGGCCCAATCCGGTATGCTTGGCGGCATGGGGCTGCCGGCGCGAGATCGGGAATTGGTGCAGATTGTGGATGCGGCGCTAGCCGATGCGTCGCGGCGCGCCGGGGAGTGGCTGGCATGCAAACTGGGATGCACGCAATGCTGCTACGGGGCTTTTGCAATTAGCGCGCTCGATGCTCTGCGGCTGCGGACAGGCATGAAACTCCTGCGTGCGACGGAACCGGCTCTGGCCGCGGAGATTGAGCGGCGCGCTCAGGGCTGGATCGCGGAGAATGGAGCGGCGTTTCCTGGCGACGTGAAGACGGGGCTGTTGGGAGAATCTGAGGAAGAGCGCGAGAGATTCGAGGAGTTCGCCAACCAGGCGGCTTGTCCGGCGCTTGATGCGGCTACGGGGCGGTGCGATGTTTACGAGTGGCGGCCCATGACCTGCCGCGTTTTCGGTCCGCCCATTCGCATGGACGCTGGGATTAGCGACGGCGAGGCATTGGGACATTGCGAACTGTGTTTTGTGGGCGCGAGCGAACAGGAAGTTGCAGCGTGCGAGATGCCGGTTCCGCATCAGCTTGAGGCGGAGTTGCTGGACGAAATCGGCGCCAAGGGTGAGACGCTGGTGGCGTTCGCGCTACTTCCATGAGGCGCCCGCGATAGACTGATGCTTGGACAGCCTGATGCCAACACGCCCCTGCTGGGTTGAGATTCGCACCCGTTCTCTTGAAGAAAACTATCGATTCTTAGCGAGTGTTGCCGCCGGCCAAGCAGAGCTGCTGGCCATCGTGAAGGCGAACGCGTATGGGCACTCTCTGGAGCTTTGCGCTCCGGCGGCGGTTCGCGCCGGGGCTCGGTGGCTGGGCGTCACCAGCGTCGAAGAGGGCATTGCGGCGCGAGCGTTTTGCCCCGAGGCGCGGATTCTGGTAATCGGCGGCGTCTTTGCCGGACAAGGCAAGGCGCTGGTCGAGCATGGGCTTACCGCGGTGGTCTGGCAGTTGAATCAACTCGATGAATTGCAATCCGCCGCGCGCGCAAGCGGGGTTCATGCCGCGGGTTTGCCGGTTCACCTTGAGATCGATACCGGGATGAGCAGGCAGGGAGCGAGCCAGGAATCGTTGAGCCCGATTCTTGCGCGGCTCCGTGCCGGATCGCCGCTAAGACTTGAGGGCGTGATGACCCACCTGTTCGCCGCCGACGAGCTGGATGGCGCGGTCACCGATGTGCAGCTTGATCGTTTGGACGAAGTCCTCGGGAGGATCGAGGCCGCCGGACTCAATGCGGATTGGCTCAACGTCGGCAACTCCGCAGCGCTCTTGTCCGACGGGCTCCCGCGCATTGCGGCTTTGGCCGGCCGCCACGGGATGAAGGCAATGCTCAGGCCGGGGCTGGCGCTGTACGGCCTGGCGCCGAAGTTTCTCCCGGAAGAGCCGGCGGGCTTGAGTGCGGCGCTGGCCGCCTTGCAGCCGGTGCTGAGTTGGAAAACCGAAGTGGTGGGCGTGCGAACCATCCCAGCCGGCGCCGTGGTGGGCTATAACGGAACCTTTATCGCGACGGAACCGATGCGTCTGGCGCAGTTGGCCGTTGGTTATGGCGACGGGCTCGACCGCAAGCTTGGCAACAATTTCAGCTTGCTGGTTCGCGGCGAGCGAGCCCCCGTTGTGGGCCGCATCAGCATGGACCAGACCGTGCTCGATGTGACAGAGATTGGCGGGGTCGAAGCTGGAGACGAGGTCGTGATTCTCGGAACACAAGGAGCCGAGACCATCACTGCTTTCGACCACGCCGAGGCTGCGGGGACGATTCCGTGGGAGATCTTTACGCGAATTGCGGCGCGGGTCCTGCGGGTTGGAGTCGAACCAGCAAGTTAACCCCGCTGAAGCGAGAATAGCAAGCCAGCAGGTTAGCAAAGCCGATGGGCCACTCGCGGAAAACAGGCGCAAGCGGCAATTGCCTCCTGCGCCTATTTGCCGTTTTTCAACCGGTCAGCGCTCTTACTGTGTGACCGGTTGCGGAGGCAGAGCTTTGGGCGCCTTCAGATGAGGCGCGTTGGGGGCGGGCGGAGCTTTGGGCGCGGCAGCCACGGTTGGCGCCGGTGGCGTGGCAGGAAAGCCTGAGCCCTTCTTGATGCGCACATCGCCGTTGTCGGCGCTGAGCACAATTCTCGCTGTGCCCGAGCCGATCTTGCCGTCGACCGTCTTGTTTTCCTCGCCATTCACCGGGAGACCAAAGTCAGTAACGATTTCGCCATTGCGCGAGCGCCCGTCTACCGTGGCCGATGCGTTGGGCGGCAGGGTCAGCTCGATATCGCCCTTGCCGTTCTTCGCATCCACAGCGTAAACCCCGGCCGGCTCAACCGAAATGGTCCCGTCGTGATCTTCAACCGTGCTGTCGCCGTAGATCTGGTTCAGGTCAACGTCTTTTGAGCCGGTGATGACATGCACCGTCCCCTTGGCCTCCGAAACGCGCAGATCGTCGGAGTTGAGGGTGATGTCGCCGGGCAGCTCGGCCACTTGCAGGTCGGTGACCGAGGTGTGCAGGTGGATGGGGCCTGAAACGTTCTCGATGTGCACATCGCCGAGAATCTCGCCGCTCTGCGCGATCTTGCCCTTGATTTCGGAAAGAGTAAGGTCGTTGCAGTCGCCGTCCGTGGTCAGGTCGCCGTTCACCTGGTGCGCGGAGAAGTCGTGCTTGCCGCCGGAGAAGTGCATCTGAACCGAGCCGGTAATCGCGCTCAGGTGTACGTCGCCGTGTTGCGCAGTTACATTGACGCCGGCGCCCAGGCCCGCTGCGGTTACGTCCCCTTTCGCGGCGTTGATGGTGACCCGAGCGGATTTGGGCACGGTGACCGTGATGTTGAGGCGGCCATCGTTGTTGCTTTCCGATTTCACCAGCACAGCGCTGCCGCTGACGGTGACATGCGCAGCTTCGGCGTCGAAGATTCTTCTGGCTTCGTCATCCGAGTTGGCAAATGCCACTTCATGGGCGCGCACTTCAATGTTGGGCCCGTCGCCGGCGATTACGCTGATGTCGCCGCGGGGATTTTGAATATCGACAGCGGCATTGGCGGGAATCTGCGCGCTGAGCGCCTGCTGATCGGTGTCGTGCTGGGGCAGGCCGAATGCATTGAAAAAGTTGTCGTTGAAATTGTTGTCGTCGTGATCGCCCCACTCATTGAACCAGGGCCTCATGTGGTTCCATCCGGAGGCGCCAACGCCGATGATGGCAAGCAGGATCAGGATGCCGATGAAGCTGCCTCCGCGGCGCACAGGCGTCTTGCGGCGCAGGTCGAGCGCCCACTCGCCCAGCAGGGCCAGGCCGGCAACGATCAGCAGCAATGGCCACCATTGGCTATACCAGGCCCAGAAATTGCCCTCGCCAATGCGCCCGGTAACAACCAGCAGCGCAACCAAACCGACGGCTATCAGGATGACGGGGCCAACCACGGACGGAACTCGCGGTCCATATGTGCCCACGTAGTTGGCCTTCCATGCGTAACGCTGGGCCCGCCATGCCTCGCGCTGCGCCCGCCAGGCGGCTTTCTGCTGCTCGCGATAAACGCGGTATTGGGTCTTTGGATCGTAAGGTGGATACGGCGGCGGCGCGCCGCCTGGAGGTGTGCTGGGAGGTACGCTGCTCATGACTGTCCTCCATCGAAATCTTTGCCATCTTTGTCGTATTCATGGGCCGGGACGATAGCTACCGGCTGCCCAGGGTAGGGTGGAATGCCCGTTGCCGCTCTGGGATCGTTGGGGCCTTCGTATGGAACGCCAGGGAACGGGGCCGGATAACCGCCATCGGCATGCAAGGCAGCGCGTTCCGCCAGCATGATTACGCCGGCCAGGATCAGCGCCAACGGCCAAAACAGGTGCCAGAAGCTGGGGATGATGTGGGATTCGCGCAACAGCTCGAGCACACCGATGAGGAGTAGATAAGCGGGAACGCGAAGGCGGTGAATCATAATGTACCGGTTCACTTTGGACCTCCTTGGGAATCTCCGAGACGGCGAACGATCAACCAGATGCCGACTCCGATCAGCAGCACAGGCCAGCAGAATTCAAGCAGGCGGCCGTTGAAGATATCGAGCCGATCGAGCAGGAACAACAATCCGAGGGCAATCAGAATCACAGCGCCGACCGGTTCCTTGCGCTTCCAGAACAGAGGGCGCCAATACTCGCCGGGATCGGGCATGAAGCCTGGTCCCGCGGCGCCGGGCGGCGGCGGCGGCGCAGGTGGTGGCGTGAACGGCGTCTGCCATGCCCCTTGCTCGTAGTTTGGCTGATAGCCGGGCGTGAAACCGGGATTTGGATTCGCTTGACCTGGGCCTGCAGCCGGACCTGTGGCAGGCCCCGCGCCAGGTTGGGCCGGATACCTGTGCCGGGAGCCAAGGTTCAGCCAGTTGCCCACTTCATTCAGCCCCAGCGGGTCAGGCGGGGGCTGGCCGTCGCGCAGCGCCTTGGCGGTGTGGAAGGCCTCAAAAGACTGGTACAAGCACCAGGCGCCGATGAAGATGCCGAAGATGCCGTGGTACTCCGTGATGCTCACCAGCACGGCAAAGATCACAACGTGGATGAGCCCCTTGAAGAACTGCCCGTTGTACATGGCGCCGACACCGGGAATCAGTCCCAGAATTGCGGCTGCCGAGGGGTGCGGACCGCTTGGTGGAACCGCAAAAGGCTGTTGATAGGCCTGCCACGTTCCCAGGCAAGGCGCACAGAGAACCTGGCCTCCAGCCGCGTTGCGCGCGCAGCCGGCGCAGAGAGGCTTGCCGCAATTCTGGCAATAAGCGGTCGCCGATACACCGCTGTGATTTACGCAGTCCATACTGTGCTCCTTTCCCGTAGTGCCTTTGCGGAGCCGCCGGAATGCGCGGGCTGAGCTTTGAGGGAAGTTTCCAAATAGTCGCCTGAATCGTTAGCAGCCGGGGTGCCTGACTCTTGCGGAGGATCCAATCGGGATCCACCATCCTTGCGGCCGGGGTTCTGCCTGGATTCGCCCGGCGTATTTTCTTGCGGCTTTTGCTGTTTGTTGCTTTCTCCGCCCTGAGGCGCCGCAGTTCCTTCGGTCGTCCGGCGCAATTGCCGCATGGTGGATTCAACCTCATAAACAAAGCGCAGATGGTCGTAATAACGAACGATCGGGGTGGAAGCCATGGTCAAACGCCGCTCCATGAACGAGCGCACCGCGGTAGGGCGCAGATCGGCAAGGCGCAGGCTGCTCAAACGAACGCCGGTCAGGTTCAGCGTGAGGGCGATGGTAAAGAACGCCATGGCCGCCGTC
>Ga0181516_10003549_pt1 | contig 10353 bp, 12 predicted proteins | sample PEATcosm2014_Bin_25_FD_121104 | JGI IMG/M metagenome (GOLD analysis project Ga0181516, IMG submission 121104) | Peatland microbial communities from MTU Mesocosm Facility, Houghton, MI, USA - PEATcosm2014_Bin01_10_metaG | ecosystem: Environmental > Terrestrial > Soil > Wetlands > Peat | place...
ATCCCATCAGCGGGCGAATCGCCGATGCGCACCACAAAGCAGCTCAGCATCGCCTTGCCGTGTGAAATGGCTGAGATGGTCCGCGCCAAGGTCGAATCCGGCCAATATGCCTCTGAGAGCGAAGTGATTCGCGACGGTCTCCGGGCGCTCCAGCTCCACGAACGCGCCCTTGAAGCTTGGCTCCGTGAGCGAGTCGCTCCCACCTACGACGCCATGAAAGCCGATCCTTCGCGGGCAGTATCTTCTGAAAAAGTGCGCGCCTCTCTTGCGGCTGCATACGAGTCCTCGCTAAGAGCGGGATGATGTACCGCGTCGTCTACGCTCCAGAAGCGGAAGATCAGTTGGTAGCGCTGTTCTTCCAAATCCCGGCAGCGGCGTCTCCCAAAATCGCAGCCAACTACACCCAAGCAATTGTGAGACAGTGCGAGAGCCTGAGGACTTTCCCAAATCGCGCTGCGCAGCGGGACGACATTCGGCCCGGATTGCGCGTCTTCGGCTTCCGCAGGCGCGTCTCAATCACTTTTGAGGTCACCGACGGCTCGGTTACCATTCTCGGCATTTTTTGTGGCGGGCAAAGATTTGAAGATGCCTTCGACGTGTAGCACGCCTTTTCTCGAATGATTCAACCAACAAGCGTGTAGCACAAGAATAAAACATATGTGCTACGCTTGTACCGAGGTTCTCTCATGGCCCAGGCAATTGAATTTCAGGTTCAACGCGGCTCAAAGCGGACAAGGCCGGCAGCGAATAGTCGCCGGCTCGACGATGCACTGTCCATCGCCGAGCAGCAGGGACTACTGCGCGGCGGCCGGACACTCACTCTGCGCGGCCGCATGCCATTGCTGCTCGTCGAGCAGGCCAAGAAGAAAACCGGAATTCAATCCGACTCAAAGCTAATCGAAGCCGCGCTAGCGAACCTTGTGGTCGCGGACGAGTATGCTGACTGGCTTCTTGCCCAGCGCGGCACCGTGAGCAGGGAACTCGATCTTGAGTTCTAGGTCTGAATTCAAACAGTCGCTGCGACGGCTGAAGCCGGAGAAACGCCTGAAGGGGCTCACGTTCCGCGATTGCTCTCAGTTGCGATTTTTGCCAAGCCTCAAGCCGCCCTTCCCGAAACTGCTCCTTGACACCACTGTATACATCGACGCTCTGCAAGGCAGGCTCCCGGACTCTGCGGGAATCGTTCTCCGGACCGCAAGCCTCTGGCACTCTACGGTTACGGAGGCAGAGCTGGCGGCGCTCGCCGGTCTGCTAGACCCGGCGCATCCAGATACAGCGACTGCGATTGCCCAGGTCGCCGCGTCCCTCGAGCGGCGGCCCGCGCATCGCATTTTCACACCCGATCGGGAAACATGGCGCGAAGCCGGCATCCTCGCCGGACTCTTAGCGCGCCTGCAACGGTACGGTAAGAACGAGCGGCGCAAATCGCTCAACGATGCGTTGATCTTTCTCACAGCGGCTAAGAACGGCTGCGTGGTGCTCACTCGCAACGTGTCGGATTTCGATCTACTAATGCAACTCGACAAGGAAGCGCAGGCCATCTTCTATGTCCCGCTTTAGGTTTATTGACCGTTATCGAACCCGATAACGACGCGCGGGAACGGCCACATCTTGATAGAAAAATCCACCCATAAGCAATTTCTCAGATTTCTCTTGCAATGTACTAGTAGAGTAGTACATTATTTAATGCATGAAGCGAACTACTAAGATTGGCTCAGGCGCCGATCCTCAAACATTCGTCTTTCGTCTCGACGCTCATAGCGGCGTGCCCGTCTACCGCCAGTTGATCGACCAGGTGCAGGCCGCCATGGCTTCCGGCGCGCTCGACGCCGGCGACCAACTGCCGACGGTCCGGCAGGTGGCTGTCGATCTGGCCATCAATCCCAATACCGTGCTGCGCGCATATCGCGAGATGGAAATTCGCGGCCTGCTCGACTCACAGCAGGGCACAGGCACGTTCATCGCGGACAAAAAGGTCGAGTATTCAAAAAACGACCGCGACCGCATTTTGGGCCAGTTGGCAAGTGAGTTCGTTTCCCGCACCGGTGCGGCGGGCTTCACGCTCAAGCAGCTGATCAAGGCTCTGCGCGAATTGGAGCCAGAATAAAAATTCAAACAGAAAGAGCCGGTTCAAGAGGAGAAACCATGACAAAACGCAGGGAATTCAACAGTGTTGCTATCACCATGCTCGTACTGTGCATCGCTCTGGGCGCGTGGGCTGCAAAATTTGAAAACAAGCCGCTCTACGCAATTATCGGAGCGCTCGTGGGCCTCTACTTTCTCTTTGCGATTGTGGTGGTCGATCAGTGGCAGAAGGTTGCCGTGCTGCGCTTTGGCCATTATCGCGGCTTGCGCGGACCGGGGCTGTTCTTCATCATTCCCATCGTCGACACGCTGAGCCGTTATGTCGACCAGCGCGTGCGCGTTCACAGCGTCTCCGCGGAATCCACGCTCACCCGCGATACGGTTCCAGTCAACGTCGACGCCATCGTCTTTTGGCTGGTGTGGAATGCCGAGAAGTCGATTCTCGAGGTCGAGAATTTCATTGAGGCCATCAACATGAGCGCGCAAACAGCGCTGCGCGAATCGATCGGCCGCCACGAGTTGGCGCAGATGATCACCGAGCGCGAGGTCATGGGGCACGAACTACAGCGCATCCTCGATGAAAAAACCAACCCCTGGGGCATCACCGTTCAGTCCGTCGAGATCCGCGACGTGAGAATTCCGCAATCGCTTGAGGACGCGATGTCGCAGCGCGCACAGGCAGAGCGCGAGCGCCAGGCGCGCGTGATTCTGGGCGAAGCGGAGGTGCAGGTCTCGGAAAAATTCGCCGAAGCCTCGCGCGTCTACAACGACAACCCCGGTGCACTGCATCTGCGCGGCATGAACATGCTCTACGAAGCCATCCGCGAAAAGGGCGCCATGGTGCTGGTGCCCTCGTCGGCGATTGAAACCATGGGCCTGGGCGGAACGCTTGCTACCGCCGCAATTGCCAGACAACAGTGAAAGACAAGTTCGAGAAAGAGAGCCCGAAATGACGAAGCAAATTATTGCCGCAGACAGCCTTCGAAAAACGCCCTAAGCCTTCTTTGTCTTGTGCAATCCGGCACTGATCCAGCCAATTGAGCCATCGATCAACCTGGAAACAAGCACCAGAGGCAGCCACTTAAAAAACCGGCATAAGCAATCCCTGCATCGCATGGGGAACAGCCCGATAAGCACCTCTGGGGAATCCGACCAGTCGATGCGCGAACTCCTGATGCGGGTGCGGCCGCAAAGAGGGCAATTCATCATGAGCAGATCTCCTTTGTCCGAGTTACGCGCGCGTCCAGGAATAGCCCAACTCTTGGCTTCTTTCTGATGCGACAAATTGGTAATTGGTTTGACCGGCGAAATTCGTCAATCGCCCGGCGCCGGCGTGAGAGGGGATCGTCTCGATCATTGGAAAACCAAACAGATCCTCCGTGCTCAAACGCTTGGTCGAGCGCTCGGGCCGAGTCATGGCCTCCACGGACTCGATCAGGTGAGCCACGTCCGCGCCGCTTTCAAAGACCGCATCGGCAGCAATCCCAGGTGGCGCACAATTGCCGAAAAACTTTTCGCTCATTGCAATTACCCGGATTGACGGATACAGACGACGGACCGCTAGCAGAAACTCCAGGCCGGACATGCGTGGAATGTTGAGGTCAGAGAGCAGGATGTCGGGGAGGTCGTGCCGCATCTCAGACAGCGCCGAAACTCCGTCCTTGACACACCGAACGCAATATCCTAGCTCGGAAAACAGCGGCGCCAAAGGTTCTCGACTCGAGACGGCATCGTCAACAATCAGGAGCTTAACTGGGGAATCAAGCATAGGTCACCTGCCAACAGCATCAATCCAAGAGCGTGAACTCAGCATCGGCCAATGCACGTCAAAATGCTGTTCAGTTTTGCTCAGGCACGACGTGTCTTGATCGGCAGGTCGGGAAAACCTATCAAGCGGACAACATTAAAGTTTCTTGAGAGTTGTGCTCAGGCAATTAGTCGCGCAAGACGGCCCTAATAATCGACTTGCGCGCCGGAATGGCGCTCTTGTAATCGATAATGCGGAGCTTGCGCGAGCCGCCCAGGAATCTCCCCATGCGAGACCGCGGGGAGTGGGTCATTTCCGCGAGGGCTACCTTCGTAATGGGTGGCATGAAAGTCGCCGGACGCCCCACCCCTCCCGCGCTTTTAACGGGAAGGATGCGACGCCGCCCAATCACCCATTCGCCTTCTGCGCGCCCACCATCGACTCCATGATCTGCTCGGAAACTTCCTTTACCGAACCCGGCGAATGAGACAGAAACAGCGTATTGGTTTTATCGCTCTCGCCGATCGACTTTAGAGTGTCGAAATACTGCGTCACCATGACCAGCTGCATCACGTCTTGCGACGACGCCCCTTCCACGACCTTCTGAAACTGCTCGATCGAAACCTGCAGCCCCTCAATAATTGCCTTGCGCTGATTGGCAATGCCTTGACCTTGCAGCGCCTTGCTCTCGGCCTCGGCCTCGGCCTTCTTGACCACGAGAATCTTCTCCGCCTCGCCGCGCGCATTGGCCGCTACCTGCTCGCGCTGCGCGGCATTGATGTCGTTCATGGCTGACTTCACCTTTTGATCGGGAACGATATCGGTCACCAGCACATTCACGATCTCGTAGCCGAAGGTGGCCATGTCCGCATCCAGCTCCTGCTTCACCGCGGCGGCAATGCTTGACTGCGAGGCAAACACCTCATCCAGTGTCATGCCGGGCACGTGACCCAGAATTACCTGCTCGACATAGCTCTTGATCTGCGCCACCGGATCGGACAGCTTGTAAAAGGCGTCGTAGACCTTCTCCGGCCGCACCCGATTCTGCACCGAAATCGGAATGGTCACGAACACGTTGTCCTTGGTTTTGGTCTCCATGGTCAGCGTGATCTGGTTCACGCGCAGGCTCACCAGGCCGGCCACCGTGTCGAAGTAAGGAACCTTCCAGTTCAACCCCGCATCGGCCACGCGAAGAAACTTGCCGAACCGCGTGATCACGGCCACCTGCGCCGTGTTCACGGTAAAGAAGCTGCCCAGAATCAAGGAAAGAACGATGACAGCGATAAACGCCAACAGAACCCAGACCAATATATCCATTTCAATCCTCCACTGCCCGCCGCGGCGGCCAACGTCGAATTATACGCGCACTCCAAGGCCGACGCGTTACAGATTCGCGCTGCTCATCCGGCCAACGCCGCGCAAACAGCTTCTGTCACTTCCTGCGTCGTACTGCTGCCGCCAAGGTCTCGTGTCCTCACCTTGCCTTCGCGCAGCACCGACTCGATCGCATTCATTAGTCGGGCAGCTAACTCACTCTCCCCCAGAAAATCGAGCATCAACTGCGCCGACCAGATGCTCGCTATGGGGTTGGCCAGGTTCTTGCCCACCAGGTCGAACGCCGATCCGTGAATCGCCTGGAACAGGCTTGGGTATTTTTTCTCCGGATTGAGGTTCGCGCTCGGCGCAAGCCCGAGGCTGCCCGTGATCGCAGCCCCCATGTCGGTAAGGATGTCGCCGAAGAGATTTGTCGTCACGAATACATCCACGGTTTCCGGATGGTCGACCATGCGCACCGTCATCGAATCCACTAGTTGCTGATCCGACTTCATCTCCGGGTGTTGCGCCGAGACCTCGCGAAATACATCGTCCCAGAAAACCATGTTGTACTGCATGCTGTTCGACTTGGTCACGCTGGTAACAAGCTTGCGCTTGTGCTTCAGCGCCCATTCAAAGCTGAACCGCATCAGCCGCTCGGTGATCGATCGCGTGAAGACGATGGTTTGGATTGCGACCTCTTCGTCCTTGCCCGGATGCACCCGGCCGCCGACGCCCGCGTATTCGCCTTCGGAGTTTTCTCTCATGCAAACCATATCCAGGTCGCGCACCGTCCGATCGCGAAGCGGCGTCTCCACGCCCTCAAGCAACCGCATGGGGCGCAGGTTCACATACTGGTCCAGCCCCTGGCGAATGGGCAGCACGAGCCCCCAAAGTGTCACGTGGTCCGGGATGCGCGTGTCGCCGACCGGCCCCAGCAGAATGCCGTCGAACCCACCCCGCTCCAGTTGTCGAACGCCGTCCTCCGGCATCAGTTTCCCGGTCTTCAGATAGCGTTCCGAACTCCAGTCGAACTCCTGAAACTCAAAGGCGATGCCGCCATCCAGTCGCGCCAGGGTCTCCAAGACAGTTCTGCTCGCGCTCAGGACCTCAGGTCCAATGCCGTCCGCCGGCATAATCGCCAGATGCACATGTCTCACGTCTCTGCTCCTAAAGAAAACGATCTCGCAACGCGATCAGGAAAGCGCACGAATGCTTCCAGTGTACGATCTGCCGTGAAAGCGCGACGACTGTCCGCTGTCAGACGCTTCAGCCTTGTTTCCGCAATCCGACCTCTGAAGAATAGATTAAAGACGAAGGGAAATCCTGGATGGCGATTCAGCGTCACGATGAGCAGGCTGAGAACCAAGACCTTGGCCCTCGTGTCCTCAAGAAGATCACCACGCGCATCGTGCCGTTCATCATTGTGCTTTATTTCCTGAGCTTCCTGAATCGTGTAAATGTCGGCTTTGCCGGCCTGACCATGAACAAGGATCTCGGCCTCACTCCGCAGATGTTCGGCTTCGGCGCGGGTATCTTCTTCGTTGGCTATCTGCTCTTCGGCGTGCCGTCGAATCTTCTGCTCAACCGCATTGGCGCCCGGCGCACGATCTCCATCATGATGTTGGCGTGGGGCGTACTCTCAGGCGCAACTGCCTTTGTCACCGGGGAATATAGCTTCTATGTCATGCGCTTCGTTGTCGGTCTTGCCGAGGCGGGATTCTTTCCTGGAATCATCCTCTATCTGAGCTTCTGGTTTCCTGCACGCAACCGAGCCGGAGTCACAGCCATCTTCATGGCCGCGGCGCCGCTGTCGAACATGGTTGGCGGACCGATATCCGGCGCAATCCTCGAAATCAATGGCTTCTTGCACCTTAAAGGCTGGCAGTGGCTGTTCCTGCTGGAGGCAGCGCCGACCGTCCTGCTCGGCGTCGGCTCCTGGTTCTACCTGACCGACAAGCCCAGCCAAGCTGCGTGGCTCAAATCGGAAGAACGACGCTGGCTGGTCGACAAGATGGCTCGCGAACTGGCAGGAGCGGCAAGCAAGAGCGTGGAATCCGTCTGGTCGGCGATTTCCAATGTACGCGTGCTCGGGCTAGCGCTGGCTTACTTCGGCACTTCTACTGGACTCTACGCTGTCAGTATCTGGACGCCGCTTTTCCTGAGCCGCTTCGGCTACAGCTACATAATGCTCGGCTGGCTCACCGCCGTTCCCAACATTGTTGCCGTCGCCGGGATGATCTTGTGGGCCCGCAACTCCGACCGGCGCAACGAGCGCACACTGCACTGCTCCATCGCCTGCCTGGCCGCGGCGGCCGGCATGGGAATCGCGGGCGTTCAGGGCTCGGCGTGGCTCCTGATTGTCGGCCTGTCTCTTGCCGGTTTTGGAATCGGCGCCGCCAAGCCGCCGCTGTGGAGCATGCCAACGCAGTTCCTGTCAGGACCGGCCGCGGCTGCCGCAATTGCTCTCATCAACGCCGTGGGCAGCCTGGGAGGCTTCCTCGGCCCGGTTGCGATCGGCAAGCTAAAATCGCTTACTGGCAACTACGCAAGCGGGATGGTGTACGTTGCCGCCACGCTGGTCCTCTCAGCCGTGGTGATCCTCTTTGCCGCACCTAAAAAACAGGCCAATATCGCAGGATTCGAACGGTCGGACTGAAACAGTCCCGAGCGATGATTCTCGCACTGGAAGAATGGATCTGGATCGCGGGGGGCGGCTAGAAATATCAACCCGCGCCTCTCATGCGTCTATTAGAAGGTTCCGTTCGTACCCTGCCCGCGCAAGGCATTTTCGGCGTCCGATTTCTGTAGTTCGCTTACTTGCGGCCCTGGATGGTCTTGGGATTGACGCCGGTTTTTTTCAATGCTTTCTTGGCGGCGATGGCGTGCATCTCCTTGCCGATGCTGGATTGATTGATGCCGAGCTGAATGGCCAGGTTGATGATGTTGCCGGTGCCCCAGTAAAGCGCCAGCCCTGAGGCGTAGTGCCACAGCATGAATCCGAACATGACCGGCATCATGATGGCTAACATGCGCCGCTGCGCCGGATCCTGGCCCGGCGCGGGCGTGATGTACTGCGTAAAAAACATGCTGATGATGATGATGATGGGCAGAATGTGCATCGGGTCCGGCGAAGAGAGATCGGTGAGCCAGTACCAGTGGGCCTGGCGCAGCTCGACGGTGTTCTGCAGGACGCGGAAGTAGGCAAAGAAAAGCGGCATCTGAATCAGCATGGGCAAGCAACTGCCGTACATGTTCACGCCTTCGGTCTTGTACAGATCCATCATCTCCGCGTTCATCTCGGCCTTCTTGGGGTCGGTCGCCTTGAGATGGGCGTAGCGCTTCTTGAGCGCCTCGACCTTAGGCTGAATGCGCATCATCTTCAACGAGGACTTCATCATCATGAAGCGCGTAGGCAGCATCAGCAGGTTGAAGATGACGGTGACGACGATGATGGCCCATCCCCAATTGCCTACGCCGTGCTCATAGAGAAAGCGCAGCGCAAGATACAGGGGCTTGGCGATGACGGTGAGCCAGCCGAATTGGATCAGCGATTCCAGCGACTGGCCGTCGGCCTTGCCGTCCGCCCCAATGGCGTGGATGGAGGCGACAATATCCATCGCCTTGGGACCGGCGAAGAGGCGCAGGCGCGTGCTGCCGCTGGTGTCGCCGACAGCCAATCCGAGCACGTGGGCGGGCTTCTTTTCGCTATTCGGGTTGCTCAAATCGCTGGGCAGATCGACGGTATGATGCAGCGTAACGATTGAGGCGCGATCGGGAACGTCAGGCAGGAAGGCCGATACAAAATAGAGATCGCCGACGGCCGCGTAGGCGTAGGGCTGGTCGAAGGTAGCGTCGTTGCCCACCTTGGTGACGGATTCAGAGTCCTGCTTGCCGTCGACCGACCAGGCAAAGGTCGATAGCGCTGAGGTGCGGATCGACGACCGGGTTGAGGAAGAGGGCAAAAACTCCTCCATATCGCCCAGGCCGGAAGGCCACTGGATCAGCGCGCGCACCGGAGCGCCGTTGCGCTTCACTTCAGACTCGACGGTAATCACGTAGCTGGAGTCGAAGCGCACCGTTTTCACCACGTCCAAACCGCCAGCAGCGTAGTGAAAAGTGAGAGCGCTCGTCTCCGGGGCGACTGCGTGGCCGGTGGCAGTTGGTTGCGCGCCCGACGCTGAAACCTGATAAAGCGCCTGATTCAACTGCGTGGTCAGTGCGGGTTCATAGGTGAAGAACGAAAGCGGGAATCCAAAGTCTCTGGCGAGCTGAGGCTGTACCATATCCAGCGGCTTGCCGGCAGAGTCGTTGTACTTTTTCAGGATCCAGTGCTCGATCTGCGCGCCGCGATTGGTGAACACGATCTTGTATTGCTCGTTCTCGATGGTGGTTGTCGTCTCGAGAGCAGCGGTAACGCTGGGCGAGACAGCGAGAACCGGTGCGGAAACCGATTGTGGTTGAACTGTGGCACCGGCAGCCGGAAGCGTTGGCTGCGGCTGGTTGGGAGGCTGACTTTGGCTCTGCGCGGGGGGTGGCGGCGGCGGCGTGGGCTTGAAGAAGTATTGATAGCCCAGGAACACGACGATCAACAGCATGGTGAACAAGAGGGTGCTGCGCATGTCGCCGCCGCTGCCACTGCCGCCGGCGCCCGGCGATTGAAGATTGGGATTGCGAATTTCGGGCAAGAGATACGTCCTATTCGTTGCTCGGCGCCGTCAGGCTGCCGCTCTTTCTATGTTAATGGGTCGTGGGGGAAATTGGGTTGCTGCCGGGCCGCCGTGCTTGTTCTCGGCGGTAACTTTGGGGGAACATTGTCAAGGCCTCCGCGCCCCAACGGATTGCAGCGCAGCAGTCTCCAAATGGCCAATGCGCTCCCACGCACCGATCCGTGCGTGGCAATCGCAATGGAAGCGTACTCGGAACATGTGGGCAAATAACGGCAGCCACCGCCGGGGTTCAGCGAATGCAGAGCTGGCGAAAGCCAGCGCCGATAGAACGCGAGAGTAGCGAGCAAAAGGCGATTCATGGTGTCGGCTTTACGCGAGCGGCTCTCAATACAGACGGTTGAGCTCCGCCCGTTATTGTCTTCGCCGCTTGGGAATTTGCCTGGCGCGCCTCAGCCAACGCCTGGTGCGCTTCAGCAAATGCCTGATGGAGGATACGCACAATCTCGGCTTCGAGTTTCGCAAATTCGATAGTGAGAA
>Ga0181516_10003553_pt1 | contig 10348 bp, 10 predicted proteins | sample PEATcosm2014_Bin_25_FD_121104 | JGI IMG/M metagenome (GOLD analysis project Ga0181516, IMG submission 121104) | Peatland microbial communities from MTU Mesocosm Facility, Houghton, MI, USA - PEATcosm2014_Bin01_10_metaG | ecosystem: Environmental > Terrestrial > Soil > Wetlands > Peat | place...
AAGTCATCAGAAATACATGGTTAATGTGTCAATATTCACACAATCGCCACAATCAAAGTGAGTCCCCCTAACTTGCCCTTCCAATAACTTGATATAGATCAGGCCAGCCTGTTCCAGATCTCCTTGTTTAATTTAACCATGTCTTTTTTGACTCGAATCAACTATAGAGCGCATCGAGTGAAGTCTCTATCGGAACAGATTTTTCACATGGCCGTTCTCCGACGACTCTCCGCCGCTACAAGGGCAATCTTCTTGCCCCGCATTAGCGTCGGCCCTTCGCTCGAATCCCACCTTCGTCATTTCCCGTCTTCCCTCAACAAGGAGAGATCAAAAATGCTTTCTGTTTTCAAAAAAACGGGCTTGCTGACGCTTGCTCTGATCGGATTGAACCTGTCGGCATTCGCCGATGACATCTCCGGCGCGGGTGCGACCTTTCCTCACCCCATTTATGCCAAATGGGCCGAGGCCTATAAAAAGGAAACGACAGTTGGCTTGAACTATCAGGCGATAGGTTCCGGCGGGGGTATCAAGCAAATCAAGGCCAACACTGTGACCTTCGGAGCGACCGACAAGCCATTAAAGCTTGAGGAACTGCAAGAGGCAGGATTGATTCAATGGCCTATGGTTATTGGCGGCGTTGTTCCCGTCATCAATATCAAAGGAATTGGCGCTGGAGAAATGGTTTTGGATGGCAAATCGATTGCCGATATTTACCTTGGTGAGGCGCAATATTGGGACGATCCTGCGATCAGCAAGTTAAATCCCAAACTCAAGCTTCCACATCTGCCCATCGTTCAGGTCTATCGCGCTGACGGATCGGGTACAAACTTTCTGTTCACCACCTATCTGTCTTCCGTCAATAGCAAGTTCAGTCAGAAAGTTGGTGCTGATGCATCGGTGCAGTGGCCCTCCGGTATTGGAGCCAAAGGCAACGAAGGCGTCGCCAACATGACGGCCCGGACAGAAGGCGCTATCGGCTATGTTGAATACGCCTATGCGGTTCAAAATAAATTGTCGTATGCCAAAATGACCAACAGGGATGGAAAAACTGTGACGCCTGATTTTGATGCTTTCCAAGCCGCAGCTGCCAATGCGGATTGGGCGGCAGCTCCCGGGTTTTATCTGATCCTGACCAACCAGCCGGGCGCCAAGAGCTGGCCGATCACTGGAGCCAGCTTCATCCTGATGCATAAGGAGCCCGTTGATGCCAAAGACTCCAAGCAAGCGCTCGATTTCTTTGCTTGGGCCTACCAGAATGGCAACGAGATGGCCAAATCGCTTGACTATGTTCCGATGCCGTCAAAGGTTGTCGCTCTGGTCAAAAAGTCGTGGGAACAAATCAAGCTGCAGGAGTAATTTTGGCGGCCATGGAATGGGGAAAGGGGGAGGCTCAGGCTTCCCCTTTCTTTCAAAAGGGCGGGATGATCGGTGAATAATCTTATAAAAAATCTTTCTCTCTTTTGCGCGGCGCTGGTCATTGTTCTGGTGCTTGCGATCCTCTTTGTGTTGACGCGCGCCGCATGGCCAACTTTTCACACATTCGGTTTTTCATTTTTTGTAACGAACATCTGGAATCCGGTTACCAATCAATATGGGGCCTTGTCCGCGATCTATGGAACTGTGGTTACGTCGTTTCTGGCCTTGATTTTGGCTTTGCCAATTGGCTTTGGCATCGCCTTCTATCTGGTAGAACTTGCGCCGCCGCTTGTTGTCAAACCCTTGCGTATCGCCATCGAGCTTCTGGCCGGCATTCCCAGTATCGTTTTTGGCTTCTGGGGATTGTTCGTGCTGGTGCCTGTTTTTCAGGATTATATACAACCTTTTCTTATCCGCCATTCAGAGGGTCTGCCAGTCTTAGGAAAGCTATTTGCAGGGCCGGGGTTCGGCGTCGGCTTGTTGTCGGCCGGATGCGTATTAGCCATTATGGTTTTGCCGTTTATAGCGGCCTTTCTAACGGATGTTTTTAAAACCGTTTCTCCCGCGCTTAAGGAGTCCGCTTATGCGTTGGGCGCTACTCGATGGGAGGTGATGCGCTCCGTCGTCGCGCCCTCGACGATAGGCCCTATCATGGGAGGCGTCATGCTGGCCTTTGGTCGGGCGCTCGGAGAAACGATGGCCGTGACTTTTGTCATCGGCAACGCGCATCGATTAAGCCCTTCATTACTCGCTCCGGGCACAACTATTTCCGCCAGCATTGCTAATGAATTTAATGAAGCTACCAATGATTTGCATACGTCATCACTGCTGGCGTTGGGTTTAACTTTATTTGCCGTCAGCTTTGTCGTGCTGGCCTGCGGCAAAGCTTCGATCTTGCTGCTCGAACGGCGGAGGAACGCCTGATGTCCTTTCGCTACCAATACAGAATCTGGGTCAACAGGCTTTTCACGCTTTTTGCTACAGCTTCAGCCCTTGTGGGCCTTAGCTTGCTGCTGCTCATCCTCTATCAAGTTTTTTCGGAAGGGATTGGAGCTCTCTCCCTCGATGTTTTCACACATACGACGCCTCCGCCGGGGGAAAAAGGCGGTCTGATTAACGCTATCGTCGGAAGCGTGATGATGTCGATCCTAACTATGATTATTGCTATTCCTATTGGCCTTATGGGGGGTATTTATCTGGCCGAATATAACAAAAACGGGAAACTTGGTTCTTGCGTGCGTTTTCTGAACGATATTTTGTTAAGCGCTCCCTCCATCTGCTTCGGGATGTTCACCTATCAAATCATCGTCCGTCCCACGCATAGCTTCTCCGGTTATGCGGGCGCGGTGGCTCTATCTTTCATAGCTTTTCCGGTTATCTTAAGAACAACCGACGACATGTTAACCTTAGTGCCGGATCAGTTGCGTGAGGCCGCCGCCGCGCTCGGCGCGCCCGTTTGGCATATTATCTTTACGATTTGCTTTCGCATGGCGCGATCTGGTATTGTGACGGGGTTGCTTTTGGCGTTCGCCCGTATTGTCGGGGAAACAGCGCCGCTTTTATTTACGGCTTTGAATAATCAATTTTGGAACGTTCGTATGACAGGCCCGACGCCAAATCTTCCGGTTACGATCTACCAACTGGCGATGTCCCCTTATCCCGATTGGCATCAATTGGCATGGGCCGGAGCGATGATCATTACCCTTGCCGTTCTCTCAATCAACATCGTCACGCGCATTCTGACTGATGGCGCTCCAAGTAACAGGCTTTAGCATGTCATCCATCCAATCTTTAAACCTCGCCACAAAACGTATGATCAGCGAGAAAAAATCCCAAGATTTTCCGGGGCCGCTTCCTTCGTTATTGCCGTCTATACCGATGATGGAAATGAAAGACGTCTCCTTTTTCTACGGCAAGAAACAAGCTTTGGAAAATATTTCTTTTCCCCTCTATGGCAACAAGATTACGGCCATCATTGGGCCTTCGGGTTGCGGCAAATCGACCATGCTGCGAACGATGAACCGCATCTATGACCTTTACCCTGAGCAAAAGGCGCAGGGAGAGGTAATATTCAAGGACAAGAATATTCTAAGCCCGCAAACCGATACCGCATGGCTGCGCAAAAAGATCGGGATGGTTTTTCAGAAACCCACGCCTTTTCCTATGTCGATCTTTGACAACGTGGCCTATGGCGTTCGGCTTTATGAAAAACTATCTTCCAAGGAGCTGGTTTTACGCGTGGAAAAGGCCTTACATGACGCGGCGTTGTGGGATGAAGTTAAAGATCAGCTTTACACCAGCGGACAAAGGCTGTCGGGGGGGCAACAACAACGTTTATGCATCGCCCGAGCTCTTGCCGTTGAACCCGAAATTCTTTTGCTTGATGAACCGACTTCCGCCCTCGATCCCATCGCTACCGCAAAAATAGAAACGCTGCTGGCTCAGCTCAAAAGCCATTACACCATCGCCATTGTGACTCATAATCTGCAACAGGCCGCGCGTCTTTCCGATTACGCCGCGTTCCTCTTTATGGGGAAACTGATCGAATTCGATGTGGCATGGAAAATTTTTGAATCGCCGGCCCATGAACAAACCAGCGATTATATCGAAGGCCGGTTCGGCTAAGTCCAAGCCGTTACCAATACTCACATAGCCACAAATTCTGTTGCGTTATATAAACAGTTCGTAGATTCTTGGAGCGCAACGAATCAGGCGGGCATCTATGGAAAATCTCATCACCAATTCTCTCATGGGTTATTGGACTCCGCAGGAACTTGTCGTCAACCTCAACATTTTCCTGAACGCCATCGGGGCCTTGGCTCTGGGGCTTTTGGTGGGATACGAACGCTTCTATCGCGGCCGTGCCGCAGGCATGAGAACCTACGGCCTCGTCTGTATGTCGGCCTGCGCCCTGACCGTCATGTCGGGCAGCCCCGAATATTGGTATGGGGGACATATCGCCGCCTCTATCAAGAGCGTTGATCCCAGCCGCGTGATCCAAGGCATTATCACCGGCGTCGGCTTTCTCGGTACCGGCGTTATTTTGCGTGATGGACTTAGCATCAGCGGCCTAACGACGGCGGCTTTGATCTGGGTCGTCGCGGCCATCGGCGTTTTGGTAGGGGCCGGATTTTACAGCACGGCTATTATGATGGCCTTACTCGCATCGGGATGCATGATGTGGGGAACAAGGATCGAAAATATGCTGCCCGCGCGCCACGCTATCGCCGTGACTTTGCATTTTCATAAAGACGTTGAGTTGACTGAAGGTGATTTGACCCGTCTTATGCGGACGCAGGGATATGAAGTCGCTCATGATTCATTTTCAATTACTTTGAAAGACCAACACCCGGAATGGCGTTTCGTTGCCGTGTCGCAGGGACGGAAAAAGAGCGTGAGCTTTGTTAAGCTCAGCGAAAGCTTGAAACAGGCGCAGGACATTAAAGACTTCACAATCGCCCACGCGCGCAACTGACCTGTACTGTAAATATCAAGCCAAGCTGGCTCCCTGGGACGGGATCGAACCGCCGACCCGGTGATTAACAGTCACCTGCTCTACCGCTGAGCTACCAGGGAATCGGTGGGTATGTATAAAGGGGCAGGGCGGCGAGTGCAACAGGCGATTTGCATTAAATTACAGTAAGACAGCCTTTCGTATGGGATTGGCTTTAACCTCAATTACTGATAGTTTCTGCTCAAGTCTGCGGGCATGACGGAACTGGTAGACGTACAGGACTTAAAATCCTGAGTCCGCAAGGACGTGCCGGTTCGATTCCGGCTGCCCGCACCACGTTCAAACGCTTCGCGTTTGAACGTGCCGCGACGAAGCCCCTTTGGGCGAAGGCGGGCTGGTTGCCCGTTCGCTACGGCTCTGCAAGCCATTTTATTCGTTCCCGCGCAAGCGGACGCACAAGGAAAAGTAATGACCGCGCAAGATAAAATCCTCATTCTCGATTTTGGTTCCCAAGTCACTCAGCTTATCGCGCGTCGCGTGCGCGAAGCCGGAGTTTATTGCGAAATTCAGCCTTTTAACCGTACCGATGCAGAGGTTCGCGCTTTTAACCCTAGGGGGATCATTTTATCGGGCAGTCCGGCCTCGACATTGGATGAAGAAAGCCCGCGTGCGCCGCAAGCCGTTTGGGATTTAGGCGTCCCCGTCCTCGGCATTTGCTATGGCCAGCAAACCATGTGCATGCAGTTGGGCGGCAAGGTTGAAGCAGGGCATCACCGCGAGTTTGGAAAATCCCAGCTGGAGGTGAAACAAAACTGCGCCTTGTTCGACGGCGTCTGGTCCCAAGGCTCGCGCAATCAGGTGTGGATGAGCCACGGCGACCGCGTCACCAAAATCCCCGAAGGCTTTAGCGTGGTCGCCACCAGCGACGGCGCGCCCTTCGCCTTTATCGCCAACGAAAAATGCAGATTTTACGGCGTGCAATTTCATCCCGAAGTCGTGCATACGCCCGATGGCGCAAAATTGCTCGGCAATTTTGTGCACAAAATCTGCGGTTGCGGCGATGAATGGAGCATGAAGGCTTTCCGCGCCACCGAAATCGAACGCATCCGCAAGCAAGTCGGCGGTGGCAAAGTCATTTGCGGCTTGTCCGGCGGCGTGGACAGCGCGGTCGCTGCCGTTTTGATCCACGAGGCTATCGGCGACCAACTGACCTGCATCTTCGTCGATACCGGCCTGATGCGCGAGGGCGAAGGCGAGCAAGTCGTGAATTTGTTCCGTTCGCACTACAACATTCCTTTGATTGCCGTGAATGCGGGCGACAAGTTTCTGTCGGCGCTGGCGGGTGTCAGCGATCCGGAGACAAAACGCAAAACCATCGGCAAATTATTCATCGATGTGTTTGATGCCGAAGCGCGCAAAATTCAGGATGTGGCTTTCTTGGCGCAAGGCACACTGTATCCCGATGTTATCGAGAGTGTCTCTTTCACCGGCGGTCCCAGCGTCACGATCAAATCGCATCACAATGTCGGCGGTTTGCCCGCACGCATGAATTTGAAACTGGTCGAACCATTGCGCGAACTGTTCAAGGACGAAGTGCGGGCTTTGGGACGCGAATTGGGTTTGCCGGAATCTTTCTTCGGCCGGCATCCGTTCCCGGGGCCCGGGCTTGCCATTCGCGTGCTGGGCGATATCACGCCGGAGAAGCTGGAAGTCTTACGCAAAGCCGATGTGGTATATCTGGACGAAATCCGCAAGGCCGGACTTTACGACGAAATCTGGCAGGCTTTTGCCGTGTTGCTTCCGGTGCGTACCGTCGGCGTGATGGGCGACGGGCGTTCCTATGATAATGTTCTGGCGCTCCGCGCCGTCACCTCGGTCGACGGCATGACGGCTGAATCTTATCCATTTGAACATGCTTTTCTTGCCAAAACCGCCACGCGCCTTATCAACGAAGTGCGCGGCATCAATCGCGTGACCTATGATGTGACTAGCAAACCGCCAGGGACGATTGAGTGGGAGTAGGGCGTTAATAACCAGGACTCTATGAACCAAAATATCCAAACCGTTATCAACCGCATCGACGCTCTGCCCTCCATTCATGTTTTTGGCAGAGTCGTCGGCGTGCAGGGTTTGCTGATCGAAGTTGCGGGAATTGAAAATCGTTTATCAGTCGGCAGCCGCTGCCAAGTCGTCGCACGCGGCGGCCGGAAGGTTTTGTGTGAAGCGGTGGGCTTTCGTGATGATAAAGCCTTGATGCTGCCTTTCGGGCCACTGGAAGGCGTCGGATTGGGCGGCAAGGTTGAACTTGCCGATGCGCAGCCCGTCATTCTGCCGACAACGGCATGGCTTGGACGCGTGATCAACGCGCTGGGAGAGCCGATTGACGGCAAAGGCCCCTTGCCCCACGGCGATATGCCACGCCCCATTCGCGCATCGCCGCCGCCCGCCCATAAACGGCAACGCGTGGGCGGCAAACTCGATCTGGGTGTGCGGGCGGTTAATGCCTTTACAACCCTCTGCCAAGGCCAACGTATGGGCATCTTCGCAGGCTCAGGCGTCGGCAAATCAACATTGATGTCAATGGCGGCGCGTTATACCTCGGCGGATGTTTCGGTGATCGGCCTGATCGGCGAGCGCGGCCGCGAGGTTCAGGAGTTTATTCTCGACGATCTGGGCGATGAGGGGTTGAAGCGCAGCGTTGTCGTCGTCGCCACATCGGACGAAGCGCCGCTCATGCGGCGTCAGGCGGCGTTTATGACTCTGGCGGTTGCTGAATATTTCCGCGATCAGGGTCAAAAAGTTTTGTGCCTGATGGACAGTATCACGCGCTTTGCGATGGCGCAGCGTGAAATCGGCCTTGCGGCAGGCGAACCGCCGACGACCAAGGGCTATCCGCCTACAGTTTTCTCGGAATTGCCAAAGCTTCTGGAACGCGCCGGACCCGGAGAGCAAGGCAAAGGCAGCATCACGGGTTTGTTCACCGTCCTTGTCGACGGCGACGATCATAATGAACCGATAGCCGATGCCGCGCGCGGTATTCTCGATGGGCATATTGTGCTTGATCGCAACATTGCCGAGCGTGGACGCTTTCCGGCGGTCAATGTCCTGCGCAGCATTTCGCGGACGATGCCGGGATGTAATAACGATGATGAAAATGCGCTGGTCAGCCGCGCGCGGCGCTATCTGGCGGCCTATGAAAACATGGCCGAAATGATCCGCCTCGGCGCCTACCGCAAAGGCAGCAACGCCGAAGTCGACGAAGCGATGGAATTTTATGCGCCGCTCGAAGAATTTCTGCGCCAGAATAAAGACGACAAAACCGACTTCGCCGGAACCTACGCGCAATTGGCGAAGATATTGGGCGCTTAGAAATGAAGAGTCTCGCCACTCTTATCAAACTGCAAAAAACTTTTGTCGATGAGCAGCGTCAGCACCTCGCTCGCCTTCTGGAAAATCTGGAGCGTATCGAAAACAGCATTGCGCAACTGGAAATCATCAAAGTGCGCGAACAAGCTGCCGTCAAAGACGAAGCCGCGCGCATGACCTACGGTGCGTTCCTTAAACAAATGATCGAAAAAGGCCGCGCGTTGGAAACAGAGCGCCAAACGGCAGAACTCGCCGTGAAAATGGCTCAGGAAAAACTGGCCGAACTGTTTGAAGAGCAAAAACGCTTTGAAACCGCCGAAGCCCAGCGCATCGAAGAAGAAGCCAAAATCGAACGCCACCTCGAAACCCTAGAACTCGACGAAATCGGCGGCACAAGACACGAACGGCAACGGGCGGAATAAGGAGCAGATCCTTTTCGCCTATCGGACGCCGAACAAGATCTCAATGATTATAAAAACGCATGAGATGATTTAGTGAATTCAAAATCTAACAAATCAGTTTTTCGGCCCTTCATTACCAGCGCTTGGATTTGATCTAGCGTCTGAGGCTTCGGGCCGACTCGCAGTGCCGAAGAACTCATCGCGAGATAGAAGCATCGCCGCCAATTCGGGCGGAAGAGTTGATCTGGATTGGTTTTTTTCACTTTCAATTTCCAGCCCTCGTTTCAACAAATCTGAAAGCTCAACCATTCCTCTGTTGCCAAGCGGTTGCCCGTCTTTTGTTGCATAAGTTCGCCCAAGCATGGATCGATCTAAAGGCGTAATATCCACCTCACCGTTTTTGTATCTCCGCATGATAAGGATTTTGCTTTCCTCGGTGAGGGTAAGAGAAATCGCGCCCTTATCTTGCTTGTAAACAATCATTTCTGCAAAAAATTGATATGCTTTGGCGGGTTCATCAAGGCGCGTGTATCGAACTGTCTGGGAAAGACCATAGAGTATCCCGCGAACGATTTTCTGACGCTCAGATGTATTATCGGGAACCAAAGCGCCGTCGTTATCCGTGTTTTTGAACAAACTCATATTGTCGGCGAGATAACCCACAAGTTCTTCATATTTTTCTGTATCCAATCCAGCGGAGGTCAACCGCTTGGTATGGATGATGGGTGTTTGGCTGTTGACGTTATCATCACGACGACTTCGGGAAGAGAACCATGAGTCCAGTTCAGTTAGAGTTTTACCGGTAAAATCGCCTGAATGACCGGTGGGGTATATATCAATGTAGCAAAGCTGTTCTTTTAATTTTCCGAAATCTGACAGATCTAAATCTTCAAGATTACCAACGGCTACCCATGCTCCAGCAGGAACATTCGTGTGCCGCATTTCGTATCTGCCGCCATATCCAGATGTCCAGAAAGGGACACTGATAGGTAGAATAAATGCGTCACGGGGTTTGCCATAGGAGGCAACATCGACCCCTTCGCGTTCACTTAATACCCGTACAAGTGTCTCATGATTAAAAATGTGCATCTTCAATCTCCGGAATTCTTATACTCTTCAATATATATTTTTCTCTCACCTAGAGCCATCGCTTATTTAGTTTCATAGCTAGGGTGCGGTGTTACTCTATAACGCAAGCCGTACATTAGGACAGCCGTCCCGATAGGTGCTAATCCTAACTTGCTTTTAATTTTGACTAAACGCGCCTCTTGTTCGTCAAGAAGCGTAGCAGCATCTTTGAAATCATGACGAACATCACTAATAGGCTTGCCAACCTCGGCCTCATTTCGAAAGGCAACTTCCTTCCTCAGGACTTCGGCCATTTCTTTTTCACCTCTGATTGAACAAGGCCCTATGTTGCTTGTCAGATCTTTCGTCGAAATGGCATTTTTTACGTGTCTAAACACCATCATAATAACACCATCCGTATGAAAGTAATAAAAGAACACAAAAAAATAAAATTATAATTAAATCAATAACTTTTTTAGAAAACAACGAATGATATGCCGCGCTGTGGTTGTGGCTCGGATAATCCTTGAAAGAAAAATGGTGGTGCGACAGGGATTTAAAATGTGTATTTTATCCGCAATTCTGAATGATAACTAAAAAATAAAAATCAAAAGTTACCCCTGAAGTTACCCCACTCGACTCT
>Ga0181516_10003555_pt1 | contig 10345 bp, 3 predicted proteins | sample PEATcosm2014_Bin_25_FD_121104 | JGI IMG/M metagenome (GOLD analysis project Ga0181516, IMG submission 121104) | Peatland microbial communities from MTU Mesocosm Facility, Houghton, MI, USA - PEATcosm2014_Bin01_10_metaG | ecosystem: Environmental > Terrestrial > Soil > Wetlands > Peat | place...
AAGCAACGGCACACTTACACTCGATTTCACCCAACCGACGGCACCAGCGGGCGGCATCATCTCGGCTTCGTCGCCCTTGACCCTGGGAAGCGCCATTTTGAATATTCTGGGCAGTCCTTCCTCTTCCAGCAGTCAGACTTTTGCCAGCACGACGTTTGCGGCGGGCAATGGCGTGATCCAGTTTGGCAATAATAATCCGACCCTCATTCTCGGCGGAACGATCACGGCGGCAAAGGGAGCCACGGTGATGATCCCGGCCACCGGAGGAACTGTCACCACGACCGTTGCGGGCGGGGCTGCCGGGAATGTTCTTGGCACCGGCGTAGGCGCCAACGACACGGCGGGTTTTGCAACGTTCGGCACTTCGGATTGGGCCAGTTCAACTGGTGGAACGATCCAAGGTTTGAGTTCGGGAGCTGGTTATGTGACGACATTCCCCGGCACCGGCCAGGGGCAAAATACCGATTTGCAGGCAAATTATACAGTCACTGGCAACACTGGCACAACAACGATTCGTTACAACACACCGGGCGTTGACACGGTGAATGTTGGCGGCAAATGGCTCGTGGTAAATGCCATTTTGGTGACGCCCAACATGGGTGCCGACAATACTTTCATTTGGAGCGGCACTGGTGTCGGTGGTGTCAGTGGCGGCGGCCAGTATTTTGCCGATTATTCTACCGGCAACGCGCAGCAGCTCTATGTCTGGCAGAACAATACGGCTGCTTATTTCTTTGATAATGGAGCCTTGGCCAACGGCCGAAACAATGCAGGCGCCCCGCTGGCCTACATCCAAGCGGGTCCGGGAACGGTCATGCGCGGCGTCGGCCTTTACACGGGCTTGAGTTACTTGAACGGCGGTTGCACGGTGGTTACCAATGACTCTTGTTTGGGCGCTCCCGCCACTGCGGCGGCGGTTGTGATGAGCGGCGGCACAATTGTCGGCGGCCTGACCATATCACTGGACAACGGCGGTCTAAATCCGCGTCCGATCCAATTGCTCAACCAAGGCGGTGCCCTCGCCGCCGTTGCCGGGACCACTCTGACTGTGGATGGCGCGATTACCGGTGGCACTGGCCCTCTGATTATCGGCATTCCGGCTTCGTCGGCGAATGGAAATACGGCGGGTCTCCTGCCGGGCAGCGGTTCGGGCACGGCGAACACCACGCCGGTTTATGCCACCGGCACAGTGAGTTTGATCGGAGCCAATACTTATAACGGCGGAACGGTGCTTGACACTGGCATTTTGAACGCCGGCACCGGATCGCTTGGCACTGGCGGGGTGACCTTCAACGGCGGCACCTTCCAGTGGAGCAGCAGTGGCTTGGATATTTCGGCACAAACAGTCACTGTCAACTCCGGCGGCGGCACGCTGGATGTCAATGGGAAGACAATCACCGTGGCCAACTCAATCGGCAACGGCGGCAATGGTGCGTTGCAGGTGGTGAACTCGGGAGCGCCGGGTGTTGGCGGGTTGTTTTTGAACGGCGGAGATTCTTACACGGGAGGCACGACCGTGGCGTCTGGTGCCGTCTTGGGCGGCAGCGGCACAATTTCAGGCAATGTGACTTGGAACAGCGGTTCATACGCGGCGTTGAGCAGCAGTTCACTGCTGATGGTTTCCGGCGCGGTCACACTGAATGCCCCCACGATAAATGTCGCCGGATCCGGGCTAACCACGGGCGTTTATACCCTGTTGACGGCTACCGGTGGTATCACAGGCGGATCAACGGTCAATCCCACCGCGGGCGGGACCGGCGTCATCGCCACCGGCTATGCCGGCACCGTTTCGATCAGCGGCAACTCCATTATCCTAACGGTAACGCAATCGGGAGTGACGGAAACTTGGACGGATGGCGGCGGCGATCAAAATTGGTCTGACGCGAATAACTGGAGCGGGACTTTCGTGCCGCACCGTCCCGGTGACGTCGCCACGTTTGGCACTGGCGGAGTGGGTCTTCCGGTGAATTTGAATCAGAACGAAACCGTGGGCGGGGTCGCCTTTAACAATGCCGGTTCCTATACCATTACCGGGGCCAATACCCTGACTTTGGATGACTCTGGTCATGGGGCCGCGATTGGCGTGACTGCGGGCACGGCCAATGCCATTAATACGGCGGTCACCTTGAACGACAACGTGACCGCCTCGATAAATCCAGGCGATTCACTCACGTTGAGCGGCGTCATCGCCAATCAGTCCACCCCGGAAACGTTGACGGTCAATGGCGGCGGCACGCTGGTTCTTTCCCATGCCAACAGCTACGGTCCGGCTGCCGGCACAGTGGGCACCACGTTGGGCGGTGCCACGATGCAGGTGGGTGCCAGCACTTCGCTGGGGTCGGGCGATGTGAATGTCACCGGCAGCTCCACACTGCAAGCGACCGCGTCGGGCGTGAACTTGGCCAATAATATTGCCGTCGCCAATGCGAACACCATTTTGGTAGCGGGCGGTGGTAACACGATGGCTCTCGGTGGTGTAATTAGCGGCAACGGGAGCCTGACAGGGACCGGATCGGGCACAGTGACCGTGAGCGGGGCGAACAACACGTATGCCGGCGGCACGGTGCTTAATGGGGGAGTTCTTGGCATCGTGGCGGATGGCGCGGCCGCCGGCAACGCAGGCAGCCTGGGCGTCGTGCCGGCTTCGCCAACACCCAACAACATCATTTTCAATGGTGGCGACTTGTTGGGAACCGCGACTCTGATTTTGAATCCCAATCGCGGTCTTGGCATCGGGTCGGTTTCCATCGGCAATAACGCCATCACCACCGCGCTGATTGACGCGGCCGGTGGCCAGACCTTGACAATTGCCGGCACCATCGCCACGGCGGGCAATGTTGGCACGAACAACTTGACAGTGAATAGCGAACCCGGCAGCACCGGCTCGGTGGTGTTGGGCGGCGCGAATACGTTCAATGGCACCAATATCATCGCCGGCGGTATCGAACAACTTGGAAACCCACTTGCTTTGCAGAACAGCACTCTCTTTTACAACAACCAAGGCGGGTCGTTGAGCTTCGGCTCACTGACAGCGGCAACTGTGGACGGCTTCAACGGTTCGCAGAACTTGGCGCTGACGAATGCGTCGGGCGCGGCGGTGACATTGTCCATTGGCAACAATAACTCGGGTGGAAACTTCTCGGGAAATTTGTCCGGCATTGGTTCGCTAAACAAGCTTGGTTCCGGCATTCAAATATTGTCGGATGCCACTTACACCGGCGGCACGGTGGTAAATAGTGGCTTGATAATCTTCAACAATCCCAGTATAGCGAGCGGTCACCTCGATATTGCCGGCGTCGTTCAGTATGGGTCGGCGGCCAATGTGGTTATCAACGGTGGCTCGTTAAATTCCCCCAATGGCTTATATATCACTTCGGCTACCGGCTACACCGCGACTTCCGGGGTATACAATAACGCCTGTGCGCTGACCATCACCAACAATGCCACCGTGACAGCCGGTGCCGACGCCACTGGGCGGGCGATCAGTTTCGGGATGGGCAACGTGCGCCCCGTTACGGGTAATTATCTGACGGTGGGCACGAGTGGGGTCGGCGACACGACGGTAGTAACAGCACAGGGCGCGCTGGATATGTTTTACTCGGCTGGCGGCGGCACGGTGGGCAATTGCGCTGTGAACTTAAACAGTGGCACCCTGATTGTGAACAACATACAGCAAACCACGGGCGGCGGCAATCAAAGCGCCGACTTCAACTTCAACGGCGGCACTTTGGTGGCGGGAACGAATGATCCAGCCGGCGGGGCTTTCCTGCCCGCCCTGACGTATTTGACGATAAATGTAACCAACACCACAGTTCCCGCATTCATCAGCAGTTCCAACTTCAGCATCACGATTGCCACCGCGCTTAAAGGCGGAGGCGACGCCGGACTGGTCAAGCTAGGTTCCGGGGCGCTTACTTTGTCTGGGGCCAACACTTACAGCGGTCCCACGATTGTCAGCAACGGTTCGCTGTACATTTCCGGAGCTGTCAACAATTCCAGTGAGAACTTTACTGTGAACAATGGCAAGACCTTTGGTGCCCTTTACAGCGGCACAACGGCGCAAATTGGCAGCCTGACGCTGGGCCAAACCAGCGGTGCGAGCCTGGTCTTCACCAATCTATCGAGCACGACGGCGGCGGCGCTCCATGCGGATTACCTCTATTTGAACGGCACCTGTACCCTCAAGATTGCGGATGCTGTCAATATGACCGCCCCCAACGAATATCCGCTCGTCCAAATCGGCGGCGGTATTGTCACCAACAATGGCGTTGGATTCAGCCTCTCGCTTCCGGGCGGCGTCTCGGGAATTTTGACCAACGATCTGGGCATCATTCCGGGGTACTCGACGCTCGCTTTGGTTGTGACTAGCATTGTGCCTTATACGCCACCGTCAACCATCAGCAGCATCACACTTGCCGCCAACAACCTGGTGCTCAATGCGACAGGGGGCACAGCCAACGCTACGGTGTACGTGTTGACCAGCACGAACCTGACGTTGCCGGTGGTGCAATGGACAACAAACAGCACAACCAGCTTCGACGGCAATGGCAACTTGATAGATTATATAATTCCCGGGGCGGTGAGTCCGGGAATGCAGCAGCAGTACTATAGGTTGAAGCAATAGTCTAGGCGGCTGCATAGTGCGGGTTCAGGCGGCAACTGGATTGTTGGGATGCAGGGTGCAATCTGGCAAAATAGCGGGGTATCGGTTTGGGTTCCGATGCCCCGCTAAATTATTTTGCGTCGTGATGATGAATAAATCACGTATTTCTCATTATCATAGATGCAATTTTTGCCAAATGCGAATTGGTTGAGGGAAAAAACCTTTCGGTTTTTATTAAATTTGAATGTGATCGCAGCAGATAACCACATTCTCCTAGCTGCGCTATTGGGAATAGGTACGGTCGTGGTTTGGGTTTGGTTATGTTATCGGCGGCGCGACAAACAATCCGATACAATCAGATTATCTATACACGAGCCAGAAATCTCCCAAGAAAATTCCGTTGGACCGCCCTGAGCCGAAGTCCCAGTGACGCAGACGCCAGCCACTCAACAATCAAATCCCGCCGTTTTGTCAGAGGGCGTAAATGATTTCGCCCCGCATGCCTTCCGAATCACAGCCTGTTTTGCCGCACATCCAGCACGATGCGACTGACGTGGATGGCGATAATTGCAAACCCATTGGCCTTGGCGAAATTACTAACCGCTTGGTAAGCTTCCAAGGTCGGGCCAAACCTATCCATGAACTGACGTTTTGTTAGATATTGATGATAATTGATGCTGGCCGGGTCATAGAGCTGCTGTAGGAAATTGGTCAACTGTTCGGAATGATGCAAGGGCAGCCCGATGGCTAGATGTAAATTTCCGCGCCCGGCAGTCGTCCGGTGGGCGTCAACCCTTGAACCGTGTCCGGCACATACCGGGGCAAGAGTTTTTGGGGTGCTGAATACTGAGCGCAAATAATCTCCATAAATATGGGAGTATGAAACAAAAAGTGTTGGTTTTTTCAACGTCGAAGCAGAAGACATTTCATGGCAAATTCAATTTTTTTAAAATTGGGCGGCAATTGCCAGAGGATGGGGCCGAGTTTTGGCCGCAGGGGCTGGACGCGTCGGGAGACGCAAAGAGTCTTAACCCGGATGAACGCGGATTGCGCAATGATTGCATCGAGTCATCCTCCATCTGGAGGGGGACGCATTTTATGCGTCCTGGAGCTGCGCGATGACCGCAGATGCGTGGCCAGCCGCTCATTGTCGGCGCCCCTCCCACCCAGCACGGGGTGGTGTGCGCCGCGAGCTATGAAGCCCGAAAGTTCGGCGTGCGTTCGGCATTTCCCCAAATTACTTGTTCCAAACTGGAGCATTACCGGCACCAAATTTCGTCCCTTTACCGGTATTGCTACACTTGGATGCCTAAAAAACTTAAATTGCCACAGTTGATTGCTGCGTAATATCAAAATAATCAATTTTTATAGGGTCTTATGAGTTTTAGTCTTCACGCAAGAAAAAATCCGGTGGGTCCTGATTCGGAGCGCGGCATTTATGCCGCTTCAGCGTTTTTCCGTCAGGCAGGGTGAGGCAGGCTGAAACCGACCTCCGCAAGGCAAATCACGACACTGCCAAAATCCATGCCGGGAACGTGCCAAGCGGTTGATTATTGCCGCCGGGATTTGCCAAGCCATTGCATTTTCATTTAACATCACCAGCCCATGCCGCAGATAAAATTATTTTTTTATCGCCCTTTGGCCGATGAGACTTGGTGCAGTGCGGCTGGTTTCAAAATATTGACCCACAACTAAAATGCAAATCCGCATCTCCAACTGCAAACTTGCCGGCCGCATGATTCTAATTTTGCTCGCTCTGCTGCCGGCCTGGGCTTCAGCGGCGGATGCGGCGGAACTGCGAACGTCAATCAACTTCAACCGCGACTGGAAATTCGAGCTCGGCGATCCGGCGGGCGCGGAGACGCCGGCGTTCGCCGATGCACAGTGGGGTGCGGTCGGCCTGCCGCATTCGTTCAGCGAGCCGTATTTCGCGGCGGCGAAATTTTACACCGGCTACGGCTGGTATCGGAAACATTTTGCCGTGCCGAAAGCCTGGCTGGGCAAACGGATCAATCTGGAATTCGACGGCGCGTTTCAAGTCGCGGAAGTTTTCCTGAACGGCCGGCGCATCGGCGAGCACAAGGGTGGTTACACCGGGTTTGCTTTTGACATCACCGATGCCGTAAAAACCGGCGACAATCTGGTGGCTGTGCGCGTGAACAATCTCTGGAACGCCCGGCTCGCGCCGCGCGCGGGCGAGCACACGTTTTCCGGCGGCATTTATCGCGACGTGCGGCTCGTCGTCACCGCGCCGCTGCATGTCGCCTGGTATGGCACATTCGTCACCACGCCGCAGGTGTCGAAGGAATCCGGCACGGTGAACGTGAAAACGGAAATCGTCAATGACTCCGCCGCCGCCAAACCGGCGACGGTGAAAACCACGGTGCTCGACGCCGACGGCAAGCTCGTGACGGAAATGGAATCCACGCAAACCATCGCGCCGAACACGACTTTGGTTTTCGACCAGACCAGCGCCGCCATCGCCAGCCCGAAGCTCTGGCATCCCGATCATCCGTATCATTATACCGTGAAGACGACGGTGCTGGACGCCGGCAAGCCGGTGGATGATTTCACGTCGCCGCTCGGTTTCCGCTGGTTCAAGTTCACGGCGGACCAGGGATTTTTCCTGAACGGAGAGCATTATTATTTCAAAGGCGCGAACGTTCACCAGGACCATGCCGGCTGGGGCGACGCCGTGGCGGACAGCGGATTTTTTCGCGACGTGAAAATGGTCAAGGACGCCGGCTTTGATTTCATCCGCGGCTCGCATTATCCGCACGCGCCGGCGTTCGCGGCGGCGTGCGACGAGCTGGGAATTTTGTTTTGGTCGGAGAATTGTTTCTGGGGTTCCGGCGGTTTCAAGGCGGAAGGCAATTTCAGCACCAGCGGCGCGTATCCAATTCATGCCGAGGACGAGCCTGAGTTCCGGGACAGCGTGAAGCAGTCGTTGCGCGACATGATCCGCATCAACCGCAATCATCCGAGCATCATCGTCTGGAGCATGGACAACGAGGTTTTTTTCACCGCGAAAGAAACCCTGCCCAAGGTGCGGGAATTTTTGACGGAGTTGGTTGCGCTCACGCACGAGCTTGATCCAACGCGGCCGGCGGGCATCGGCGGCTGTCAGCGCGGGGAAATTGACAAGCTCGGCGACGTGGCCGGCTACAATGGCGACGGCGCGCGCCTGTTTTTAAATCCCGGCATTCCGAACGTCATCACCGAATACGGCTCGACCATGTCTGACCGGCCCGGAAAATACGAGCCGGGCTGGCACGAGCTCCAGTCCGTGCCCGGCATGGACAAGAACGAAATCGGCGCGTGGCGTTATCCGTGGCGCAGCGGCGAATCGCTCTGGTGCGCGTTCGACCACGGCAGCGTCGCCGGCAAAAAATTCGGCGCGATGGGCATGATTGATTATTTCCGCCTGCCGAAGCGCATGTGGTTTTGGTATCGCAACGAATACCGCCATATCCCGCCGCCAGAGTGGCCGGCGGCCGGCATTCCCGCCGGACTGAAATTGACTGCGGACAAAACAATTCTGAAATCGGCGGATGGCACCGACGACGCGCAGCTCATCGTCACCGTCGTGGACAAGGACGGCAAAGCGATCAGCAACAGTCCGCCGGTGACGTTGGCGATTGAATCCGGCCCCGGCGAATTTCCGACCGGCCCGGCGATCACGTTCGATCCCGATTCGGACATCGTCATCCGCGACGGTCAGGCGGCGATGGAATTTCGATCTTACTTCGCCGGCAAAACTTTGATTCGCGCCACGTCGCCGGGACTCAAAGACGCGACGATTCAAATCACTTCGCTCGGCGAACCGAAATTTGTCGCCGGCAAAACGCCGCGCGTGAAGCCGCGGCCGTATGTGCGTTTCACCGGTGCCGCGATGCCGGCAAATTCGCCCGCGAGTTTCGGTTTGGAAAATCCGACGCGCGCCAGCAGCGAAGTGGTCGGCCACAGCGGACGCCTGGCCAACGACGGCAACGACGCAACTTTTTGGCAGGCCGATGCCGGCGATTCGAACGCGTGGTGGCGGGTGGACTTGGAGCGCATCGTGAACGTCAGCAAAACCCAGCTGACGTTTCCAGACGCAGCCAACTACCGCTACCAACTGGAAATTTCTGACGATGGCGGCAGCAATTGGAAGCTCGTCACCGACCAGACACAGACCGCCAGCACGGACCAAGTGCGCACCGACATCGCGCCCGGCGGCGTGAGCGGGCGTTTTCTCCGCGTCACTTTCAGCGGGCTGCCCGCCGGGAAATCCGCCGCGCTGGCGGAGGTGGAGATTTTTGGAAATTTGTCCGGGCGGTAAATTTCGTCAGCACGGCGATCATGCTGTCCAGCTGGGCTTGGGTGTGTTCGCTGGCGATGACAAACCGGAAAATTCCCTGCGCCGAGGCGCTGCCATATTTCAGGAACGGCGGATAAATTCCCGCCGCGAGCAGCTGTGCTTTCAAATCGCTGGCTTGCTTTTCCTTCAACACCGGCAAATGCACGATCGGTCCGGGCGTTTCGGAAATGTTCCAGCCGGCGGCGCGCAATTTTGTCCGCACGTAAACTAAATTCTGGAACAGTTTTTTTCGCCGCGCGGGTTTGCTTTCTAAAATTTTCAGCGCCGCCAGCGCCGCGCCAGCGAGCGGCGGTGGCAAAGGCGTGGTGCCGACAAACGACCGGCTGAGCGCCAGGATTTTTTCCCGCAACGCACGCGACGCCAGCACCACGCCGCCGTAAACGCCGAACGCCTTGCTCAACGTCGCGCACTGAATGATGCGCTTGCGGTCCACGCCTGCGTGTTCCAGCGAGCCTTGGCCGGTCGCGCCCAAAACGCCCGCGCCGTGCGCGTCGTCCACCATCATCAATCCGCGGGCTGGCAACATTTTCAGATACGCGCGCAGCGGGGCCACCGAGCCATCGTGCGAAAACATTCCATCCGTCAAAATGATCGGCCGCGCGCGACGTCCGCCATGGGAAATTAATTTTGCCAGGCCGGCGGCATCGCGATGTTTGAATTTTTTCACCGGGCAATCGAGCATCCGCGCCGCGTCCAGCAGCGCGCCGTGCGCAAATTCATCCACCAACGCGTGCGTGAATTCGCCGGCGAGCGCCTGCGCGGCGGCGAGCGGTGCGAGGTAACCGTCGGGCAGAACGAGCGCAGCTTCGGCGCCGAAAAACCGGGCGAGCTCGGTTTCGAGCTGCGCGTAAATTTTGTGGTTGCCGGTGGTGCGGCGCGAGGCGGCGACGTTCAAGCCATGTTTTTTCAGCGCGGCCCCGGCGGCTTGCGCGACTTGGGGGTTGCGGGCGAGCCGGAAATAATCGCAGCCGGAAAAATAGGTGAGCGTGCGTTGGCGCAGGCGCACTTCATTGTCGCCGAAAAATTGCAACGGCTCCGGCTCGGTCATGGCGGGAGGGTATCGGCCGCGCCGGGAAAACGCACTTATTTTCCCGCCGCCGTTTTTGTCTCCACCCAGCGCGCGAACAGCCAGAGCAAGTCCGAGAGCCGGTTGAGGAAAATCAAAATCTCCGCGTTCGACAATTCGCCCGCCGCCTGCAGATCGAACACGCGCCGTTCCGCGCGGCGGCAGATGGAGCGCGCCAGATCCAGCGCGGCGGAATGGTGCGTCGCGCCGGGCGTCGCCCAGCCGTTGAAGCTGATGTTTTGCGCCTCGATTTCCCGCACCAGCGCGTCGAGCTTGGCCGTCAATTCGGGTTTTACAATGGTGTAGCCGGCCTTGA
>Ga0181516_10003556_pt1 | contig 10344 bp, 7 predicted proteins | sample PEATcosm2014_Bin_25_FD_121104 | JGI IMG/M metagenome (GOLD analysis project Ga0181516, IMG submission 121104) | Peatland microbial communities from MTU Mesocosm Facility, Houghton, MI, USA - PEATcosm2014_Bin01_10_metaG | ecosystem: Environmental > Terrestrial > Soil > Wetlands > Peat | place...
CTGCATGTAGAGCATGTTGTCCACGCCGTTGAGCTGCTGCTCCAGGGGCGCGGCCACCGCCTTCTCGATGGTGAGGGCGTCGGCGCCGGTGTAGCTGGTCTGGACGTAGATCTGGGGCGGGACGATCTCCGGGAACTGGGCGATGGGCAGGCCGAGCATCGACACCAGCCCGGCGATCAGGGTGATGATGGCGATGACGATGGCGACGATGGGCCGGTTGATGAAGAATTTCGGCACGGCGCTACCCTGCCGCCGGGACGGGCCGGACCAGCAGCCCGGTGGTCACCTTCTGGACCCCCTCGACCACCACCCGGTCCCGGGGATGCAGCCCCTTTTCCACGGCCACCAGGGGGCCCACGTGGCTGCCCAGGGTCACCGGGCGGATCTCCACCCGGTTGTCCGGGCCCACCACGGCCACCTGGGAGACCCCCTGGATCTCCCACACCGCCCGCAGGGGCACCATGATCGCGGCCTTCTCCACGCTCAGCACGGCCCGCACCTTGGCGTACTGGCCGGGGCGGAGCAGGTGGCCGGGATTGGGGAACAGGCCCGCCAGCATGATGGTGCCGGTCTTGAGGTCGATGTTGCGGTCGGTCATGTAGGGGTCGCCGTGCTGCGGATAGGCGGTGCCGTCGGACAGCACCAGGTCCAGGGAGCCCTTGCCGCCGCCCTTGGCGCTCCAGGCCTGGGCCCAGCCCATGTACTCCGACTCGCTGGCGTTGAAGTAGACCTTCACCGGATCCACGTTGGAGACGGTGGTCATGGCCGTCTGGCCGTTGACCAGGTCGCCCACCTGGACCTTGGCCATGCCGGCGATGCCGTCGATGGGGGAGACCACCCGGGTCCACTCCAGGTTGAGCCGGGCCTTGTCGTAGGCGGCCCGGGAGGCGTCCAGCACGGCCTGGGCCTGGTTGCGGGCGGCCAGGGCGTTGTCCAGCTCCTGCTGGGAAATGGCCTTGGCCTCCACCAGCGGGGCGTAGCGGTCCACGTCGAGCTTGGCCTTGTCCAGGGACGCCTGGTCCCGGGCCACGTCGGCCTTGGCCTGGCTGGCGGCCGCCTGGAACTGCCGGGGGTCGATCTGGAACAGCTGCTGGCCGAGGCGCACCGGGAAGCCTTCCCGGTAGGTCTGCTTCATCAGGTAGCCTTCCACCTGGGGGCGGATCTCGGCGTTGACGAAGCCGTCCACCGTGCCGATCCATTCGTGGACGATGGGGATGTCCTGCTGGACGGCGCCGGCCACTTGCACCTGCAGCGGCGGCGGCGCGGCGGTGGGCTTGGCCCGGCCGCAGGCGAGGCCCAGGGCCGCGGCGAGGGCCAGGGCGGCGGCCTGGGAGGGGCGTTGGAACCTCGGGCGGAACAACCTTGGAGCGGCCGTAACTACCTCCACAATTTGAAAATTGCCATAACAATATCCTTACCGCCAAGCGCGTCCGGGGGCAACGGAAAGTTAATGGCGGCGGCGCCTGGGTGGATCACTTGCCGGCAAGGTCCGGATGGGCGAGGCGAAGCGCGGAAAAATGGCCCCTGGCTCTTGCTTTTGGGCTTGGGTGATTACCCTGCTCGATACGGACTTCTGCATCGACTGGCTACGGCGCAAGGAATACGCGCGCAAGGCCTTGGCCCTGTTGCGCCCGGCGGATGTCGCCGTGTCCGCCGCGACCGTGGGGGAATTGCTGGTGGGGGCCCAATGCGCCCAGGTGCCGGCCCGGGAAGCCGACAAGGTGCATGCCTTCCTGAAGCCGCTTCCGGTGCTGGACTTCAGCCTGGCCGAGGCCGTCCAGTTCGCGGCGATCGCGGGTTGGCTCCGGCGGCAAGGACAGCCCATCGGCGTCCAGGATGCCATGATCGCCGCCACGGCCCTGGTTCGCGGGTCAGCGGTCGTCACCAAGAACGTCAGGCACTTCGAGCGGGTGCAAGGCTTGCAGGTCTGCAACTGGATGGCCGTTCCGCCCGGGAGGTCTTGACCGGGCCCGGGCCAGCCGGTGGCCGGCCGCTGCGTGGACGCCCACCGGCATCCATGGCTCTGGTATATCTGGGACATGGAACCCGAAGCCCTCGCCCTCCCCGCTGCCGCCGTCCGGGCCCGCGCCCGCCAGCCCCTGCCGCTCCATGGCCTGGCCATGGCCGCCCTCACCGTGGTGTGCTGGGCCTCGGCCTTTCCCGCCATCCGCATCGCGGTGCGGACCTTCGGGCCCCTGGAGGTGGCCTTCCTGCGGGCCCTGGCGGCTTCGCTGGCGCTGGGCGGGATCGCCCTGGCCCGGCGGGCGGCCCTGCCCGCCTGGCGTGACCTGCCCATGCTGGCGGTGCTGGGAGTGCTGGGGCACTCGCTCTACACCGCCACCCTGAGCCTGGGCGAGACCCACATCCCGTCGGCCGCGGCCAGCTTCCTCATCGCCTCCGCGCCCATCTGGATGGTGCTGGTGGGCCGGGTCAGCGGCAGCGAGAAGGTCACCCGCTGGGGCCTGGCCGGGCTGGTGGTCAGCCTCTCGGGGGTGTTCGTCATCAGCCTCGGCCGCGGCGGGGCGCTGCAGCTGAACGGCTACGCCCTGGTGGTCCTGGCCGCGGCGGTGCTCCAGGCGGTCTATTCCATGGGCCAGCGGCCGCTGCTCACCCGCTACTCGGGACTCCAGGTGGTCACCTGGTGCGCCGTGTTCGCCGCCCTGGCGTTCCTGCCCTGGGCCGGTCCGGCCTTCGCCCAGTTCGCCCGGGCCGGGACGGGCCCGCGCTGCTGCGTCCTGTTCCTGGGGGTGGTGCCCACCGCGGTGGGATACTGGACCTGGGCCGACGCCAACCGCCACCTGTCGGCGTCGGCGGCCGGGTCGTTCCTGTACCTGGTGCCTGCGGTGGCCCTGTTCATCGGCTGGCTGGTGCTGGGCGAGGCGCCCACGCTGCTGTCCCTGGCCGGGGGCGCGCTGGTGGTGGGCGGGGTGGTCATGGTGCAGAAGCTGGGGCGTTAGGCCCTGGTTCAGCCGCCGCTCACCGGGGGCATGAGCGCCACTTCGTCGCCGTCCGCCAGCGGCGCGTCCCGGCCGGCGAAGGCCTGGTTCACGGCGAACAGGGCGTCGGCGGGCAGGCCGCCCAGGCGGGGATCCTCCAGCAGGGCGGCCAGGGTGGGCGGGTCCGGCAGCGGCACTTCCAGCCGGGAGAACCCCAGCCGGTCCCGGTAGCGGGCGAAGGCGCGCAGCAGGATCACCGGGGGCTCCAGCTGTGGCGGATCTCCCCGGCCGGAGCCAGGCTGTCGGCGGTGCTCTGGCTGGCGCCCAGGCTGAACACGAAGTTGCCGAACCGCCATTCCATCTGGCCGCTGATGGTGGTGACTTCGCCGTTCTTGTCGTGGGTGAACACCAGCGGGGTCCGGTAGCCGAACAGGTTGACGCTCTTGCCCAGGGTGATGGTGGTCTCCGGCGCGCCGGTGCCGGCCCGGAGCGCGACGTTCACCCGGTCCAGGTTCAGGGTCTTGCGCAAGGACTCCTGGAAGTTGGCCAGGGCCAGGGAGGTGAGCAGGCCGGTGCCGGTGCCGGCCAGGCCGGTGCTCATGGTGGTCTGGCTGCTGGAGCCCGGGGCCCCGCCCACCGTGGTCACCGCGGCCGGGTCGATGAGGATGGCGAAGATCTCGTCCTGGCGCAGGGATGGGGTGGAGTAGGGCCGGGCCTGGAGCTGGTCCAGGGGGCCGGACACGTTGAGGGTCACCAGGTAGGGGGAGATGTCGATCTGCCCCTCGACGTCGAGGGTGGGATTGAAGAAGGCGGGGTCGGTGAAGTCCACGGTGCCCCGTTCCAGGACGATGTCGCCGGCCGGGAACAGGTTGGTCAGGCGGCCTCCGGGGAGCAGTTCCATGCGGCCCTTGAGGCCGGGCTGGATGAGGGTGCCCCGGATCCAGAACGGCCCGGTGGGGCGCCCGCGCATCTTCAGCAGGTTGGTGTCCAGCTCCCAGGGTTCGGCCAGGTGCACTTCCAGGTCCAGGTCGATCCGGCCCAGCGGGTCGGAGGGGTCCAGGGTGGCCAGGGAGGGCGCGCCCAGGGCGCTGGCCAGGATCAGGTCGGAGAGGTTGATGTCGGTGCGGTAGAGGGCCCGCTTGGCCCAGATGCTGCCGCTGAGGCGGCCGCCGTCCTGGTCGCTGCCCTTGAGGCTGGCGTCGAGGCTGCCCTGCACTTCGAAGCCCTCGGGCAGGTCCCGGAGCTGGAAGTCCTCCAGGCTGGTGTGCAGGTCGTAGGCGGAGATGCCGCCCAGGCGCCAGGTGATCTGGCCCCAGGCGGTGAGGGCGCCCTGGGCCAGGGTCCCGCGCAGCGGGGAGGTCCTGGGGATGAAGATGTCCCGCCCCTTGAACTGGGCGGTGAAGTCCAGGTTGTCGATGCCCAGGGGGTAGCTGTGGGCCGCCGCCTGGCCACCCTTGAGGCTCAGGGTGCCGTCCAGGGTGGTGGCGGCGAAGCTGCCGCCCAGGTTGAGGTCGAACACGGCGTTGCCGGTGGGGTGCAGGTCCGCCAGGAGGCTGTACTGGCCCGGCTGCACCACCCGGTCCAGGATGGTCTTCAGGTTGGCCAGGTTGGAGGAGCCTGCCAGGTTCAGGGCCAGGGGCCCGGTGCCGGAAAACGGCAGCCGGCCGCGCAGTTCCATGCTGGTGGCGGCGGGCAGGGGCCGCTGGCTCTCGGTGGGCCTGGCCGGGGTGGGGCTGGGCGCCAGGGTGGCCTTGCCCTCCAGGCCCATGGCCAGCTGCATCCCGGAGGTGTCGCCTGTGAACTGCCCGGGCCGGGTCTCCACCAGCTGGAACCCCTCGAACTGCCCGACGAACGGGTCCATCTCGCCGCGCCATTGGAGGCCGCCGGGGCCCCAGTCGCCGTGGGCGCGGAAGGTGAGGTGGGCGTCCTTGAGGAAATTCTGGGTGAGGCGCGCGGCCAGCTGGGCGGTGTCGGCGGACTCCGGCCCCAGCTCCAGCTCGAGGGTGCCGGCGCAGCGGTCCGGCCCCTGCTGCGCGGCGTCCAGGCTGAACAGCTGCCTGGGCTTGCCGGCCAGGCCCAGCCGCAGCTTCAGGTCCCCGCCTGCGAAGGCCGCGGAGCCGGTGAGCCCCTCCAGGCTCTGGTCCCCCTGGACCACCCGGCCCTGGTCGAAGGTCAGGGTGCCGGTGGGCATCTGGATGGGCCCCAGGGGCGCGGTGAACGGACCGTCCAGGCTGACCCCCACCTGGGCCTGGAACCGGGGCCCCGGGAGGCCCAGGGTGGCGGAATCCACGTTGCCGGCCAGCCCCACCTGCCAGGTCCCGTGCCGGGTGTCCATGACCATGGAGCCGAGCAGGGCCAGGGGTCCGGACGGGTCGCCCGCCGCGGGGTTCAGGTGCGCCAGCTGGTCGGCGATGCGCACGTCCGTGGTGCGCAGCTGGCCGTCATCGATGTCCATGAAGAAATCCGCGGAGGCCGCGGGGACCTTCAGCCCAAAGACCTGGGCCTGTTCGGCCACGGCCTGGCCCTCCATCACCATCCGCTCGAACGGGCCGTGCAGCCGGACCCAGCCGCTGCCGGTGCCGTCCAGGGGCAGGCCGCCCACGTCGGCGGCCTTGAGCCCTTCCCGCACCGGCAGGCGGAAGGCGCGGTAGCACATGTCGATCTGGTCCTGGCCCGGCACCGGCCCGGCCCAGGTGAGCCGGAGATCCCCGTAGCCCCGGCCTTCGCCCTTGACCAGATCGATGTCCGAGACCCGCAGCACGTCCCGGTCGATGCTCACCCCGGCCTCCAGCAGGTCGGCCTGCGCTCCGTGCCAGCGCGGCTCCTGCACCGCCACCTGGCCCTTGAGCTGGAGGCCGTCGCCGTGGTCCCAGCTGACCTCGGCCTGGAGCGTGGTCCGGCCCGCCATGTCCAGGGGGACCCGCTTCCCGGCGGCGTCGCCCATGCCGATATCCCAGGCCGCCAGCACCGAGGCCACGTTGGCGGCGTCGGTCTCCAGCGAAGCTTCGCCCGCCACGGCCGCCAAGGCGGTCCCGCGCCCGCCCAGGGTGCCGGAGGCCGTGCCGTGCAAGGTCAGTTCCGGCAGGGTCAGGTCCACTTCCGCGGTCTGGATGCGGCTCTGGGCCAGGTCCACGGTCAATCCGCCGACCCGCTGGCCATCCCGCAGGAACTGGCCGGTGCCGCGGAAGGTCAGCCGGTCCAGGCCGGGCAGGGCCCAGGGGGTGCCGCCGCGCCCGGGGGGCAGGGTGGCCTGCCCGGAAAAGCTCGCCACCAGGTCCTTGAGGAACCCGGTGCGGGTGTGCCCGGCCAGGGGGGCCATGGGGATGTCCCTGGCGCTGACCTCGGCCCGGCAGCCGGTCTTGGCGGTCCAGCCGCCCTTGGCTTCCAGCCGGACCTCCTGGGAGGTCCACCCGAGCCGCTCCAGGCGGATTTCCCCAGGGGTGCCCCAGGCCGAGGCCTGGAGGCTCCCGGGATGCAGGGGCAGCCCCTTGGCCTGGAGCGCCTTGCCCTGGAGCGTGCCGATCCAGTCCAGGTGGTCCAGGGGGCCGTCCAGCTCGGCCTGGAACGCCAGGCTGCCGGAAGCGGCGGCGGGGGCCGCGGGGTTGGCCAGGCGCTGGACCTGGACCAGGTCCAGGCGGCCCTGGGCGGCCAGGCTCAGGTACCCCGGCGCGTAGCGGTAGCCGCCCTTGAAATCCAGCTGGTTGTCGCCCAGGCGCAGCCGGCCCTGCTCCACGTCCAGCCGCTGTTCGGTGAGGTTGCCGGAGAGCGCCAGGTCGCCCCGGAAGGTCCCCTTGCCCCGGTCCAGGTCGATGCTGGGCAGGCGCAGGTCCAGCCACAGCTGGTTGGCGCTCCAGCCCTTGCCGGTGGCCTGGAAGGTGAAATCGCCCCGGGGGATGCCCCAGGCCGCCTCCCGCACGTGGGCCTGGCCGTCGAGGATCTCCAGGCGGTCCAGGCGCACCTTGGGGTTGGGGCTGCCGGGCGGGTGCTGCCTGAGCTTGAGCTGGGCCAGGCGGCCCCGGTCCAGGTTCAGGGTGGGGCTCTGCAGCAGGATCCTGCGGATATGGGGAAGGTGCAGCAGCGTGGCCCATTCCAGGTCCAGCTCCAGCAGGTCGGCCTGGAACAGGTCGCCGCCCAGGGACAGGTGGTGGAGCAGGATCCGGCCCTGGAACGGATGGACCTCCAGGCGCTCGGCCTGCACCCCCAGGCCGCACTCCCGGCGCACATAGAGATCCAGCCTGGCCACCAGCCAGCGATCCACCTCGGGCCGGCGCACGGCCCAGGCGGCCAGGCCGCCCAGGGCGGCCCCGGAGGCGATCAGGTAGGTCATGCGGCGGAACCAGCGGCGGGACCAGGGTCCGCTGCGGGCGCCGGGGGCCGGGGCGGGCGCCGTCACGGCGTCTTTTCGCCGCAGGCGGGGCAGGTGACGGCCAGCCTGGGCAGGGGGCGGTAGCAGTAGCGGCAGAGCCGCTGCTGGGTGAGGGCGGGCGCCCGCTGGGACCCGGGGTCCAGATGCGCCGCCAGGATGGCCGTGCCCACCGGACGGGTCTCCCGGGCCATGCCTTCCTTGAGGGCGCGCAGCGCCTTGAGCAGTTCCTGGGCGGACAGGTAGCGGTCGCCCAGGTTGACCGCGAGGGCCTTCATCACCACCTCGCTCAGGGCCCTGGGCACCGCGGCGTTCCTCAGGTGCGGCGGGACCACCGGGGTGTTCTGGAAGGACTGGGCGATCTTCACCGGGTCCGCGTCGTAGAAGGGCACGGTCCCCGTGAGCATCTCGTAGAGCGTGATGCCCACGGACCAGAGGTCGCTCTGGAACACCGCGCGCCCCCGGAAGTGTTCCGGGGCCATGTACGGCGGGGAGCCGATGCGGGTGCGGGCGAAACCCTCCCGCTGCATTTCCAGGAACCGGCTGGTGCCGAAGTCCGTGACCTTGGCCACCCCTTCCCGGGTGATGAGGATGTTGGCGGGGCGCAGGTCCCGGTGGATCACCTGGTGGGCGTGGGCAAAGCCGATGGCGGAGCAGACGTCCATGGCGATTTCCAGGGCCCGGGCCGGGGCCAGGGTCCGTTCCCGGCGGATGAGCTTGTCCAGGCTTTCCCCGTCCACGTACTCCAGCACCATGAAGAAGGTGTCGTCCTTCTTTTCCACCGTGATCAGTTCCACGATGTTCGGATGCTTCAGGGCCGCCATGATCCGGGGTTCCAGCAGCAGGCCCTGCTCATCCGCCTGGTGGTGGGGGACCTTGAGCGCCACCTTGCGGTTCAGCAGCCGGTCCTGGGCCAGGTACACCGATCCGAAGCCCCCCGCGCCGAGGCGATCGATGATCTGATATTTCCCCAGGTTCTGGTCTTTGGAAAGCACGTTGTTCCTCACCATGAGCGTCCCTTGGAGGCTCCTAGAAGTCAACGTATATCCGGGTTCCGGTCCGGCAGGGCGCCGCCGCCGGGGCGGCTCGCCGGCCAACATGGAAATTTCAACCGTGGTCTATCCCGCTGGCCTGAGCCTTACGGAGCAGTCCTGCCCGGTCGCGCCGCGAGCATGGGCACCCCGGGCCCCGCCGAAGGCGGGGTCCCCTGGGGTGCCCATGCGGAGACGGTTCGGAACCCGAACCTTCAGGTTCAGCCCAGGAATGCCTTGAGCGTCTTGGAGTAGCGCGGATGGCGGATCTTACGCAGAGCCTTGGACTCTATTTGCCGGATGCGCTCGCGGGTGACGGCGAACTCGCTGCCGACCTCCTCCAGGGTGTGCTCGGAGGCCTCGTCGCCCACGCCGAAGCGCATGCGCAGGACCTTCTCCTCGCGCTCGGTGAGGGTCTGGAGCACCAGGTTGACGGTCTCCTTGAGCCGCTGGCTCACCACCTGCTCCACCGGGGAAACGACGCCCTTGTCCTCGATGAAGTCACCCAGGTGGGAATCCTCCTCCTCGCCGATGGGGGTCTCGAGGCTGATGGGCTCCTGGGCGATCTTCATGACCTTGCGCACCTTGCCCACGGGCATGTCCATGGCGTGGGCGATCTCCTCGCTGGAGGGCTCCCGGCCCAGCTTCTGCACCAGCTCGCGCTGGGTGCGGATCAGCTTGTTGATGGTCTCGATCATGTGCACCGGGATGCGGATGGTGCGCGCCTGGTCGGCGATGGCCCGGGTGATGGCCTGGCGGATCCACCAGGTGGCGTAGGTGGAGAACTTGAAGCCGCGGCTGTACTCGAACTTGTCCACGGCCTTCATGAGGCCGATGTTGCCTTCCTGGATCAGGTCCAGGAACTGCAGGCCCCGGTTGGTGTAGCGCTTGGCGATGGACACCACCAGGCGAAGGTTGGCTTCGATCAGCTCGGCCTTGGCCGACCTGCTGATGCTCTCGGCCTGCTTGAGCGTGTTGAAGTCCTGGTGGAACTGATCGCTCACCGTCTCGTACTTGAGGAAGAACCTCGCCAGCTCGGCCTCGATGTGCTCGATGTCGTGGGTATAGCGGTCCTTCAGCTTGATGAAGGCCGGGTTCTTGAGCCGCTCCTTCAGTTCCCGCAGCTTGCGCTCGCCGTTCATCACCTGGCCGTGGTGGTGGGTGATCTTGTCGATGAGCCGGGTCACCGCCAGGCTGTTCAGGCCCAGGCGGCGGATCTGCCGGCTGACCATGGCGCGGCCCGCCAGGACCTCCCGGTCCAGGTTGCGCTTCTTGGGCACGGGCTTGCCCGAGGCCTTGAGCTCCAGCAGTTCCTGCAGGGCCTGCTCGTGCACCAGCAGCTTCTCGAACTGGTGGTGAACGTGCTGGGTGGCGGAGGTGTTCTCCGCATCCTCGTCCTCGTCCACCTCGTCGGAAAGACCGACCACCTCGCGGATCTTGCCGGGGTTCTCCTTGAGCATCTTGCCGATGTCGATGAGCAGGCTCGCGGCCAGGCGGGACCGGGACAGGGCGCGCATGACGCTGCGCACCCCCACCTCGATGCGCTTGGCGATCTCCACCTCGTCCTCCCGCTTCAGCAGGGGAACGGTGCCCATTTCCTTCAGATACATCCGTACCGGGTCGTTGAACTTGTCGCCATCGGCCCCGTCGATGTCGATCTCCATCTCCTTGTCGGACTTGATGGGGGCGTCCGCGAACAGGGCCTCCACCTCGGGCTGCTCGCGCGAGATGAGGGCTTCCGCCTCCGTCGCGCCGACGCCGATGGCCAGCTTGTTGAACATCCCCATGATGTTTTCAAGATCCGCAGGGGAGGAGGCGGAGCCAGGAAGGAACGAATTCAACTCATCGATCAGGACAAATCCGCGGGATCTGCCCAGAGAGATGAGTGCTTTCGTGAGCTGGTAGTAGCTTTCACGGGCCGGGGTTGGGACCATCAAGACCTCAAAGAACCATGGGACCACGGGATCCAAGGTGTTTGCAGCATGTCGGGAAGTCGAGCAGCCTTGCGAGGGCA
>Ga0181516_10003557_pt1 | contig 10343 bp, 8 predicted proteins | sample PEATcosm2014_Bin_25_FD_121104 | JGI IMG/M metagenome (GOLD analysis project Ga0181516, IMG submission 121104) | Peatland microbial communities from MTU Mesocosm Facility, Houghton, MI, USA - PEATcosm2014_Bin01_10_metaG | ecosystem: Environmental > Terrestrial > Soil > Wetlands > Peat | place...
GCTCGAGCAGGGCCAGGTGGCCGCCGGGGGTCACCGCGAAGGGCCCCTCGGCCTCCATGCCGATGCCCAGGAACCGCGACTGCCAGGGGCCCGGCTCGCCCGGGGCCTGCCCCGGCGCGGGTTCCAGGGCCACCAGGGTCCGGATCGCCTGGCCCATGGGGAACCCCGACACGAACAGGGTGTCGCCCCAGACCCGGGCCGCGTCGGGCACGAAGTCCGGGAAGGGCCAGACGCTGGCCCCGGCGAGGACTTCCTCCCGCGGCGTCCCGGCCCCCTGGAACGCGATCCGGGACACCTGCCGGGTCTGCGGGTCCACCACCAGGATCCGGCCGGCGGCATCCGCGGCGACGATCATGGGCCGTTCGCCGGAACGGCCGGTGCCGGACGAATCCGGCGCCCGGCCCAGCAGCCAGCGCCACGAGCCCTGGCCGCCAGCGCCGCCTTGGCCGTCCGGGTCCTTGGTCTCGTCGGCCGCCCTGGCCGGCACCACGTGCAGCACGCCCCCCGGGTAGCCCAGGGCCAGGGAGCCGTCGGGCAGGTCCGCACAGCTGCCGGGCAGGGCCGGCCCCACCCCGGCGGCTTCCCGCAGGGGCGCGTCGAGCACCTTCCGCGCCGCCTCCTGGGCCGGCCCGCGTTCCGTCAGGAACACCCGGCTGCGGCACAGATCGCCATTGCGCTGGAGGATGAGGAAACGGCCCCCGGGCGCGCCGAAAATCCCGGCGGGGTCGTCGGGACAGCCATGGCAGCGGAAGATCTGCCAAGCCTTCGTGGTTCCGCCGTCCAGGGCGCAGTACCAGAGGTGCAGCAGCGCCCAGGCGCCGTCCTTCCCGCAGTCCTGCACCAGGAGCTGATCGTCGCCCACCGCCACGATCCCGGCCGGACGGTGCACATGGCCCTTGGCGACCCAGTAGGACAGCCCGCGTTGGAACGGCCCCTTGCTGGCCGGGGCGGGCAGGACCGCCACCAGGGCCGCAGCGGTCCCCAGGAACAGAGGGCGTAGACACCCGTTGCTCATAATCACCTCATCGAGAAAACCGGTAGCCAGCCCGGCGCCCGGGACCGGCTGCACGGACAATGCAGGCCCCCCGGCAAAGGTTCCGTATCGCCCGCGGCGCGCCGGCTTCGACCAGGCGGGCGGCAGGTATGGTAAGTTGGCGGTCATGGACGCCGCTTCCCGCCGCTTCACCCTCACCATCGCCTGCCCGGACCGGGTGGGCATCGTCGCCGCGGTCAGCGGCTTCCTGGCCGAGCATGGCGGCTGGATCCTGGAGGCCAGCCACCACTCCGACCACGGCAGCGACACCTTCTTCATGCGCCACGAGATCCTGGCCGAATCCCTGGCGCTGTCCCTGGACGAGTTCCGGGAGCGGTTCGCCGGGATCGCCGGCCCGTTCGGCATGACCTGGGCCATCTCCGACTCGGCGGTGAAGAAGCGGCTGGTGGTGCTGGTGAGCCGCCAGGACCACTGCCTCTACGACCTGCTGTACCGCTGGCGGAGCCAGGACTTCGCCTTCGACATCCCGGTGGTGATCAGCAACCACGAGGATCTGCGCGCCTTCGTGGAGTGGCACGGCATCCCCTTCGTCCACGTGCCGGTGCCGGCCCAGGACAAGGAGCCGGCGTTCCGCCGCATCCTGGAGCTGTACCACGAGCACCGGGGCGACGCCATGGTGCTGGCGCGCTACATGCAGGTGCTGCCCGGCTGGATGTGCGAGGCCCTGCCCAGCCGGATCCTGAACATCCACCACAGCTTCCTGCCCTCCTTCGCCGGCGCCAAGCCCTACCACCAGGCCTACCGGCGCGGGGTGAAGCTCATCGGCGCCACCTGCCACTACGTCACCGCGCAGCTGGACGAAGGGCCCATCATCGAGCAGGACGTGATCCGCATCGACCACGGCGACGGGGTGGAGGACCTGGTCCGCTACGGCCGGGACATCGAGAAGGCCGTGCTGGCGCGAGGCGTGCGCTACCACGTGGAGGACCGGGTGCTGCTCCACGGGCACCGGTCGGTGGTGTTCAAGTAGGCGCCAGCTTGCTGCGGGGTGGTTATTGCTTCAAGCTGGGAACTCCCATGGACTTCCCGACGCCCCCCCTGCCCTCCCAGTGGCCCTACTCCCCGCGCGAGGTGTGGGGCGAGACGGAACTGCGCGCCCAGGTGGAGCTGCCCGGGCTCGACGGGCTGTGGTCCCTGGAGGCGATGCCGGACCTGGCCTTTTCCGAACCGGCCGGGATCCTGGCCCAGGCCTTCGGCCGGGGCGGGGTGATCCAGGCCGGGCCGGTGGTGCTCAGGCCGTACCGGCGCGGCGGCCTGGTCCGCTACCTCAATGGCCGGATCTACGGGGGCATCCAGCGGTTCCGCCGGGAATTCCAGGTGCACCAGGCCCTCTGGCGGGCCGGCCTGCCCACGGTGGAACCCCTGGGCTGGGCCCACCGGCCGCGCCTGTGGGGCAGCGAAGGGGTGTTCCTCACCCGGTTCGCCGAGGGGGTGCCCTGGCCCCGGGCCTGGCAGCGCAGCGACGAGGTCCTGCCCCAGCTGCGCACCCTGCTGGCGGCCCTCTGCGCCTGGGGCCTGTACGCCCCGGACCTCAACGCCACCAACGTCCTGGTGGATCCCCAGGGCGGCATCCTGACCCTGGACTGGGACCGGGCCCAGTGGCTCCGTGATGCAAATCTCATGATTCGCTACCGGGAACGGCTCCGCCGCAGCCTCGCCAAGCTGGGCGCCCCGGCCGGCCTCACGGCCCAAGTGTGATAACACCTGGTTCGGGCTAAGAAAAATACCTTTTTGTCTTTTTTTCCTCGCCGCGCCAGGATCATGAGGATGATTTGAGCTTATCATCTGAGGCTCATGTGCGGTCAGGAGACAAGGTTATGGGTCTGTTCGAAAAGTTGCGGCACCTCAGCCGGGAAGCCTTCTTCGCCGGGGACAACTGGATCTCCATCCTGGGGATCGTGCTGACCACCGGCGCCGGCTTCACCCTGGTGTGGTCCTGGTTCCTGGAGTTCGCCAGTCCGCACACGGTGCACCCGTATGTGGGGATCGTGCTGTTCATGATCCTGCCCATGGTGTTCGTGCTGGGGCTGCTGCTGATCCCCGCGGGGATCCTGCTGCGGCGGCGCACCCTCCGGCGCGCCGGGCACCTGCCCCTGGAGTCCCCGAAGATCGACCTGGGCTCGCCCAAGTTCCGCAAGGTGCTGCTGATCGTCGGCGCGGCCACCCTGGCGAACATCCTGCTCATGGGCACCGCCACGGTCAAGGGCGTGGACTACATGGATTCCAGCCGCTTCTGCGGGCTCACCTGCCACACCCCGATGATCACCGAGTACCGGGCCTTCCTGGATTCGCCGCACTCCCGGGTGGGCTGCGCCCAGTGCCACATCGGCCCCGGCACCCAGTCCTTCATGCGGGCCAAGCTGGCCGGGGTGCGCCAGGTGTTCGGCGTGGTGTTCAACAACTATTCCCGGCCCATCCCCACCCCGGTGGAGAACCTGCGCCCGGCCCGGGAGACCTGCGAAGGCTGCCACTGGCCGCAGAAGTTCTCCGGCAACAAGCTGGTGGTGCGCACCCACTACGCCGAGGACGCCGCCAGCACCCCGTCCAGCACCGTGCTTCTGCTGAAGATCGGCGGCCACGCAGGCGAGAGCAACACCGGCATCCACGGCCGGCACCTGGACGCCGGGGCCCGCATCACCTACCAGGCCGGCGACGCCACCCGCGAGACCATCGCCGAGGTCACCTACAAGGACGACAAGGGCCAGGAAGTGGAGTACCGCTCCAGCGACGTGAAGGTCACCCCCGAGGCCGCCAAGCTCGCCGCGCGCTCCATGGACTGCGTGGACTGCCACAACCGGGCCTCGCACATCTTCGTCATGCCCGACCAGGCCATGGACGACGCCATCACCGACGGCCGCATCAGCCGGGACCTGCCCTTCATCAAGCAGCAGGGCCTGCGGATCCTCAAGGCTGCGTACCCGGACCAGGCCACGGCCGCCGTGCAGATCCCCAAGGCCGTGAGCGACTTCTACCAGACCACCTATCCTGAGGTATACAAGCAGAAGCGGACCCAGGTGGAAACCGCCGGCAAGGTGATCGCCGACGCCTTCCTGCGCAACGTCTCCCCCGAGATGAAGCTGACCTGGGGCACCCACCCCAACCACCTGGGCCACCAGGACGGCGGCGGCTGCTTCCGCTGCCACGACGGCAGCCACACCGCCAAGGACGGCCGCGCCATCGCCAGCGCCTGCGACACCTGCCACGTGATCCTGGCCCAGGACGAGAAGGACCCCAAGATCCTCAAGGACCTTGGGTTCAATTAGCTGCATGATGGTGCGGGTCCCCACATTGAGTCGCTGCTGGGTCGGCGAGCCTGCGCTCGCCTCTCCGGCAGCGTAAGGGTGGGTGAGGACGTGTCCCGCGGGCGAGGGCTTTGCCCGGGAAGGCTTAGGCGGTGATTGCGGTTCGGGCTAGAGTTAGGTCCATGCAGCGCGTCATCGCCCCATGCTCGTTCCGGTTCCGGGAGAAGGCTTCGGTCTTCCTGACCGAGCTCCATCCCGCCGCCGGAGCCGAGGAGCGGGCGGCCATCCTGGCCCGCCTGCGCAGGCGCGACCACGACGCCAGCCACCACTGCTCGGCCTGGCGGGAGGGCCCCGGCGGCGTCCAGGGCGCGGACGACGACGGCGAGCCCTCGGGCACCGCCGGGGCGCCCATGCTGCGGGTGCTGGAGGGGGAGGCCCTGGTGGAGGTGCTGGCGGTGTGCATCCGCTGGTTCGGCGGGACCAGGCTGGGCACCGGCGGGCTGGTGCGGGCCTACACCGAGGGGGTCCAGGGGGCCGTGGCCGAAGCCCGGGCCCAGGGGCTGCTGGAGCAGGTGCGGGCCTGGTCCCACGGCACCCTGAACGTTCCCGCGGAGTTGGCTCACCTGCCGTATGCCGTCCTGGGCGCCTTTCCGGATGCCGAGATCCTGGGGCAGGAATCCGACGCCTCGGGTATCATCCTCCGGTTCCGCATCGCTCCGGGCCGGGAAGCCGCCCTGGAGGCCGCCTGGCAGGACCGCAGCCGGGGCGGGCGGGTGCGCTGGGCGTGAAGACCCGGCAGGAAGTGGTGATGGAAGCCCTTGAGGAGAAATACGGTTCGGGTGCCGACCGCTGACCGGCAGCGGACCTCAGCTTCCCGCCAGCCCGCTCACATCCCCCACGGCGAGACTCTGCAGGCCGGCGGCGGTACGCACCGAGAGCCGGCCGTCCTCCAGCCAGCCCGCGCACACCCCTTCCCCTTCCTCCCAGCGGATGGCATCCCCGGCCTCGGGCCAGCGGAAGCCGGGCTCGCGCTGGGTGGCCAGGTCCTCCCAGGCGTCCAGGATCAATAGGGCCAGGGCCTGGGTGTCGGGCAGGGCCGCCTGGGGACCCAGCTCCGCCAGGCAGGCCGGGGGGATCGGGCGCCCGGGGATTTCCGGCGCCCGCTGCAGGTTCACGCCCACCCCCAGCAGCAGCCGGTCGCCCTTGGTCTGGCCGATGATGCCGCCCAGCTTCACCAGCCGGCCCGCTTTCCAGGCCACCAGGTCGTTGGGCCACTTGAGCCCCAGGGGCACGCCCATGGGCTCCAGGGCCTCGGCCACGGCGCCCATGGCCCGCTGCAGCACCAGGCCGGACGGGACCCTGGGCACCGGGAGCGCGGCGGACAGCCACAGGCCGGCGCCGGGGGCGCTGTCCCAGCTGTTGCCGCGCCGGCCCCGCCCCGCCACCTGGCAGTCGGCCAGGACCCCGCAGGGGACCAGCTCCGGATGCCGCTCCAGGAAGTCCTGGGTGGAGTCGACCCGGCCCAGGCGGATCAGGGGAGCGGGCATGGCGCGGGCTTCCGGTTCTTCAGCCAGAGGATGCGCAGCCCCTCCAGGGTGAGGTCGCAGGCGATCTCCTGGATGTAGCGGCTGGCCGGGGCGATGACCTTGGCCAGGCCGCCGGTGGCCACCACCTTCGACCCCGGGTAGTCCGCCAGCAGCCGCGCCAGGATCCCGTCCACCAGGCCCACGTAGCCGTAGTAGAGCCCGGACTGCATGGCCTGGACCGTGCTCCGGCCCACCAGCCGCTCCGGTTCGGCGAGCTCCACCCGCGGCAGCCGCGAGGCCCGCTGGAACAGGGCTTCGGCGCTGATCTTGAGACCGGGGGAGATGATGCCGCCCAGGTACTCCCGCCGGTCGTTGACGATGTCGAAGGTGGTGGCGGTGCCGAAGTCCACGGCGATGAGCGGGGCCCCGTAGAGCTCCAGCCCGGCCACGGCGTTCACGATCCGGTCCGCGCCCAGCTCAAGAGGGTTGTCCAGCAGCACCTTGAGCCCGGTCTTGATGCCGGGCTCGATCCACAGGGGCTCCGCCTGGAAATAGGTCCGCAGCCAGCCGTCCAGCACCGGGTGCAGGGGCGGCACGACGCTGGAGATGACCACGTGGCCGATGTCCGCCGCGGCCAGGCCCCGGTGCGCCAGGAGCCCGAGGCTGGACAGGCCGTACTCGTCCACGGTGCGCTCCCGGCTGGTGCCCATGCGCCAGGAAGCCTCCAGGGGCGCCCGGGGGCCCTTGGCGGGGTCGTAGATGCCCAGCACGATATTGGTGTTGCCCACATCCACGGCCAAGAGAAGGCTCATACTCACTCCAGTTACCAGGATGGCCGGGGCCGGGCCCCAGATCAACCGCGGTTGGCCTCGTCCAGGGCGGTCTGGGCCGCTTCCCACTCGGTCATGGCATAGGCCAGTTCGGTCTCCAGGCCCTTCTGCCGGTCCAGCTTGGCGCCGAAGGCCTGCCAGTCGCCGGGGTCCTGGACGGCCAGTTCCTTGGCCAGGGCGGCCAGCTTCTGCTCCAGCTCGGCCACCTGCGCTTCGGCGTCCCTGACCTTGCGCTCCCAGCGCTTGACCGTCTTCTGCTGCTCCCGGTCGATGGGCTGGGGCTTCGCCGCATGGCCTCTGGGCGGGTGCGGCGCATGAACCTTCTGTCCATTCTGGCCGGCCTGGGCAGTCTGGGGAGCCTGCCGGGCCGGGGCGGGCGCGGCCTTGGCCTCGGGCCGGGACGGGCCGGGCTTGCGCTCGGCTGGCGCTTCGGGCGCGGGCGACTCGGGTTCCTGGCCCACGTCCAGGTCCACCCAGGCCTGGTTGTCCTCGTAGCCACCCTCCTTGAACTCCGCCCGGTGCTCGTGGATGCGCAGCAGGCTGTCCGCCACCCGGCCCAGCAGGTAGCGGTCGTGGGTCACCAGCACCACCGCGCCGGTGAAGCTGAGGATGGTGTCCTCCATGGCCTCCATGGAGTGGATGTCCATGTGGTTGGTGGGCTCGTCCAGCAGCAGCAGGTTGACCCCCTCGCGGATCAGGGTGGCCACGGACAGCCGCGCCCGCTCGCCGCCGGAGAGCACGGTGACCGGCTTGTCCACGTCGTCGCCGCGGAACTGGAACTTGGCCAGGAAGCCCAGCACGTCCTGCTTGGGCGCCATGGGCACCACCGCCTGGATCTGCTGGAACACGGTGTTGCGCGGATCCAGGTTGCGGTGGTGCTGGTCGAAGTAGCCCAGCTTCACCTGGCTGCCCAGGCGGGCGCCGCCGGTGATGAACGGGATCTCGCCGGTGATGGCCTTGAGCAGGGTGGACTTGCCGGTGCCGTTCAGGCCGACGATGGCCAGCTTCTGGCCCCGCTTCACCTGGAAGTGCGCCAGCGGCTCGAACAGCGGCTCGCCGCCCCAGCCCACGGTGACGTTCTCCAGCACCAGGGCGGTGTCGCCGCTGCGCTGGGTCTCGGGAAAGGCGAACTTGATCCGCCTGCGGTCCTTGAGCGGCTTCTCCAGGCGCGCCAGCTTGCCCAGGTGGGTGCGCCGGCCCCGGGCCATCTTGGTGTTCTGGCCGACGATGTTGCGCCGGATGTACTCTTCCTGCTTCTTGATGTAGTCCTGCTGGCGCTCGAAGTGGCGCTCGGCGATCTCGAGCTCCTGTTCCTTCTTGTCCATGAACTCGCTGTAGTTGCCTTCGTAGCAGCGGGAGCGGCCCAGCTCGATCTCCAGGATGCTGGTGGCGATGCGGTCCAGGAAGTAGCGGTCATGGCTGATGACGGCCACGGCGGCCTGGGTGTCGTTGATGAACGACTCCAGCCAGCGCAGGGAGGGCAGGTCCAGGTGGTTGGTGGGCTCGTCCAGCAGCAGCAGGTCCTGGCCCTGGAGGATGGCCTTGGCCAGCATCACCCGGCACTTCTGGCCGCCGGACAGTTCCGTGACCTTGTTCTCCAGCATGGCCGGGGAGAAGCCCAGGGCGAACAGGATGCCTTCGGCCCGGGAGTGGATGGTGAAGCCGTCCAGCCGCTCGAAGTGCTCCTGCACCGTCTGGTAGCGCTCCAGCAGCGCCTCCAGGTCCTCGGCGCCGGGCTCGGCCATGCGGTGTTCCAGGTCGTGCATCTCGTGGCGGGTGGCCTCCACCTCGGCGAACGCCGCCAGGGTCTCGTCCATGACCGTGCCCTCGGTCTCGGGCACCAGGTCCTGGGCGTAGTGGCCCATGCGGATGCCGCGCTCGGCGGTGGGCCGCACCACGGTGCCGCCGTCCAGCTCCAGCTGGCCCAGCAGCACCTTGAACAGGGTGCTCTTGCCGGCGCCGTTGCGGCCGATGACGCCCCAGCACTCGTCCTCCTGGAGCGCCCAGGTGACATCCTTGAGCACATCGTGCGGGCCGAAGCTGAGGTTGGCGTGGTTCAGGCTTGCGAGCATAGGGGTTATCTGTTGGTTATGTTGCCATAGAAAACGAGGCCACCAGGACGGCGGCCTCGTTTATTTGGTGGAGCTAAGCGGGATCGAACCGCTGACCTCTTGCATGCCATGCAAGCGCTCTCCCAGCTGAGCTATAGCCCCGGGGGAGTAATAAGAATGCCACCGAACGACGATTGATGCAAGCAAAATTTACTCGCACAGCGCTGCCGGCGGCGGTTCCGCGGAGATCGCGGCGGGTTCGCTTCGCTTCGCGGCCAGGGCGTGCGTGCGCACGCCCTGGCCGCGAAGCGTTGCGGATGGGGGGCCGAGGGCCTTGCCCCGCCCATGGGAGGGGGGGCGTCCGGGTGGACGGTGGCGCCTGGCGCCGGGTTGCCCCGGGTGGCGGGGGCGAGGCACAACCGGCTGTGCCGGCGGGGAATAGGGGGCTAGGGAACTTCCAGCCAAGATACGCCATAAATAATTATTACATTGGTCCCCTGGGACCCAAGGAGTTTTCGTGCATCGCCTGATTCTTCCCGTCCTCGTCGCGGCGGCTCCGGCCTGGGCCGGCCTCGACGCGTTGGCAACCGAGTGCCTGCAGGCGCTCCACCAGATCGAGGCCCTGAGCGTCCGGAACTTCGACCGGATCAGGAATGGCCAGCCGGAGCCGAAGGTCAACCTGGCTCTGGGGGTGCCGGCGCACTTCGCGGACCGGGCCAACACCGGCCACTGGATCAGCCTCGGCGCCGGCGCCGCCGGCTCCGGCAGCACCCCTCACCTGACCGCGGACTGCGGCAACCTGGACCAGCTGACCACGGTGGCGGTGTTCCTGAAGGGCAAGGTGGACGCCATCTGGCTGGCCGATCCCCAGGAACATGGCTGGACCGCCGAGCACCTGAGGCTGGCCGGGAAGCTGCTCGCCCCCGGCGGGGTCTTCTACTGGGGGGTGCCCACTGGCGGCTGCAAGCTTGCCTGGGAGCAGGAGGTGGAGCCCACCGCCGAGGCGGAGACGGTGGCCAAGGCCATCCGGGTGCAGGTCCGGCAAGGGAATCCCTGCCGGGTGCGGATCGAAGCCCCGGTGGGCTATTGGCGCCTGCCCGGGCTGGTCTGGCAGCAGGCGCTGGCCGCCGCCCTGGACCGGGACGGCAAGCCCGTCACCGACTGGCTGCAGGAGACCTTCGGCGAGGTGGAAGCGGTCCAGGTGGTGCCCCGCCATCTCCGGTCGAAGCGCGAAAGCCCCGAGGAAGCCCTGGCCCACACCTTCTACTGGTTCGCCTGCAGCGCGCCGAAGTCCGGAGCGGACGCCGGCGCCAGGGAATCCAAGCGGGAAGCGCCTTCCCGATGGCTGCCCGCTGCGGACCGGGGCCCCTTCCTCCGGATGGCCGCCACGCCGGGCGGCGGACGGCTTTTCCTCCTGGATGCGGATGCGGCCCCCCGGTTCGATTCCATGGGGCGGCGCATAACCATGGCGGACGCGCTCGCCCTCGAATCCAAGGCGGAGCGCCGAGGGCTGCTCCTCGTTGACCATGAGTGCGGCGCAAGCCCCGTCGTTCAGGGCGGGGTCAAGCCGTGATTTTTTCCCTTGCGTGGATTTTAAAATTCGCCATACTTTCGCCATTACGAAATCCTCGCAAGAGGAA
>Ga0181516_10003558_pt1 | contig 10343 bp, 7 predicted proteins | sample PEATcosm2014_Bin_25_FD_121104 | JGI IMG/M metagenome (GOLD analysis project Ga0181516, IMG submission 121104) | Peatland microbial communities from MTU Mesocosm Facility, Houghton, MI, USA - PEATcosm2014_Bin01_10_metaG | ecosystem: Environmental > Terrestrial > Soil > Wetlands > Peat | place...
CTTCCAACAGTTGATCGTGCAATTCATAATCTGAATGCTCGTACACTGTCCTCAGCAGCTCGAAGTCAGCACTGTTTCCCAGGCACGCGAGGTGTTTTAAGGACTCCTGCGTTGCGTTTGAAAACCGGCTCAGCTTTCCGACCATCAGATCCACCACGTTGTCGGAGTAGCCCTTGGCGCGAATCCTATCCAGATCCCAGGTCCAGTTAGACTTGTTCGGGACCGCCGCGTCCCGAACGAACCGGAGCAGCCCTTCCTCGGCCAATGCAGTGAGAAATTGGATTGTGAAGAATGGATTGCCGCCGGTCTTTTCGTAAATTAGGTGCGCCAGCGGACCAACGGAGTTCCGCTCGCAATGCAGGGCCTCGGCAAAGAGCCTCCTGACATCGTCAAGAGCGAGAGGCGAAAGCACGATTTCCTTCGGCTTCACTCCGGCTTTGCGAATCGCGGCCAGCGTACGCATGAGCGGGTGAGAAGGGCTGACTTCGTTGTCGCGGTAGGCTCCGATCAGCAGCACGTGCCGAAGGTCCGGATCTGTAACCAGGCGTTCTAGCAGATCCAGAGTTGCCGCGTCCAACCATTGCAGATCGTCGAGGAACAACGCCAGGGGATGCTCGGGCTGGGCGAAGGCGCCGAGGAAACGCCGAAATACCATTTGGAATCGGCCCCGCGCTTCTTGCGGGGGCAATTCTGCCACAGGTGGCTGTTTGCCGATGACGAATTCGACTTCGGGGATGAGGTTGACCATCAATTGGCCGTTCGGCCCCAGCGCCTCCAGAAGGGCATGCCGCCAATGGTCCAACTCGGCTTCGCTCTTGACCAGGATCTGACGCACAAGCATCTGGAATGCCTGTGCCAGCGTTGCGTACGGTATGTCGCGTTTGTACTGGTCGAACTTGCCCGCGGCGAAGAGCCCGCGCGGCGGTACCAGCACCTTGTGCAGCTCATTCACAACGGAAGATTTGCCAACACCGGAATAACCAGAAACAAGCACCAGCTCGGCGGCGCCCTGCGCCACTACCCGATCGAAGGCGGCAAGCAGAGTGCCGACCTCGCGCTCTCTTCCATAGAGACTTTCGGGGATCAGCAATCGGTCCGACGAGTCGTTCGCTCCCAAAGTGAATGGATTAATACGACCTTGTGATTGCCACTCCACGAGGCATCGCCGAAGATCGGCTTCGAGTCCCGCAGCGGTCTGGTAACGTGCTTCTGCATTCTTGGCGAGGAGCTTCATGATGAGGTCAGAGATCGGTTCGGGGACTGTGCGGCGATCGATAGGCGCCACTGGCTGACGCGCGATGTGGCAGTGGACCCACTCCAGAGGATCGGCTGCGGCAAACGGGAGTGTACCTGTAAGCAATTCGTATAGTGTCACGCCCAAAGAGTAGAGATCGCTCCGGGCATCCATCGAGCGGTTCATGCGGCCGGTCTGTTCAGGGGACATGTAGGCAAGTGTGCCGGCGATAATCTCAGGCGGCGTGGGCACCTGGCGTTCTTGTCGCAGTTTGGATGCGACCCCGAAGCCAGTGAGCCACACGTGACCGGATTCGTCGACAAGTGCGTTTGCAGGCTTGACGTCCCTATGAATGAGGCCTTGCCGGTGGGACTGGCCAAGTGCCGCAGCCAATCCGATGGCTATCCGCAGGAAGTGGGTCAGATCGATCGGTTGCCCATTTTGTTGCTCGATTACCTGATCCAGGGGTTCACCACCTGGATCCTTAAGAATGAGTACCGATCGCCCTTGGTGACGTGTCAGCGCGTGCGGCTGAGCTGCCCATGTCTCATCGAGTTCGGCTCCCAGCGAGTATTCGTGTTCGAGACGGCGGAGACCCTGAGGCGACGGCTGGACGGGGGCGACTGCAACCGCCAAGATCGGCAATTGGTTGCCGCGCTCTCTGCCGCGGTAGAGAGTGAAGTCCGCTCTCTCGCGAAGCGGCTCCAATATGTACTCGGAATACTCCGCCATTGAGTACACTCTCGTTGTCGGGACCGAAGGGCCCAAGATTCTCAAAAAGATGCGGCTCGCTGCGGATTATTGATCGAGTTCGCTTACAAGGGAAGGCTGAGATTTCACACTAATAATCCGAAGAAATCCATTATATCTAAGGCACTGTACGGAACCGCACATCTGAAGAAACCACTTTCTTCACAGAAAAAGGAATCTGCTCCCGAAATCTCACAATCGGGTGCAACGCTATTGTTAATTGAGGGAAGCGCCGACGTTGAGTGGGATGTTCTCCCCGTCGCCAAACATGAAAAATTGTCTCATATCTGCAAACGATTCCAGTTCGCATCGGGGTAGAGTCCATATGGGCGTAAACCGTCTTCGCGGCGAATAGAGTCGGGGCCGGTCCGCGTCCGCGCGTAACCAAATGGTAACGAAGCCGACAATATGAATCCCGGTCTATTTGTTCCTTTCGCTAATACACACCAGACTGACTCCATCAAAGGTGCTTTTGCCGGCATTAATGGGGGGCGTACTGCCGAGCGCTACAATGGCGGTGTTTTTGGGCAGAAGATGGAAGCGCAGCTGAAGATAGGTTTGGACCAGAGATGCCCTTCTGCGAGACCGTATCAGTTCACCCGATTCCGAACTTGAGGGATCGTAGCCTTCGATGATGAGCGGTTGACCGTAAATTTCTTTGAACCGGCCAACGGCCAAGTCGATGTTGCGCCTGCCCTGAGCAGACAACACCTCCTGGCCAGCATCATTGGTTGTGAAAAGCGATGAGGCAGGGATCCATTGGCGGCTCTGAGGTAATTTCCTGAAGATCAGTCCGGCGCGATATTGCTCGACCGGCAGATCGTCGAGGTCGTCGTATCCCCGATGCTTGAAAAATCCTCTGAAAAGGAAGTTGTGCTTCAATGCTTCTGTATCGTCGGCCAGGTTCCCCGTGCCGCGGTTGATATTCGTCAGGGACTGCTGCAAGTTCGTGGCAGCGTCTTCACCATATTGGTCTTCAGCAAATGCGCTTTTGAGCGTAGTGTCGATCTGTTGACTTATCTCGTCGAGGTTTTGCGTGGCAGACTTGGTGTTGCTGAGCGTAGCATCCACCTTTCCCACCAGCTGGCGGGATTGAACTTCCGCCAGGATGTTGTCGATCCGGGTGGAGGATCCATTCAGCGTCTGTGTCGTCTGGCGGATGTTCGCTACGGATCGCCTCACGTTCGAAGCGGTCGTTTCATCTTCCAGCAACATTCCGACGGTGCCTTTTCCGCTGCGCACATCCTGGATGAGACCATTTGCATTGTTGATTGTGCTGGTCGTCGTTTCAAGAGTCGTATCGAGGTGACTGCGGACGTCGTTCATGGTGCCTTGAACTTCGACAATTGCGGTGCTCGTCTGCTTCATGATGCCTTGCGCCTGTTCCAGCAACTGGGATATTTCCAGGGGCTCCTGACTTGGAAGCGTGCTTCCGGTTGGAGCTTCGGGAGCGTGCTCGCTTCCATCGTGGATCACCAGGAATTTATCTCCGACGAGTCCCTCTGTCTCGACGGTTACCTGAGAATCTTCGCGGATCAATCCGTGGAGTCGATCATCTACTTTGATCTTCAGCCGGAACTTTTGCGCGGGGCTCGAAGGGACCTGAATCTCCTCGACTTCTCCCACAACCATGCCTTCTACCGTTACTTGTGCGCCCTTCGTCAGGCCCTCCACATCCTGGAAGTCGGTGTAGAAAATAACATGATGAGCAAAGGCATCGTGCTGACTGCCGATAAGAAACAGCCCAGCACCAAAGAGCGCGAATGCGACTACTGTTAAAATCCCGACCAGCAGATTCTGATTTTTCATATAGCTAATGCTCCGAGATGAACTGCTGCAATCGGCTGTCCTGCATGCCGTCCAACTCTTCGGGCGGACCAAAAGCCAGCAGCCGGCTTTGATCCAACACCGCAAACTTGTCGCCTATTTTCCGTGCTCCGTGAACGTCATGAGTGACAATCACCATGGTGGTATGGCGCTCAGTCTTGACCTTCACAAGCAGATCGTCGATCTCACCTGCTGTGATTCTGTCCAGCCCGCTGCTGGGCTCATCCACGAGAAGGATCTCAGGCTTGAGTACGAGAGCTCGCGCCAAACCGGCTCGCTTTTGCATACCTCCGGAGAGAGCGGCGGGCATCTTCTCGCCATCTTTCTCCAGGCCAACCTGTCGCAACGTTTCGTCGACTACGCGTTCGATTTCATCCGGAGACTTTGTGCGGTCGAGCCGATGGAGAGGCATAGCAAGGTTTTGATTTAAAGAAAAGGAGTCGAGGAGCGCCGCACTCTGAAAGAGGAAACCCATACTCCTGCGAACCTTAACCAGTCCGTCTTCATTCAGGGCCGCCATGTCCTCGCCTCCAACCAGGACCTTTCCGGCATCGGCTTTATGCAGACCGATCATCAGCTTCAGGGTCACGCTTTTGCCGGTTCCGCTGCGTCCCAAGATGCATAGCACCTCGCCGCGGGCGACCGAAAACGACACTTTGTCCAGCACTTTTCTTCCATTGAATCCTTTGTCGACCCGTTCAAACTCAATAGCGGCATGATGCTGGCCGCCGCGATTGCCGTTGTCACTCATATGGCCCGATCCGGAAAGAAGAAAAAGATGCATTTCACCAGGATTACGTCCGCCAGGATAATCGCGAGCGAGGAGATGACAACGCTGTTCGTAGCCGCTTTGCGCACACCATCGGAACCTTCGTTTGTTGTGTAGCCAAAAAAGCAGGAAATCGTACCGATGAGAAAGCCGAACACTGCGGTCTTAAGAGTCGGCGGAACGAAGTCGGCAAGCGCCACGCTGGAAAATGCGCGCTGCAGATAAAGCGTCCAACTTAAATGCGACACCAAGTGTTCGGAGAGAAAGCCGCCTAGAATACCTGCAACATCCATAAAAGCGGTCAATAGTGGCAGCATGATGCTGCATGCGATTACTCTGGTCACCACCAACAACTTGAAGGAATTGACCGACAGGGTTTCGATCGCGTCAATCTGCTCGGTGGCTCGCATATTGGCCAGTTGCGCTCCGATGCTGGCGCCCACCCTGCCAGCCATGAGCAAGCCAGTAACCAGCGGGCCAATCTCATTGAAAAACGCGAGCGACTGGAAGGCAGGAATAGCTGCGGTCGCGCCAAATTGGACCAGCGTACTGCGAGTATGCAGCGTCATGACGACGCCAAGCGCAAAGCCCGCCGCTACCACGAGCAAAACCGAACTTACGCCAATTTCATAGAACTGCCTGAGCAAGTACTCCCCTTCGAAAGGGGGAAACCATGCATCCCGCAAGGCCCTGGCGCCAAATGAGGTTACACGCCCGACGATTTCGAAAGCTGACTTGAACATCTTATGGTTCCTTCGCCTTCTGCAAGTCTTGATGCCTAAAAAGCCTTGTGGTTTCACTCAAAGTCTGCCATTTCCAACGGCATGAACTCATCCCAGAATGCCGTAAACTTTCGCGCACTTCAGCAAGAAGATGAATAGACCGGTAATTGGGGGACATAGCCTCATTTCAGAAGGTGGAACAATCGCATTTCGATATTTTGCAAACATGAAACCCATTGAGTTTTCGGGAATCCTACGCTGCAAGGCGATAGCCTGGGCGGTCCATTTTCGGTATCAGAAGATCGCCCAAACCTTCGTCAATTCACAACGGGAGCTTGCAACGTGATGAAAAGAATGGGAAGTCTATTTCTCGCTTCGATGCTGGTCACCAGTGTGTGCGCGGCGCAAGATGTTGTCAGTGCAGTCCACGGGACGATCAGGAGAATCGATTCAAGCACCAAGACCATTGTGGTCAAGACGGCCGATGGTTCGGAGCACTCTCTGCATTTCGTCGCTAAAACGACGGTGCACGGCGCCGATGACTCCATGAAGGACACCGAAGATTCCTGGCATGGCTTGAAGGAAGGAACGGAGGTTGTGGCCCACTACACCACGCGCGGCACTGAAGACACGGCGGTGGAGATTGACAAGGTTGGCAAGGATGGCCTGAAAGCAATGGATGGCACCATAAAAGACTTTGATAGAGGCGGGAAAACGCTGGTGGTCAAAACGGGCGACGGTACCGAGCAAACATTCCGTCTGACCGGCCATGCCATCGAAGATGGAGGAAAGGATATCGCAAAGGGAACCGAAAAGGGTGTAAAAGTCACCGTCTACTACACCGAATATGGAGGCAAAAAGCTGGCTCACTTTTTCGAAAAAATCTGAAGTTGAAGGATTTTTTCAAGATGAAAATAAGATGCGCGGGCACGGTATTGTCCATCTCAGGGGTCGGGTTTTGGCGCTTCGGGGAACGCGTCGGAGAAGCTGGCCATGCTGCCGCCAAAACTGCAGCGGACCCCTACTTCGAAGTTGAGCTCTTTGCTTTGACGTTAACGAGCTGACCGATCATTCACGTGCGGTAGTGATGCATCCGCGATGCGCCAGTTATCAACCTTCCTACTTTCGTGAGCCAAGTTGCCGCTTCACCGCCTGCACCACATGGCCTGGCTCGAATCCGAACCGTCTCTGCAGTTCCTTAAGCGGAGCCGAAGCGCCAAACGTCTTCATGCCGATTACATTCTCGGCATCGCCGACGTATCTTTCCCATCCGAAGGTGGAAGCCTGTTCGACGGCGACTCGGACGCTGACATCAGGGGGCAGAACGCTGTTCCGATAGCTTTTCGGCTGTTGCTCGAAAATCTCCCATGACGGCATGGAAACGACCCGCGAGCGAATGCCCTCGGCGAGCAACGTTTCGTGGGCTTGGACAGCGAGGCTGACCTCGCTTCCCGAAGCGATGATGATCGCTTCGGGATTTCCGCCAGGAGTATCCGCCAGGATGTAGGCCCCATGCGAAACCCCTATGGCCGAAGCATACTTGTTGCGGTCGAAAGTGGGGAGAGGTTGCCTCGACAACGCCAGGACGGCGGGCTGATGTCGCAGCTGTACGATGTAGCGATAGGCCTCGACGACTTCGTTCGCATCGGCAGGACGCAGGGTAATGAGTCCCGGTATTGCGCGCAGGGATGCGAGGTGCTCCACAGGTTGGTGAGTGGGACCGTCCTCGCCGTCGCCCATGGCATCGTGCGTAAAGATGAAGAGGGAGGGCAGTTCCATAAGCGCGGCAAGCCGCATGGAGGGCCGCGCATAGTCACTGAAGATGAAAAACGAGGCGCCGTAAGGACGCAGCTTGGACAGGCTCAGCCCGTTGACGATCGCGGCCATAGCATGTTCGCGGATGCCGAAGTGCAGGTTCTTTCCTCCGGGCGTGCCGGCCTGGAAATCTCCTGCGCCCTCATAGGTCAACAAGGTCTTGTTCGATGGACCGAGATCCGCTGAGCCGCCTAAGAACCAGGGAATATTCTGTGCCAGCGCGTTCAGAGTTCTGCTCGAAGCGTCGCGTCCAGCGATACCTTTCGGGTCGGCCGGAAACACGGGAAGGTTCCGGTCCCATCCAACGGGAAGCTCACGCCGCTGCATGCGTTCAATCTCAAAAGCGAGTTCCGGAAATTGGGAGCGGTACGATTCGAACATTTCTGTCCACTTGTGCCGGGCTTCCGAACCGCGCTTTCCCACCCCGGCGTTGAAATGCTCGTACACACCATTTGGGATGTAGAACTGCGCGTCCTCAGGCCAGCCATAGACGCGCCGGCATAAGCGAACTTCTTCTTCGCCAAGTGGTTCTCCGTGCGCGGCGGAAGTGTCCTGTTTGTGCGGCGAACCATATCCGATGTGACTGTCCAATACGATGAACGTGGGACGCCCCTTTGTTTTGTGGAACACTTCGAGAGCCTGTTCGATGCGGTCGAGATCGTTCGCATCGCCAACGCGCAAGACGTTCCAGCCATAGGCGAGGAACCGCCCGGCAACGTCTTCCGTAAAGGTAAGACGAGTGTTGCCTTCAATCGTGATGTGATTGTTGTCGTAGATCCAGCACAGGTTGTCGAGGCCGAGATGTCCTGCCAGGGATGCGGCTTCCGAAGCAACACCTTCCATCAGACAACCGTCGCCGCAGACCGAGTAGATGTTGTAATCGAAAATGTCGAAGTCCGCACGGTTGTAGCGGTCGGCGAGCCATTTCTGGGCGATTGCCATGCCCACGCTGGTAGCCACTCCTTGTCCCAGCGGGCCAGTCGTCGTCTCGACACCTGAAACCCAGTGATACTCCGGGTGTCCGGGGGCTTTGCTGCCCAGTTGACGGAAGTTGCGGATGTCGTCGAGCGAGACCGACGGCTGGTTGACGGTCTCATACTCGGCGTTGACCGCCTGCACGCCAGTGAGATGGAGCACAGACCAAAGCAGCATGGAGGCGTGTCCATTCGACAAGACAAAGCGGTCGCGATTCGGCCAGATGGGGTCCTGCGGATCGAAACGAAGCGTCCGGTTCCAGATGGTATAGACCAGCGGTGCGAGCGCCATGGGCGTGCCGGGGTGTCCGGACCCGGCCTTCTGCACAGCGTCTATCGAAAGCGTGCGGATGGTGTTGACGCACAACCCATCGAGCTCAACGGCATTCAGATTCTCAATGGGAGCTGTTGCGGTACTCATCACTGCCTCCAGAGCAAATACTCAAACTCGGTTCGTCGGCAGCTACGCCGGGATGGTTGGAATGTCTACCTGGGCCGCGGCGGCTTGATCTGACAAAACCACGGAACGATCCAAGCGAACGTGGCTGGCCGGAATGGAGAGATCTTCGGCCAGAAGACGGGCAAGCATGCATGACTTTTCGATGCCAGTCACCAGCCACAGTACCTTACGAGAACGATTGAGAATTGGATACGTCAAAGTCATGCGCTGCCTTCCCTGGTAAATTCCTGTGAGCGAAACATCGGCATCCATCACTTCAAGGACCGGATCGCCGGGAATGAGCGATGCCGTATGGCCATCGGGACCAAGCCCGAGGTGAACCAGGTCGAGTACCGGCGGGGCGCCAGCCATTTCCTCCAACGTCTGCGAGTAGCGAGTGCAGGCTGATTCGAGATCGGCGGAGTCCACCGGCATGGCGTGAATTTGCTCAGGGCGCAGCGGCACATGGCTAAGCAGGCTCTCGCGCAAGTGCGTCAGGTTTCTATCCGGATCCCCGGGGGGCGCGATTCTCTCATCCACCTGGATGACGTGAACGCCGCTCCATGGGACATCCTCGAGCGCGAGATTGCAAAGCATCATCCATGGTGTCTTGCCCCCGCTGACCGCCACGACAAACTTGCCGCGAGCCGCGACTGCTGCCCTTGCGTCTTCGGCGATGAGCTTTGCCGCTTCACGCGCCACAGATTCGACATCGGGGAGAACTTCGATTTTCATTACGCTGCCTGCCTTGCCACTGCGATCGCTCTCTCTTTGCCGGGATTGGTCCAGCCTCCTGGTGGAGTCACACGCGCCGCTTCTTCCGGGCCCCAGGTGTCGGGAGTGTACTGAAACACCGGAGTGTTCTTCTTCAGCACCGGTTCGACAATCCGCCACGCCTCTTCGACGTAATCTTCGCGCGCAAACAAGCTGCTGTCCCCGGTCATTGCAGCTCCGAGAACGCGTTCGTACGCATCCATTTCATCCGTGCTTGGATAGTGGCTGGCTAACATTTCTCCAGTTTGAAGAGAGAGTCCTTCTGCTGCCGGAGATAGCGTATTCATTCCCATAGCGATGGTCATCTCGGGACTCAGGCGTAGCCGGAGACGATTTTCCACCAGCAGGCCGTCTGGAATCAGCGCCGGAGGCTTGTGAAACTTGGCGATGATTTCGGTAAAGGTCGCCGGCAGGCACTTGCCGGCGCGAATATAGAACGGTACGCCTTTCCAGCGCCAGGAGTTGATTTCCAGCTTCACCACCGCGAAGGTTTCCGTCTGCGAGTCTTTGGCAACCCCATTTTCATCGCAATAGCCGTGGAACTGCCCGCGAACCAGGTTCGTTTCGTCAATTGGCGGAATCGCCTTCAAGACTTTCACTTTCTCGTTGCGAACCGAGTCACTATCGAGCGAGACCGGCGCCTCCATGGCCAGGTTCGACAACACCTGAAACAGATGGTTCTGTACCACATCGCGGATCGCACCGGTCTGATCGTAAAAACCTCCACGGCCCTGAACGCCAAAGTCCTCCGCCATCGTGATCTCAACGCTCTCGATGTAGTGACGGTTCCAGAAAGACTCAACAAACGCGTTGGTGAAGCGGAATGCCAGGACATTGTTCACGGCGCGTTTACCAAGATAGTGGTCGATTCGAAAGATATCCGTTTCATCGAATACATTGAGCAGGACTTTGTTGAGCTTCCGCGCGGATGCCAGATCGTGGCCGAAGGGTTTCTCCACGATCATGCGGGCTCCCTGGGCACAATCGGATTCATTTAGACGTTCCACGACCGTTTCGAATAAAGCCGGCGGAATGGCCA
>Ga0181516_10003559_pt1 | contig 10342 bp, 7 predicted proteins | sample PEATcosm2014_Bin_25_FD_121104 | JGI IMG/M metagenome (GOLD analysis project Ga0181516, IMG submission 121104) | Peatland microbial communities from MTU Mesocosm Facility, Houghton, MI, USA - PEATcosm2014_Bin01_10_metaG | ecosystem: Environmental > Terrestrial > Soil > Wetlands > Peat | place...
CGCGGCGGCGGGAACGCTTCGCGCCAGATCGTCGATGTGATAACACCCGCGTTCCCAGCGGATAAGCTGATGGCCATCGAAGTTTATACGCCGGGCGGCAATTGGTCGAGTTACCCTCCCCACAAGCACGACTTCCACAATCCGCCTGCCGAAGTCGATCTGGACGAAATTTATTACTACCGGATGCGTCGGCCCGACGGATTTGCGCTGCAGCATCTGTACGCCGGGCAGCACGCGGGCGAACAAACGCTGAAAGCCCGGGACGGCGACACAATATTGGTGCATAGCGGTTATCACCCGGTGGTCGCCGGACCGGGATACGATGTGTACTATCTGAATTTCCTGGCGGGTTCGGCGCGCGCGTTGGCGGTGACGGAAGATTCGCAGCATGTCTGGATTCGTTCGACTTGGAAGGACACGGACCCGCGGCTTCCTCTTGTGAGCGAATAGTCGCGCCGCAAAGGGATGGCCCCTGGGGACGCTGAGCGGCCGGAGCGGTGCCGGGCCGGAAGGTGCGGAGGGAAAATCGGTGAGTAGAACACGCCCGCTCCCAAACCCGTTCAAGGAACTCACTATTATAATCGCTTAGATTGTCGCGCTTCGGAGTGGCCTTTTCCCGGATTCGCGGCTCGCGTTCATTCAAGGTACGACTCCGGAATTCGTGACGAGCGGCTGCGGTGATCGCCGGATGCCGGCAAGCCCCCTGTGACGGGGGCTGATCTTTTTATAGTGCATGGACGCACGACGTGCATTAAAAGACAGCGGGGAGCGTCTCGAGATTTAGAAAGGGCATCGCCTTATGACGGTACGTTTGACCGCGGCTCAAGCCACCATCGCTTACCTGAAGAATCAATATTCCGAACGAGACGGTAAGCAATGTAAGTTCTTCGAAGGATGCCTGGGAATTTTCGGCCACGGTAATGTTGCGGGCTTGGGGCAGGCGCTCGAGCAGGACACGGGATTGCGCTACTACCTGTTTCGCAACGAACAGGGAATGGTACATGCGGCTACGGCATTTGCGAAAGCCAGTTTCCGGATGCGGGCGATGGCCTGCACAACTTCGATCGGACCGGGAGCGACGAACATGGTGACCGGGGCGGCGACGGCTACCGTAAACCGCCTGCCGGTGTTGTTGCTGCCGGGAGATGTTTTTGCGCGTCGGAATGTCGCACCGGTGTTGCAACAGCTCGAATCCGGGTCGACGCAGGACATTTCCGTAAACGATTGTTTCAAGCCGGTCTCGCGCTATTGGGATCGCATCCAACGTCCCGAGCAGTTGCTGACGTCTCTGCCCGAAGCGATGCGCGTGCTCACCTCACCGGCGGATACGGGGGCCGCGACCATAGCCTTTCCTCAGGATGTGCAAACGGAAGCATTCGATTTCCCGGAACAGTTTTTCGAAAAGAAAGTTTGGGTGATTCCGCGGAATCGCTGCGATCGGGAACTGGTGCAACGCGCCGCGGGATGGGTGCGAGGCGCGAAGAAGCCGTTGATTGTGGCGGGTGGCGGAGTCCTCTATTCGCAGGCATCGGAAGCGCTGGCGAAATTTGCGCAAGCGACCGGAATTCCGGTGTGCGAGACTCAGGCGGGCAAAGGTTCGCTGCCATACGATCATCCCCAGCAACTCGGAGCGGTTGGAGTGACGGGTACGCCCGGCGCTAACATCGTGGCGCGGGAGGCGGACCTGATCCTCGGGATCGGGACACGCTATAGCGACTTTACCAGCGCCTCGAAGACCGCATTCCAGAATCCGTCGGTGCGCTTCATCAATATCAACGTCGCCGAGTTCGACGCTTATAAGCACGCGGCTTTACCGCTCACCGGTGATGCGCGGACAACGATTGCGGAGTTGCAAATCGCCTTGGACGGCTATTCGGTGGAGGAAGGCTACCGAAACAAGATTAAGGATTTCCGCGCGCGTTGGGAAAATGAGGTGGATCGAATATACGGCGTTCGCAAGACGCCGCCCATAACGCAAGGCGAAGTCATCGGGGTGGTCAACAATTTCACGAAGGCATCGGACATCGTGGTTTGTGCGGCGGGGAGCCTTCCGGGAGACTTGCACAAGCTGTGGCGGACGCGCCAGCCGGGCGGGTATCACATGGAATACGGTTATTCCTGCATGGGCTACGAGATTGCCGGAGGACTCGGTGCGAAGATGGCGGACCCGTCGCGGGAAGTGTACGTCATGGTCGGTGACGGATCGTATCTGATGATGGCGCAGGAAATCGTGACGTCGCTGCAGGAAGGGATCAAGATCAACATTGTGCTCCTCGATAACCATGGCTTTTCGAGCATCGGCGGACTCAGCCGCGCGTGTGGCAACGAAGGAATGGGTACAAACTACCGATATCGCAGGGGCGAAAAGTACGACGGCGAAAACGTGGCGGTTGATTTCGTGGCGAACGCCGCGAGCTTGGGAGCATGGGCGGAGCGTGCGCGGACGGCCGAGGACCTTAAGGCCGCGATCGAGTCGGCGCGGAAACAGCCGCGAACAGCCGTCGTCGTGGTCGAGACATCTTACGACGATCGAGTTCCCGGCTACGAATCCTGGTGGGACGTCGCCATCGCGGAAGTTTCCGAACGCGACTCGGTGAAGGCCGAGCGCCAGAAGTACGATCAAGCGCGAAAGAAGGAGCGCCTGTTTTTTTAGCGCGGGGAACCACTCCCGCGAATTGCCTTAGCGCCACATCCGTCTTGTTTTTAGAAGCGGTCCAGAAAGAGGCACGGTGGAAACGACCCCAGGGAGTGGACGGACGGGCGCGGGCCCGGAACCGCACCTTAAGCGCGTCCTGAGCCTCTGGGACCTTATCTACTACGGCATTATCCTGACATCGCCGATAGCCGCCGTGCCGCTATTCGGCGAAGCACAGCTGCTTTCTCACGGGCACGCCGTGACGACTCTGCTCTTGGCGATGGTGGCCATGTCGGTCACGGCCGTGAGCTTCGGCCGCATGGCAGCCATTTATCCCTCCGCCGGTTCCGTCTACACCTACATCAGCCGCGGCTTGAATCCGCACGTTGGATTTATTATCGGCTGGGCGATGTTTCTCGAGTACTTGTTCCAGCCGGTTCAAAATGCGCTGTATGCGGTTCTGGCCGTTCAGCGCATGATTCCGCGTTTTCCGTTCGCATTGCTGGCGTTGTTGGCCGTTGGATTCATCACCATCATCACGGTACAGGGCATCAAGTTTACGGCGCGGACCGACGAAGCGCTGCTTGGATTTATGGTGCTGGTTACGGCAGTGTTTCTCGTCGAGGCGTTCCGCTACATCGTGCTGCACGATCATTTGTCCGGGCTGTTTTCGATGCAACCGATCTATGACCCCGAAACATTCAGTATTCGCGCGGTCGCGTCGGGCACATCGCTCGCCGCGCTGGTGTTCATCGGATTTGACGGCGTATCGATTCTGGCGGAGGAAGTCCACAATCCGAAGCGAAACGTCTTACTTGCTTCGGTGCTCGTATGCGTCTTCACCGGACTGTTCAGCGGCTTGCAGGTCTATTTGGCGCAGCGCGTCTGGCCGAATTATCTGACGCTCCAGAATCCCGAGACGGCGTTCATGGATGTGGCGCGGGTGGCGAGCGGGCCGCTATTGTTTGCCGCTTACGGAGTGATGCTGCTGGTCTCGAGCATCGCGTGCGGGCTTGCCGGACACGTCGGCGCGGCGCGTTTGCTCTATAGCATGGGACGCGACGATGTGCTCCCCAAGAAAATCTTCGGGCATTTGAGCGTCAAGAAAGGAAATCCGATTTACAACGTGTGGATTGTGGGAGGGCTCGCGTACATCGGAGTGATTCTGATTCCGTGGGAGCGAGCCGCGGAGATCGTTACGTTTGGCGCGCTGCTGGCGTTTATGGCCGTGAATATTTCCGCGCTACGTCAGTTCTGGTTTTCGGCGGATGCCGTCGGACGGCGGAATTTCTTTCTGGATGCCTTTGTTCCGAGTTTTGGTTTTGTATTTTGTTTTCTTTTGCTGCTGAGCCTGCAAACCTGGACGAAGTATGCCGGGCTGGTTTGGCTGGCGATCGGATTTTTCTACAGCGCGTATAAGACGCGTGGATTCACGCGGCGGCCGACGCTGATCGCATTTGGCGAGCCGCAAACCGCGGTGGAAGAAGCGAGGGGAATTCCCGCTACTCCGGACCCCGAATGAGGTCCTCTCCGGCGGCGAATACATTGGACTCACGTGATTTCCCGCGCGAAACGTGCAGCGCAAAACCGCAGGATTCTCGAATGCGAAGTTCGGGCGGTAGTTTTTTCACCACGGCCTTGCTGCGATCGCCCGCGATGCGCCGGATCAGGAGTTCGGCGGCCTCGATTCCCAATTGGTGCTTGGGCAATTCGACGGTCGTGAGTCTCGGGCGGAAGACTCCCAGCCAAGGATAATCGTCGAAACTGATTAATCCGAAATCCTCGGGGCACCGCAAGCCCATTTCTTCGGCCGCTTTTAGCAGGCCGACGGTCATCAGATGGTTCGCGACGTAAATGCCGTCGGGCTGGTGCGAGAGGAGGGCATGTCCCGCGCGATATCCGGATTCGATCCGGTAATCCCCCTCGATCACTAATTGTGGATCGTACGGGAGCCCTTCGGCCTTCAGAGCGTCCTGGAATCCTTCCCAGCGCGCGATGGCGTTGCTCACTTTTCGCGGGCCGCCGATCAAACCGATCCGGCGGCGGTTCGAACGCGCCAAGTGACAGACGGCGTCGTACGCGCCCTGGTAATCGTCGGTAATTACGGCGTCTTTGGTGAGCTTGGGGTACGTGCGCATCACCAGAACGAAAGGGATATTCACCTCTTTGATTGTTTGGCGGACGGAGGGCCGGAAATCTTCCGCGGCCTTGGTGAGCAAAATGCCGTCCACGCGCTTGGCGAGCAGCAACTCAACCGATTTTTCTTCTTTGGCGAGAGTATCGTCGCTATTGCAGAGCAGCAGATTGTAGCCATGGCGCTGCGCGGCGTCTTCCGCGCCGCGAACGACCATCGGGAAAAAGGGATTTGCGATATCCGGAACGATCATTCCGATTGTATGTGTGCGCTGGTTGGCGAGACTGTGGGCGATGAGGTTGGGACGGTAATTGAGCTTGCGGATCGCGGCTTCGACGCGTTTTCGGAGTTTTTCCCGGACGTGGCTCTTGTGATTGACGACCGCGGAGACGGTGAAGACAGAGACGCGCGACTCGCGAGCGACGTCATAGATGCTCGCGGTTTTGGCCGACTTTTCGCGCCCCACTTTTCTCACTGACAACGCCCCACCCGCGCCGCTCGCGGGAAAGAAAATGTTCGCTGCTATTTCGGCTGCACGTTAACTGCGTGCGGCGCGCGCCGCTAATTCGTTTATGGCAACCAGCCGCCGTTCTCTCGCTGACTCGTAGATCGCGTCGAGAATGATCATGTCCCGATGGCCCTGCGCGCCGTCGCATTCCACTCCAGCGTTTTTCTGGATTGCCGCGGCGAAGGCTTCGATTTCCGGGCCAAATTCGTCGACCACCGGGAATGTACGGTTGATCGCGCGTTTGCCGATCTGTCCTGTGAGCCGCCGCACTTGATCGAAAGGGAACGCAGGCGTCAGCGAAACCCAGCCTTTCGTCCCTTGCACAAATATGAAGGACGACAAAACTGCGGCGTAGGACGAACTTGCTTGCACTACGAGGCCACTCGGGAAGCGCAAGCGAAACGAAATGCCCTCTTCCACGTCGGAGAATATCTCGGCGTCGCGAGTCCATGCTTGGGCGTTGACTTCGACCGGATCCTCGTTGACCGGCCAGCGCGTGGTATTCACGCAATAGACGCCCAAGTCCATCAGCGGTCCGCCGCCGGCCAGAGCCGGGTCCACGAGCCACTTAATTGAGACTCCCGGCGAATACAGCTCACTGAAAGCCGTGTGGATCACATCGATTCGGCCAAGACTTCCTGTCTGAATGAGCTGCTTCAAGTACAGACTGCTGGGTTCGAAATACTTGCGATAGGCGGTCATCAATAGCACATGATTCCGACGGCACGCGTCTACGATCCGCGCCGACTGCTCAACAGTGGCCGCAAGGGGCTTCTCGCACAGAACGTGTTTGCCTGCCGAGGCCGCCTGAATGGCGATCGAAGCGTGCTCGCCGGGCGGTGTCGCGACGTAAACGGCGGATACTTGCCGATCCGCCAGGCACTCCGAAAATTCTTCCGCGCTGTAGTGAGCGGCGGCGTTGAATTGGCGCGCCACCTGGGCGGCCTTCTTCTTGTCTCGACCGACCACCGCCAGGAGCTTTGCAGTCTTGGAGTTTGCGAAGCCCGGTAGTACGGACCCTACCGCAATGCTGCCAAGGCCTACGACGGCAAACCCGACCCTTTTCCGCGCGGCCATAAATGAAACATCTCCCAAGTCGATCGGGCCCTGACCTCGGCCGATTTCTTCACGACGCATTTACCCGTGAAAACCAAGAGCGCGCGAATCTTTTCCCGCTTAACTTTCGCGATCCGCCCGGCCCAGCCTCTGATTCCGGATCGCTTTGTGATCGAGGGCACGCAGTTCTTCACCGGCAGCCAAAACTTTGTGGATGGCGTCGGCGATGGACTCCGCGTCGGCGGCGCCTCCCAGAAAGAGGTAATGAGGAAACCATACGGCTTCGCTATAGGCGGCGCGATCGGCTTCGGGGCACGAATACATGTTTCGCAGATCGAGAGGTTTCTCCCGGCCCCAACTGAGAGCGGGGAAGTCCGATGGATTCAGCGGGAACAGCGAACTCTTGTAGACAGGCTCGTAGAACAAGCCGTCGCAGGGAATGCCTTCCAATTGCAGGGCTGCGACAAAGGCGGCGCGCGGGATGTCCTTAGCCTTGTCGGAGAAATATTTGAGTACGTAACCATAGGGCGCGAGCCGGGTGATCCGTGGGTCGGGCTTCAGAAGTCCGATCGCCGGAGTGTCCTTCATTTTCGATTCGAAATGACTGACATTCTTTGCGCGGATCGCGGCTTGCTGCGGAAGGCGCTCGAGTTGCGGCCCCAATACCGCGGCCTGCAGCTCGCTCAGGCGATGATTGTATCCAATGATGCGGTGGTGAAATTTATCGGTAAGACTGGCGCGTCCAGCATTGATGTAACTTTGGACCAGCTCCATGCATTCCAGAGAATTCGTGATGACCGCGCCGCCCTCGCCGGAAGTAATCAGCTTGCTCGATTGGAAGCTGAACGCCCCCAAATCGCCCATCGAACCGGCGCCTTGCCCTTTCCACATTGCGCCATGCGCATGGGCGCAATCTTCGATCACTCTCAAATTGTGTTTCTTGGCGATGCGCAGGATTTCGTCCATATCGGCGAAGCGCATGCCGAGGTGAACGGGAAGAATCGCCTTGGTCTTCGGAGTGATTGCCTGCTCGATTAGTTTGGCGTCGAGGCAGTATGTTTCCGGATCGACGTCCACGAATACCGGAACGGCGTTCAAAAGAAGCACAGGGCCGACCGTTCCCTCCCAGGTGTACGCCGGAACGATGACTTCATCTCCGGGGCGGATCTGAATCGCTTTCAGGCACGCCTCGATGGCCACCGTACCGGTGCTGACGCACTGGCCATACTTCGCGGTTTGGAATTCGGCGAATTTCTTCGCGAATGAATCGGCGTACTTGCCGGGGAACGGCTGGCCTCCCCATTTCAAACTGGTCAGTACGTCCTCGAGCGCGAGAGCTTCGTCCTTCGTGGCGATCGGCCACGGTGTGAAGGGGGTCTTTCGGACGGGTTCACCGCCGGTAATCGCGAGTTTTCCCACGTGCGGCCTCCTAGGCCAAAGTTCGATCATGTTCGATGCGCTTGCCGATGCGAGCCTGGGATCGCGCCTCGCACAATTGCTGTTCAAACAGTCGCGTCAAAACGCCGCGAATGAAGCCCGTCAAGCTGCATCCGGATTGGGAAGCAGAATATCGCGAACGACTCCGTCCAAATCGTGGCACGCCGTGATGAATTGGCGGAGAGTACGTCGCGTCGGTCCGAAGGAATCAAATTCCTCGATCGACAGACCACCTTCCGTATTCGCGCGCCGGAAGTCCGCGAATTTCCGCGAGAGCTCGTCCACGATGTCCGCGCGCACCGGGTCGTCGATTCGCGAACGCACTTCGATGTCGCTCGCATTGAATCGCACCTGCCATGTGCACGGCGGTGATATGACCATATCCGCGCCGATGAATTCGCTCCAGTGCATGTGATTGCGAAACGCAGCGGAAAGGAGCCGGATGCGATAGCCTCGCTCGCGGAATATGCGATACGCCTTTTTCAGCACGGCCACTCCCGCCCATTCCAGATATCCCGGATCGATCGCGATGTTTTCTTTCTCCATCACGACTTTCAGCCAATCGTCCAGGCGTCCGACCATCAGCGTGCACACCGGGCCCATACTGGCAATTTCCTTGCCTTCCTTCTCGCGCCTCTGCAGGCCGCGTTCAACCGCTTCGGCCACGGCGATGCACTGCGGCAAGGTGAACGAAACGGTGGCATTGATGCTGACGCCGCGGTAGGTGGCCTCTTCAATCGCGGGAATGCCCGCGCGCGTCACGGGGATTTTCACGATCATGTTGGGCGCCAGTTGGCTGAACTCCAGTGCCTGCTCCACAATCGCCTGGGCATCGCGAAACAATCGCGGGTCGGTCTGAATCGAAAGCCGGCCGTTCCTGCCATGTTGCGAGTGAAAGATCGGTTCGAGCAGGCCGGCACCTCGGATGGAAATTTCGCGAACGAGTTGCCAGGCGATCTGCTCTTCGGAGGCCGTCGGAAGCTCTTCGATCAATCTTTGAATGCGGCCCTTCCAGAAGCTCATCTCCTTCTTCAAAACGCCGAGCACAATCACAGGATTGCAGGTGGCACCCACGGCGCCGTGTTCAATCGAATAGGTCAGTTCGTCGATGGATGCGGAATCGTTCCACAAGCAGGTGGGCGTCGTTTGCGTCATCTTGTGGAGGGGGCTTTTGTAGGTCGTTTCAATCGTGCGTGACATATCTTCCTTCTCTGGATTCGTTCGACCGGCCAACTAGCTGGCCAAGCCGTCCGGACGAATCGGAACAAACTCAAAACCGGTGGCGCCGAATGTATTTCTCACGAAGCCGCCTTCACATCGACGGGCGCGGGCTCAATCGATTTCTTTTGCAGATACGATTGTTCGGCGGCTACGGCAATGGCCAGCGATTTCAGCCCGTCTTCGCCGGTTACGCGCGGAGCGTGATCGTGCAACATGTTGTGAACGAAATCCCGCAGCTCGGCTAGGTAAGCGTCCGCAAAACGCGTCAGGAAGTGATCCGCGAGACTCCGCTCGCCGCCATGGGCCGTGAGAAAGACCGCCGGAGTCTGCTGCAGGCTGCCAACCAGAATTGTGCCTTTTGAGCCGACGATTTCCGTGCGCACGTCATATCCGTAAATGGCTTGGGCGTAGGATTCGACGTTTCCAATCGCGCCCTTTCGATACTGCAAGTTGACGACGGCGGCGACTACGTCTCCGAATTTCGCAACCTCCGGCCGGATTGCGGTCGTCGTATACGCGTTGACGCTGACAACTTCATCCTGCATCAGCCAACGCGCGAGATCGAAATCGTGAATCGTATTCGTATAGAAAAGCGTTCCGTTGATGTTTCCCTGATACGACGCAACGGGCGGCGCGTTCTGGTCCCGGCCGAGCGATTTGAAGATAACGGGAACTCCAATCTCGCCGGCTTCAATTCGCTTCATGGCCGCCGCATAGGCGGGGTCATAGCGCCGCATAAATCCGACTTGCAATCGACGGCCCGCCTTGGCAACCGCGTCGACTGCCGCGTGTGCGTCGGCCAAGGCCAGGGCCAGCGGCTTCTCGCACAAAACGTCTTTGCCGGCGCGAACGGCCATCTCGACGGCTGGCGCGTGAAACTTGTCCGGAGTGGCGATGACCACCGCGTCGAGATCCTTTTGCTCGAGCATCGCCCCGAGGTTGTCATGCCAGTGCTCGATCTCGAGTTCCGTGGCGACCTGGCGCGCGCGTTCGGCGGACGCGTCTGCAATGGCCACCAGCCGCGCTTCCGGAATCTGCCGGCGCAGATTCTCCGCGTGGCGCTTGCCCATTTCCCCGACGCCCAGGACGCCGATTCCCAACTTACGCATCCGATCTCCTCTTCCGAAACCGTTACTTTCCCTTGCGGACGCCGAATCAACGCAAACGCGTTGCGCGAATCCAGCGGCTAATGTGTTTTGGCCGTAAATTCCAGATCCTTCACGACGCCCCGCAGATACTTGAGGCTCGCCGCTATGCTTTGCGCTGGGGGGATCGGAGTGGCGCCAAATTTAACGTCTTGCTCAACCACCGACCAGCCGGAATAGCCGTTCTTCACCAGCGTGCGGAAGAA
>Ga0181516_10003560_pt1 | contig 10341 bp, 6 predicted proteins | sample PEATcosm2014_Bin_25_FD_121104 | JGI IMG/M metagenome (GOLD analysis project Ga0181516, IMG submission 121104) | Peatland microbial communities from MTU Mesocosm Facility, Houghton, MI, USA - PEATcosm2014_Bin01_10_metaG | ecosystem: Environmental > Terrestrial > Soil > Wetlands > Peat | place...
ACCCGGTCGGGAGCCCGGCTCAGCGCCCGCGACAGCAGCCGGACCGCAGCCGGGGCCCGGTTGCTCTGGCGCAGCAGGGTGGCCAGGGCGATCAGCGGCGCCTCGGCTCCCGGGTCCGCCGCCACCGCCCGTCCGGCCTCGGCCAGCCGGGCCGAAAGCGCTTCCGGTGGTTCGCCAGCCGCTGTCAATGCCTTGCTCCGTCCTGGTTCCGGGCCACCTTTATCTCTGGCCATCCCGATCCCCGCCATCCCTATTTCCCGACTTCCGGAAGCCGGGTAACGTCACGGGTTCAAAGGACCGGTCGGGCCTTTGCGCTCGTCGTAATCTGGTGCCTGTCGGGAAGAAACCGCCCATGTCCGTATGTTCGTCTCCCTGGACGACGATGGTCATCAACGTCGATGGCGCCGTCACTCCCTGTTGTTACTGGCAAAGCTACGGCAACGGCGGCGAGAACCTGGGCAACATCGAGTCCCAGTCCCTGCGGGAGATCTGGAACGGTCCCGCCTTTCAAAGGCTTCGGCAGGACAACCTCGACAACCGGCCCGACCATCCCTGCCAGTCGTGCCTGGCGAAAAAGGTCTTCGAGACCGCGACCCTGACCACCCACCCCCATGACGCCGGCGCGCCCCGGCCCGGGACCCCGGCGTTCGGCAACAGCGCGCAGAATTTCCGCGAATTCCAGGCCGGGCGAACCTTGCTGCGCTCCCGCCCGCTGATGATGTCGGTGTCCAGCACCGCGGTCTGCAATATCAAATGCACCTTCTGCAATCAGGTGCCGCAACGGGTTGCCGGTCTGGCCCTGAGCGACCGGGTGCTCGGCCAGGTCATCGCGACCACACCTTATCTTATGTCCCTGGCCTGGCTCGGCGGCGAGACGCTGCTGGACCGGCGCTTTCGGACCTTCGTCGACTCCGCCGAGGCCGACGCCTGCGCGGACATGACTCTCGGTCTGGGCACCAACGGCCTGCTGGTGACCGCCGGGGTGGTGGAAAAGCTGCTGTTGAAATTCCGCCATGTCAGCGTCGTGTTCTCCATCGACAGCTTCAACAAGGAGACCTACGAGCGCCTGCGCTATGGCGCCAGCTACGACAAGGTGTTGGGGAATCTCAAGGATTTGCAGGCGATGGCGGCGGCCGGCGGCCGGGTCACGGTGTCGGTCGCCGCCGGCCTGATGAAATCGACGGTGCCGGAGCTGACCGAAAACCTGAAGGCCATGGCGGCGTTGGGCGTCACCAGCCCGACCCTGTCCCCCTTCACCGCCTGGCCGCCCCACGAGATGGTCAACTGCTTCAACGCCTTCGAAGACGAGACGCGGGGCTGGGGCGACAGCTTCGAGCAGGCCGGCCGTTTCATCGCCTCCCGGCCCGGCGGTACGGGGGAAACCGCCCTTGCGTCGGCCGGGTGCGCCATCGCGGTGGTCCGCGACATGGTGGCGGCCCTGCGCCACCGCTATCGGGACTCCTATCCTCTGACCGTCATCGTCTCGGCGCTGCCCCGGGAGCGCATGGAGACCACCTGGCCGGTGCCGGCATGGGACACCTTCAAACAAGGATTGTTCGGCAGCTATGTCTGGATCGATGCCGACTGTGCCAATCTGGTCAATCTGGAATATTGCCTCCTGCAAGACGGCGAGCCTTTGCCGGGCTACCGGAGCGCCGGCGAGCTGATGCCCAATCCCGGGAACGCCGCCCCGGAGACCGCAGCCCCGGAGACCGCAGCCCCGGAGACCGCAGGTGGTGCCTGGTTCTTTCCCGGGCCCACCGATCCTGGCGACGGCCGCCGCTTCATCGGCGTGCTGATGGCGCCGAAAGGGGGCGAGGATCCCCGCTCCGGCGCCCATGGCTACCGCGTCGGCCTGCGGCCGAAAGCGCTGCTCAAGGGCCTGAAGCAGCCCAAGCGGCCGGTGGTGGTGGTGTTCGATCCCGGCTCGGACCAGCGGCCGATCGGCTATCTGCGAGTCGAACGGCCGGGACGCTTCACCATCGAGATTCCCGGCGACATCCCTCCGGCCGCTCTCAACTGTGCCGTGATCGAAGACGAGCTGTCCTACTATGCCGGCGGAACCGATCCGGCGACGGTGTCGAGGGATGCCGGGGGGCGGCCGGTGATCAGCATCGCCTGGCGCTGAGCCGTCTTCGGTGCCCGGGAGCTTTGCCCGGCAGGTGCCCGGTAATGAAAGAGTTTTGTGGGCTCTGCCCACTCCCGCAAAGGGCCGGTCGGCCCTTTGAACCCGGGACTTTGAGAGGTCAAGGCGGGTACAGGGCAAATCCCTGCAAAATCAAAGTAATAGCACTATTCTGGCGCATATTGGGCTTTGCTCCCAGATCCCGTTACGTTTAAAGTCACGGGTTCCAAGGGCCACCGGCCTTTGGTGGGTCCAGGGCAACGCCCTGGTGGGGGCAAGGGGGCAAAGCCCCCGACGGAAAGCGGCGATGTGCGGTATCGTGGGTATTCTTGATCTGTCCGGGCGGCTCGGCCCCAGGCTGGGCGCGGTGTGCCGGCAGATGCGCGAAACCCTGGTTCATCGCGGGCCGGATGACGGCGGCTTGTGGGTCTCGGCAGACGGCCGGCTGGCCTTGGGCCATCGTCGGCTGGCGGTGATCGACACTTCGCCGTCGGGGCACCAGCCCATGGAGTCGGCGGCGGGCGTGCTGACCTTCAACGGCGAGATTTATAATTTCCGGGACCTGCGGCAGGAGATGGAACGGCAGGGCCGGCTGTTCGCGTCGCAATGCGATTCCGAGGTGTTGCTGGCCGGCCTCGACCGGGACGGGGCGGAGTTCCTCGAACGCGTCGACGGCATGTACGCCTTCGCCCACTGGGACCGGCGGTCGGGCCGACTGATTCTGGCGCGGGATGATTTCGGCGAGAAGCCGCTTTATCTCTACCGGCGGGATGGTCTCGTCGCCTTCGCGTCGGAGCTGACGGCGCTGACGGTGCTTCCCGGCTTCGACGATGCCGTCGAGGCCGAAACCATTGTCAGCTATCTGTGCTTCCAGTATGTGCCGGCACCGGCCACCCTCTATCGTTCGGCCACCAAGCTGCTGCCGGGCGAATGCGTGGCCATTGCCGCCGACGGCAGCGTCGAGACGCTGCGCCGGCGCCGCTTCACCACCGGGGCGCTGCGGGTCGGTCCTCGGTCCATCGAGGCTCTCGCCGACGAGCTGGAAGAGATTCTGATCAAGACCCTGGCCGAGCGGCTGATCAGCGACGTGCCGCTCGGGACCTTTCTCTCGGGCGGGGTCGATTCCTCACTGGTCACCGCCCTGGCCGCGAGGCGCCTGAACCGGTCGCTCACCACCTTTTCCCTGGGGTTCACCGACCATCCCGACAGCGAGCATGTGCGGGCGCGGGAGATGGCCCGGCATCTCGGCACCGACCATGTGGACGAGATCGTGCGTCCGGATATCGCGGCCATGGGGGACTTCATCGGCGGCATCCTGGACGAGCCCAATGGCGACAGTTCCTGTCTGCCGACCTGGTTGTTGTGCCGGCTGGCCCGGCGGCGGGTGACGGTGGCGCTGTCGGGGGATGGCGGCGACGAGCTGTTCGGCGGTTACGGCCGCTATTTCTCGACCTTGAACGACGAGCGCCGGAGCCGGCGGGACGGCACCGGGTTTCACCCGGGTCAGGCCTATTACTCAAGCCGCCTGCTGGTGATGCCCGACGCCGCCCTGATCGCCATGCTGGGGGCGGTCCCGCCCCGCCTGGCCGAACAGCTGGCGGCCCTGCGTCACCGCCTCGACACCGATTCCCGGCCCCTCGGCAACCGGCTGCGCGAGGCCGATGCCGCCGGCTATCTGCCCGGGGCGGTGCTGGCGAAGGTCGACCGCATGAGCATGCAGCACGCGCTGGAGGTGCGGGCGCCGCTGCTGGGCCGCCGCGTCGCCGCCTTCGCCGCCGGCCTCGCCGAGGCGGAGTGCTTCCGCGACGGCACCGGAAAGGCCGTGCTCAAGGCGGTGGCGCGGCGCTATCTGCCGGCCGAATGGGTCGACGGGCGCAAGCTCGGCTTCGGCCTGCCGATGAAGGGCTGGGCCGAGGCCGAGGTCCTGGCCGCGACCGGGGCGCTGCTGGAAGCCGACGACTGCCGCCTGGCCGCCTGGCTCGGCCGCCCGGCGCTGGCGGTCTTTCTCACCTTTCAGCGGAAACACCGTTACCTCTACCAGCTTTGGGCGGTTTTGATCCTGGAAAGCTGGCTGCGCAGCCATCCGGCCCGGCCGGCGTAAGCCGGTGAGCCTGAATAAGGGGGGCTTTGTCCCCTTACCCCCAACCAGGGAAAGGGAGTTTGCGGGCTCTGCCCACGAAATACGTTTATTTCAACGACTTATCTTAACCTGGCGCCTATGGGGCAAAGCCCCCTTGATGTGTGAGTCCGTCGATGGCGGGGGCCAGGGTTCCCAGCACGCTGGCCACCCCGAGCAGGGCCAGGCCAAGCCCCTGCTCGGCCAGCACCGTCCGGAACAAGGCGGTCAGGGTTGAGCCGGGATCGGCCGCGGCGGTCAGGCGCGGCAGCAGACTCAGGCGGTTGACGGCGGCAAGCGCCAGCAGGCCCAGGAACAGGACCAGTTTGAGGATCAGGACCTGGCCATAGGGGGTGGCCACCAGGGCCTCGGGGCTGCCGACCAGAAACCAGCCATTCACCAGACCGCTCAGCACCAGCAGCGCCACCGCTCCCAGGGCCATGGCGGAAAACGAGCGCAGGACCCGGATGGCGAGGGCTGACCGGGTGGGGTCCCGGCGGGCCTGATCCAGGACCCGGGCCAGGGGCACCAGACCGCCGAGCCACGCCGCCGCCGCGATCAGATGGATGGTCTGGTTGGCCAGCCGCAGGGTGCCCTCGGCCCCCGTGGCCATGACCCCATGCCCGACCCAGGCCTGGGAGGCCAGCAGCAGCGCGGCCAGCAGCAGCACCAGGCCAGGACGGCGGGCCGGGGGCGACCGCGCCACGACCGCTACCAGGGCAAGGCACAGTGCCAGGTGAAACTGCCAGACCGCCCCGAAACCGGTTGCGGTCAGAACCAGCAGCAAAGTGTCGGGATTCACGGCATCGGCCGGATCGTCGCCCATCTCGCCGGCCTCCAGGGCCAGCCACAGCAGGGCAGAGACCAGCGCCAGAACGCTTGCCGCCAACAGGATCGGACGCAGCCCGGCGGGGAACGCCGGCAGGGTCCGGTCAAGGGTGCCGGAACCGGCATAGAACGGAAACAGTGATGACCCGAACAGGATCATCACCGCCGTCATATGAACCCAGCACGCCCCGATCAGGGCCTCAGACATCCCCGGTGCTCACGGCCGGACCGTGAAGCCGTAGGTGCCCTGGGTCTTGTGGGTGTCCACCGACACCACGTGCCAGTGAACCGTGTAGCTCCCTTCGGCCAGCGGCGCCGGCAGCGTGACGATCAGGGTCGCGCTGTCGGCCGGGTCCACCGCGATCCGGGCCGGCGTCACCGGCTGGCCATCGTCGGCAGTGACCTCGACACCGGAAAACGCCGCTTCCACGCCTTCGGAAAACCGGAGGCGCAGTTCTTGCGGACCGGCGGCCACGGTGGCGCCCACCGCAGGAACCGCGGTCCTGAGCAGGGCATGGGCCGAAGCCGGGTCCGCCGGCAGCAGACCAAGGCCGAACCCCAGACCCAAGATTGCGATGATCAGCAGAGTCTTACGCATCGGACGACTCCTTACAGCAAGGGCTTGCCCAGGGTGGTGGGGAAAATGTCGTCGAGGAAGAAATGGAGCTGCGCGATCATGCCAACCCCGGTATTGGTGGCGCGGGTCGCCGGGATCAGGGCTTCGACCCCGAATTGCCAGGTATCGGCGTCGTAGAGCAGGCCCGGGGCGATGGTTCCGGTGGTCTGGCCGCCGCCGGCCCCGGAGGGGATCACCAGATTGACTTCCACCAGCGGCGTCAGCCCGGCCACCAGCGCCGGCAGGCCAAGGTCCTGCACATGCTGCTGAAGATAGGGGATCGAGTACTGGAGCGACCAGCCGACATTCCATTGATTGGCGCTGACCGACGACTGGTCCGAGACCTGATAGCCAAGCTCCCCGGTCACCGCCAGCGGTCGCAGGTCGCCGATCGGCAGGTCGCCCAGCCCCTTGCCGAAATAGACGGTGGGCGTGGTCGAGCCAATGCCGCCATTGTTCACCACCGCCGCGGCGCCGGTGCCGCCCAGGTCCCGGATCACGCCCACCGAGGCCATGAATTCATGCTCGGGGTTGACATAGGCCTGATACTTCGCCGTCAGCACCACATCCTGCCAGCCGCCGACCTCGCCGCCGCCGTCCTGGAACAGGTGCGTGTAATCCAGATTGATCGCCAGGCCAAAGCTCTCGGTGATGGTCTTGTCCCATTCGGCACCGACGTCGAATTCGCGGCTGCCCGGAGCGCTGCCGTCGGCGGCGGCGCCGTTGTGAATGGTGGAAAAGGTGGGCAGCGACAGTTCATCGCCCACCGCCGGATCGTCGATGGTCAACGTGGCCGGAAAGACCCGGTCGCCGGCAATGCCATGGGCTTGCGCAACGCCGGAGGCGACGGCGACCAGCGCCGCCGTCAGAAGGAAAAAACGGTTCATCGGTTCTCTTCCGAAAGCGAAATTACGGAAGGCGTTCCCGAACACCGTGATGGGTCTGCGGCGATCGGCCCGACGGGAACGGCCGGCTGGCCGCTTCGCGATCCGCCCTCAAGCCGGGCAAAGACCGTAAAAACCGTGGGACGTCGCGGCCCTGGCGTCGGAACCGCCTGGTGTCGGTGACAGGCGGAGCCCGGGAGCGGGCGGCGCCCGGGGCTGCGGCCGGATCAGGAAAGGCCGGGTTGCGCTCCAGGGTTCGGCCACCGGCCAGGTCAGCCCCGAAAGCGGCGTCTCCGCCATCCTCAGGTCCGGCGGTTGCGGCGGCGGCGGGCTGTAGCCGGCATGGGCGACGCAGAACGGGCACGCGTCGTGGGACCCGTGTCCCGCCGGCCCGTTTCCGGTCGGCCCGTTTCCGGTGGGGTGCGGCCGGTCCAGGACCCCGTAACCGGTGGCACTGCACGGCTGGCCGAACCCGGCCCCACCATCGCCGCCGCCGGCCAGGCCATCGTGAACCGGCATGAACAGCAGAGACAGGATCGCGACGATCGACAGCCAGGACAGCGCCGACCGCCAACGCCGCCGGCCACCGGCCGGCCACGATCGATGGTACTCTCTGCGCCTGCGCCCGCTCACGACGATCCTTTCCCGAGGGTTTTCACCCGCCGATCCTAACCCGGTTCCCGGAGGCCTGTCACCCCTGCCGTCCAGATGAAGCGGTTCTCAATGGATCGTGTCCCAGGACGTGGTGTAAGAGCGGGCGACCATCTGTGCCACCGCCGGCTCTGGTTGCCGGTTTTCACGCTGCGGCGAGTGCCAGCAGAGCGTTTGGATCATCGCTCAACGGAACGATGGTTTCCAGGGTCATGTAGCGGCGTTGGATGGCCCATTCGTCGGTCTGTTCCATTAGGATGGCGCCGACAAGACGAAGTATGGCTTCCTCGTTTGGAAAAATACCGACGACATCGGTCCGGCGCTTGACCTCCCCGTTAAGACGTTCTATCGGGTTTGTCGAGTACAATTTTGACCAATGCGGCTTTGGGAACGCCATGAAGGCGAGAACATCGGTCTCAGCGCCATCCATGAATTCGGCCAGCGTGCGGAACTTCGGCCGCAGACGGTCTGCGACTTTGCGCCATTGGTCGCTGGCGGCCTTGGCGTTGCCCTGGGCGAACACGGTGCGGATCATGGCGGCGACCATGGGGCGCTGGTCCTTGTCGGAGACGTGGGACAGCGCATTGCGCATGAAGTGGACGCGGCATCGCTGCCACGAGGCTTGCAGGGTCTTGGCCGCGGCGGCCTTGATGCCCTCGTGGCAGTCGGAGATGACCAGTTTGACGCCGCGCAGGCCACGCCGGGTGAGGCTGCGCAGAAAGTCGGTCCAGAAGACCTCGGCTTCCGAGAGACCAACGGCCGTGCCCAGCACCTCGCGCCGGCCATCGGTGTTGACCGCCACAGCGATGATCACCGCGACCGAGACGATATGCCCGGCCTCTCGCACCTTGAGGTCGGTGGCATCAAGCCAGAGATACGGCCATTCACCCTCGATCGGCCGATTGAGGAAAGCGGTAACGCGCTGGTCGATCTCTTCGCACAACCGCGACACCGCGCTTTTCCAGATGCCCGTCATGCCCATGGCCTGAACCAGGTTGTTAACAGAACGAGTCGATATGCCTTGAATATAGGCTTCCTGGATGACCGCAGTCAGCGCCTTCTCGACGGTCCGGCGGGGTTCTAGGAAGGATGGAAAATAGCTGCCCTGGCGCAGCTTTGGCACCTGGAGGTCGATCCGGCCGACTCTGGTTTCCAGCGGCCGCTCGCGGTAGCCGTTCCGGCTGGTGCAGACGGTTGGCCAAGCACTCCGAGAATCTCACCAGAACGGCTCTGGCCTTTGTACGCCTCGCCATGATCCGCTTGATGGTCAAGCGAATTGCATGGGCCGCACCGGCGGTTGCTTAGCAAAGATCATACCGGACAGACTCTTAGTTCGCGGTGTTTGAGCGGTAGATTTTGCATGGAAATTTGCATAAACCCACGGTGGGTCAAGGATCAGACGGTGCGGAAAGGATGCCTATTTGCTCTGACCTTTAACCTTACCATTGGTCACTTCGGACTCTTTGTCATCTTGCCAGTGGATGTGTAAATTCTCAAAAATAAGTCTCTCCCACTTGGCAACCCACCGGTTGCAATTACCAATTTTCGGACAAAATATATATATATCTATTTCTTCTCCCAAGCCAGGCTCACGAAACGTAAAATAATCCATGTATCTGCTATTGTCATTTTGATTGCCATCTTTTCCCCAACACTTGAAAAAGGAATAGCCATCTATTTTAATATTTGAATTTTTTGCTAAATGATTGCCGCAACCTATTTGTGTAAGTTTTTGCTTAGATGTCGGTGCAATAATATATTCTCCATAAATGCCGACCGATGGATATTTGAATACATTTAGGCATGAAACGTCTTTGGAACCAATGACTAGTCCATGGGAACTAAGGATGCCATTGTCAGCACAACCTTCTGTAGCTTCCGGGATCATGAGACTAAACTCGTACTCCTCGCTTTCCCACAGGTATCCGGGCGGAGCCCGATAATAATCTCCTTTCGGCCCTGGAAAAGTCTCCAGGGCCGGAGTGTCCGAAAAAGCTGGTGTGGCAGCCCATAAGGTTGCCACACCGCCTAGAATAGCAGACTTCCACGTCACAGCGAATTTCTAGACCTCCAAGTTGCAATGAAGTGTGCCTGAGACTTTATGGAATCCTCCACAAGTTTCCTCCATTTTTTGTCCTTAGAATTGTATCCGAACTGGTGAAGTGCGTCAAGGAACGCATCGATTGACTTCGCTCCTTTTACCGCCGGACCAACATGCCTTTCCCAGTAGTCTACTACGCTCCGGAAGGTACTAAAGCAAAGATTGTTGTGCCCGCCTGCTGTTAGACCGAATGGGTTGCGGAGGGGCCAATTGTGTTCGTTGAGCCAAAAACTCTCATGAGCTGCTAAGCCTAACAGCCATTCGACCGGGATGTCGAGCCGTTTCGCCATGGCCTGTAACCTGTCATAAAGGCAATCATAGAAGCGTTTGCGCTGTTCCTCTGAGGACCCTTCCTTCGGGTCCGGCGTATGGAAAGGTTTCCAGTTGTCCTCCGGTTCCGGACCGTCCAACGCCGGATTCTGGATCAAGAGGTGGTCTTTTCCGTCGGGCGAACATCCTTTGGATATGAGAGTGTCTGCCGCCAACTCAACGGACCCATTGGTTGGACCACGGGACTGCTCTTGATGCGCCATCGGGACCGTTGCGGCGGTCGTCCCCTAATCATGACGACTTGATGTCCGAGATTGGCGGTGGAGACGGTTCGCACCGGAGGTACCATCGCCGCTTGGCCCGTCGACTGTGGGGACCGCAAGGCCTCGTCCAAAGTTGCAGTGCCGTGCAGCTGGGAGAGCGCTATAATGGCATTGTATGAGGTCATGAGTTCGATCCTCATTGCCTCCACCAATAAAATCAAGGGGTTAGCGGGAAACTGCTAACCCCTTGATGCTTTCCGGACGGTCAGGTCAAGAGCGCCCCAAAGAAAATACAAGAGAGTCAAAGGGTTAGTTCACGGTGTTTGAGCGGCGGAATTTGCATAGAAATTTGCATAACCGCAAGGTGGATCAAGGATCGGACGGTACGGGAAGGATGCCTATTTGCTCTGACCTTTAACCTTGCCATTGGTCACTTCGGACTCTTTGTCATCTTGCCAGTGGATATGCAAATTATCAAAGATAAGCC
>Ga0181516_10003561_pt1 | contig 10341 bp, 7 predicted proteins | sample PEATcosm2014_Bin_25_FD_121104 | JGI IMG/M metagenome (GOLD analysis project Ga0181516, IMG submission 121104) | Peatland microbial communities from MTU Mesocosm Facility, Houghton, MI, USA - PEATcosm2014_Bin01_10_metaG | ecosystem: Environmental > Terrestrial > Soil > Wetlands > Peat | place...
AGGCCCCGCGCCCAGAAGTGAGATGGAAATCGAGATCAGCGGCCCGCGCACCAGCAGAATCAGCGCGCCGATAGCAAATGCAGTAAGCAGCGCGCGGGCGAAGTGAAGGCGCAGCGCAGAGTGATCCTCGGCCCCAAAGGACTGGGCCACCAGCCCGGTGGTGCTCATCCTCAAAAATCCGAAGGTCCAGAAGACCGAATTGAAGAAGATGCCGCCAACAGCCACGCCTCCCAGCGCAGCCGGCCCTGGCAGGTGGCTGGAGAGGACCGTGTCCACCGTCGAGAGCAGCGGCTGGGTCAGGTTGGAGAGGATGAGTGGAATCGCCAGCAGGAACACCCGCCGGTACCAGTAGGCCATGGGGTCGATTGTACCGGCTCCTGTCTATTGGGCGGAGTCGGGTCAGGAGCGCCCGTTGCAGGCATCTCACAGGGCGTGCACTGCGGCTAATCTCTACTTACTGCGGAGCAGGCAGATTGGCTGGAATCTCCGCAGGTGGTGGCACCGCAGCCAGCACATCGGTCTCTGCTGGAATCAAGGCTTGCAGCGGGCTTTCCAGAGCCAACGCCAGTACCTCGTCCATCTGATCCACAAAGTGCAGCTTCATCGAGTTCTTGATGTTGTCAGGCAACTCCGCTACGTCCTTCTCATTGGCGCGCGGAAGGATGGCTTCAAAGATGCCGGCGCGCAACGCTGCGAGCAGCTTCTCTTTGAGTCCGCCGATGGGCAGAACCTTGCCGCGAAGCGTAATCTCGCCGGTCATGGCGATGTCCCGGCGAACGGGAATCTTGGCCAGCGCGCTGGCCAACGCCGTAGCCATGGTGATGCCCGCCGAGGGACCATCCTTGGGAATCGCGCCCTCGGGCACGTGCACATGGAGATCGACGTTGCGATAGAACTCGCGCGAGAGGCCCAGCGCCTGCGCCCTGCCCCGAATATAGCTGAGCGCGGCCTGCGCCGACTCCTGCATCACATCGCCAAGTTGGCCGGTGATAGTGAGCTTGCCCTTGCCATCGAGCACCTGCACCTCGATGGTAAGAATGCTGCCGCCGACCTCGGTCCACGCCAGTCCAGTGACCAGGCCAATCTCGCTCTTCTCATGCACTTCGGAGTCGCGGAAACGAGCCACGCCGAGGAACTCATTGAGATTCGCCGCGGTGATCTCTTCCTTATGCTTTGCGCCGGCTTTGACTACCCGACGCGCCACCTTGCGGCAGACGTTGCCGATTTCGCGCTCCAGATTGCGCACCCCGGCTTCGCGCGTGTAGTAGCGGATAATCTCAAGAATTGCATCGTCTTGAAAGACGATGTTTTTCTCGGTTAACCCAGTCTGTTGCCGCTGCTTCTTCACCAGATATTGCCGCGCAATCTCAAGCTTTTCCTGTTCCGTGTAGCCCTGCAGCCGCAGAACTTCCATGCGATCCTGCAGCGCGGCGGGAATGGTGTGCATGACGTTGGCAGTAGCGACAAAAAGAACCTGCGAAAGGTCGTAGTCAACGTCGAGATAGTGATCCTGGAACGTAGTGTTCTGTTCGGGATCGAGTACTTCAAGCAGCGCCGAAGATGGATCGCCACGGAAGTCCGACGAAATCTTGTCGACCTCGTCGAGCAGGAAGACGGGATTCTTAGTTCCAGCGCGCTTCATGTGCTGAATGATCTGGCCCGGCAAAGCGCCGATGTATGTGCGGCGATGTCCGCGAATCTCTGCCTCATCGCGCACGCCGCCCAGCGAAAGGCGCACGAATTTGCGCCCCGTAGCCTTGGCGATCGACATTCCGAGCGAAGTCTTGCCTACGCCCGGAGGCCCTGAGAAGCAAAGGATGGAGCCCTTGGGGCTCTTCACCAACTGCCGCACGGCGAGAAACTCCAAGATGCGTTCCTTGATCTTTTCCAGGCCGTAGTGATCGGCGTTGAGCACTTTCTCGGCGTAATCGATCGAGCGAGTCTCTTTCGACTTTTTCTTCCACGGCACGGCGAGCAGCCAGTCAATGTAATTGCGGCTGACAGTGGACTCGGCGGACATGGGCGGCATGGCTTCGAGCTTCTTCAGCTCCTGGATGGCCTTTTCAAGCACATCTTTCGGCATGCCGGCCGCTTCAATCTTCTTGCGCAGCTCGTCGAATTCGCTCTTCTCACCGCGGCCGAGTTCCTTTTGAATGGCCTTGATCTTTTCGTTGAGGTAGTACTCCTTTTGTGCCCGCTCCATCTGGCGCTTAACGCGCGACTGGATGTTGCGGTCGAGATCGAGCTTCTCAATCTCAATGTCAAGCACATCGGCGATGCGCGCCAGCCGCGCCGCGGGATCGAAGATGGCCAGCAGTTCCTGCTTCTCCTCGATGCCAAGCTGCAGGTTGGCTGCAATGGTGTCTGACAACTTTGACGGTTCGTCCATGCGGACGGTGGCGATGATGGTCTCGTAGTTCAGTGACTGCTGCAACTTTACATATTGTTCAAAGAGCCCGGTGACGCGCTGCATCAACTGCTCGACCGCCGGCGTCATCTCGAAATCTTTTTTGCCGGTGCGCACAGTGGCGACAAAGAAACCGTCGCGGTCACTCACTTCGAGCGACTTGGCGCGCTCTACGCCCTCAACCAAAACCTTGATATTGCCGTCGGGCATCTTGACGCTTTGCACGATGTTGCAGATCGCACCGACCTGGTAGATATCCTTGGCCTTGGGCTCGTCGATGGAAGCGTCATGCTGGGTGGCGAGAAATATCTTGCGGTCACCGGTGAGAGCCTCTTCAAGCGCGCGAACGCTGGATTCGCGGCCCACGACAAAAGGCGTCATCATGTAGGGGAAGATGACCATATCGCGGATGGGCATCATGGGCAGCTTGCGCGGCTCGGACTTTTCGCGTGGTTGTGTCATCGGTTCCCCTTGATTACCCCTTCATTATTTGACCCGCTGGATCAAATTCCGCCCCGGCGTGATTCCAAGGCTCATGTTCGGATTGTACAGCGAAATTGAATCCGGAGTGGATGCAGCTTCCGTGGTAGTTTGTGGAATTGGGGCCGGAAGCCATCGTAGTAAGTCAATGTATAATCTGAATCACCTGTGGATGTTGAAAGTCAGCATTCGGGTCCCAGATTCCCTATGCCAAACTGCCTCGTTGCAGTACACGCGACGTGTTACAACGGCTGAAATTCAATCCCCATTCGACCCGGCCTGTGAGGTATTTTTGTGAATGTGCAAGGCATTGATTCCAGGTGTTTATCGGTTGTCATCCCGGCATACAATGAGGCTGCCACTCTGGAAAGCGTGGTAGGGGAGGTTCTAAAACTCAATCAGGTTGCGGAAGTGATCATCGTTGACGATGGTTCCACGGATGCTACGGAAGAGATATGCAAGAAACTCTCCAGCATTTCAAGAGTGCGCGCCCACCGGCTGCCTCGCAACCAGGGCAAATGCGCGGCCCTCAAGGCTGGCTTTGCCATGACTACCGGCGACATTGTCATTGTTCAGGATGCGGACCTCGAGTACGACCCTGCCGAGATTCCATTGGTGATTCAGCCGATTATAGAAGGGCGCGCCGACGTTGCATTTGGTTCGCGCTTTCTTGTTCGCAAGGAATCGAGAGTTTTGTATTTTTATCACTATGTCGCCAACAAATCGCTTACCCTCTTTTCAAATCTTCTGACCAATATCAATTTCACCGATGTCGAGACCGGCTATAAAGCATTCCGCGGCGAGATCATCCGCAACATGACTATCACGTCGACCGGGTTCGGCATCGAGATCGAAATTACAGCCAAGGTTGCGAAGCTCGGCTGCGCCATTTATGAGGTCCCGATCAGCTATTACGGAAGAACATATGAACAGGGAAAGAAGATTGGACTGTGGGATGGGGTTATGGCGCTCTGGTACATCGTAAAATTCAATCTCTTCTGCAGCCTGAGATCGTCCTACGTGAAAATCCCGTTGACGCCCTCCCAGAGCAAATAGAAGATATTGCAACACGAAGTAAAAACAGAAGCCTCATGCGATTGCGCATGAGGCTTTCGTATCTTTGGGCTTCCCGTTGAGAATCAGCCGGCCTTTTCCAGCAGGCACAGCGACAGATCGCGGCGCTCCACCATCTCCCGCGTGATCTCAAGATCGCGGACGCGCTTGTTCGAAGGCAGGTGGTACATCAGGTCGAGCATCAGCTCTTCGAGGATCATCCGCAGGCCGCGCGCGCCCACCTTGCGGGCCAATGCTTCGCGTGCCACGGCACAGGTAGCTTCGTGGGTGAAGTGCAGGCGGACGTTTTCGAATTCGAAGAGCCGCTGATATTGCTTGAGAATGGCGTTGCGCGGCTTGGTCAGAATCTCGATCAGCGCCGGTTCATCCAGCTCATCGAGTATGCCCATCACCGGAAGCCGGCCGACAAACTCGGGGATCAGGCCATACTTGATCAGGTCCTGCGGCTCGGTTCTGCGCAACAACTCCGTGTCGCGGTGGGAACGGGCTGTTGCCTCGTCCGCCGTGTCCGTGGCCTTGAAGCCCAGCGCCTTCTTGCCAACGCGCCGGCCCACCACGCGCTCCAATCCTACAAACGCTCCGCCGCAGATGAAGAGAATGTTGGTGGTGTCGACCGCGGTGAATTCCTGGTGTGGATGCTTGCGCCCGCCCTGCGGTGGGACATTGGCCACCGTGCCCTCGAGGATCTTGAGCAGAGCCTGCTGCACTCCTTCGCCGCTGACGTCGCGGGTGATGGATGGGTTCTCGTCCTTGCGGCCTATCTTGTCGATCTCGTCGATATAAATGATGCCTTGCTGGGCGCGGGTCACATCGCCATCGGCTGCCTGGAGCAGCTTGAGAATGATGTTCTCCACATCCTCGCCGACGTAGCCGGCCTCGGTCAGAGTGGTTGCATCCACAATGGCGAAGGGCACATCGAGCATCTTGGCCAGCGTGTGGGCAAGCAGCGTTTTGCCGGAGCCAGTTGGGCCGATGAGCAGAATGTTTGACTTCGCGAGTTCGACTTCGTTGTTGCGCATGCGGTTCATCTGGATGCGCTTGTAGTGGTTGTAGACGGCGACGGCGAGCTTCTTCTTGGTCTGGTCCTGGCCGATCACAAAGTCGTCAAGGAAGTTCTTCACTTCCTGGGGCTTGGGCAAGTGGCCTGCCGTTGTGGCGGGAACCGCATCGCCGCGGTCGTCCTCAAGAATGGAGTTGCATACGGCTACGCACTCGTCGCAGATGTAAGCGCGAGGATAGTCGCTGGGCGACGAGATCAACTTGGCGACTGCGTCCTGCGATTTATGGCAGAACGAGCAGCGCAATGCTTCTTCAAGTCCCGTGCGCGTCTTCATAGCTTCACTCCCCTTGGACGACGTTCGCGTTGTTAGCGGCGTTAGCCTTCTGCGCCGCGGGTACGTTTCTAACTCCGCTAGCTCCGCCAGCTAGCTAACTCCGCTTGCTTCTTACGTACGCGGCCGGTCGATGATTTCGTCGACAATCCCGTATTCCTTGGCTTGCTCTGAATTCATGATAAAGTCCCGCTCTACATCGCGTTCGATCCGGTCGAGGGGCTGGCCGGTGTGCTTGGCCATCAGGTTATTGGTAATCTCGCGGATGCGCAGAATCTCTCTCGCGTGAATATCGATGTCCGTTGCCTGCCCGCTCAATCCGCCCATCGAAGGCTGATGGATAAGAATACGCGAGTTGGGCAGCGCAAAGCGCTTGCCCTTGGTCCCGGCCAGAAGCAGAAACGCGCCCATGCTGGCCGCCTGGCCAATGCAGTAGGTGACCACGTTGTTCTTGATGAACTGCATGGTGTCGTAGATTGCCAGTCCCGCGGTGATGGAGCCGCCGGGCGAATTGATGTAAAGCTGGACGTCCTTTTCAGGGTCTTCGCCGGAGAGGAAGAGCATCTGGGCAACGATCAGATTCGCCACCTGATCGTCGATCGGCGTACCGAGAAAGATGATATTGTCACGCAGCAGACGGCTGTAAATGTCGTAGGCGCGCTCGCCTCGACTCGTCTGCTCAACCACCATGGGAACCAATGCCATTGATTTTTCTTCCCGTTCTTTCAGTTCTGGGGTGCTAGCTCCCCGGTCTCGTTTTTACCGCTCGGCGTGTGTTTGACGCCACGCGGCTGTTTCCGTCGTTTCTTGCGCCTTAACCCGGCAGCCGTTCGTAAAGAGCCGACGCGGTTTTCTCCCGGCGCAGTTGTTCCCGGATTCTAGCCAACCCGCCATCTTCCGTCAATCGCACCTTCAGGGCATCCAGCGGCTCGCGTGACTGCAGGGCCGCCAGTTGCAGTTCACGATCCATCTCCTCGTCGCTGACCGTGATGTTCTTCTCACCGGCAATCCGATCCAGAAGAACAAACGATTTCACCTCGGCGACAGCGCTGTCCCGCTGGGCCGCGCGCAGACGCGTAAAGTCGAGCTTGCGCATCTGTTCGGTGTCCATCCCTTGAGCGGCCAGCGCGCGCAGTCCGCGCTCCAAACGGGCATCAATCTGCTCCTGCACCATCGATTCCGGCACTGGGAACGGATACTTCTCAGTCAGCGCGGCCATCAGCCGGTCCTTGGTCTCGCCTGAAACACTGCGGCGCTTACGGGCAGCCAGGTGCTCACGGACCCTGGTTTCAAGATCGGCAAAACTCTCGTAACCACCCAGCTCTTTGGCAAAGTCGTCGTCCAATTCGGGAAGCGTGCGCTTCTTGATGGCCTTCACTTCAATTTCGTAGGAGACGGTCTTCCCAGCCAGCCGGGATTCGGCATATTCGGCCGGATAAATCACCTCGGCCTTCAACTCCTGGCCCGGCTTGGCGCCGCGCAGAGAGCTTGAAAAGGCCTCAACCGTATCTTTGCCGCCAATCTCAAGCAGGGAATCTTCTCCCGAAATGGGAGCCGCATCCGTTTCGCCGTCAATTTGGCCCTTATAACTGATCTGAGCCCAGTCGCCGTCCTTGAGCGCGCGGTCTTCCTCAACGGGCTCAATCGTCGCCCGCGACTCGCGCAGATGGTCGATCTCCTGCTGGTATTCGTCTTCCGTGATCTCTACCGAAGGCTTATCGACGGTGACGGTCTGGTAGCCCTCGATGGAAAAGTCGGGAATGTACTCGAACAGCGCCTTCACGTGCAGGGGCGCGCCATCCTCAACCGTCAGCTCGGCCACCTGCGGCTGGCCAACCGGCCGAATGCCCAGATCGCCCACGGCCTTGTTGAATCGTTCCGGGAGCAAGCCGTCGATCACGTCCTTGCGAATTTCTTTCTCAAATCGCCGCCTGACCACCGTTTCCGGCACTTTACCGGTGCGGAAGCCGGGGAATTTCGCGTATTTGCGGTAGTTGGCAACCACGGTGCGATAGGCCTTTGAGACCTCATCGGCGGGAATATCCAGAACCAGTTCGCGCGTGCACTCCGGGTTGAAGATCGGACCGTGATGATGATCGTGGCCTTCGTGTCCATGGTCGTGATCGTGTCCGTCGTGCGCATGGTCGTGGCCCGCAGAAGGCTCTTCGGCTTCCGGTTGGGGATTGTTTTCGAGGGTTTCGGTAGTGCTCAACGTTTTACCTTCCAGGCGCACGCGGCGCCATTCCAACTATCTAAACTTTCAAACTGACCTGCGGGTGACAAACAGCCGCAAATGGACAAAAAGAAACTCCCACTCCCGGCTGGTTCCGGGCGGCAAACTTGAACTGCCGGGATTGCGGGCTGGCTGCTTTCAAGACCGCCGATTTGGGCTGTCGTGTGCATCGGAGCCAGCCCCCGAATTGCCGGGGAGATGTCTAATCTCATGGTAAGAGGGATTGCTGGAAGGGTCAAACCGCAGGGACTGCAAACCCAGGCAAAAGCACCGCCAAAGGCACGTTACTGCTCGGTGACCTCGGGCTTACGAACGTAAGGCAGAAAACGCGGATGGGCCGCGCCGAAGAGAGTGAAGTGCTCGCGGGCCTGCGCCAGGCTGAGCTGGCCGTTCACCGTCAGCCGGACCTCCGAGGCGTCAGAGTCCTCCTGGCCGTCGTCCTCCCACCAGCACACCGGGCACAGGGCCAGCGCGCCGGGGATCTCCAGGGTCCTGTAACCACAGCACGGACAGCGATAACGGACTCCCAACCCGACATCCATAAGTACATAGACGCTTTCGGCAGTTCCGGGGATTACATCAATGTTAAGCGGCCCTGTTTCGGGCGCTCTCAAAAACATCAACGAACTCTCGATATCGTAAGGCGATCGCACCGACCGTCTCTTCACGGGTCGATTTCCCATCCCGCCACGCGACCAGCGGATCCCAGAAGTCCGTCCTGCCTACCGCGAAGCCGATGAATCCCGGAACCGAGGCTGCCGTCGTGAGCCATTCGCGAACCTTTTCGTCGCTTTCGCCGCGTCCCAGTACGATGCATCCCACGGTATCGCGTCCATCGCACCGCGCCACCTCCACGATCTTTTCGCAGTCCTCCCGCTTGTCCAGTCCCTCTATCTTCCAAACGTCCGGCTCCACGCCCGCATCCTGCAACTCGCGAATCGTCTCCACCATCAGCTTCGGGCGAATCTCCACGTCGTAGGCCTTCGTGTCGCCCTTCACCCGGTCGAGCTGAGACTGTTCAGCCGGCACCAGCAGCTCAAACATGAACAGGCTCCGATTTGCGGCCCCCAGGTAATCCGATAGCTTCTTGAGTCGCGCCGCCTGCCGCCGATTCAATTCCAAGTCCTCCTCCGGGTTGTAGCGCACCAGCACCTTGCAGAACGTAGGATGAAAGGCTTCAATGTGCGCGGCAAAATCGTCACCATACTCAAAGTCAAACTCCTCCTGGCCGCTCTTCTCCGCTGGGCAAGCGGTGTGGTAACCCCGCGCCGACGCATCGCGAAGAATCGCCGCTCCGAACTGCTCGTCCACCAGCAGCCCGGCATTCTCCTTGGGCACCCCGCCGCTCAGGGCGGACTGGAATCCCTCATAGATGACCGTCTTGGCGTCCGAAATCTGCGCCGTCTGTTCCGCGTTCAGCTCGCCGTGCCAGCCGAACATGCCAGTTTCAAACGAGCCGCGATGATCGAAGGGAAGGATATATAGAGGATGGTCAAATCCGCGTGGGGGCATGGTCACTCCTTGGAAGCGAGGGATCGGCTTTTCATCGTTTCGGATGGTTGTTCGATCTCAGGCGCCGGGAATTCGGCGTACATTTTTATGATGCGCACTCCGGTGCGAGGGATCGTCAAAACCGCCTACGGCACAAACACCCGCAGCCGCACGTGCCACTTCGTGCTTTGGCCAGGCTTGAGCGTCACCATGCCGGTGTCGGTCGAACCCCACTCCTTGCCGAAGGGATCGGCAAAGTTGTACTGGTGCTCCACGGCCACGAATGGCTTGGCGGGCGGCGCGTAAACCTGGATGGCCTTGATCTCCGGCGAGAGCCCTTCGATCTTCAGCCCGTAGTGCGCTGCCGGATCGACCAGCTGCACGGTCGCCATGTCGCCTTTCCAGTCCAGATGGCTCCAGTTGTCGTCGAAGAAAACGTCGCCCAGCGCCCTGCCGCCCGGTGCGCGCAAGTCGAAGCGCGTTCCATCCACGAAAAGCATTTTGCCGGTTGGAAAGACGTTGTCGTAGTTGTCGACCTCGGCCACCTTGGCTCCAGGAACCAGCAGCCGCGCTTGATGCCGGTCGCCGGAGGGAATGTTGAAATACGGGTGCCAGGCGATAGCGATAGGCTCTGCTTCTCTACCCACGTTCATCGCCACCACCGACGCGTCCACGGCCTGCGCCGAGAGAGTGATGGTGACCACGAGATCGGTCTTTGAGAGCCAATGACCGCCAAAGTTGCCGGCATGAATGACGCCCGTGACCTGTTCGCCGCCCGGCGTAGGTGTCACCTTGATGTTGTCGGTCTTTGCTTTCAGGATCAGCCCGTGCATGGCGTGCCGCTCGGCGCCGGGATTCTTCCCGATATTATTGGCGGGAAGCGTCAGCGAGTGGCCCTCCCACGACGTGGTCAGCGTCTTACCGTCGGCCGAGAGCTTGCCGCGAATCCGGTTGGGATAGGGAACCAGAAAAGCCGCGCCCACGCGGTAGCCGAGATTGCCGAAGTCGTCATCGTCCTTGTCCAGCATTTGCTTGGCGCCGGCCAGATCGATTCCGGCTGGGCCGAGGACGTTCACACTGCCTTTGCCGGGAAAGTTGGCGGTGATCTGGAGAACCTCCATCCCGCGCCCGGGAGCAAGGGTGATGCTGGTGAACTCGGGCCTGGCGTTGCTCACTGCAACACGGCTGAGAGTGACGATCTTCTGGCCGCCAATCTCGGTGACCGCCGTTGTTAGCACGGCGGCTGCCGTCGCCTGTTGATAGAGCTTGCGACTAATCTCGGCCACGCGGGTAACGTTGCGCATCTCGGCCATTGGATCGGTCGC
>Ga0181516_10003562_pt1 | contig 10339 bp, 11 predicted proteins | sample PEATcosm2014_Bin_25_FD_121104 | JGI IMG/M metagenome (GOLD analysis project Ga0181516, IMG submission 121104) | Peatland microbial communities from MTU Mesocosm Facility, Houghton, MI, USA - PEATcosm2014_Bin01_10_metaG | ecosystem: Environmental > Terrestrial > Soil > Wetlands > Peat | place...
CGAGCGACGGTCGTCTTGCCGACGCCGCCTTTCTGGGCGCCGACGATGAGCAAGGTCGGCTTGACGACCGGGGCGGCGGCGGCGGCGCGCGTGGAGGGATTTGAGCGAGAGTTGACGGCCATGGCTCGGGATCCGAAATGACGGGGACGATGCAGACGTCTGGAGGGACCGTTTGCGTCTCAGCGACCAAACCTTGGGGATTTGGCGAACTTCGCAGCAACGAGCGCGACACGCCGCGTCGCAAAGTCCCGGGTCCGTCGACCCTAATCGAACCATTCTTTCAGCAAGCTGACGTTCGCCGGGCCTTCGCCGCGGGCGGCGGTCGCGAATTTCGCGACGGAATCGCGGCGCGGTCCTCAGGCAAACCACAGACGCGGCGAGCCGTTCTGCAGACGAACATGAAGACGAAAGAATGTCGTCGACCTTCTGCCGCCGCGCCGGCCTGCAACGAGGCAGGAACGCAGCGCCGGCTTGCGGCGCGCCGGGCTCGCCGCCTTGTCCGAAGCGACGCGAATGAGGGGGTGGGCTTCTGCTCTCGCTTACCGTTTCAGCCGGACGATCAAGCTCGAAGTGTCCCAGCGGCGTCCGCCCATCGCCTGCACGTCGGAATAGAACTGATCGACCAGCGCGGCGACGGGCAACCGCGCGCCGTTGCGCCGCGCTTCGTCGAGGCAGATCGCCAGATCCTTGCGCATCCAATCGACGGCGAAACCGAAGTCGAACTTGCCGGCGATCATCGTCTTGTGGCGGTTGTCCATCTGCCAAGACTGCGCCGCGCCCTTGGCGATGACCTCGATCACGCGCTCGGCGTCGAGACCGGCGCGCTCGGCGAAATGCAACCCCTCGGCGAGGCCCTGAACCACGCCGGCGATGCAGATTTGATTGACCATCTTGGCGAGCTGGCCCGAGCCGACCGGCCCCATGAGCTTGCACGCGCGGGCATAGGAACCGATCACGGGTTCGACCTTGGCGAAAGCCGCTTCGTCGCCGCCGCACATCACCGTCAGGGCGCCGTTCTCGGCGCCGGCCTGGCCGCCGGAGACCGGCGCGTCGACGAAACCGAGGCCGCGCGTCTCCGCTTCAGCGGCCAGCTCGCGCGCGACGTTGGCGGAGGCGGTGGTGTGGTCGACGAAGATCGCGCCCTTCGCCATGCCGGCGAAGGCGCCGTCGGGGCCGAGCGTCACCGCGCGCAGATCGTCGTCATTGCCGACGCAGGCGAAGACGACGGCGCGGCCGTGCGCCGCTTCGCGCGGCGTCGAGGCGGAAGCGCCGCCGTGTTGCGCGACCCATATGTCGGCCCGCGCCGCGGCGCGGTTGTAGACCACGACGTCGTGGCCGCCGCGGCCCTTGAGGTGGCCGGCCATTGGGTAGCCCATGACGCCCAATCCGAGAAACGCGACTTTGCTCACTTCCTTCTCCTTGATGCCCAGCGGCGCGGCGCGCCTTGCCGGCTCTATAGCGCGGATCGACCCGTTATGGCGGCCTTCGCTTTTGGGCGCGAGAGATGGCCGACGCGGTAGAGTTCGCTCGCTTCGCCCGTCGCGGTCGGCCTTTCGCCCCAAAGGCGGAAGCGCACGAGCGTCCATTGGGTCGGCTCGAATCCGGCGACGGCGGCGAGCGCGCCGCGCGCCACGGCCTCTTGCGCGGCTTCGCGCTCGCGTCCGCGGATTTCGCCGAGCGCCGCGTAAGCGGCGATCGGCGCGATCTCGCGCGTGGCGAAACGCGCTTCAGCGACCGCGTCCGACAGGAGCGCGCTCCACACCGTCCAGGTCTTGACCTGCGGCCAACCGAACGCGCCGCTGACGCCCGCAAAGCCCGGCCCGCAGAGAAATTCGCTCATACCGGCGCCATTCTCCCAGACATAAAACGGCGCGTAGAGATTTTCGGGCGCGCCGTCGCCGCGCGCCGTCGAGAGATAGGCCTTGAGTTTCAGGTTGGGGAAGTCGTCGAGCCGCGGTCCCTTCTCGGCGATGCGCCGCTCGACGATCGTCATGTCGTAATCGGCGGGCAGGACGAAACGATATTGCATCGCCAGCGCCGCCGGCGTGAAGGAGTCGGTCATCTTGTGGGTCTCCCTTGTCAGGCGTCACGCCGCGTCGATCCGTTGCGCCTCGCCGCCGCCGAACGACCATTCGTCCCTGGCGGTTGTCGTGACGACGACCATCACGTCCTGCGGCCGAACCCCGGGACGTTCGGCCAGCAGCGCGACGAGGCGGCGGTAGAAAGCCGCCTTCGTTTCGACGCTGCGGGGCCGGCCGGCGGTGATTTCGAACAGGACGAAATCATCCGATCGCGGCCCGCCGAGATAGCTCCGGTCGAAGATCAGCTCGCCGGGCTCGCGCCGATCGATGACCTGGAAACGATCGTCCGGGGGAACCTCGAACCTCTCGACCAGCGCTTGGCGCAGGCCGTCGGAGCGCGCGCGCAGGTCGTGCGGCGACTTGCCCTTCGGCAACGAAACGCGGGTGAACGGCATCGGATGTCTCCCTCCGTGTTCTTGACCCAATACGGGTTAGACGCTCATAATCATCCCAACAATCAGGAAGTTTTTGACTTATTGTTTCGAAAAACGGGATTATGGCATGCTCCGCGTCACCTTCGACCTCGACGCCCTGCGCAGTTTCGTCGTCGGGATCGAACTCGGCGGCTTCGCCAAGGCGGCCGACCGACTCGGCCGGTCGACCTCGGCGGTCAGCGCCCAACTGAAAAAGCTTGAAGGCCAGGCGGGCGCGCCGATCCTGCGCAAGGCGGGCCGCGGCCTCGCGTTGACGCCGACCGGCGAGACGCTGCTCGCCTACGCGCGCCGTCTGATCGAGCTCAACGACGAGGCGGTCGCCGCGGCGCGCGGCGTCGCGCTCGAGGGCTGGGTGCGGATCGGCCTGCAGGAGGATTTCGGCGAGAGCCTGCTGCCGCAGGCGCTCGGCCGTTTCGCTCGCGCCCATCCGAAAGTCAGGGTCGAGGCGCGGGTCGAACGCAACGCCGCGCTGATCGACGGCGTGATCTCGGGCAAGCTCGACCTCGCGCTCGCCTGGGACGGCGACGTCGCGACGCCGCATGGCGAACGCATCGCCGAGACGGCGATGCGTTGGATCGGCGCGGCCGGGCGCGACGACCTGTGGCGCGCGGCGAGCGGCGAGCCGCTGCCAGTGGCGGTCATGGAGGCGCCCTGCCTGTTCCGCCGCGTCGCGATCGACGCCCTCGATCTCGCCGGAATCTCCTGGCGACTCGCCTTCGTCAGCGCCAGTCTCGCCGGCGTCTGGGCGGCGGCGGCGGCTGGCCTTGGCTTGGCGGTGCGCACCTCGCTCGGCTTGCCGGCCAATCTGCGCGCGCTCGGCGAAGACGAGAGCGGCCTGCCGCCGTTGCCGACTCTGGCGGTGAAGCTGCATCGCGCCGAGGCCGACCCTGGACCGGCGACGCGCCGGCTGGCGGCGATCGTCGCCGAGACGCTGCGCGAGGCGGTGGCGGGTGGGGCGGCGCAGGGATCGCTGTGACCATGCCCAAGCGCCCTGGTCCAGAGTGAGCCGAAATTACCGCCACGCCGACCGATCGGCGACCGCGCGGGCGATGGACGCCGGCGTCGAGCGGCCGTCGCGGAAGCCGAGATCGCGTTGCATGTGGTCGGACAAGGCGGCAGGATCGATCGTCCGGGCGCTTTGCGAACGGCCGCGCCATTGTCCGATCAACCGGCCGAACGTGCGCGCCGCGCCCGATTGCGGCGGCGCGGCGAGACAGACGTCAGCCATTTTCAGCCCCTTGACCAGTTGATGATCGCAGCCACAATATGTTCGCGGATTCTGCTGATTTCCAATGGAATGTCGGTCTGGAGCCATAAAGAGGCCTTATGCATGAAGCTGTCGCGCCAATTGCCGCTGAACGCGCTGAGGGTGTTCGACGCCGTGGCGCGGCTGACGAATTTCACCAGGGCCGGCGAAGACCTCGGCATGACGCAAACGGCCGTCAGCTACCAGATCAAGCTGCTTGAAGAGACGCTTGGCGCCCGGTTGTTCCTGCGGCGGCCGCGCCAGATCGAGCTGACGGAGGCCGGCGCCCGCCTGGCGCCGAAGGTCGCCGAAGCGTTCGGCCTGCTCGGCGAAGCGCTGGCCAACTTCAAATCCGCCGCCGAGGAGACGCTGACGATCAGCACCACGCCGACCTTCGCCGCGAATTGGCTGGCCGGACGAATCGGTAAATTCCAGTTGGCCGCGCCGCATATCGCGGTCCGCATGATCGCCAACGTCGATCTCGCCGATTTCGCCCGCGACTCGATCGATGTGGCGATCCGTTACGGAACCGCGGGCCAGCGCGGCTTGGTCTTTCATGAGCTGATTCGCATCGACTACACGCCCATGCTCAGCCCGCGGCTGCTGGAAAGCGCCGGCCCGTTGAAGGCGCCGCGGGACCTTCTCGGTCTGCGCCTCATCGACCCCGACGATCCCTGGTGGCGGCATTGGTTCGAGGCCGCGGGCGTCCACGACGCCAACCTCGAGGGCCGGCCCCGCGTGCGGCTCGGTTCGCAGACCTTCGAGGCGAGCGCGGCGATTGCCGGGCACGGCGTCGCCATCCTCACCCCGGCGTTCTATCGCCGCGAGATCGCGTCGGGCCTGCTGGCGCAGCCCTTTCCGCTTCTTTGCAGCGACGACAAGACCGCCTATTGGCTGACCTATCCCGAAACGCGCCGCAACCTGCCGAAGATCCGCGCCTTCCGCGATTGGCTGCTCGACGAAATCGCCGACAAGGCCGCGGCGCCGGATTCGTCCGCGACGGAATAGCGGCGGCAGGCGCAAAGCCCACGTTCGCCACGGCAGGCCAGCCTCTTGGTGACGAGGAGCTCCGTCCTTCGCGACGATTCCCGCTTTCTTGTCATCCCCGCGCAAGCGCGGATTCAGTCTTCCCGCCGCCGCGCGTTCGACAAGCGCTGCACCCCCGTTTGTGCGGGGGTGACATAAAAGGCGCTCGCCGCATTCCCGTTTCGACGTCAGCCCAGCCGCGCCGCCGCGACGGCGAAGTCTTCCGGCGTGTTGAGATTGGCGAAGGCGTCGGCGTCGTCGAAGCGCGCCTCCGCCGCGCCAAAGCGCGTCATCAGTGCGCGCGGGCCGCCGTCGCCCGCCGCCAGCGCCGCCGCGACCTCGCCTGCGAGCGCGGTCGACCACAGCGCGAACATCGGTTCGAGGCCGGCCGCGGTCGCGGCGACGGCGATCGGCGCGCGACGTTCCGCCGCAGCCGCGGCGAGCCGCGCGATGAGATCGAGCGGCAGCAACGGCGCGTCGCAAGGCGCGGTCGCGAGCCAGTCGAAGCCTCGCGCATGGGCGTAGTCAAGCGCCGCGGCGACGCCGGCGAGGGGCCCGCCGCGTGGCGTCGAAGCCGCGTCGGCGACGACGATGCAATGCAAAGCGGCGAAGCGCGCCGCGTCGCCGTTGGCGTTGACGAACAGCGCGTCGACCTGCGGCGCGAGCCGCGCCGCGACATGGGCGATCAGCGGCCGCCCGGCGAGCGGCGCCAGCGCCTTGTCGACGCCCATGCGGGTCGATCGCCCGCCCGCCAGCACGACGCCCGCCGTCTCGAGGGGCATGAAACGCGTCTCCCCAGCGGCGGCCAAAATCCACTGAGCGACCGCTCTGTCGCCTCAATTTAGACCGTAAAAGTGATATAGCCGAAACGAGTTCGGCAATCGATCCGGCGCGTCCGCGCCGCACAATCGCGACTGCGGGAGCACAAGCATGGCGCCGGGACGTCGGCAGTTCATCATCGGGTTGGGCGCCGCCGCGGCGGGGGCAGGGATCGCCGCTCCGGCGCTCGCCGATTCGACGCCCGATGTGCAATGGAAGCTGACGTCGAGCTTCCCGACCTCGCTCGATCTGATCTACGGCGGCGCGGAGACGCTGGCCGCGGCGCTCTCCGACATGACTGACGGCCATTTCACCGTCAAGCTCTCGCCCGCCGGCGAGATCGCGCCGGCGCTGGAAGCGCTCGACGCGGTCGCGGACGGGCGCGCCGACTGCGCCCACACCGCGCTCTCCTATTACTGGAACAAGAATCCAAGCTTCGTCTTCGCCTCCTCGACGCCGTTCGGCATGAACGCGCGCCAGCACGCCGCCTGGCTGCAGGAGGGCGGCGGCGACGCGCTGATCGACGACTTTCTCGCCGATCGCAAGATCGTCGCGCTGCCGGCCGGCAACACCGGCGGTCAGATGGCGGGCTGGTTCCGCAACGAGATTCGAACGCCCGCCGACTTCAACGGTCTCAAGCTGCGCATCGGCGGCTTCGCCGGCAAGGTGTTCCAGACGCTCGGGGCCGAGCCGGTGGCGACGCCGAAGGACGGAATCTACGCGGCGCTCGAATCGGGCTCGCTCGACGGCTTCGAATGGGTCGGCCCCTACGACGACGAGCGCTTCGGCGACCGACCTGACGGTTCGAGGCAGCCGATCTCGAAAGTCGCGCCGAACTATTATTACCCCGGCTGGTGGAAGGGCGGCATGCAGCTTCATCTCGCCGTCGCCAAGGACAAGTTCGACGCGCTGCCGAAATCCTATCAGGCGGCGCTGCGCGCCGCGGCGGCGGCGGCCAACGCTTCGGTGCTGGCCAAATACGACGCCGCCAACCCCGGCGCGCTGAAGCGCCTGGTGGTCGGCGGCGCGCAGTTGCGCCTGTTCCCGCAGGACGCGCTCGAAGCCTGCTACAAGACCGCCAACGATCTTTATGCGCAATTGTCGAACGACGATCCGAACTTCAAGAAGATCGCCGATTCCTACATGGCGTTCCGCGCCGACCAGTATCTGTGGTGGCAGGTCGCCGAATACTCGTTCGACAATTTCATGATCCGCGAACGGCGTAGCAAGAGCTGAGCGCGCTCGCGATCCTGTCGTCGCGCGGTCTGCGGCTGGACCGGGCCATGACGCGGAGCCGGTGAGCGAGAACCGGGGCTGTCGCGAGCCCGCGCGCGCGCTCGCCTTGGCTGGCCATCGCCGCCTCAGAACTTGTAGCTGACCTTTCCGACCACCGAATTCTCGGACTCGTGGAATTTCACCGAGGGTGGGTTGAATCCCCCGTTTCCGACCGCGCCGCCGAAGTCATAGTAATTGTATTCGACGCCGCCAGTGAAGTGGTCGGTGATGGCGTATTCGGCGCCGAGACCGAGCGTCCAACCGGTGCGCGATCCGCCGCCCCAGCTTTGCACCAAGGGCGATGTTTCCGCGAAGTGATAGTCGGTGAAGGCGACGCCGCCGTCAGCGTAGAGCAGCAGCCGGTCGATGGCGAAGCCGGCCCTGGCGCGGATCGAGCCAAGCCAATCCTGCTTGGTCCGGCACGTCGTTCCCAAGGTGGTGCTGCACTGATTGTCGCCCGACAAGTCCAGGCCGGCGACGTCGCCCTCGGCGCCGAGAACGAATTGACCGATCTGGTAATTGTAGCCGACCTGCCCGCCGTACAGGAACCCTGAACCCGGCGTGCCGAAGGAGGCGAATGGCGGCGTGCCCGGCGCCGTGCTCCAGGAACTGTCGTTCCACGCGCCGCCGAGCTGGCCGCCAATATAGAATCCCGTCCATGAGTAGGGAGCGTAAGCCGGGGCGGGGGCCGGCGGCCGGCCTTTGGTCGTCGGAAGGTCCGCGGCGTGCGCCGCAAGGCTAGGCAGGGTCAAGACTGCCAGCGCGGCGGCTATTGTCCGAGTCAAAGTGTTCCGCACGGACTCCCCCCCCCCAACACAGGCTTTTACCCATCGCTGGAAAGCATCTTGCGCCTCCGACCCAGCAGGCGAGGCTCTAAGTCAGTTTTTCACTAATTAGGCGAATTCGAAGAGTCAACGTTGGCCCGGACAGGTCCACTCGGCGCCCCCGGCGATTCGCCAGTTCGTGACGGCGACGCTTGCGACGGCGCGAGGCGAAATGCGCGCAAGTCCAGCCGCGCCGCGACGGCCTGATTCGCCGAGCCGGCGCGCCCTTCGCCAGCTTCGTCGCCGGTCGGCGCACAAGCGTCTTCGTCGCCGTTTACGCCGCGACGGCGCTGTCTTCGTAATCGGTGGGCGCCGTTTCGTCGGCCGCCGGCGTGCGGATGACGAGCGACAGCACGGTCGCCGCGACGACGTTGACGAAGACGGCGGTCAGGCCGTTGTAGGCGGCGAAATGCAGGCCGAGGTTGACGGGACCGACGAACGGAACGTCCCAGGCGAGCGCGTGCACCGGCGTCCATGCGGTCGGCGTCCACGACAGTGACGTGCCGACGACCATGCCGGCCGCCCAGCCGACGAGCAACGCCCAGCCGTTGAACCAGCGGGTGTAGAGGCCGAAGACGATCGCCGGGAAGATCTGCACCATCCACACGCCGCCGAGCAGTTGCAGGTCGAGCGCGAACTGGGTCGGCATGAGGAAGATCACCGCCAGCGCGCCGACCTTGACGACCAACGACGCGAGCTTCGCCAGCACGGATTCCTCGCGCGGCGTCATCGCCGGGTGGATGAACGGTTTCCAGATGTTGCGGGTGAAGGTGTTGGCGGCGCCGATCGACATCACCGCCGCCGGCACCAACGCGCCGAGCGCGATGGCGGCGAAGCAGAAGCCGGCGAACCAATCGGGGAACGCCCACAGCACCAGTTGCGGCACCGCATCCTGCGGCGAGGAGACCTTGACGTTCGCCGCGATCGCCATCACGCCGAGCAGCGCGATGAGCCCGAGCACGAACGAGTACGCCGGCAGCGTCATGGTGTTGAAGCGGATCGCCTTGCTGCCGCTGGCGGCGAGCGCGCCGGTCATCGCATGCGGATACATGAACAGCGCCATCGCCGAGCCGATCGCCAGCGTGATGTAGGGGCCGACCTGCCCCGGCGTCAGCGTCACGCCGGCGGCGAGCTTGGAATTGGCGGCGATCTTGGCGGCGTAGGCGGCGTCGGCGGCGGCGAAGATCTTGGCGAAGCCGCCGAGCTCGATCGGAATGACGACCACCGCGGCGACAATGAACACGTAGATCATCGCGTCCTTGACGAAAGAAATCATCGCCGGCGCGCGTAGGCCGCTCTTGTACGTGTAGAGCGCGAGGATGACGAAGGCGATGGTGATCGGCGCGTGCCGCATCGGACCCTCGCCGGAGAAGCCGAGCGCGAGGATCACCTTCTCCAGACCGACGAGCTGCAGCGCGATGTAAGGCATCGTGGCGAGAATGCCGGTCGCCGCCACCGCCAGTTCGAGCCAACCGTTGCCGTAGCGGCCGAGCACGAAATCGCCGGCGGTGATGTAGCCGTGCTTGTGCGAGACCGCCCACAGCCGCGGCATCGTCATGTAGAGGAACGGATAGATGATGATCGTGTAGGGAACGGCGAAGAAGCCGTAGGCGCCGATCGCGAACACGACGGCGGGAATGGCGATGACGGTGTAGGCGGTGTAGAGGTCGCCGCCGAGCAGGAACCAGGTGATCCACGGGCCGAAGCGACGCCCGCCCAGGCCCCATTCATGGATGTGGTCGAGGTCGGCCGCCTTCCAGCGCGAAGCGATGAAGCCGAGCCCGGTGACGAGGGCGAAGAAGACGACGAAGACGCCCGCCGCGACGACGTTGAGATGGTCGAACATCGCTCACGCCTTGCGCAAACGGTCGGCGGCGTAGATCGTCAACGCTGAGACCGGGATCAGCAGGAGCTGAAACCAGTAAAAGAAGGGAACGCCGAACAGCGTCGGCTCGGTCATGTTGTAGAGCGGCGCCCACAGCGCGATCACGCAGGGAACCCACAGCAGCAGATGTCGCATCCGTTCCCCCCTCGTCGGCGCGGCAGCCGTCGCCGCGTCCGTCCCGACGTTTCGCTTTTGCTTAGCGACTTTCGACGGCTCGGTCGAGGGGCGGGGCCGGTTGACTTCACCGACGCGCGGCCCACATTTCGAGCCGGACGAAATGGGGAGGCGAGGTTTGCGCTGTTCGACGATGGCTCTCCTGCTGGCGGCGGGCGCCGCCGTTCCGACCGCCGCGCGCGCCGCGGGCGACGCTTCGCCCGCCGATGTCGTGACGGCGATCTATCGCGCCTACGCCGGCCCGAAGGGCGACTATCAGACCGGCAACCTCGACGACAAGCGCGTCGCCGTCTACCTGTCGAGGTCGCTGCGCGCTACGCTGAAGGCGATGGACGCGCGCTCGAGGAAGTTCAACGAGCCGATCCTCGATTTCGACCCGGTCACCGATTCGCAGGACCCTGAGGTCGAGAAGCTGACGATCGCGCCGGCGGGCGACGCGGCGGCGGTCGCGACCTTCTATAGCGGCGACGTCAAGCATGTCATCCGCTACAGCTTCGTGCGCGAGGACGGCGCGTGGAAGGTCGACGATATTTCCGGCGGCGCCGGCGACGAGACGTTTGACCTGCGCGACATCA
>Ga0181516_10003565_pt1 | contig 10332 bp, 8 predicted proteins | sample PEATcosm2014_Bin_25_FD_121104 | JGI IMG/M metagenome (GOLD analysis project Ga0181516, IMG submission 121104) | Peatland microbial communities from MTU Mesocosm Facility, Houghton, MI, USA - PEATcosm2014_Bin01_10_metaG | ecosystem: Environmental > Terrestrial > Soil > Wetlands > Peat | place...
ATAGAACGAAACCTTGAATGTCGAAAGTGATGACGCCGGCATCGAAGCTGGATCGAACCCACTTGATTCGAGAGGTGTTAGGTCATCCGTCACTTCACAAGACTATCGGCGGTCGTTGCAATGCCTTTCGCAAAGCGGTTGACGAGAGCGGCCTTCAACGTGAACACGCCGGCGGCGTTCACACTTGCGAATGGCGTCGCTTGTGCCTCTAATCGGCCAGAAGGTGAGATGAAGTACATCACGTTGTTGTGGGCGACTTCATCTCGTTTTGCGCCAACTTTGATTCGCACCCCGTAGCGTGTCCACACGGCGTCCACCGCCTGGAGCGAACCGGTCAGAAAGACCACGTTGGGTGTGTTGGCGAGTCCGGTCTGTGCGAGTGCCGGCGGCCTAGCGTTCACGTTCAAGTCTCGTGGGTCAGTATTGACGAAGGCGAACTCGACGTGGGCCGCGTCGGTCCCCAGGAGCCTCTGCGCTACCTTGACCTCGCGACCAAGTACGGGACAGATGTCGTTGCAAATGACGTTTTCGAAAGTGAGGACGATAGCTTTGCCGTCTGTTCGGCGCAGTTTCCAAAGATGATCGCGCTGGGTGCGCAGCGTGAATCCCGGGGCGGTCGCGTTGTCGATTTCCTTCAGGTCCATGATCTGATCAGTACCGAGCGAATTCAGCGAACTGATCGGGGTGAGGTTAGCGTTGGAGGGCAAGAACTTGCTGCCCGTCGAACTCGCGACACCGAATCCGCCAAAGTAGTGCTCGATGGCCTCGCCACCCAAGCCGAGCACCACGAAGATCACGAGCATCCAGGCGACAACTTTCGGTGGAATGGCTGCCCGTCCACCACGGCTCTTGACGTTTCGGTCCATCGGCGTGCTGGCGGCGAACATCGCCGCGCGCTCACTTTCACTGAGCAGTCCCGTGGTCGCGTTGTCGTTGTCAGTCATGTGATGCGCAAATCCCTTCGACGTCGGACAAGTCTAAGTCCGTGATCGTTGCGCCCCGCGGTGACGATGTAGGCAGTGAAAGTACTCGAAGAGCAAGTGTAAGGTGAACGCGTGGAGGCTACGAACGGCCCAGACGCCGACGCCCCCCTCGCACCGCGTTCGCGACGTTTTACGGGAGCGGCGGCAGTTCGCGCCCACTGTACGTTGCTGGTCGGCTTGTTTCTTTGCGGGTTGGCCTTTTGGTTCGAGTTAGGGCGTGCGGAGCGTGGGAATGAACTCAGCTGGGCGTACGTCTTTGAGTGGCCGCTCCTCGGAGTCTTCGCGGTGTATATGTGGTGGAACGTCCTTGACCCGCAACGCCAGTCAAGGGGAAGGAAGAAGCGCACCAAGGAACTCGCCCCCGAATTCCACGGCATGCTCGATGCATGGCACGAACACCAACGGACGTTGAGTGAGGCACACCTCGAGCACGACGCACGAATCGATCGCGGTCCGCACCTCGACGGGCCCGGGGGCTCCTGAGTCGCGGACACGACGTGGATGGCACCGTGGGCGCGAGGCGGACTGCTATCGTGGTGCAGAAGTTGTCGTGAAGCGGATCCCGTGAGGTTCGTACGACGGGAGTGACATGAGTAGTGGAGAGCAACGCCAGACGCCCAAGGGCAGTCTGGCGTTTGTGGCGAAGAGCCAGTTGTTGTCGAGCGACGAGGTAGACCGGGCCCTCAAGCGAATGGCCCACGAGATCGTCGAACACAACCACGGATCGTCGCGTATCAGCGTGATTGGGTTGCAGACCGGCGGCGTAGTGTTCGCCACCCGAGTCGCGGAACTGCTCGACGAAATAGTGGGTCACGAGGTCTCGCTTGGTTTGCTCGACGTGTCCTTCTATCGCGACGACCTCACTCGTAACCCGGTACCCAAATCCGCGACCACGACGATCGACCATGACCTAACCGATCAGATCGTGGTGCTGGTCGACGACGTGTTGTTCACCGGTCGAACCATTCGTGCGGCGCTCAACGCCCTTTCGGACTGGGGGCGGCCGCGTTCGGTCCAACTCGCGGTCATGGTGGATCGGGGACATCGAGAATTACCTATTCGCCCGGACTACGTGGGAAAGAACTTGCCAACCGCCCTGGACGAAGCAATCCTCGCGACCCTCGAGGGCGTGTGGATCGGCGCGAAGGGGGTCTCGTGATCGATTCGATTCGCGGGCAGAACCTTCTCACGCTGAACGACCTTTCCCGGGACGCGATCGTCGAGGTGTTGGACACGGCGGAGTCCTTCGTGGAGGTGAATCGGCGCACGATAAAGAAGGTGCCGGCCCTCAAGGGCCGAGTGGTGGCTTCGCTCTTCTTCGAGGAGTCGACGCGGACTCGACTGAGCTTCGAGACCGCGGCCAAGCGCCTTTCGGCTGACGTGCTCTCGTTGGCGGTGGCGTCGAGCAGCGTCAAGAAGGGCGAGTCCCTGCGAGACACGATCGCCACGATCGACGCCCTGGGTATCGACGCCGTCGTGCTTCGGCACCAGTCCAGCGGCGCAGCGCTCCAGGTCAGTCGCTACGTTCCCCACGTGCGGGTCATCAACGCGGGCGACGGCTTGCACCAACACCCGACCCAGGGTCTGCTCGACGCCTTCACGGTCCGCCAGGTCCTGAGTGAACGCGCGGGAATCAACGCCGCCGATTCCGGAGCCGAACTGTTCGACGGTCTTCGGGTCTTGATCGTGGGCGACATCCGTCACAGCCGAGTCGCACGCAGTGACATTGCGGCCTATTCGAGTCTCGGATGTGAGGTGCGAGTGGCGGCACCCGGAACACTGTTGCCCGCCGACGTCGAGAACTGGCCGGTGCGGGTCGTCAACGATTTCGACGAGGCGCTCGAATGGGCCGACGTCGTGGGTCTCTTGCGTCTCCAGCGAGAACGGGGTAGTGGATCCTTCGTGCCATCGCTGGGCGAATTCACGCGGTCTTTTGGCTTGACCCTGGAGCGCACCCAACGTCTGCGTCCGACCGCCATCGTCATGCACCCTGGTCCCATGAATCGAGGCGTGGAGATTGACTCGCGGGTCGCGGATCTGCCTTGTGCGGTCATCGAGCGACAAGTCTCGAACGGGGTACCAATCCGCATGGCGGTGCTCTATCTCACCGTTGCTGGTTCGAACGAAGGTGTGGTGTGAGTTCATTTCTCCTGCGCGGTGGGTTGGTGGTGGGCCCCGTCACGAGTCAGGTCGCCGACGTTCTCGTCGTCGACGGTCGCATCGTGGCGGTCGACGCCGAGATTGCTGCGCCGAGTGGCTGTGAGGTCGTGGACGCGAGCGGTTGCTGGGTGGGTCCAGGATTCGTCGATCTCCATACCCACCTGCGCGAACCCGGTCGCGAAGAGGCCGAGACGATTGAGAGTGGCGCACTGGCTGGAGCGGTGGGCGGTTACACGGCGCTCGTGGCGATGCCCAACACTGAACCGGCGCTCGACAACGTGGCCCTCGTTTCGTACGTGCTCGATCGAGGGGTGCGTACCCCGCTGGACATCGCCGTCGCGGGAGCGATCACCCAGGGGCGGCGGGGCGAGAACCTCGCGCCATTGGCCGAGATGGCCGAGTTGGGCGTTCGCCTCTTCAGTGACGACGGCACGGGCGTACAGGATCCATCACTGATGCGTCGTGCCCTGACCTACGCCCGTCCACTCGGCGTGCGGCTCGCCCAGCACTGCGAAGACGAGCTACTCGCGGCGGGCGGATCGATGAACGAAGGTGCGGTGAGCGGTCGACTCGGACTAGTGGGTCGTCCCGCGCTGGCTGAGGAGTTGATGGTACTGCGCGACATCGAACTCGTCGCCCTAACGGGCGGTGCCGTGCACTTCATGCACCTGTCGACTGCGCGGTCGCTCCACCTGGTTCGTGAGGCACAACAGCGCGGCCTACCAATCTCCTTTGAGGTAGCGCCCCATCACTTCACGCTGGACGAGACGTGCTGTGAAGGTTTCGATCCGATCTTCAAGGTTCACCCGCCGCTTCGTCCTCGAGCGGACGTCGACGCGCTACGTGAGGCGTTGCGGACGGGTGCGGTCGAGACGGTCGCGTCCGACCACGCACCGCACGCGCCCGAGTTGAAGGACCTCCCCTTTGACGAAGCGCCCGCGGGGATGTTGGGACTCGAATACGCCGCTTCGTTGACCTGTGAGGCTCTCGGAGTGGATCCCGACGCCCACGTCTTCTTCTCGGTGCTGAGTCGCGAGCCGGCTCGAATCGCGCAACTTCGCCACGTTGATTCGCGCGTTCGCCACAGTGGTCACGGGGGTGCCGTCATCGAAGGAGAGCACGCCAACCTGGTGGTCTTTGATCCACTGGCGACGTGGACCGCGCGAAACGAGGATCTACATAGTCGCGCGTCCAACAGTCCCTACGATGGGCGATCGATGACCGGACGGGTTCGAGCGACGCTCGCGAAGGGTGAACTTGTCGTCAGCGGCGGAGTCCTGGTATGAGTCGCGCGCACGCCGTGCTCGCGTTGAACGACGGGACGATCTTCGAGGGCTACGCCGCGGGTCACCTCGCCGAGGGCGGCGTGACGACGGGCGAGTTCGTCTTCAACACCGCCATGAGCGGCTATCAGGAAGTGATCACCGACCCCAGCTACGCGGGCCAGATCATCGCGTTCACGTACCCGCACATCGGGAACTACGGGGTCTCGCCCCTCGACGACGAGGCGCTTCGACCGTGGTGTCGAGGGGTGGTCGTGCGTGATCTGTCGGACTTGCCGTCGAGCTGGCGTTCGGTCGGACCGCTCGAGGGATTCCTGCGCCAGCACCGCGTACCCGCGATCGTGGGCGTGGACACGCGCCGGCTCACCCGCCACCTGCGCGCGCACGGCGCGTTGCCCGGTGCCTTCGGTCACGATGAAGCGTCGGTGCGTAACGCCGCCGCGATCGCGACGGGAACCGACGGCGCTGACCTGGTCACCGTGGTGTCAACACCCACTGCGTATCATCTGGGCCAAGGGGATCTGCACATCGTCGCTTTCGATTACGGCATCAAGACCACGATGGTGCGTGCGCTGGGCGAGCGGTTCAAGGTCACAGTGGTGCCCTCGTCGACTCGCGCGAGCGAGGTTCTGGCGTTGGCTCCCGACGGCGTCTTCTTGTCCAACGGGCCCGGTGACCCCGCCGCCCTCGTCGCCAACGTCGCGGTGGTGAGGGACCTGCTCGGCACGGTCCCGGTCTTTGGCATTTGTCTCGGTCACCAGTTGCTCGCCGCGGCGCTCGGAGGTTCCACCTTCAAGTTGCCGTTCGGACACCACGGCAGCAACCACCCGGTCAAGGACCTCGCGAGCGGGGAGATTGAGATCACGGCCCAGAACCATAACTATGCCGTGACCCCCAACACGCTCGATCGGGGGTTCGTGAGCCACGTCAACCTGAACGACGGCGTGATCGAGGGGATCTCGTCACCCGAGGACCGTTGTTTCTCCGTGCAGTACCATCCCGAGGCGGGTCCGGGACCCCACGACGCCCGTTACCTCTTCGATCGGTTCGAGTCCCTGGTGCGCCACGGAACCCTGGAGTCTCGCTAGTGCCCCGTCGTGACGACATCCACTCGATCATGGTCATTGGTTCGGGGCCCATCGTGATCGGACAGGCCTGTGAGTTCGACTACTCGGGCACGCAAGCCTGTCAGGTGCTACGAGAGGAGGGCTACAAGGTAATCCTGGTGAACTCGAATCCCGCAACGATCATGACTGACCCCGCTACCGCCGACGTCACGTACGTCGAACCACTGGACGCAGAGGTGTTGACCGACATCCTCGAAAGGGAGCGACCAGACGCGCTCCTGCCGACGTTGGGGGGTCAGACGGCCCTCAATCTGACCATGGAATTGGTACGTCGCGGGGTGACCGATCGGCTCGGCGTCGAAGTGATCGGCGCGCGACCTGAGTCGATCTCGACCGCGGAGAACCGCGAACTGTTCAAAGAGGCCATGGGCGACATCGGCCTCCAGGTGCCCGAGTCGGGTTTCGCCCACGACATCGAGACGGCCGTCGCGATCGCGGCGGGGATTGGATGGCCGATCATCATTCGGCCGAGCTTCATCCTCGGCGGTGCCGGCACCGGGATCGCGGACAATGAGGACGACTTTCGTCAGCTGGCTCACGAGGGTATTGTCGCGTCGCCCATCGGCGAGATCCTGGTCGAGAAGTCCATCGCGGGTTGGAAAGAGTACGAACTTGAGGTCATGCGCGACGTCGCCGATAATTGCGTCGTCGTCTGCAGTATCGAGAACTTCGATCCGATGGGCGTGCACACCGGCGACTCGATCACGGTCGCACCTGCGCAGACGCTCTCGGACGTGGAGTACCAAGCCATGCGCGACGATGCCTTCGCGGTCCTACGGCGGGTGGGCGTTGAGACCGGGGGATCGAACGTGCAGTTCGCGGTCAATCCCGATACTGGCGAGCGATTGGTGATTGAGATGAATCCCCGTGTGAGTAGGTCAAGCGCGCTCGCGTCAAAGGCCACGGGCTTTCCCATCGCCAAGATCGCCGCGCGTCTGGCGGTGGGCTACTCGCTCGACGAGATCCGCAACGACATCACCCAGTTGACCCCGGCGAGCTTCGAGCCGGTGATCGACTACGTCGTGACCAAGATTCCTCGATGGGCCTTTGAGAAACTGCCCGGGGCCACGCCCGAGTTGGGCACGCGGATGCAGTCGGTCGGCGAGGTCATGGCCATCGGGAGGAACTTCGCCGAATCCCTGCAGAAAGCCATTCGCTCGCTCGAACAGGGACGGTTGGGCTGTGCGTTGGGTCGCGGTTCGGAGTTCGCCGAGCTTGACGACGAGACCCTCTGGCGTCGCTGTGAGGTGGCAACGCCCGAACGTCTCTTCGCACTGCACGAGGTCATGGCCCGCGGCGCGAGCATCGATGAGGTGAGCGAGCGTACGCGCATTGATCGTTGGTTCGTACACCAACTTGGGGGGATCGTCGAACGTGAGCGCGAACTCGTGGCCGGCGTCGAGCTGGCGACGCTCGACCGTCGTGGCTGGCTGCGCTATAAGCAGTGGGGCTTCTCGGATCCGCAGATCGCCATGCTTTCGGGTTTCTCACTCGATGACGTGACTACGTGGCGCCGGGCCGCGGGCGTGCCCACGGTCTTTAAGACCGTCGACACCTGTGCCGCGGAGTTCGAGGCTGCGACGCCCTATCACTACAGCACCTACGACGACACCAGTGAGGTCGAGTGGTCCTCGCGCGACCGCGTGATCATCCTCGGTTCGGGACCGAATCGGATCGGTCAAGGCATCGAGTTTGACTACTGCTGCGTGCACGCGTCGATGGCGTTGCGCGACATGGGTTACGAGACCGTGATGGTCAACTGCAACCCCGAGACCGTCTCGACGGACTACTCGACGTCCGACCGCCTCTACTTCGAGCCCCTGACCCCCGAGGACCTCGCCGAGGTGATCCTCGCTGAACAGGCAGCGTGCACTGACGGCGCGCGCGTGGTCGGCGTGATCGTCGCCCTCGGGGGGCAGACGCCACTCAAGTTGTCGCACTCGCTCGACCCCGCGCTCGTCCTGGGCACGCCGGTTGCCTCGATCGACGCCGCCGAGGACCGCGAACAGTGGTCGTCGATCTGTTCGTCCCTCGGTCTTCGCCAGCCACCGGGTGACGTGGCGCTGTCGCTCCGCGAAGCCAGAGCCGTCGTCAAGAAGATCGGTTACCCGGTGCTCGTGCGCCCCAGTTACGTCCTGGGCGGTCGCGCCATGGAGATTGTCTACGACGACCCAACCCTGGAGCGCGTGATGATGGACCTCACGAGCCAGCACGGGTCACTCGCGCGCGAGGGTGGTGTGAGCCAGAGCCGGCCGATCCTGCTCGACAGCTTCCTCGAAGACGCCATCGAGGTCGACGTGGACGCCGTGCGTGACCGTACCGGTGAGGTCTTTATCGCCGGGATCATGGAGCACGTCGAAGAGGCGGGCGTCCACTCGGGCGATTCGGCGTGCGCGCTGCCGCCCCAGTCACTCAGCGAGACGGTGCTCGCCGAACTAGACGAGTACACCCGCAAGATCGCCGCTTCGCTCGGCGTGGTCGGACTGATCAATGTTCAATACGCCGTGAAGGACGACGAGGTCTACGTTCTCGAGGCGAACCCGCGCGCGAGCCGGACCGTGCCCTTCGTCGCCAAGGCGACCGGCGTCGCGCTCGCCCAGGTCGCGGTGCACGTAACGATGGGCGAGACTCTCGCGACGCTGCGCGCTCGCGCGATGGTGCCCGCGTCGACGCCGGCACCATCGTACGTGAGCGTGAAGGAAGCGGTCCTGCCCTTCAGTCGTTTCCCGGGTGTGGACACCGTGCTCGGTCCCGAGATGCGTTCGACCGGCGAGGTGATGGGCGTCGGTGAGAGCTTTGGCATTGCCTTTGCCAAGGCCCAGCTCGCGGCGGGCACTCGCCTACCCGACGCGGGCCAGGTCTTCATGTCCCTCGCGGATCGCGACAAGGTGGGCGGACTGGTACTCGCGCGTCAACTCGTCGATCTCGGCTTTAGCATCGCCGCGACCGTCGGCACGGCGGGATTCCTGCGCAGTAACGACGTGCCCGTCCAGACGCTCGTCGGCAAGATCGGGCTCGCCGACCTGGGCGCGGACGCGGTGACGATGATGGGTTCGGGCGACGTGCAACTAGTTGTCAACACCCCCTCGGGTAGTGGCGCGCGTGCCGACGGCGCCGCGATCCGCGCAGCGTGCGTGATGCACGCGGTGCCGTGCCTGACGACTCTGCGCGCAGGTCTCGCGGCGGCGAAGGGAATCGCGGACACGCGAGCGCGTGGCTGGCGCGTGCATTCGCTCCAGGAGTTGCACGGATGACCGTGGATCTAGGCGCACGCGTGGGTGAGGTGCAACTCCCGTCGCCGGTAATGACCGCGGCGGGCACGTCGGGCTACGGCGACGAGCTCGCCGGCTACGGCGACCTCAGACAACTCGGCGCGGTCGTGACCAAGTCGCTGGCATCCTTCGCGTGGGCGGGTAACCCGCCGCCGCGAGTGAGCTCGTCGGGTGCTCACATGTTGAACTCGGTCGGACTCGCCGGGCCCGGGGTTGAGGCGTGGCGACGCGACTACCTACCCGCTCTGTTGGGCCGAGGAGTTCGAGTCGTGGGATCCATTTGGGGACGGACCGTCGACGAGTTCGCTGACGCGGCGCGAGCAATGAAGGGCGCGGGTCTGGTGGCGCTCGAAGTGAACGCGAGTTGCCCGAACCTCGAGAGCCGCTCGATGATGTTCGCGCACTCGGCGGTGGCGACGCGTGCCGTGGTCGAGGCCTCGCGTGAGGCCGGCGTGCCGCTGTGGGTCAAGTTGAGCCCCAACACCCCCGAACTCGTCGAGATCGCCGGCGCCGCACTCGACGCCGGCGCGTCGGGTCTGGTGCTCGTGAACACAGTGCTCGGTCTCGGCATTGACGTGGAACGTCGCACGACGTCGCTCGCCAACGGTGGAGGTGGCGTGAGCGGACCCGGCATTTTGCCGGTGGCCCTGCGCGCGGTCTACGAGTGTCGCGACGCGTTCCCGACAGCGCCGATCGTGGGTGTGGGCGGCGTGGCGAGCGGCGAGGATGCGGTGGCGATGTTGATGGCGGGAGCGAACGCGCTCGAGGTGGGTACCGCGACCTTCGCGGACCCGCGCGCCCCGTGGCGGATCCTTCGTGGGCTCGAGCACTGGATGCGCCGTCACGACGTGACTCGCGTGCAGGACCTGGTCGGAGCGGCCCATGGCTGAGAACTTCGGCGTTCGACTCCAGGAGCACCTTCGCGAGCGCGGACCCTTGTGTGTTGGCATCGATCCCAGTCGCGCACTCATCGAGTCGTGGGGACGCCAGGACACCGTCGAGGGGCTGGAGTTCTTTTCGCTCGCAGTGCTCGAGGCGGTCAACGAGACGGTCGCGGTGATCAAACCCCAAGTCGCGTTCTTCGAACGCTTCGGAGCACAAGGGTTTCGCGTCCTCGAGCGGGTGATGACCGAGGCGCGCGACGCGCAACTCATGATCGTGGCCGACGTCAAGCGCGGGGACGTTGGATCCACGAACGACGGGTACGCCGAGGCGTGGTTGGGCGAGTCATCAACGCTGCGCGCCGACGCCATGACCGTGAGTCCCTACCTCGGCTTCGATTCGCTCGAGCCGATGTTGCAGCTCGCGCGACAGTCGGGACGAGGCGTCTTCGTACTCGCGGCGACGTCGAATGACGAGGGTCGGGTGATCCAAACTGCCCGCACCCGTGACGACACGAGCGTCGAGGCCTACGTGCTCGAAGAGATTCGTCGGCGCAATCAATTCGACGACGGTCTGGGTGCGTTCGGCGCGGTGTTGGCGGCGACGCGGGACCGTCCCGCGTTCG
>Ga0181516_10003569_pt1 | contig 10325 bp, 7 predicted proteins | sample PEATcosm2014_Bin_25_FD_121104 | JGI IMG/M metagenome (GOLD analysis project Ga0181516, IMG submission 121104) | Peatland microbial communities from MTU Mesocosm Facility, Houghton, MI, USA - PEATcosm2014_Bin01_10_metaG | ecosystem: Environmental > Terrestrial > Soil > Wetlands > Peat | place...
AGCAAATAAATGCATATCTCGATATTTCTGATGCACGCATTGGTTACCTAGATAATGAAAAATTCTTAACCCAGCTTCATGATGAGTCCACACGAAATCCGGCATCCTATGCCCATGCAGTTGAGCAAATGATAGGGACCGTCCGGAATATTCCCGATAATTTTTTTAAAGAAATGCTCATACAGGGATTCGTCAACGCGACGGTTTCATATGATCAATTGCGCGCAGATAACCAAGGAAGGGGCGCCTCATTTTATGGAGACGCCCACTATGTTTTAGAGAACAGGCGGGGTATTTGCACGGATATCGCGGAATTTAAGATGCAACTTTCTGTAGCGGCAGGCATTCCTTCGAAAGATCTAAATCTCTTATCACTCAGCAATGTTCCAAATCCAAGCCAAGGACATGAAGTCCTTCTTTTGCAAGATCATGGTCATAACTATGTGGCAGATTTAGATTTAGCAAAAACAGCTAAAGAGTCGCCTATTTATTATCAAGTCTACTTATGGGAAGACACAGCGTATTTTGCAGAGAACCCGCAGTATCAGATCTTATCGCGTGTGGGCCCGGAAGGCAATTACACGGCCTTTAAAGATAAAACGCCCAAAGCTCATTCTGACATAAGTAACAAAGACGGCAAGGGCAACTCTGACGATCAAAAAGGAAAAAATAAAAAGGATGACGAGAATGATAAAAACCCAATAGTTTACATGACTCCCGTTAAAATGCCTGGCCTTCGTGATCAGTTAACTGCCTATGAAAATCTTTTGAACTCGGTCACAAACAGCAAAAGATTATTCTGTTTCACATCCGATGATGGTGCCTATGTGGTGCTGTTCGACCCCATGATTTATCTGCCGTCCGAAGATACGAAACACCGCCCGATCTGGGCGTTTGTCGCGCGTTCAGAACTGAGCTCGAAACCATAGAAGAGAAATTGCCGCGCGATTGATTTTAAAGTTTTCGACATTCAGAGGTCTCTTTGTTCGGCGCTTGAAACAATGTCGCTTTATCCTACCTCTCAATTAAGTCTGAGAACTAGAATGGTCTTGTTTGTTCTGAACCTAGCATTCAGCGGGCACTGTATGGTGGGTAAACAGTAGATATGACGATGGGTGTGGGGGACATGCTCGGATATGCTGGAAAAATATGGATGCCGCGTCACGCCGGCGGGGGATGGCGACGAAGCGGTCAAACAACTTAAGCAGCGCAATTTCGATCTTGTCTTGATGGATTGCCAAATGCCTGTGATGGACGGCTATGAGGCGACGCAAATTATTCGTAAATTGGAAGAGCACCAGAAACGTTCCCGCACGCCCATCATTGCCTTTACCGCTCACGCGTTAAAAGGAGATGATGATAAATGTTTTGCCGTCGGCATGGATGATTATATTCCGAAACCCATTCGCCAGGGTGACATGGATCGTATTTTAATCAAATGGTTGCCGAAAGGAAAGCGGGTCAACATTGATGTGGGGGAAGATGGTGACAGACAGACGCCGCCTGACGTTAGCGCCTCGTTGGACAGAGATGTCTTTAAAATCTTCAGCAAACTCATGGGAGAGAATCTGGTGTCGATCCTCATGCAGTATTTCGAGGCATCGAGCCATTATCGTCAAACGATACGGTCTTCTTTCAATACCCTGGATTTCAAAGCCATTCATGACGCAGCCCATCCTCTTAAATCCTGCAGCAGACAGATTGGGGCGCTTAAGGTCGCCGATATAGCCGCCCAAATCGAGAAGCTGTCCAAAGATCCAGCCCCTAATCCGAAGGCATTAAAGCCCTTGGTCGATCAGCTTGAGAAAGCGCTACAAGACGTCACGGAAACGATTCAAGCACGCATGACGGTAAGTGGCGGCTAGAGGCTTACACATAGAATTTTGCAACCATGGGTTGATTTTGGCTGATACTAATTGCTTTCAAGGCATTTTTTATTCATTCTTACTTAGTGAATCGGAACAGAAAGGAATGGGTATTGGGGGATAGTTATTATGACTACATTTAATGTTGCGACCTTGAATATCGCGGGTAGCCGTAATCCCGACGCGGTTCGTCAACTTAGATATAAGCATAACATCTCCGTCATGGGGCTTCAGGAAGTTGATCGGAATGCCAAACGATCGGAGTATCGGGATGTGGCGCGCGAGATTGCCGCCCATGACGCCAAATGGGCTTACTCATCAAGCATGAGGTTTGGACATCTGAAACGAGCGTCTGAAACGCCCGATTACAAAGCTCCGGCAACAGGTACAGACGACGATGCGCATTATGGTGTTGCGCTTATCAGCACACTTCCTTTTAAGCATGAAAGAATTCATCTTGGCCCCGATGGTGATTATTGGTCGGTCACAGACAGAAAAGCCCAACGCGAAATTGAACCGCGCAGTGCCATTGCAGCCACCGTTGCGGTTGGTAATAAAAATGTTTACTTCGTGCTGGCACATACGGCCTACACAGAGGATCGGAGCCAATCTTCACCTGTTCGTGTTGCACAGCTTAAAACCCTAGAAGATTATATCGAAAGTTATATTCCGCCTTGGGCACCACTCATAGCTATGGGTGATTTCAATGCCACGCCCGAAAATCCGGATATGGAATATTTTACAAGAAACTTTAAAACTGCTTCGGTGCTGACCTATCCTGTTCATGAGGATAAAATGCCGGATCGGCAGATAGATTATATATTTTATAGGAATCTTGAAGCGGCGGGAGATTTGTATACATACCTTGATCCCTCTGTAGCGGATCACGCATTGCTTGTTGCGTCTTTTAAATTATAGACGCATTAAGTCCATAAGCCCATTTTTCGGCGGCCATGGGTCATTAAGGTAGAAATCCCCAATGCTTGCGCTATAACCTCCTTATGCTCCGTCTTACCGAAATCAAATTACCGCTCGATCATCCGCCCGAAGCTATTGCTGCGGCTGCGGTGGCGCGGCTGCGCATTGCGCCGGGCGATCTGCTGTCCTGCACTGTCTTTCGCCGCGCGCATGACGCGCGTAAGAGGGCGGCGATTGTTCTGATTTATTCGCTTGATGTAGGAGTTAAAGACGAAGCGGCAATATTAGAACGCTTTGCCAAGGAGGGGGTAAAAGGCGGCGGACTGATTTTACCGACCCCTGATATTGATTATCGCTTGGTCGCGCGCGCGCCGGAAAATTTTGGCAAACGTCCGTTGGTGATTGGTGCGGGCCCGTGTGGGCTGTTTGCGGCGCTGGTGCTGGCACAGATGGGATTTCGCCCGATTATCCTTGAACGCGGCAAAGTGGTGCGCGAACGCACGAAGGACACTTGGAATTTGTGGCGGCATTCGGTGCTTGATCCCGAATCCAATGTGCAATATGGCGAAGGCGGCGCGGGCACTTTCTCGGACGGCAAGCTGTATAGTCAGATCAAGGATCCGCGTCATTTGGGCCGCAAGGTTCTGACCGAATTCGTGAAAGCCGAAGCGCCGTCGGAAATTCTGACCGAAGCACACCCGCATATCGGCACGTTCCGTTTGGTGAAGATGGTCGAGAATATCCGTGCAACGATTGAATCTCTGGGCGGCGAATATCGTTTTCAAAGTCGCGTGACGGATATTGATATTGAAATTGGCAAGGATGGAACGCGGCACGTGCGCGGCGTTGTGCTGTCCAATGGCGAACATGTTGAAGCCGATCATGTTGTGCTGGCCATCGGCCACAGCTCGCGCGACACGTTTCAGATGTTGCATGATCGCAGCGTTTATATTGAAGCCAAGCCGTTTTCGGTTGGCTTTCGTATTGAGCATCCGCAATCGCTGATTGATGCCGCGCGTTTCGGCCCTTCGGCAGGAAACCCCATTCTTGGCGCGGCGGATTACAAGCTGGTGCATCATGCCGCGAACGGGCGCGACGTATATAGTTTTTGCATGTGTCCGGGGGGCACGGTGGTTGCGGCAACCTCGGAAGAAGGGCGCATCGTCACCAATGGGATGAGCCAATATTCGCGCGCCGAGCGCAACGCCAATGCGGGCATCGTTGTTGGCATCACACCCCATGATTATCCCGATGGGCCTTTGGCGGGCATCGCGTTTCAGCGCAAATGGGAGTCCGCTGCCTTTGTTGCGGGTGGAAGCACCTATGCCGCCCCTGCGCAACGTGTCGGCGATTTTATTGCGGGCGTGCCTTCGATTGCTTTGGGCGACGTCATTCCGTCATATAAACCCGGCGTGACTCCGACCGATCTTTCAAAATGTTTACCCGATTATGCCATTACCGCCATCCGCGAAGCGTTGACGGCATTTGGGAAGCAAATACGAGGTTTCGATATGGCGGATGCGGTGCTGACGGGCGTCGAGACCAGAACATCATCGCCAATACGCATCAAACGCGACGAGACATTTCAAAGTATGAACACCAAAGGACTATTTCCGGGGGGCGAGGGCGCTGGCTATGCGGGGGGCATATTGTCGTCGGGCGTCGATGGCATCAAGATTGCCGAAGCTGTGGCGCAGAGCCTGTTGGCGGTTCATGAATAATTTTGACGTTATTGTCATTGGGGCAGGGGCTGCGGGGCTGATGTGTGCCTTGCGGGCTGGACAACGTGGGCGGCGCGTTTTGCTGCTTGAGCATACAGACAAGGTTGGCGCGAAGATTTTAATTTCGGGCGGTGGGCGATGCAATTTTACCAATCGCGGCGTTGCACCGGAACGCTATATCTCGCAAAATCCGCATTTTTGTAAGTCGGCGCTGAAAACCTATACGCAGCATGATTTTATTGCGCTGGTTGAAAAACATAAGATTGACTATCACGAGAAAACTCTGGGGCAATTGTTTTGCGACACTTCGGCGCAAGAAATTGTGACGATGTTGCTGGACGAATGCCGGGGCGCGAATGTGAAAATTGGTCTTAATCAACCCGTCCTCGATATTACCAAATCGGACATGTTCAACGTGCACACGCGCGAGGGGATAACTCAAGCCCCTTCTCTGGTTCTGGCGACGGGTGGGCTGTCGATCCCTAAAATGGGCGCGACGGGATTCACGCATCAAATCGCCAAACAATTCCAAATTCCGTTGACGGAAATACGCCCCGCACTGGTGCCTCTGGTTTTTGAAGGCGATGAAGGGGCCTTCATGAATGCGCTCAGTGGCGTCAGTCTTGAGGTTGTGGCGCATTGCGGCAAACAGTCATTTCGCGAAGGCATGGTAATAACGCATCGCGGACTTTCGGGGCCTGCGATTTTGCAAATTTCTTCCTATTGGCGTGAAGGGATTCCGATTACGCTGGATTTGTTGCCAGATGTGGAAGTGGAAACTTTTCTGCTCGAGCGCAAGAAGGCCAGACCCAAGGCGGAACTTAAAACCATTCTGGGTGAAGTATTGCCGCATCGTTTGGCGCAGGCCATTGCCGTTACTTATTTTACCAATGAGCCGATAGGTAACCGGCCGGATAAAAAAGTAAAAGAACTTGCTGTTTTTCTTAAAAACTGGCGTTTGATGCCAACGGTATCCGAAGGCTATGCCAAGGCCGAAGTGACACTGGGCGGCGTCGATACATCGGCGCTGTCATCCAAAACCATGATGGTGACACAGGTGCCCGGGCTTTATATTATTGGCGAGGCGGTGGATGTCACCGGCTGGCTTGGCGGCTATAATTTTCAATGGGCTTGGTCGAGCGGGTGGGCGGCGGGATCGGCGGCATAACAGTGCACTAAATCAGCGAGATGATGATGCGAAGTATATTCAACCTTCGTGGTCGAAAGCCGGGGATTTATAGGAAAAAATTCCCTTTTCTTTCCCCATTAAACAAGAAATACTATCAGATATCATTTGGCAGCGACATGTCTTACCGCCTTGCAAATATTGCTTCTCAAGCAAAAGGGAATTTCTTCAATTGGAGAGTGAAATGGCCAGCAAAACTGAACGCTTCTTTACTTGGGTGTGGCGAATTAATGGTTTGGTGCTTTTGCTCGTCGTTCTTTGTGTGGGCGGGGGGCTGGCTGCAACCTTAATTGGCTCGATATTTTTCCATGCAAAGCCGCAAGCCGCGGTTCAACAAATTGCCGGAGCCGATCTTCATTCTGAAGAACTGCGCCTGGAGGAGTTTCACAGCATTGAGGGAACGGATTTCCTATGTGCATACCTAGGGGATGTGGCAAAAATGATCACCCCCACGGGTGTCTTGAGCTACAGTGGTGGAGGCGGAAGCTATGTAAACTCAGGAATTCGGAATGGTTACGGAAGTCGTAACGTTCTGTTTTTTGACCTCACCAATAAAAAAGCGCATTGGCTGTTCCCTAAAAATGACCAAGATATACAGGCTTTGCACTTTGCCTATGATCCTCCTTACAAGGAGACAGATTATATGTATCGCGAACAAACCCACAAGAAAACAGTCGCTGTTATTGTAGAATTCGCCCAGCGACGTTCTTCACAAGAAAAAGAAAAGTCGGTTCCCCATATGCTTGCTGTGGCCGACGTTGGAGGAAAAAATGTGAATGTCGTGCTATCGGCAATAGATAGACTTTTGGGTTATCAGCAACCGGATGGGAAAACGATCCTTCTGTTTTATGTATCTGCGGGCGTTGCCAAGGTTATGGACTACAATCTAGAAACCCGGTCCGTCATATCAGACAACGCTATTGCAACTGACGCTCCTTGAGGGTTTGTGATCATCTGACGTCACGTTTTTTCTTGCTCACTAATGCGCACAGGTCACTGGCCTCGTTCTGCCACCATTGGGGTGGGACGGCTCTGTTTCAACAAGATGGCTGGCTTCGGCGCGCATCGGTAAAGAGATGGGGATTTCAAATCTGGCTTTATCGGCATAAATGCCGCTCAGCCAGCCGTCTTCCAATGCGCCATTGGTGACAATCGGTTGATAATCGGCAGCCCTTTCGACAGCCCATGCGATGAAAACATTGGGTGGGATAATTGTGACATTCGTCAGAACATTCTTGGGAAAAAATTCATTGGTATTGTCCTGAACTTCGCGCAAATTTCCAACCATCAGCGTATCTTGTTTGCCCGAGGTTACGATAGAGCTGCGGCTGATTTCATAACCGTTGAAAGGCTGGCCGTTGTCATTGCGTTGGTTGCCATAGTCACGCAATAAATCGCGCAAGCCGTCCTCGGTAGAAATGAAAAGATGGTTGGTATGAGCGTTCAGAATGCAGCGCTGCAACTCGCCATACCGTTCTGCATCGTAAACATCCTTCTCTTCGCGCGTATTTACGCGGATGCCCGTATCGCGACGACCCAAACGATTGGTGATTTCGTCGGCCAGATGCGCAACCTCGATAAAACCCGTAAGACTTACATTATTTTGCAAGCATAAAGCCTCAAGTTCGACGCGTTGTTGTTTCAACAAAGACAATTCTTCTTCCGATGCCCGAGAGATATCGGCTTCGGTGGCTTTCAGCACGGTCTTGGCAATAGGTTGTTTGTGAATGGTGCGGAACGCATTCATTGCATCAAGGAGATCCGACGTGCGGTGCTGATCTCCCTTATGCCCAAGGCGGGCGTCTTTACGAAGACCGTGGCTTTCGGCAATCGCGGCTATAATGACAATATCCCGCATAACGCGCGGCTGTTGACGGCTGCGCATACGCTTTTCGTCGAGATTCTTGGCCTCGATCAGCATAGCACCGGTTTCGGGACTGACTGGCAGATGCTCGATGAATTCGCCTTCTTTGGTCAAAGACCAATCGTCATATATCAGATGCAAGCGCATCAATTCTTGTTTGGCCTGTAACATGCGCTCCTGTAAAGACGCATTTTGGGCGGTGCTGGTGACATCCCACGTCAACTGCGTGGGGTCATAGCCGAGGCTTGCAGCGTGGAAAGCAATGTCATTTAAAGACTGGCGCTGAATGGCTGGGCCATTCTGCACAGGGCGCATATCGAACGGTTTCCTGGCATAGAGAATGAACAGGCCTCGATCAAAGCCAGTAAAGCCGGGGTCGCGGCCAATACGGCCGATTTCCTGCAACAAGCGTGATTGCGGAAGTTCTTCTAAAACCAACGCTTCGGCTCCCGTATCGTCGCGATGATGGGGAACTTTGCAATAGCCGTCGGAAACGCCGGCATCGAGCCAACGTAAATTAGCGCCGGATTCGATGACGTTGGTGCCGACAATAATTTTGCGTTTGCCAGGGGCGGGGGCACGGCGAGCGATGCGCCGTTCATCAGCAGGCGTACCGCCATGAATGCCGACAACCTCGACATCGTTGATCCCCATCTCAGCGAGTTGCTTTTTCAATGTGGCAACAGAATCTTCCACTTCTCTGACGCCAGGACGAAAGAGAGCAATACCTTTGCGGCCCTGGGTCAATTGATCGAGGACAACATCTTCGATGGTACGTTCTTGGTTGCTCACCAAAAACGGTGATTCATGCACGATGTCGCACTCCACGGCCTTGCCTTCAATGCTATGAACAGCAGTCTTGGCGATAGGATGCCAGTAACGAGCCTGCATTTCCGCATTGATGGTCGCGCTCAATTCCAAAATGCGCAAAGCTGGCTCTGCAATTTTGCGTTCACGCAATATGGCGCGGACAAGCGAGATCAGCTCGTCAGCTTCATGAACTTCATCCACAATGATGGTCTGCGCTTTGTCGATCAAGCCTGAGCTGATCGCATAGCCATTGGTGCAATAAAGGACCTTGGTGTCGCGCGAGCGCAGAGCGCTTTCGCCGTCCATCTGTCCAAGCGCATAGCCGACCTGGTCGCCGATTTTAACTTCGGCGAGTTCCGCGACGTTGAAAGCGGCATCAATCGCCAGAAAGCGGCGTGGCACCAAAACAACGATTGGATAATCCGAAACATCCGCCAGCGCACTTGGCAAAATCAAAGTTTTTCCACTGCTGGTGCTTGCGGCAACGACGGTTACCAAACCCGCCGTAACATCGCGTATCACGGGGTCGATGATATCATGGACGGGCAATGCCGCCAGTTTATCGCGCAAGAGTTGGAAGTCTGGTTTAATGGCTGTCGGTTTCAAGGCTTCCTTAGTGTGTTTTTCCATTTGGTTTCCAGTTACAAAATCCTACTAAAATAATCGCGCCGCACCATATAATTATTATGAGTGATGATAGGCGGTGAGGGTCTTTATATCAAGGTGGATTTAAGAATTATATAAGCTTTTGGAATGGGTTATGGTGACGGTTGTTAACTATGAAGATTGGGCAAGGAATTTACGAATGGGCTTGTTTTGCAAATAGCCGGAGCCGTTGCTTAAATTCCATGCCTTCGCCATCATCAAAACAATCCATGTGTTATACCGCAAAATACCACGCCAATTCGACGATATAACCTATGACGAAATTGCCGATGCTTGTTGCTTGAGCGCGGCAAAACATCGAATCAAAGGAATGATGCATCGGCAGCATTTCCTTATTGCCCCATTGTTGCTGGTTCTTCGACGCGATAGACGATATCAACCTGCACCTTGCGGTCGGGCTGCAGACACTGAATCTCTAGAGCATGAGGTAAATCTTTAGGACAATCTGCTGAAGGCGCGAGTTTACCAAACCAGCGCGTTTGGGTCACATTCGTATTAACGACATGACGCGAGATTAAATAATCCCGCACGGCTTCAGCGCGTTTTCTTGAGAGCTGGTCATTGTAAGAAATGGTTCCAATACGATCTGCATAACCAGCAACATCCGCTCCTTGAACGTCGTTGGCCGATGTCAGCCTCTGCGCAAGCGTGTCGAGCCGCTGTTTGGATTCATCGGTCAAAGCGGTCCCGTTAAAACTAAAGTAAACCGTGCGGTCTTCTTGGGCTATCATTGTCCGCTTGGGCGGCGGCGCGTAGACCGCCACTCTTGCAGGTTGCGGCGCGCAGGCATCATTCGCCGAGGAATCCTCGCGTACGCATGTACCTGTGGCATAATCGCGCACGATCTCTCCTTCCGTGTCGCGCCAGACCTGCCGGTCGTCGGCATGGGCTGTACCACAGAACATTATCGTCAAGAGGCTTGCGCTAAGAAGGGAAGAGAGGATGAGGATGTTATAGAATTTCATGGGGACCTCCGCTGGTTAAACAGGCCCGATCTCACGGGCGCTTCATTTGTTTCTCTAAAGCGGCGTAATGCAGCACATAAGAAGAGAGGGGGTTGCTGCCAACCGTAATCCGCTGGGTTATCGTCGCGCCATTTTCGGCGGCCGCTGTCACAGTGTAGGAACCGCGTGGAATCTTGACGAGCAACACAGGGCCTTCCGTTTTGGTATCAAGTATTTCATGGCCGTTGCTGTCCGTAATATGAACGCCGACGTTTGCCAGATAGGCTCCGCCCGCGACAAATAGAAGTTTGAGGTTGTAGGCATCCTTTTCCGCATCCAACGCATTCATAT
>Ga0181516_10003570_pt1 | contig 10325 bp, 7 predicted proteins | sample PEATcosm2014_Bin_25_FD_121104 | JGI IMG/M metagenome (GOLD analysis project Ga0181516, IMG submission 121104) | Peatland microbial communities from MTU Mesocosm Facility, Houghton, MI, USA - PEATcosm2014_Bin01_10_metaG | ecosystem: Environmental > Terrestrial > Soil > Wetlands > Peat | place...
AACCCGCGCAGTTCCCGGCACCGGGCCCGGGCCAGTTCCACCACGTCCGGGTTGCGCTTCTGCGGCATGAGGCTGGAGCCGGTGGTGAAGGCGTCGGGCAGGCGCAGGAAGCCGAACTCCTCGGTGCTGTACAGGGCCAGGTCCCAGAGTGCCTTCTCCAGGGTGCCGGCGGCCGAGACCACCCAGGCGGCCAGGGCCTGTTCGTAGCGGCCGCGGCTGTTCATCACGTCCATGGGGCTGCCCTGCACCCGGGAGAAGCCCAGGAGCCGGGCGCTGCGGGCGCGGTCCAGGGGGATGGGCGAGCCGAACCCGGCGGCGGCGCCCAGGGGGCAGCGGTCCAGCCGGTCCCACAGGGCCGGCAGCTGTTCCAGCTCCTCCAGCAGGCCTTCGGCGAAGGCCGCGGCCCACATGCCCCAGCTGGCGGGCATGGCCCGGCGCATGTGGGTGTAGCCGGGCAGCGGGGTGTCCCGCTCGCGCCCGGCCAGCTCCAGGAAGGCGGCGGCGCAGGCGTGCACCGCCTGGCCCAGGTCCAGCGCCCGGCTGCGCATGAGCAGGCGGAACGCGGTGGCCACCTGGTCGTTGCGGGAGCGGGCCAGGTGGATGCGCCGGCCGGTCTCGCCCAGGCGCGCGGTGAGCGCGTGCTCCAGGGCGGTGTGGCAGTCCTCCTCTTCGGGCAGGATGGCCAGCCGGCCCTGGAGGGCTTCTTCGCGCAGCTGTTCCAGGGCGCCCACCAGGGCCCTGGCCTCGGCCTCGGGCAGCAGCCCGGTCTCGCCCAGCATGCGGGCGTGGGCGGCGCTGCCCTCGGCGTCGAAGGGCAGCAGCTGGAGGTCGGTCACCGGATCCTGGCCCACGGTGAACCGGTGCAGCTGCAGGTCCAGGGGCAGGTCCTTCGCCCAGAGCGCTTCAGCCATGATGGATCTCCTTGTCCGCCAGGACGCAGCTGGCGTAGTTCAGCACCAGTTTTTCGTAGAAGGCGGCGCCGGCCTTGAGTTCGGACATGGACAGCCACTCGTCGGGCCGGTGGCTGCGGTGGGTGTCCCCCGGCCCGGCCTTGACCACCGGCAGGTGGGCCAGGAAGGCCCAGTCCGAGGTGGTGGCGGAGCCGGTGCCGCCCTGGGTGCCGGCCGCCGCCAGGGCGGCCCGCACCACCGGCTCCGAGCAGTCGGTGGACACCGCCCGGTAGGTGTCCGAGAACACCGCCACGTCGCTTTCCAGCTCGGCGGCCACCCGGGCGGTGACCGCGGCGTGGTCCAGGTTGGGGGTGGTGCGCACATCCACGAAGAATTCGCACCGGTCCGGCACCTGGTTCTTGGCCCGGCCGCCGCTGATCTCGGTCACCTGGGCCCGGGCCTCGCCCAGCAGCAGGTGCGGCTCGAAGCGCAGCGCCTCCAGCCGGGCGATGTCCCGGGCGGCCTTGTGCACGGCGTTCTGGCCCAGGTGGGAATGGGCCACGTGGGCCGAGGTGCCGTGGGCGGTGCAGCGCAGGATCAGCATGCCCCGCTGGGCCGTGATCACCGTGAGCCCGGTGGGCTCGCCCACCACGGCGGCGTCCAGCGGCCCCAGCAGCGGGAGCAGTTCCTGGATGCCCAGGCCGTCCGATTCCTCGCCGGCGGTGAAGGCGAACACGCAGCGGACCCCAAGGCTCCCGCTCCGCTGGCGCAGGGCCAGGGCCGCCAGCACCATGGCGGCCACGCAGCCCTTGGCTTCGTTGACGCCCAGGCCGAACAGCCGGCTCCCGGCCCACCAGGGTTTGAGCGGGTCGGAACTCCAGCCGGCGCAGGCCGGCACTGTGTCCAGGTGGCTCACCAGCAGCAGCCGGGGACCCTTGGCCTCCGGGCCGCCCAGCTCGAAAAAGAGATTGTCGCCCGAGCGCCGGACCTGGAAGCCTTCCCGGGTCAGGATGGCCGACAGATGATCGCACAGGGCATGCTCGGACCCGGACAGGCTGGGGATGGCCACCAGCGTCTCCAGGAAGGCATCGGGATCCATCATTCGCCCCCTTCGTTCAGCCGGGCCACCAGCATGGTGCCGCTGCCTTCGTTGGTGAACACTTCGGCCAGGATCGCGTCCGGGCGCACCCCCGAGACCAGGTGCACGCTGGCCACCCCGGCGTCGAGGGCCTTGCGGGCGGCGGTGAGCTTGGGCCGCATGCCGTCCTTGATGGCGCCCCGGGCGGCCAGGTCGTCCAGCAGCGCCAGGTCGGCCAGGGGCACCAGGCTGCTGGGATCGGCGGGGTCCGCCAGCAGGCCCGGCACTTTCAGCACGAAGAACAGCTTCTCCACCCCCAGGGCCGCCGCCACTTCCGCCGCCACGGTGTCGGCGTTGGTGTTGAGCACCTGGCCCTCCGCGGTGGCGCTGAACGGCGCCACCACCGGCACGAAGCCGCCCTTGAGCAGGTGCTGCAGCAGAAGCGGGTCCACCCCGGCCACGTCGCCCACCATGCCGTAGTCCACGGTCTCGCCGTCCACCTGCACCGGCGGCCGGCGCGTGCCCCGGACCAGCCCGGCGTCCTGGCCGGACAGGCCCACCGCGGGGATGCCCGCGGCCTCCAGGTCGGCGATGAAGTCCATCTGGATCAGGCCCTTGAAGGCCATCTTGGCGGCGTCCAGCACCTCCGGCGAGGTGACCCGGCGCCCGGCCACCTTGTGGGTGGCCAGGCCCATGCCGGCACAGAGCTTGTCCAGCCCGGCCCCGCCGCCGTGGACGATCACCAGGGGGATGGAGAGGCTCCAGAGCAGGGCCAGCTGCTCGCAGACCGAGCGGCGCAGGGCCGGGTCGTCCAGGATCTCGCCGCCCAGCTTCACCACGAAGGGGTGGTTGCGGAACCGGCGGACATACTGGGCAGCGCCCCGGAGGGATTCGAAGGGGTGGGTCTGCTGGGCCATGGGTTTCCTCTTTAATTATCGAGAAGCCACTGGATGAGCGACCGCTGCACGTGGAAGCGGTTCTCGGCCTCGTCCACCACCCGGCACCAGGGGCCGTCCAGCACGCCGTCGGCCACTTCCACGTTGCGCCGCACCGGCAGGCAGTGCATGAAGATGGCGTCCTTGGCCGCATGGTCGAAATGCTTCGGGGAGGTGAGCCAGGAGGGGAAGTCCTTGACCGCCTCCGCGCCCAGCCCGGAGGCGGTGGACGGGCCCCAGGCCTTGGCGTAGATCACCCGGGTGCCGCTCGTGGCCTGGTCCAGGTCGTGGGTGACGGCGACGCTGCCGCCGGTGGCCTTGGCGCAGGCTTCGGCCTCGGCCATGACGCTGGGGTGCAGCTCGAAGCCCTTGGGGTGGGCCACCCGCACCTCGCAGCCGGCGGCGGCGGCGGTGAGCAGGAAACTGTTGGGCACGGCCTTGGGCAAAGGCTTGATGTGCGGCGCCCAGGCCAGGGTCACCGGCAGGCCCTTGGTGGCGCCGAAGGTCTCCCGGGCGGTCATCAGGTCGGCCAGGCCCTGGCAGGGGTGCTCCCGGGCGCTCTCCATGCTGATGGTGGGCACGGTGCCCAGGGTGCGGAAGCCGTTCATCACCGGATCGGCGTTGTCCGCGTCGTCGCTGACGTTGGAGGCGAAGGTGCGCACCGCCAGCATGTCCACGTAGCGGGACAGCACCGGCGCGGCCTCCTTGATGTGCTCAGCCCGGTCGCCGTCCATGACCGCGCCCTCCCGGTCCTCCAGCTTCCACACCCCGTTGCCCACTTCCAGCACGATGCTGGAGCCTCCGCCCCGGGCCATGACCGCCTCGAAGGAGGCGCGGGTGCGCAGGGAGGGGTTGAAGAACACCATGCCGAGGATCTTGTCCACCAGGTGCCTGGGATGGGGGCCCTGCTTCCAGGCCAGGGCCCGGGCCAGGATCTCCTCCACGCCGGCGGGTCCGAAGTCGTGCAATCCGGTTGCGTGTCTCATGTCAGGCTCCTTGGGGGAAGGCGTGCACGGCGTCCAGCAGGGCGGACACCGCGGCCGGGGTCAGGGTGAGGGGGGGCATCAGGCGCAGCATCTCGGGGTTGCTGCTGCCGCCCACCAGGATGCGCTGGCCCAGGAGGTGGGCCTTGAGCCTGGCCGCCCCGCCGGGCACTTTCAGGCCCAGCAGCAGGCCGGCGCCGGCCACTTCGGCGACGCAGGTGCCCGCCAGGCCCCGGCGGATCTGGTCCTCGATGACCAGGGCGCTGGCCATGAGACCTTCCTCCTGGATCACCTGCAGGGTGGCCAGCAGGGCGGCGGAGGCCAGGGGGCCGCCGCCGAAGGTGCTGCCCAGGTCGCCGGACTTCACCGCCGCGGCCACGGCACCGCTCATGAGCAGGGCGCCCATGGGCACGCCCGAGGCGATGCCCTTGGCGGAGGTCACCAGGTCCGGCTGCACTCCGTCCCGGCCCGCCACGTAGGGGCGGCCGGTGCGGCCCACGCCGGTCTGCACCTCGTCGAAGATGAGCATGGCGCCGGCGGCCCGGGTGCGCTCCCGCAGGGCCTTGAGGAAGGCCGGAGTGGCGGGCCGGATCCCGGACATGCTCTGGATGGGTTCCAGGATCACCGCCGCCACCTGGGTGAAGTCGTAGCCGTCCAGGGCGGCCAGATCGTTGAGGGGCAGCCGGTCGCAGGGGGCCAGGAAGGGCTCCAGGCCCACCTGGATCCTGGGGTCGTCGGTGACCGACAGGGCCAGGGTGGTGCGGCCGTGCCAGCCGCCCAGGAACGCAGCGAACCGGTGCCGGCCGGTGAGCTTGGCGGCGACCTTCAGGGCGTTCTCGTTGGCCTCGGCCCCGCTGTTGCAGAAGAACACGGAGGCCAGGCCCGAGGGCTGGTCGCCGTTGGCGAACGCCACCAGCGCCTCGGCGGCCCGGGCCCGCACCGGCAGGTCGGCGGCGGTGCTGTAGAAGATCAGGGACTTGGCCTGTTCGGCGATGGCCGCCACCACCCTGGGGTGGCTGTGGCCGGTGGAGCATACGCAGTGGCCCCCGTAGAAATCGAAGTAGGCATGGCCCTGGTCGTCGAACACCCGGTCGCCTTCGCCGCGCAGGATGGGAAACGGATAGGGGGCGTAGGTGGGTTGGAGGGCCGGAATCGGGGGAGACTGCAAATTTGTCGGCATGGTTTGCAAAAACCCGGGAATACCAGGTGCGTAAGGCAAAGTGTGCAAGGTCTGCGGCTGAAGGTCAATGGCAAATATCGCAATGTTTGTGTGAACTTTTCGCTTCATGGTCGCACACGGGGGCTTGCAAATGTGTGCAAATGAGTGCACATTTCCCGTATGCACCTGGACGACGCCATCCTCAGCCTTCTCTCCCGGCAGGAAATATCCGAGCAGGGCGACCTGCTGGCCCTGCTGCGGGCCGACGGCTTCGCGCTCACCGTGTCCACCCTGTCCCGGCACCTGAAGAAGCTGCAGGTGCGCAAGGAGGGGGGCCGCTACCGGCTGCCCAGCCCCCGGCGCCCGCGCGCCGACGCGCCGCACTTCACCCTGCGCAAGGTGCCGCCCTGCCTGCTGATCCTCAAGACCGGCCCGGGGTTCGCCAACGCCATGGCCCTGGCCCTGGACGGCGGCGGCCTGCCGTCCCTGGCCGGCACCATCGCCGGCGACGACACCATCTTCGCCGCGCCCACGGACGCGTCGCTGCTGGACCGGCTGGAGGCGGAGATCGTGGAGCGGCTGGGCCAGGGATTCTAGAACTGAACCAGCGCGGGCACCGTGGTGGGATCCGCCACGATGGAGGCGCCGTCCCCGCCCGCGCCCAGGAAATAGAGCATCTGGGTCTGCATGAGGGCGGCGTTGGCGGGGTGGCCGGCCACATCCAGCAGTCCGGCATGCTCGATGCCCGGCTGGCTGAACTGGAAGTAGCCTTCCACCGGGCCGCTGGCCGATGGGGACAGGGCCGCCGGCTCGGCCTTGGGCACGATGGCGGTGCCGTCGAGGGTCGCCATGAAGGGGTCCGGGACCAGGTCCTCCGCGCCATAGCCGAGCTGGTAGAACCCCGGATCCACCGCCGCGGCGGCAGCCGTGCCCAGGACGGCCTGGCCGCCCAGGGCGTTGCCGAAGTACCGGGTATAGGGGTTGGTGATCACCAGGTCGCCGTCGGTGGGATTGCCGTCGGCGTCGAAGGTGGTGGAGGTGGCCTCCTGGACCAGGATGCGCCGGGCCAGCCGGCTCGGCTGCCCCGGCGCCAGGGGCGTGGCCATGCTGGCCGGATCCACGGTGTCCAGTACGGTCTGGGTGGCCTGGAAGAAGGCGTTGTAGGCGGGGCTTCCGGCGGGGATCCCGGCGGCGGCCAGGCCCGTGTCCACGGTGGGGCCGAAGGCCGGGCTGGCCTGGATGAGGTAGGCCAGGCGCGCCCCGGGGACGCTGAGCAGCCCCTTCATGGGCATTGGCGCCTGGTCGAAGGCCGGAGCGACAGCGAGGTTCTGCGGGTGATCCAGGTTGCCCGCCAGGTAGTAGGCCCCCACGATGCTGCCCAGGCTGATGCCCGCATAGTTTATGCCGGTCGTGGCCGGCGCCAGGGCGCCGAGGCCGTTGAACCCGCCCGCGGCCACGGTCAGGTCCAGGCGGTCCAGGTCGAAGGCCGCCTGCTGGATGTTGGAGCGGGTGGCCAGGGGCGTCCCCACCGCCATGAAGGCCTGGCCCCAGGCCGCTTCCTTGCCGGCAATGGTCGCGGCACTGTCCCCAGGCTGGATCTGCTGGGCGGGCAAGGCCAGGTCCCCGTGCATGGGCAGGTCGATGGCCAGGGCCGCGAACCCCTGGCCGGTGAGGCCCTGGGCGAGCAGCAGCACCGACTCCTTGGACTGCTCGATGCCGTGCTGCCAGATGATCAGGGGATAGCCCCCGGTGGGCGGGGCCGCGGCTGGAACCACATAGACGAAGGGGATGGTGGTGCGCGTGTAGTAGAAGCCCGTCAGCTGGCCTGCGTTCCGGAACGGCTGGACCACGCCGGCCGGGTTGCTCAAGGGCGCGGGGGACAGCCCGGTGAGATCCATGGTGGCGGCGTTGTTCGCTACCGCCACGGGGTCCAGGCCCAGGAAGCCGCTGTTGATCGTGCCCAGGACGACCGAGCCGATGCTGGCGGGAACGGCGGGCTGCCCGGTCCAGGTCTGCCAGTACACGCCCAGGTTGACGCCGGGGATGGTGCCGGTGACCTGGATGCTGTTGTCCCAGGCCACGCCGCCGAGGCCGCCCTGCTGGGTGGAGCCCATGGCGAAGGCCCGCAGGGCGGTCTCCACCGGCAGCGCGGCGCCGGTGATGGGGTTGGTCACGATGGCGCCGGCTGCGGAAGTGATGAAGCGGCCCATGACGGCGATGCTGCTCCGCTGGGTGATGGTGGTGGTGGCCGAGGCGGCGATGAGGTCGTTCATGACCTTGGCGTAGCCCGAAAGGGTGATGTTCGGCCCGTCCACGACATTGGACCAGATGGGCGCCAGGTAGGCATAGGCGCCGGCGGGCTGGGTGGCGGATGCCACGGCCTGGAAGGGCGCCGTCGGGCCGATGGGGGTCTGGGTGGCCGCGTCCAGCACCCGGTTGGTGACCACGTAGAGGTAGCGGGTGGCCGGGGGCAGGGGGAACTCCGGAAACAGCCAGAGGTCCGTTCCCCCGGCGGGGTATTTGAAGCTGAACTGGCCCGTCACCTCGGTGAAGCCCAGCGGGTTGTTCTCGGTGCCCTGGGGGTTGCCGTCGGGGGTGAGCTGGAAGACCTTGATGTTCGCCCCGGTCACCGTCGCGGGCAGGAGCGGCGCGGTGAAACGCAGGTAGATGGGGGCGTTCACCCCCGCCACCGCGTTGCTGCCGCCCACCTCGTGGAGGTTGATGTAGGCCAGGCTCTCGGCGGGGTTCATGGGCGCATTGACGGCCCGGCCGGCCAGGGGATCCGCCGCCGTGGCCGTGGCCAGGATGTTGGGCAGGGGCAGCGTTCCCGAGGCGGGATCGAACAGCGCCAGGTTGGTGGCCGGGGGCGGGGCGGGCGGGGTGCCGTTGCCGCCGGAGCATCCGGCCAGGACCAGCAGGGGCAAAGCGAACAATGCGCAACGAACGTAGGGGTGCATGACGTCACCTCAATGGTGGGTGCAAAGTGGAAACAATATAAGTTATTAATTAAGAAAAAGGAAGGTGCCCAATTTTTCGGCCCCTCTCCCTGGAAGACTTCGGAAACCAGGGTTCAGCCAGGGCCACCGACCGAGGGAGCCGCCCAGGTTGCGGACGGCTCGGTGGGTGGATGGCCCAATTCCGCCCCGAACGCGATCAGGCCCCCGCAGGGGCCTGATGAGATTGTTGAATTGTTGAAGATGGCAACTGCTGGCCGCTGCCTTCCGGCTCAGGGTTTGGGCTGGGTCTCGGCGGGGGCCGGCTTGGGTGCCGGCCCTGGGGACTGGACTACGACCTTTGGCGGGGCTTCGGCGGGGCCGGGCTTGGGTGCCGGGGCCGGAATCTTGGCCGAAGCCTGGGCGCCAGCCTCCGCGGCTGCGGGCGTCTGGGCGGGCACCACCGGGGCGGGATCTCCCTTCGCCGGCGCCGGCGCGGGCGGGAACTGCACCGCCAGGGCCAGGTCGGACCAACCGAACAGCTTGAGATAGCAGGCGCTTCTGGTGAGAGGCACGGCCAGCTCGGCCACCTCCCGGCCCCCCTGGATGGTGATGGCGGTCTTCTGCCAGGGCCCTTCCGGGGACGTGGCCACCGCTTCGATCTGGTCCAGGGACTGGCCGGTCAGCCGGAACCCGGCCGGCTCCGCCTGGACCGCGGCGATGACCGGCAGTTCCAGGAAGGTGGCCGGAAGGGCCAGCCAGTCGCTGGCTCCGGCGTGGTCGTCCTGGACCTGCAGCTCCAGCTTGCCGGCGGCCCTCCCGCCCAGCAGGTCGGCCGGGTTGAGGGTGAAGGTGGCCTTCTCGTCGCGGCCCATGACCCGGATCTTCGCCGGGAGAATGGTGCGGGTCTCGGTGGGGTCGTCGGCGTTGCGGAACGCGACACGGAAGGTGGGATCCGCGGGGAACCGGTAGCCCTTGGCGGTGATCAGGCTCACCTGGATGGGGTCGCTGGTGGAGGCGATGGGGATGGGGGCGGTGATGGCCAGGCCAGCGTTCTTGGTCTCTCCCGGGATGAGCTCCACCGCTTCGAGCCGGGGGCGCGGCGCCAGCAGAGCCGAGGCGCAGGGCTCCGCCAGCCTGCCCCGGGCAGTGACCATGAACACCTGCAACGGCTTGCCGACCTTGCCTTCCAGCGGCTTGCCGTCCGCCGAGGTGAACCCGCGGCTGGGGCCGTCGGCCGCCTCCGGGGTGGCGGGGAGGAAACGGCGCCCCGCGATCTCCAGGGCCTGGATCCCGTTCAGGTGCTTGCCCCGCACCACCAGGGAGGTTTCGTCCAGGCGGGCCTCGATGCCGGCGACTTCCGGCGTGGCCGCGGCCAGGGTCAGCGGCAGGGTGCGGGTGGGCTTGCCGGAGCCGAAGGTGGAGATCTCCAGGGTGCCGGCCCCGGCGGCATCCGCCTTGGGCGCGAACACGGCCTGCTTGGAACCGTCCTTGGCGGTGGTGAGCTTGGCGGCGATGGGGGCGGCGCCGGCCGCGGCCGGCCGGAAGCTGACCCGCTCCACCGTGCCGGCCCAGGCCGCGGGCAGGTGGAACGTGCAAGCCTGGCCGATCTGGAAGGCCGCGGTCTCCTCCGGGGTCGGGGTCCAGGCGGGATCGCAGGCGATGGGGAGGCCCTGGGGGCCTTCGCCGATGCTGGTGAAGCCCCAGCGCCCCACGATGCGGGCCTGCACCTGGGCGGCGCCCAGCTTGCGCAGGGCGTCCAGGATGGGCGCCGGGGAGGCGACGAAGGACTGCTTGCCGGGGCTCAGGGCCAGGGGGATCGGGGGCAGGCGCTCGCCCTTGGGCCCGGACAGCAGCAGCCTCCAGTCATGGCCGAACAGGGCGAAGGGGCCCCGGCTGTTCTCCTTGGGCTGGACCTTCAGCAGGGCCTGGGGGTTCAGCAGGGATTCCCCGGGGGGCAGATTGAAGTCGAAGGCGGGGGGCTGCTGGTCCTCCCAGTTGCCGGGGCAGCACATGATGGCGCCCCGGACATCCCCGGTGGTGCGGATCCAGGAGCTGTAGTACAGGTCGGCGCTGGTGTCATGGAAATCCCGGGCCACCGCGGGCAGGTACTGGAACTGGTGGCCGGGCCAGAGATTGTTGACGATGGCCGCCAGATCGAAAAGGATCGAGACGTAGGCCGAGGCCGCGGGCCCGCCCGGGGTCATCGCCGTTTCATATCCTGCATGGACCTGTTGAATGAGCGCATGGTTTAGGCCGCCCGCCCCCCCATGGAACGGACGGCCTGGTCGCTGGCTTGATCTACTTCAGGGAGAAGTGCGCCCGGCGGTTCCGGCTCCAGCAGGAC
>Ga0181516_10003571_pt1 | contig 10321 bp, 6 predicted proteins | sample PEATcosm2014_Bin_25_FD_121104 | JGI IMG/M metagenome (GOLD analysis project Ga0181516, IMG submission 121104) | Peatland microbial communities from MTU Mesocosm Facility, Houghton, MI, USA - PEATcosm2014_Bin01_10_metaG | ecosystem: Environmental > Terrestrial > Soil > Wetlands > Peat | place...
CGACAATCCGACTGAGCTAGGCGCCGACCGGCTGGCGGACTCCATTGCCGCCTTTGAGAAATACGGCGGCCCTTGCATTGTGGTTGACTTCGGCACGGCCACCAAGTTTGAAGTTATCTCGGAGCGCGGGGAGTATTTAGGCGGGGCCATCGCTCCCGGTCTCGGACTTAGTGCCGAAGCGCTGTTTTCGCGCGCCGCGCGCCTAAGTCGCGTGGATATCAAGCGCCCAGAAAAAGTCATTGGCACGAACACCATTGGACATTTGCAAACTGGCCTCTACTACGGCTACATCGGCCTTGTCGACGGCATCCTCGATCGCATTGTCGGCGAGCTTGGGTCGAAGCCGCGAGTTATCGCCAGCGGCATCATGGCCCACTTGATTGCGGCCGACTCGCGCTACATCTCAGAGATAGACGACATGCTCACGCTCGACGGCTTGCGCATCCTCTTTGAGCGCAATCGCACTGCTCGCCCACGCGGACGCGCGCAATGAGGCGCGGGCGTGCTTAACTACTTCAATTACTTTACGGAGATCGAAGAGCGCTTTCAGCAGCGCCGCGGATCGCTCTTGCTGCTTTCGACGCTCGACTGGGCTCTGATAGAAACCTGGCGCGATGCGGGTATTCCGCTGGATGCCGTGCTGCGCGGCATCGACGCCGCTTTCGACAAGTATGAAGCTCGCCAGAAGAAGGCTCGCATGAGGCGCATTAACGGCCTTGCCTGGTGCGCGCAAGCCGTGATCGAAGCAGCCGAAGAGCTGCGCGAGGCCTCCGCCGGCACAGCTAACCCGGCAACTGAGGCCCGCGAGTCCGGCTTTGAGCGCGCACGCATTGCCGCACATCTTGGCTCGACCGCAGCCGCTCTGGATTCCGCGGCTGTGGCCCCCGAAGCGTGCCATGCAACTGCCATCCGTCTTCGCGAACTCGCCTCGGAAGTCCTCAATCCCACAACACCGGAGAATGGTGCAATCGACGACCTCGAAGCCCTCGAACGTACGCTCACTGTGCTCGAAGAAAGGATTTATTCCGCGGTGCGAGCGGCAGCGCCGGAAGAACTTATCGTCGCTCTCAAGGAACACGCGGCGCGCGAGCTGGCTCCTTACCGCAGCCGCATGGGCGTCGTGCAATTGCGCCAAGTGGAGGGTCAGTTTGTGCAAAAGCAATTGCTGGCCCATTACAACCTACCGAGGCTTAGCCTGTTTTATATGAGCCAGCAATGAAGCGGTCCAAACCACATCGCGCCCGCACCGAGCCCGTCAAGCCGGGACACGCGCAGGCCCAGCTCGCTCGATCGCATCTCATTCAAATTGAGAAGCCAATCTATGGCGGCGCGTTTCTCGCGCACATAGAAGGCAAAGCCGTCTTTGTGCCGCTCACCTTGCCCGGCGAACAAGTGCGAGCCCGCATTACGCAAAGCAAGCGCGGCTACGACACTGCCGACCCCGATGAAATCATTGCCGCCTCTCCCAACCGCATCGAACCCGCCTGTCCTCACTTCGGCCCCTGCGGCGGCTGCCACTACCAGCACACAAATTACGTGACGCAACTGGCCTTCAAGCAAACCATCCTGCGCGAGACGTTGCAGCGCGGCGGCGTACCCGCGCGGGCCGAGATCGACAAGCTCGCCGCCGAGCCCTGGCACTATCGAAATCGCATTCGTCTTGCCTTTGATGCGGACGGAAATATCGGCTACCGCGGACGCCGCTCCAATGCGGTGGTTCCCATCAGCGAGTGCCCCATCGCCGCGACCCTGCTGGTCAACGCTGCGAAAGTGATCGCGGAAATTGCTCGCAAGTTTGCGCCAGTCTTTCGCCCCTTAGAGATTTCGCTTTTCTGCAACGCAACCGAGTCCGCGCTGCTCGCCAGCCTCTTCATCGCCGGCACCGTACAGTCCAGTTTGGCACAAATGAAAGAGCGTTTCGACGACTTTGCCCAATCCGTTTGGCAGAAGATCCCCGCCCTCAGAGGCGCAGAGCTGGTTGTCGAGGGCCAGGCTGCGCAGTTGCCCCGCACACTTGCTCAGTGGGGCGCGCCATTCCTCACGTATCGCGCTGCCGGTTTTGACTACCGTGTCGACCACGGCGCGTTTTTCCAAGTGAACCGCTTCCTCGTCGACGCCCTGGTCGAGTGTGTCACCGCCGGCTACAAAGGTTCGCTTGCATGGGACCTCTTTGCCGGTGTCGGCCTCTTCGCCCGGCGGCTGACTGCGAACTTTGACCACGTTGTCGCCGTTGAGTCCGCACCTTCCGCAACCGAGGCGCTTGCTGCAAATCTCAAAAGCACAACCGGAACCGCCGTTCGCGCCGAGACCCTCGATTTTCTTCGCCGCGACCGTCAACCGGCTAAGACCGCTCCTACTCGCCCTGATCTCATTGTCGTAGACCCTCCGCGAACCGGTCTCGGCCCGGAGGTTACCGCGCTTCTGGCTCAAGTCGCCGCCCCCGCGCTTGTCTACGTCTCCTGCGACCCCGCGACATTGGCTCGAGACCTGGGCGCGCTCGCTGCAGCGGGCTATGAAATTCAATCCATCGCTCTAGCCGACCTGTTTCCCCAGACCTTCCATTTGGAAACAGTGGTCCGAATGCGCCGAGCCTGATAATCTTGTCCCCCATAGACCTTTCCAGGTTCAAGCGCGATGCCGGCCCACTCTCCCACCTCCGCGCTAACGTCCAACAGTCTTGTCTCCACAGGCCTGAGCGGCGCCGTCGCTGCAACCCTCAACGCGGTCCCGCTTTTCTATGCGGCGGTTCTCTTTTCCGCTGGCATTGCCGCCACAAACTGGCTGTGGCTTCGGCCCAGTCTGGTGTTGGTTGCACTGGCCCTCGTGGCAGTACAGTGCCTCTCGGCCGCCGGACGCGCGCTCCGCATTGCATGGGTGCCGTTGGCAATTCTGTGGTGGCTGCTCGGCGCTTGGTGCGCGGAAATGGAGCCGCGCCCTGCTCCCGCGCCCGCTCTGGCCGCGCTCTCTGACGGACTGCTCCGCACCGTCGAAGGCACCGTCGTCGATGCCGGCCCGGTCCGCGGCGAGATGGAGCAGAATCTGAACGACAACGATTCTTCCGATTCAGCTTCCGCCGAATCCGGCCAACAGCCATCGCAAAGAATTGATCTTCGCGTCTCCAGCCTCGAAGTTGTCACCGACGCGAGCGATGCCCAATCCCGAATCGCAGGCGGCGTGCGTCTGACGGTTCGCTGGCCCGCAGGAGCACCAATGCCCCAAGCCTTTCAGTGCGGTGATCGCCTGCAAGCTGTAGTTCGCCTTCTTGAGCCCGAAACCTACCACGATCCCGGCGTATGGAGCCGCCAGGATTTTCTGGTGAATCAGGGCATCACCTCTACTGCCGCCGTGGCCATTGACCGAATTGATCGTCTGGATCGCCTCGAACCGCCTTTCGGAACCCTCCTGGCGTGCCGCGTCAGCGCCCTACAGCACGCTTCCAGCGCGCGTCTCCTTGCACTGCCCGCAGCAATGCGCAATCTACCCAAGCCCTTGCGCCTTACTTCGGACGATGCCATCATGCTTGCCGCCATGGTCACAGGTGATCGCACCTACCTCACTCATTCCCTCCGCGTGGGATTTGAGCGCACCGGCTCTTTTCACATGCTGGTGGTCTCCGGCTTTCACCTGGCCATCGTCGCCGCATTTCTTTTTTGGATTGCCCGCCGCCTGCATTTACCGCGCGTTCCGGCCACGCTCCTGACCATCTTCGTGTCCTTTGCCTACGCGCTATTCACAGGATTCGCAACGCCGGTGCAGCGCTCCCTCTGGATGGTCACCCTTTATCTCATCGGCCGCCTGCTCTACCGCGACCGCAGCCCGCTCAATACCATTGGCTTTGCATCGCTCTGCCTGCTGGCCGTCAGTCCTCGCAGCCTGTTCGACGCCAGCCTGCAAATGACGCTGCTCGCCGTTGTCTCCATCGCCGGCGTTGCTGCTCCGCTGCTCCGGGGCACCATCCACCCTTACCTGAAAGCCACGCGCGACCTTCAACTTGCGGTCATCGACAACAAGCTGCCGCCACGGCTCGCGCAGTTCCGCGTGATGTTGCGGATGATTGGCTCAGCTTTGCAAGCAGCCGTTCAGGGGCGATTTGCGGGCCGGGTCGCATGGCGCTTTTTTCCTTGGGCAGTCCGATTCGTCCTCCGTCTTGGCGAACTGTTTGTAGTCTCCTGCGTAGTCGAGCTAGCCATGACTCTTCCCATGGCCATTTACTTTCATCGCATCACCATTTTTGCACTGCCCGTCAATGTATTAATCCTGCCGCTGCTTGCCGTGCTCATGCCTGCCGCCCTGCTCACCTTGATTGCGCTCGCCGTGTGGCCGGCAGCCGCCGTCGTTCCAGCCATGATCGTTGCGCTGGTACTCCATCTGGGCGTCGGCCTGGTGCATCTCTTCGGCTCACTGGCTTTCGGAGACGTTCGCATCCCCGCGCCGCTTCTTTGGCAATCGATCGCATTCTGCGCGCTGCTGGCGGCTTCTATTGCCCTGGCCTTCTTGTCGGTTTCTTCTGGAATAAACTGGCCGCGCCGCTTTGCATGGGCTGCCCTGTTCCTCGCCGCAGTTGCAGCCGTGGCTCCCAGACCCATCGACCACCCCGGCAATGCTCTGCTCTTTGAGGCCATCGACGTCGGCCAGGGCGATTCGCTCCTGTTGATTACTCCAGACGGAAAGACTCTGCTGATCGATGGCGGCGGATTTGGGGGCGGTCCGCACCAAGCGCCCCAGGATTTCGACATCGGCGAAGAAGTTGTCTCCGAGGCGCTCTGGTCGCGCGGCATCCGCCGCCTCGATGCGGTTGCCCTTACCCACGCTCACTCCGACCACATGGGCGGCCTGCCCGCCGTGCTGCGCAACTTCCATCCGGCTGAGCTATGGGTCGGCAACAACCCTCGCTTCGGAGCCTACAACGCCCTGCTCGACGAAGCCGCCGATCTCCACGTCCGAGTCCGCACCTTCCGAGCCGGCGACGCATTCGCCTTCGGCGCAACCCAAATCGCCGTTCTCGCACCTTTCGCTAACTACCAGCCCGGCCCCGAACCGACCAACAACGACTCACTCGTTTTGCACATGGCCTATGGCGCAACCTCGGTGATGTTAGAAGGCGACGCCGAAGCTCCCATCGAGGATGCCATGCTGGCCGAGCCAGGCCTGCAAAGCACTCTGCTCAAAGTTGGCCATCACGGCAGCATCACCTCAACGCGCCCCGAGTTTCTCGCCCGCGTGTCTCCGCAATGGGCAGTTATATCCTGCGGCCTGCGCAACCGCTACGGCCATCCGCGCGAGGAAGTATTAGCCGAGTTACAAGCCGCCAAAGTCCGCACCCTTCGCACCGATATCAACGGCGCCACGTGTTTCCTCCTCGACGGCAAAATTGCCGCCCCAGAGCCCCACTGCGATTGGCGAGAAACACCGTGAACCGTTCTCACTGAGCATTGTCCAACCGGAATTGAGCATGTCGGAGCATCACTGGATATGTCCATGCCTTTCCGCTCCTGATGTACTCATCCGCGTTATGCCGTGATCCAGACAATATCCAAGGCGCGAACCTCGACTCACGAGCCCGCGGTTTTCGACCCTACATCGAGCCTACGCCACGAGTTCCACTGGCCGATGATGCAGGCGAATCAACTCCTCAGATCGCAAAGCAGCCATGGCGTATGTATGCCCTTGATCGTCGCAGAACTCAACCTCGGCCACAGAAGGGGAGAGCACCTCAACCACGGTTCCAACCTGGCCGCGCACCAGGCCATGCTCGGGCATATCCTCAAGCACGGCGACTTCAGCAAGAAGCTCTAGATTCGACATATTCCCTCCTACAGCACATAGCATGTGACGAACCGCGGAGCACTCTCGTTTTTGCGAACGATCCAGATACTTCGTATCTCCGCGGCCCGCTCGCCACGCTTAAACTCAAAGTCTATTATGTACCGAATGCCGTATTGATCGGAAGCTCCAAGTCCGGCTTCTCCCTTCAGAGCCGCGTAGATCAGCGCTCCGCGGAGTTCCTCCGAATCGGCAGCGGTCATTCCGAGCACGGAGAAAAACACGCGCGCCTTATGCCGTCCGCGTATATGACGCCGGCTGAGGCAATAATCTCGAATCTTCTCCATTTCGACAATCGCGGCCTCGCCGTTAGGCAACGTCATTCTCCCCATACCCTCCCGCGTGGAATATCCTCCAACTCCGGCATCGAGCCTCTCAGCAACGCCAATCTTCAAGAACTATTCAGCTCGATCAGGCTTCAAGTGCCTCCCGCACCAGTACAGTTTTGCCTGCGATTTCCGTATACTCCTGAGCAATCCGCAGCAGATCGTCACCGAGCACAGCAGTCGCCCTCATAGCAACCCCCTTGCATCTATGTATCGCTCCATTTTGATGGGATCATCGGATGGGCATTTCAAAACCTTATTCTCAACCCCACCTGAATCTGCCTTTCCCGGTAAAAGTTATTTGCATTGATGTTTAGCGGCTGGCCGAATTCTGTGGTGTTGGGTTTGGCGATCGTTCCGTTTGTCCGCACGACTGGGCCGGTTAGAAAGTTCAGCGTCGGAAGCGAGCCCGGTGAGCCGGATTCGATGGTATAGCCGGTCGTTTCAAGCTCAGTCACATTCTGATGGTTGAAAAGATTGAAGCTTTCCGCCAACAGTTCCAACTGGCGCATATGTCCAAAGTCGAAGCTCTTCCCTAACCGCATATCGGCCTTCCAGGTAGCCGGATAGCGGTAGGTGTTGCGCCCCACGCCATAGACCCGGTTGTCTCCGCCGGAACCGTTCATGCCCGGACCCAGGCCCACAATGGCTGTGCCGGTGTCCGTGAACTCTTCGGCCAGCGAGCCGCCTGTGCGCATCGTATAAGGCATTCCGCTGCGAAACTGCCCAGTCCCCGATAGAACCCAGCCATTCGCCAACCACCCGGCAAGCCCGTGCTGCTTCCACGGCGCCTCATAGATCAGCATTGACGCCGCCGAGTGACGCACATCTAGATTGCTGGTCCCGTATTCCTGGCTAAAGTTGGCGGGGTCCAGCACGTCGCTTCCGGCAACCGTGGTGCTCTCGTTCGGATTCCAGTCCATAGCGTGAGAATAGGTATAGTGGGCGTGCAGACTCAGTCCACGCCTGCCATAACGAGTTATCTTGATGATCGCGGCCTCATAAGTCGAGTTAGCTTTGCTCATAATCTGAGTTATCTGTTGGTAGCCTGGATTCAACCTCCCTCTAAGTTCAGTCGGCGAGTTACTCGACGGCCATGAAGCGTAGAACGGAACAGTGATTTCAGCACTCTTGATTGGGCCCGCTCCTGTACCGTCTACGACTGCGTAAGTAATGGTCCCCGGATTCACGGCAGAATCGAAGTTAGTGTCGATTGAGATAGGCAACCGGCGGCCCAGGCTTATCAATGCGCCTGCCGTCAACTGCACATGGCCGGGCAACTCTTCTTCCAGCGCAACCACGCCCTGGTCGATCTCGGGATTGCGAAACTCCGGCGCAAACTCCACCGCCCCCGGCTTGACCAAAGTGCCGGGCGGCCCGCTGAACACATAGGGAAAGGGCGGCGCGCCTCCAGCGTTCAGATTGTCCGTCGGCCGCATGAAGAAACTCTGGTCGCCGTTGGGGCTGCCTGTCTGGGTCAGCGCTGTCTCCACGGTCGCATTTTCCGTCCGCCCAAAGTACATTCCGTAACCCACCCGCAGTACCGGCCAGTGACTTTCCTGGCTTCCAAGTGCAAGGCTAGCTCGCGGACCCCAGCTATTGCCCAAACTGGGCAGCTTCTGTGTAAGTGGAAGCTCCGAATTGGCCAGCGTCGCAATCGGCGGCGGTAACTGCTCCCGCTCCCAACGCAACCCGGCGGAGAAGACCAGCAACTTACCAACCTGCCACTGCGTTGTCTCAAACCCGGCCCAGTCATTGGTGCTTAAATCCCAAACCGCGGGACCCATCAGCTGCGAGTAAGACGCATAGCAAGGCAGATAGCCGAGCCCGCGCAATTTGCCTGTCGAGTCGCGCCAAACCTTGCCTGTCTGGTCGCAATTATGCTGGTTAGATGAATTCAACTCGCCGGCAACTCCGAATGCCGCAAAAGATAGCGCGTCGGAAGCAAAATTCTCAACACTCGAGTAAATATAAGTTCCTGTCTGGTTACGCAGCAGGCTAGTAACATCGAAGTTATGGCTCACATCGAAGCCTGCCTTCACCAGCAGTCTGCCGCGCACCCAGTACACCGACTCCTGACCTTGATAAAGCCGCTCGTCGGGATAACTTCCCGGCCCGAACCGCGACGGATTGCCAATTGTGAATCCATAGCGCGAGTCGACCACGATCTGCGGCAACTGGCCCCAGACGTTGGGGCTGAGGAACGCCTGTTCGAAAGGCGACGGCGTCTCCGGCCGCGCGCTCTCGATACTGCGCCCCATCGAGCCCTGCGTAACCAGCAGCAGGTTCGGCGTGACAAACCCCTCCCAGCGCCCCAGCAGCCACTCCTGGCTGGCTTGGCTTGACCCAAAACTGTTGCTTCCGTAAGTCTCAGACACGTTAGTTAGCCCGCCGCCCGGCGAATCCCACGTAGCGCCAATTCCTTCCAGCGTGAACCGGTGCCGCTCCGCCGCCTCCCAGTCGATGCGGCTGAAGCCCACCCACTGCGTGGCCGTGCGCGGAGCCGGCCCGAGCAGCCCATCCAGCGTTTCAAGCATCTTGGAATAAGCCGCCAGCCCCTCGGCCACAGGATTGCTGCTGCTCAACCCAAGCCGCGCGCTCAGCACCTGCATCTGGTCGTTGGAAGGTTGAGCAAAGAATCCGGTCTGCTCGGTGCATTGGGGCGGGTTCCCGCAAAGGTAGGGATGTTTCACCATCGAGAGCCCTGGATCGTTGCGCTGGAGGCTGTCGAGCGCGGCAAACCAGAAAAGCTTGTCCCTGCGTATCTGGCTGCCCGCGCCAAGGCCCCAAGTCATCTCGTGGTCCGGCGGCGTATACGGCTCAGGTGTGAATACAGGCGAAGTGGTTTCCGTTGCGGGCGCCGTCTCCTTAACCCATTGCGTAAACGGATTCCGCGCTCCCCACGTGTTCTGCCGATCAAAAAGGAACCCCTGCCCATGCAGCCCGTTCGCGCCGCGTTCCGTTTCCACGTTCATTCGGCCGCCGGCTGCGCGCGACCCCTCGGCTTGCACATTGCCGGCAACTGTCTGCACCTCGCGGATGGCCGCCTCGGCTACGGAAAATGCGTGCCCACCCGCCCAAGCCTGGCCCATTCCATTTTGATCCACCCCGTCTTGCCCTGCTGACAGCGACGACATCTGTCCGCCAAACGCCAGCCTGGTACTTGCTCCATCGACTGTGGTCTCAATCGGCTCCTGCCCCGCTCCGCGAAGTGAAGTCTGCGCCGCCCCGCCTGTAGCCGTTGCAGACGTAGGCGCATCGAGAACGAAACTTTGCCACTGCCGCCCGCTCACCGGCAGAGCCTGTAGCTCAGCGCCGGTCACCGTCGTCACCACCGGGGGCATAGGCTCAATGTCCGGCCGCGCTGCTGCAAGATCCGCTGCCAACTTTGCTTTCAGCCTTAGCTGGGCAAGCAGCATGGCTGTCTTTGCCGCGGCTTCGGCAGGCTCGGTCAACGTGAAACTGCTTTCGTATTCCCATGCAGGCGCCTTCAATTCCAGACCCAAAACCGCTGCTTGTGCCGACGCAGCAATCACCGGCGGACCGACAGCAGGCCTCTCCACCGCGAGTTGAGGGCGGGGTGGCTGCGGCGCAGACTGCCCGGCAATAGGAATCGCAAGCAGCGGCTCCACAGCCACCGTAGTCGTCACCAGCGGCGTCTCCGCGGCAATTGTATGAAGCGCAGCCCGTACAGGCGAATGGGCGGAAGATCCGACTAACGCAAGATTTTCAGTTTGGATGGGCGGAAAAACGATTGTCTGGAATGCCGGATTGGATGCAGTGAGAATGATCGGACGAGACGCAATGTGGATCGCCGGAGTAGGCGCAGTCTTGATGGCTGGACGAGACGCAGTCTGGATGAATGGATTAGCCGGAGCCTGGATCGCAGGAGTAGACGCCCTCTGAATCGATCTTGGCGCGGCGGGCGCAAACTCCATCGCCGTCTGGACGCGCGCCTCGTGCCCGGCGGCGACAAAAATACCTTCCAGCCGCCCACGCCCCAGATGCTCGCCTTCCGCCTCGAGCGTATACTCGCCGGGAGCGAGCCCGGTAAACCGGTAGCTCCCATTCTTGGCCGTTGTGGTACGCGCCTCAGCACCGGTGGCCTGATTCCGCGCCACCACCGTGACCCCGGCCAGAGGAGCGGAGTGCACATCCGTGAGCCTGCCCGC
>Ga0181516_10003572_pt1 | contig 10320 bp, 8 predicted proteins | sample PEATcosm2014_Bin_25_FD_121104 | JGI IMG/M metagenome (GOLD analysis project Ga0181516, IMG submission 121104) | Peatland microbial communities from MTU Mesocosm Facility, Houghton, MI, USA - PEATcosm2014_Bin01_10_metaG | ecosystem: Environmental > Terrestrial > Soil > Wetlands > Peat | place...
CCTCACGCAGAGGCGCGGAGCACGCAGAGAATGAGCAACCAGCAGCCCGTTGAACCACCAAGGCACCAAGCCTAAGCAAGGGACCGACTGAACGGGGTCGGGCTTGGGGTTCGGGGTCGAGTTGCACCCAATCATGCCGACCGAAATATCGGCTTGTCCGCCGTCTGCACTCCCTTCTACTCACTACCCCGCTCGTCGCCGCCCTATACCCGCAGCCCACTGCTCATTACCCGCCACTTTTACCATGCCCATTCCCTATCAAATCATCGTTTGCGGCAGCGTCGTGCCCGATCCGCTCCAGACCCTTGAACCGATCGCGACTCCGACCGGCCCTGCCCTGAAAAACGAGTTGATGCTGCCCGCCGTCCTTGATCCCTGGGCCGGCCACGCGCTTTTTGAGGCGGCGAATCTTGCGAAGCAAAATGCAGGCAGCAAAGTCTGGCTCGTGAGCGTCGGCCCCAAAGCGAAGCTCCAGCAGGTCATGATGACGGTGGCCCAGAAGGTGCCCTTCGAACTCATCGCCATCGACGGACCTTCAAGCGGATTCTCGGAGTCCGCCGAGATCGCCGCCGCCCTCGCCAGTGCAATCCGCACCATACCGGGACTGGACAACTCGAGGCTGTTCGTTTTCGGCGGGTGGGAATCCGCCTCCCGCGGCGCCGGGACCACCATGCAAATGGTGGGTGAACTTCTGGGGATCACGGACCAGTTTCAAGGCGTCGATCGGCTCACGGTATCAGCTGACGGCTCGTTCGAGGTTCTCGAGCGTGTCGAGGGGGGCAAGCACCAGGTATCAAGGTGCAGCGCATTGCCCGCGGTTTTGGGCTGGGCCACAGGCAACCTCCCTGAGCCGCCCAACAATCCGCAGGTTGGCATGCTCAACATGCGCACGGTGATGCCGGCGCTGCAGCGCGCCAAACCACTCAAGGTGTCCACTGACGGCGTGGCTTTTGCCAGCGTTTCACTGCCCAAGCAGCGCCGCTCAACCAGGATCGTCAAGGACCTCTCCCCCGATGCCATCGCCGGGGAGATCGTCGAGTGGATTGCAAAAGAGTGATGCCGCCGCCCAACACCTCCCCCATGGAAACCATTTTATTTCTCGCCCACACCGAATCCGACGGATCCCTGAGCCAAGCCGCACGGGAGTCGCTTGCCGCAGCCAAGGACCTCACAACCGCCCTGGCGGGCTCCGTCCTCGTCGCCGGCCTTGTCGGCGCGGAAGTGCAATCCGCCGCGAACCAAATCGCAGGTTGTGCTGCAACGCGATTCCTCGGAGTCGCCGGGCCGGATTACGCGACCTCCCGTTATTCGAGCGACATTGTCGCAGTCGAATCGCTGGCTCGCACGACCGCCGCCACGATCGTGATCGCGCCCGCCACGTCGCGATGGAACCGCGTGCTCGCCGGCGCAGCCCAGAGGCTTGGGGGACGCATTGACAGCCACGTGACGGCTATCGCAACTGAAGACGGCCAGCCCGGCATCACGCGTTGGTACTATCGGCAGCGCATGGAAGGCATCGTGCAGCGCACACGGCGCCCGTGGTTCATTCTATTGGATCCTGGTTGCGGCGGGGCATGGACAGGCGCTCCCGGTCTGGCACAGGTCGAGTCAATCTCCCCGGTACTGACCGATTCAAACAAGCGCACAACAGTCGCCGGATTCCAGTCCCCCTCGGCAGATCAACAAACCATTCGTCCCGATGCGAAATTGCTCTTTGTCGCCGGGGCCGGCTGGACGAAGGCGCAATCCGACGGCAAACCTCATCCCGAGGAAGCGGAGCAGTTGATCCTCGGTTTCCTCGCCCAGTCCAAAGCATCCCTCGGCAGCACCAAATCGCTGGTCGACCTTAGCGGAGAAGGCCAGGAGGTCCTGAAGTTCATGACCCATCTCAACCAGGTCGGACAGACAGGCTCCACGCCGCGTCATCCGAAGGGACTTGCGACCTGTTGCCACGGTGAGGAACCGCACACCGTCGGCTGGCGTTTCATCAACGAGCGCCGGGCAGTCAATCTCAATCCGAATTGCAGCTGGGCGCAGGGCAAGGCCGATGTTCTTTACGTTGCCGACGCTTTTGCCGTGATGCGCAAGGTCAATGCACTGCTGGCCGAAAGACACTAGCCCGGATGAGTCGGCCTGCAGACCCGGCCGCGAGTCGTCGACAGTCTGCATCCAGGCTGTCGAGTGAAGCGTGAAACATCCGGGCGAGCTCAGCAAAGCAAGCGGACTTGCTATTCAAAAGGGCTCAGCGACGCCATTTCCCCCTCGGGCGGAATCGTTGTCTAAACCAAAGCTCCGGAGCAAAACGGGACGCGTCGGCCACTTGGCACGTTTCACAATCCCGAGGATTCACGTCTGCTCTGCTGCTGAAATTCGCCGACTCTTTTCGCCTCATGCAACCGGTCGCACCACCCGTTAGCACGCCTTCACGCGCCATCGAGGGCACGGTCCTTCGAATCCTGTTTGCGTTGAGTCTCTCGCACATGCTCAACGACACAATCCAGTCGTTGCTTCCCGCGATCTACCCCCTCCTCAAGACGTCATTCCATCTGACGTTCGCCCAGGTGGGACTCATCACCTTCGCATTCCAGCTCACCGCCTCCTTGTTACAGCCCCTGGTGGGATTCTACACCGACCGCCGACCGCGGCCGTTTTCGTTGGCGATCGGCATGGGGATGACGCTCATCGGACTTGTCCTTTTGTCGCGAGCAAACAGCTTTCACGCCATCCTTTTCGCGGCGGCAATGGTGGGAACGGGATCCTCGATCTTTCATCCAGAGGCATCGCGAATTGCCCGTCTTGCATCGGGGGGTCGCCACGGATTCGCACAGTCGGTCTTTCAGGTCGGAGGCAACTTCGGCACCTCTCTCGGCCCGTTGCTCGCGGCCCTCATTGTCGTCCCACATGGCCAGAAGAGCGTTCTGTGGTTTTCGCTGCTCGCCCTGCTCGGCATGCTGGTGCTCGTCAGCGTGGGCGCCTGGTACCGGAACCATCTCGATCAAATGAGAGGACGCAAGACACTGCCATCAACTCCGCATTCCACGCTGGCCGGCAGGAAGGTCCGGATTGCGCTGGCTGTTCTCGTCGCCCTTATCTTCTCAAAGTACATCTACCTCTCCAGCCTGACCAACTACTACACATTCTTCCTCATCGCGAAATTCGGGCTCACCGTGCAGGCGGCCCAAATCCGACTATTCATCTTTCTCTTTGCTGTTGCGGCCGGGACAATCATGGGCGGTCCGCTCGGCGACCGGTTCGGGCGGAGATTGGTCATCTGGATCTCCATCCTCGGTGTCGCACCGTTCTCCCTGTTACTGCCCTACGCCAGTTCCGGCTGGACGATCGTGCTGACTGTCTTGATCGGGTTCATCCTGGCATCGGCGTTCCCCGCCATCATCGTATATGCGCAGGAGCTGCTGCCCGGTCGCGTCGGCCTCATTTCGGGCCTTTTCTTCGGACTGGCTTTCGGCACCGCCGGAATCGCCTCGGCTCTTCTCGGCAATCTCGCGGATCACACCAGTATCTTCTTCGTGTACCAAGTGTGCGGGTATCTGCCTCTCATCGGACTGCTCACCGGATTCCTGCCAGATCTTGATCGATGCACGACATGACGGCTGCGGAGTCCATGGAACGGGAAATCAGATCGCAACCCTTTCGCTAACTTTGTCATTTGGCAGATGCCATTGAAGACTTGCGGAAAACGGTCCGTGCACTCCGCTTCGCCGGCGCCTGCGGACAAAAGAACATCCAGTCAGCGGGTATGAGGAGCGACTCCAGTCCGCGAGACTCCGATGCGGACTCCTTCAGCGTTCAACGGCCGGCCAAGGAGACGCTCGCCGCGTGCCGAGAACCATGCGGCATCGTCTGTCGTTGCAAATCTTCGGAGCCCGCGCTTGCCAAGTCGCACCTCTTCCTCCGGGTGGCGCTTCAGCCAGTTCGCCAGACGCGCCGCCACGATCTCACCTTGCGCAAGGATCTCGATCTCCGAGGGAACCAGTTGACGGATGACAGGCAGCAGCAGCGGATAATGCGTGCAGCCGAGCAGGATTCGTTGAGGCCTCCGCTCGCAATTCAATACCGGATCCAGTGACTGTCGGAGAAACCATTCGGTTCCCGGCCCGGCAAGTTCCCCGGCTTCGACGAGGGGCGCCCACAACGGACACGACTGCTGGATGAGTTCGAGGTGCGGGGCGAGTTTGCGCAGCTCCATTCCATAGGAATCCGAGGCAATCGTGCTTTCGGTGCCGAGCACGGCGACCACTCCGGTTACGGACGACGGCAATGTAAGTCCCGGCACGGCGCCGGCCGGGAGTCCTGCCAGCGCCTCGACGGAGGGGCGCACCACGCCAAGCAAGCGGCGGTCCGGGCGGTGCCGGGGAAGGTGCAGCTGCTGAAGATTTCGCAGCGCCCGCGTCGACGCGGTGTTGCAGGCGAGGATCACGAGCGTGCACCCTTCATCGAACAGCCAGTCAACCGATTCCCTCGTGAAATCATAGATGACATCGAGGCTGCGCGCGCCGTAGGGCGCCCGCGCGCTGTCTGCGAGGAACAGATAATCGTACTGCGGCAGCGCATCCAGCAGCGATCCCAGCACCGTGAGGCCACCAAACCCTGAATCAAACACGCCAATCATACGTACCAGAGCGGACGACGAAATCCCCGGGGAGGCAAGTCGCGCGGCAGCGGCACGCGATTTCGGTCTTTCCCACCCCATCGCTTTGCGCCAGTCTCGTATTCCTCGATGGAACCTGCCCGGGCTGGTGCCCAAGATATTGATCAGGTCAGTCTCCTGACGGCGACAAAGCTGCGTCTCGCCGACGAATTGCGCGCCATTGAAGTGCGCGCTGACCGTGTTGTCGTCAAATACCAACCCGGGCGACGCTATCTGGTCTGCACCACGGCGCAGTGGCAGCTCCTCCACGGATTCGACAACGCCAAGACCGTTCCCGACCTCCTGATTGAGATCATTCCCGAAGGCCGCTGCCCGCCCCTGAGGGAGTTTTATGAATTGATCGTCAAGGGCCACCACCGCGCCATCCTTCAGACACCCGGGCAATCCCTGCCGCCAGAGGAACCTCCGTTCCCGTGGAAGCTCAGTTTCCAGGGCACCGGCGTCCGCTGGTCCGCCCTCATGTCCATCGGTTTTGGATTGCTCCTGATGATCATGCGGGGCGTGCAGCTATCGGAGGATCTTTGGCCTTTGGGGCTGGGCTGGCTGCTTGCCGTGGGCGCCATGAGCGCCGGTTTTGCATTGGCAGCCTGCGCTGTGCGCGGCGCAGGCGCTGACGTCTACCATCCCCATTTCCGGTGGAAGACGCCCCTGCCGCATTTCCACATCGATCTTGACGATTCGGTGATGGGGGGCCGTGACGCCACCATTGATGCGGCCCTGCTTCGCCTGGCACCACTTTTCGCCGTCGCCGGCGTCGCAGCCTTCCGGCTGCCGGAGCTGTCGTTTCCGCTTTTGTGCGCAATCCTCTTCGAATTGTCCCCTCTCTGGCCTTCTCCTTTGTCCGACCTGCTTCACACCTTGTACCGCGAGCCCCGGCCGGACACTTCAAGCGATTTCATGTTTGTGCGGAACCGGCTTTTCACGCTTTTGCTGCGATCCCGGCTCAAGATTCCCGACAGACGCTTTCTGTTGATCAGCGTGGGCAGCACCCTTGCGTGGCTCCTGCTCGTCTTCCTGATCGGCTGCCTGCTTCTGCAAGCGAACGCCCTCGATCTCCTGCGTCATTTCATTGAAGCGGGCGGCTTTCACATCACTGCCATCGTGTTCCTGGCGGCCTTTGCCACCCTTGTGGCCGGCACCGCGTCCATGTTCGCCGTCATCGGCCTGCGCAACCTGCGCAACTGGCTGCGAGATCGCGCGAGCGGCATGTTCCGTCCACGCGCAACGCCTGTGGACGCCGACACGATCATCGAATCGCTCAGGCGCACTTTGCTGCTGCGCGACCTTCCGCAGGAGGATCTTGCAGCGCTTGCGGCCGTGGTTCAGCCGGAGGAATTCGACGCAGGCACCTATGTGATGAGGGAAGGCGAAGAGGGCGATCGCCTTTACATTGTCCACTCAGGCCGCCTTTCGGTCACCCAGCGATTGCTTGAAATCAAGCGCACCGATCCGTTTGGCGAGTTGCAGGACGGAGATCTCTTTGGCGACCGCGCCGTGCTTGGTGACAGCCACCGCACCGCCTCAGTCCGCTGCATCACCCGCTGCGTGCTTCTGAGCCTGAGCAAGCTCCACTTCGATCAATTGATCCGGCCCATCGTTTCTCCGCAGGCCATCGAGGACAAGGTGCAGAAAATCGGGTTCCTCCAGCAGATCGACCTGTCCCGCGACTGGAGCCAGTCGACGATGGCGGTTTTCGCCCGGCATGCGGTGTTCCAGGACTTCGCCACCGGCGACGTGCTGGTGCGTCAAGGCGAGGCGTTCCGTTTTTTCTGTCTCGTGCAGGAAGGCGAGTTCGCGGTGACAAAGAGCGATCGACACAAGACCCGGCTTCGGCGCGGCGATTTCTACGGCGAACTTAGCCAGCTGCAGGACAGCGTTGCGACGGTCACCATCGTTGCAAAAACCCCCGGCCGATGCCTGCTCGTGCCCCTGCCCGATTTCCTGCAGTTTATCACCCACGATTTCGCAGTCGGCCTTCAGTTTGAGGAGATCGGCTCGGAGCGGCTCGGCCATCCTCTCTTCGTTTCCCAAAGATAGTGCTTGATTGCAGAAATAAGCGCTGGCAGCGCGGAGGACGAAGTCCGACGGGCTGCTAGACCGACCTTCTCAGCGCATCAATTCCATCATCCGCCGGCAGACTTGAGCATTGCCGGCCACGTAGTGAATCCGCGCAGCATCGAGGTCAAACTGCTGCAGCGGGAACGGATTGTTCCTGAGATAGTGGACCTCCGCGCCGCCTCCGACCGCAATCGCGTGCGCCGCGGCGATGTCCCACACACGCACATTGTGATCCATGACTCCGTCGAGAAGACCGATGCCGACGTAGGCCAGATGCAACGTGCTGCTGCCGAGCCCGCGGATCTTGAACTCCTCAATGATCGGCGTTGCCTTTGCCACCAGCGCCCTGTCGTAAGGGCTGTGAAATCCGATTGTGCTTCCCGCATGGGGCGGATCGTGGCGCACACCTGCAATTTCACTGCCGTCGAGTGCACCCAGTCCAGGTCCGCCCTCAATCAGCGTCCGGCGTCCGAGGTCATAGACGACCCCATAGATAGGAGCTCCATTCTCCAGCAGGGCCAGCGAGATCGCGCAGCACGGAATTCCGATCGCGTAGTTGTTTGTGCCGTCAATCGGATCAAGCACCCAGCAAAAACGGGCGGTGAGCGCCATCGCCCGGGTCGCCCCGCCCGACTCTTCGCTGAATCCCTGATCCTCGGGAAACTGGGTGGCAAGCTCACGCAGGATCGCCTCTGAAATTGCAAGGTCGGCCGTTGTAACGCGCGATCCGTCGGATTTCCATGAGCTCCGGGCACGTTGAAACTCGCGATGAAACAGTCCTGTCTGCCCGGTGACGGCGCGCCTTGCGGCGTCGACGCGTTGTTCGATCTCCTTTTGCATGCCCGATCAACAACAGGAACCCAACAAAGAACCAAGTCAGGAATCACGCCGGATCCCTGCCGTGGCGCCGCCCCCTGATGCAGGAGGCGCCGTCACGCTCCGGGACCACTGACACTCAGCGCAGGCCTGCGACGTACCGCTCGATGCGCGTGCATGCCTCGACCAGCTGTTCGTAGCTGGTGGCAAAGCTGGCGCGCACGAAGCCCCTGCCGTTTTCTCCAAACGCGGTGCCAGGCACCATTGCGACGCGCTCCTTTTCCAGCAGGTCCATCGCGAACTCGCGCTCGCCCTTCCCCGTGGCGGTCACGGACGGAAAGGCATAGAATGAGCCGCGGGGCAGATGGCAGGTGAGACCGATCTCGTTGAATCGGCGCACAACGAAATCGCGGCGGCGATGATATTGTTCCCGCATGCGTTTCACGCCATCCTCGCCTCGAATCAACGCCTCGATCGCCCCCTCCTGGCTGATGATCGATGCGCACATCATCGAGTATTGATGCACCTTCATCATCGCATCAATGAGCGGCGCGGGACCGCACGCGTAGCCAATGCGCCAGCCGGTCATGGCGAAGGCCTTGGAGAAACCGTGAAGAAAAATTGTCCGTTCCTTCATCCCCGGCAGGCTGCCGATGCTCACGTGCCCGCCTTCGAAGGTGAGTTCCGAATAAATCTCATCGCTGATGACCAGCAGGTCCTTGTCGATGCAGAATCGGGCGATCTGTCCGAGCTGCTCGCGGGTGCAGGTGCCACCCGTGGGATTGCAGGGCAGGTTCAACATCAGAATCTTGCAGCCCGGCTCCCAAGCGGACTCAAGTGCGGCGGCGGTGAGGGCAAAGTTGTCGGCCGCATGCGTCGGCACCGCCACGCCGAGACCGTGGGTGAGCGTGACCGAAGGGTGATAGGACACATAGCATGGCTGGTGAAACATCACCTTGTCACCCGGATTGACGAGCGCCCGCAACGCCACATCGATGGCCTCGGAGACGCCCACCGTGACCAGCACCTCGTCCTCCGGCTTGTAGTCCAGTCCGTAGTGCCTTCCCACGTAAGTGCAGATGGCGCGGCGCAACTCGATCAGGCCCAGATTTGACGTGTAATGCGTCTTGCCCTTTTCGAGGGCGTAGATCGCGGCTTCGCGGATGTGCCACGGCGTCGTGAAGTCCGGCTCCCCGATGCCGAGCGAGATCACATCCTTCATCTTGGCCACGATTTCAAAGAAGTCGCGAATCCCCGACTTGGGCAGGGTGACAACGTGACGGGCAACAAAACGATTTGTATCCATGGGATGGAGATGCGGTGGAGCCCGCCATGCCGGCGGGCCGTGAGCGCTCGGGATCAGGACGTGCCTGGACGGCGCACCACCACGATCAGGTTCAGGGGGTCACCTTCAGCCGGCCATTCTGTTCCGACGGCACATCCATCAAATAGCCCTGCTCCTTGTAGGAACGGAGCATGAAATGGGTCGACGTTGAAATCACGCCTTCGATTGTCGACAGCTTTTCGGAGACGAACGAAGCCACTCTCTGCAGACTTGAGCCGGTGACAAATACGAGCAGGTCGTAGCCGCCCGACATCAGATAGCACGACTCCACCTCGTCGAACCGGCTGATGCGCTCGGCAAGCCGGTTAAAGCCCCCGCCGCGCTCGGGCGTGATTCGCACCTCGATCACGGCGCGCACGGCACCTGCGGCTTCCCTCGAAAGGTCAAGCACCGGGCGCCAGCCAAGGAATATATGTTCCTTCTTCAGCTGTTCCAGATGCCCGTTGATCTCGCCCTCGGTCAGATTCAGCACCTGCGCCATCTGCGCGGTGGTGAGGCTGCCGCCTTCCAGCAGGAGTTTGAGTACCGGGTTCATAGGAGACCGCGATGTTTGCGAAAAACGTCCGCAAATCCACCCTAATCTTCCGTCCAGCCAATACAGTGCCGGGTCTTTTTCCCCGGCGCCCGTACTCAGTGATGGCGTTCCGCAATGGACAAAACGCCCACGGGTAAGCCTTCCACCTTTCGTCAGTCCGCAGCGGCGGCCGCAGCAACGCCCTGGGCGGCCTGGCGGCGCTCTGGTATCACGGTGCGATGGCAAAAGTCGCCGAACCGCTCGCCGGTCATGCGCTCAACGGAATACCTGCGGAGGATTGGATCCAGCGTTGAGATGATTTCATCCGGCGTCAGCGACTCTGCGAAAAGCTGGTTGAGCCGGGTTCCTTCGTAGCGCGCGCCAAGATAGAGATGGTACTTGTTCGGCGCCTTGCCGACGATGCCGATTTCCGCGATATACGGACGTGAGCAACCGTTCGGGCACCCGGTCATGCGGAGGCTGATGGAGTCGTGACCGAGGCCGCAATCGTCGAGCACCGCTTCGAGTTTCTCCAGAATCGAAGGGAGCGCACGCTCGCTTTCAGCCAGGGCGAGTCCGCAGGTGGGCAGCGCAACGCAGGCCAACGCGTTCAGCCGCAAACCGCTTTGCTGATTCTGAGTTGCGAGGCCATGGCGCGCAAGAATGGCTTCAATCGCCGGCTTGTTGGCATCGGTGACGCCCGAAATGCTGATATTCTGCGAAGTCGTCAGTCGAAAATCGCCGTCGTGAATCCGCGCGATCTCGCGCAACGCCGTCTTCATCTGCTGTTGCGCCGTGTCCTTGATGCGGCCGCTCAACACAAACAGCATGAAATACCAGGTGCCATCGACGCCGCGGTGCCAGCCGTAGTGGTCGGCGATCTCCGTGAATTCATAGGATCTGGCCGGCTCCAGCTGA
>Ga0181516_10003573_pt1 | contig 10319 bp, 4 predicted proteins | sample PEATcosm2014_Bin_25_FD_121104 | JGI IMG/M metagenome (GOLD analysis project Ga0181516, IMG submission 121104) | Peatland microbial communities from MTU Mesocosm Facility, Houghton, MI, USA - PEATcosm2014_Bin01_10_metaG | ecosystem: Environmental > Terrestrial > Soil > Wetlands > Peat | place...
GCCCCATCGCAAAGAAACCAAGCCAGATAGCCCGGCGCGACGCCCCATATCCATACACCTCGGTGAACACATCCCCGCAGATGTAGGTCAAGGGAAACAGAAATTCGGCGCCGCTGATCCTCAGCCATCCCATCTGGCACACTTTCTGCCCAATCAGGTTGGAAATCAGCAAAACCACGACGAAGCCAATCGTCAGGGTCTCGAGATGTCGGGTGCGCCGGGTCACCTTATGAGGATAGCGCAAGCCTCAACAGTCGACCCGGCGCCGGCCCCATCCTGCCTGCAGCGCCTCCCGCGTCTCGAAGCGGGCTTCCGCCAACCTGCATCCTTGGCGCCGAGCATGGAGATGCACACATGGCATGCTGAGGCCAGCAGCGCCTGGCGCCCGCAGCCAGCCAACAGTTGTTGGATCTGCCTCGATCCATGCAACAACGCCGTTTGTCTTTCTGGCGCGAAGCTCATACCATCGTGATAACTTCACAGCCGATCAATTCCATTTGGGGTAGAAAACTACCATGAGCTCGTCCTGCGCTTCGAATGTACCTGCCTGTCTGTCTGCCTCCATCCCGACCAAAAGTAATGTCACCTTCCGGACAATCGTGGGGGCATTTGCATTGCTTGCCACGTTGGCGGCAGCGTCAGCGGGGCAGGCGCAGGAGGCCACCGCGACACCCACCATCGCGCCTCTGAATCCCGCCTTCGTCAAATACATGGATGACCGCGCCAATGGCCGTCCTGAGGGATATGTGAAGTTCACGTCCGATGGTCACCCGCTCGGCTTCATACCCTCTACCCTTGACTTGTCCCACCTGAAAGGCAAGCCGGGCCTGGCAGCTCAACTCGGTACGAGCCTCCCCTCCAACTACGATCTTCGGCCTCTGGGCAGGGTCAGCCCCGTCAAAAACCAGGAGGGATGTGGAGACTGCTGGGCCTTCGCCAGCTATGGCTCGATGGAATCGGTCTTGCTCCCGACCGAGAATTGGGATTTCTCCGAAAACAACCTCAACAACCTGAATGGCTTCGATACGCCGCCATGTCAGGGCGGGAGCCCTCAAATCAGCACTGCCTACCTCACGCGCTGGGCCGGTCCCATCAATGCGTCCGACGATCCCGACCCGGAGTCCACGGGCGCGGCCTGCACAAGCCAGTCGGACTGCCCATCTCCCGCGAGTTTGTCCCCGCAAAAGCATGTGCAGGGCGTTTACTGGATCGCCGGTCGCGCCAACTCGACGGACAACGCCAACCTGAAAGCTGCCATCATGACTTACGGCGGCGTCGCGGCTGGAATCAGCGGCACGGAGTTGGAACCGGGCAGTCCTTATTTCAATGCAAGCACCGACGCTTACTATTACAACGGCGATCCCGTCTGCGGCGGTAAAGTATGCGGAACCGACCATAACATCACCCTCGTAGGGTGGGACGACAATTACGCGGCCAGCAATTTCACCAAAACGCCGCCTGGGAACGGCGCCTTCCTGATCAAGAACAGTTGGGGGACATATTGGGGTTCAAATGGATTCTTCTGGGCCTCGTACTATGACGTAAATGTCGCGGTCGAGGAATCCTACGTCTTCGCCGACAATGAACTCCCGTCCAATTACACCACCGTTTATCAGTACGACCCGCTAGGCCTTATTTCCCCGTTAGGATTCAACAACACGCCTTCAGCCTATGAGGCCAATGTTTTCACCGCCGGCGCCAACGGCCAATTGGAGGCTGTATCAGCCTATGCCATGGCCAACGCCACCACCTACACGGTCGAAATCTATACCAACGCATCCAGCGGCCCGACCAGCGGTTCCCTGGCTACCACTACCAGCGGCGTCATCGCTTCGGCCGGCTACAACACAATCGTTTTGCCCAGCCCGGTTGCGATTACAAAAGGGCAAAAATTCTCCGTCGTGATCCAGCTCAAGTCGCCCGGCACCACCAATCCGCTTGGAATCTCCTTTGCGGTGCAGGGATACTCCAGCAAGGCCACCGGCACGAAGGGAAATGGTTTCTTGAGTCCGGACGGGAACTCCTGGACGGATGTAACATCCGTCCAGCCGACGGCGAGTATCTGCCTGAAAGCCTTCGTGAACCCGTCGGCGAGCACGCTGAGCCTCGGTGGCTTCAGCGTTACTCCCGCAACAACAACCAGCGGCGCCACTGCAAGCCTGAACCTCTCTCTGAGCGCCGTAGCGCCCACCGGCGGAGCCGTCATCAGCCTGGCCTCAAACAATTCCACTGTCTTCCCTGTACCCAGCACCTACACCATCCCGGCTGGGCAAACTTCCGCAACTCCCAGCGTCGTCGTGGGTACGGTCACCGCTTCAACCACGGTTACGCTGACCGCAACCTATAACGGAAGCTCGATGCAGGCTAAGGTCGTCGTCAATCCCTCGACGCTGCCGGTCGTCGCCTCAGTAAGTGCGATCCTGCCGCAGCAGTCTCAGACGATTACGATTACCGGAAAAGGCTTTGGCGCCCACGCTGCGTATTCAGGAAATTCCAGCTACATCGCCGTGAATTTGCCCACGTGGGGAGCAGGTTACAGCGGTCCAGGCGCGAACGATGCCGTGGGATTGGTTGTTACTTCCTGGACGGACACCCAGATTGTTCTGGCGGGCTTCATGGGTTCGTATGCTGGAGCGTGGACGATTCAACAGGGCAATCCGATTACCATCGAGGTTTGGAATGCCCAAACCGGTGCGGGACCAGGCGTTTGTGGGAATATCGTTGCCGGGGCCGGACCGACCATCTGCGCGCCTCCACCGATTCTCCAGGTAACGCCCACGACAGCGGTAGCCTTCGGCTCTGTGGTGGTCGGCTTGTCGTCCACGCAGGCCTTCACGGTAAAGAACAGCGGTGGAGGCACCCTTGCAGGCACTGCCTCGGTGGCCGCGCCCTTCACCATCTCTTCCGGTGCCATCTACAGCCTGGCCGCGGGAGCGACGCAGACAGTAACGGTCAAGTTCAGTCCGACGGCGGCGCAGAGTTATAGCCAGAAAGTCGCCTTCACCGGCGGGGCCGGCGCCTCAGGCACGGTCACTGGCACGGGAGTGGCTGCGCCGGCGATCTCCGTCACGCCAACCACCGCGGTAGCTTTCGGATCGGTTAACGTAGGCGCGTCGTCCACGCAGAACTTTACGGTAAAGAACACCGGCGGCGGTACCCTTGCAGGCACGGCCTCGGTGGCAGCGCCATTCAGCATTTCTTCCGGCGCCAGCTACAACCTGGCCGCTGGAGCGACGCAGACTGTAGCGGTCAAATTCAGCCCGGCAGCGGCGCAGGCCTATAGCCAGAAAGTCACCTTTACCGGCGGCGCCGGAGCCACGGGCACCGTAACAGGAACAGGAACCGCGGTTCCCAGTTTCACGGTGACGGCAAACAAGACCACCCAGACGATTACACGAGGGCAATCGGCCAGCTTCACGCTCACCGTGCAGAGCAAGAATTGTTTCCATGCCACGGTAACCCCGACGGCGCTTAATCTGCCCACCCACTATGTGGCATCGGGGACCAAGTGGAACCCAGCCACTGTGACGGCGATCGCTAACGGGACAGCAAGCTCCACGCTGACCGTGGCGACAGACTCCACCACAACACCGGGAACCTACAATGTGACGCTGCAAGCCGCCGCGACGGGCTACACCACGCAGACTGTGCCGGTGTCCCTCGTCGTCAACGCCGCGGCAAAGGCGCCGACCGTAACCACCGGCGCCGCTACTGCAATTACCGGCAGCACCGCAACCATTAACGGTACTGTGAACCCCAACGGCGCCGACGCCCGGGCATGGTTCCTTATCGATGTCACCAGCTCAATGAGCACAGCAGTCCAATGTTCTGCAATCGATGAGGGCGCCGGAACCGCCAGCGTGCCGGCTCAATGCGGGCTCACTCAAATGAGCCCGAACTCCAAGTATTACTTCCAACTCGTCGCCCAGAACAGCGTTGGAAAGGTCTCCGGTGCGGTCGTTTCCTTCACCACCGCCGCCGCAAAGCTGCCGACGGTAACGACCGGGGCCGCTTCCGCGATTACCGGCTCTACCGCAACCATCAACGGCACAGTAAACCCCAATGGAACAGACACCCAGGCATGGTTCCTCGTCGATGTCACCAGTTCCATGAGCACAGCCGTCCAATTTTCCTCTTTCGACGCAGGCTCGGGAATCACCGCTGTGCCAAGTCAATGCACGCTCTATCAAATGAGCCCGAACTCAACGTATTACTACGAGTTTGTCGCGCAGAATAGCGCCGGCACGGTCAAAGGAAGCATCGGTCACTTCACCACCGCCAGTCACGCGAGCGTTCCGCACGTGACAAGCAGACCTGCATCCAGGCCGAGCCCCGGGCCTGCATCCATTGCCGGTGCTTCGAGCCTTCCGCTCGGCATGGACGTTCTGATGCAATCTCAAGACATTGCCGCCGTCGCGAGCGCCGCCCCGCGACTACCAAGCACGGGATCGACCGTGTCGGTCCCGCTCACTGCACCGAATGCGCGCGGGCAAGGAGAGATGCAAGGCCAATCCCCCCGCAGATAACCTCGCGGGGCGAGCATATCACGGTGGCAGGCTCCTGCCACCGTTCCGCAACACCTCGCGGCCAGAGAATAACCGCGCGTCGTGTTTGCTGCTGCGAACGCACCCCATGAGTCAGCCAACATCGCATAAACCGCCGGCCCCGTTAACCTACCATTCATAGATCTTTCACGCGCCATTCATCCCTGCGCGAACTGAATATGTAACTTTATGGCTCGGAGGAACAGACGTGAGAACATTCCCCTTCGCCTCGTCCGTGTTCTTTGCTTCAACGCTTGTGTTGTCGGCAGGATTGGTAGCCCAAGGCAGCCAATCCGATGACGACACTCACCACTTTCAATTCCAACCCGGCACCCTTGTGCTCAGTCGCAGTGTCTATGAAGGAACGGCCTCAACCGTTATAAACGGCGAAACGCTGCCGCTGGGCTGCCAAGGGGGCTCAATCGGCTTAACTGTCGAAGTGCCCACGACCGCAGGCGGCACAACCGCCGTGGCAGTTCCCTGCGGGATTGCAACGGACAACGGCGAATATCCGAATCTGTTCGATACCCACAACGTGTGGAACAACGCCAATTCCGACGGCAGTTTCGGTATCACTTCACCGATTTTCCTGGACGACATGACCACGGACGGCTTCGTTGTGGGAACTCTGCCGATCCCTAGCGATCGAATGGTAACCAGCTTTAGTTCCAAATCGGAGTTGGCCCTGAACCGGTCAATCGACGGCCGGTCGATCACCTTCATGGGGTATCGAGGCGGAATAGGATGCGGTGGGGCTTCAATCTCCCCCACAAGGTCAAATCTGCTGGACGTTTCAGCTTCCAATACGCCTGGTGTCTGCGATCCGACCAACCCGGTCAGCACGACGTTTCAGAGCAATCCTGTTATCCCGGCGGCATACTACCGTGCGGTTGCCGAAGTGGATGAAGAGGGCCACATCGGTTTCACCGACGGGAACGCGTACAGCGGAGATAACGGCCGCGCCGCTATCAAGGGCGGCAACGGTCTGTATTACATGGTGGGCAACGACAACTCCGGCGACCTGTCAAAAAGCCAGGTCAAGACAACTTACGATGGACTTGACTTGGCGAACTCGACGGGAGCGGAACTGCTTTTTCCAGGCCTGATTCCGCCGGTCCCACCCAACATCGATATGATTGGCCGCCTGGAATTCGGAACGGACAAGTTGGGCAAGGACACCAACTTCCGCGGCTTGACTATCTTCAACAACACGCTCTACGTGACCAAGGGAAGCGGCGGCAACGGCATCAACACCGTGTATCAAGTGGGCGCCGCAGGCACATTGCCGACCGGTTCCGCTGCAGACCTGGCAGCGGTCCCCATCGCGATCTTGCCAGGGTTCCCCAACACAGCCGCAAGCACCGGCACGGCGTTTCCGTTCGGTATCTGGTTCGCCGATGCCAACACTCTCTACGTTTGCGACGAAGGCGACGGAACGCTGGTGACGCCCGCTGTCAATGGGAATGTGGCTGACGCTCAATCCCTGGCCACTGCCGGCCTGCAGAAATACCGCCTGATCAACGGTACCTGGGTGCTCCAATACATCCTGCAGGATGGGTTGAATATTGGCGTGCCATACAGCATCCCATGGTATCCATCCGCACTCAACCCGGCTACCGGTGGCTGCCGCAACATCGCTGGACGGCACAACGATGACGGAACCGTCACCATATTCGCGATCACATCCACGATCAGCCCCAACGGCGATACCGGCGCCGACCCGAACAAACTCGTCAAGGTCACCGACCGCGTGAGCGATACAACTCTGCCGGCAGCAGACCATCGGCTGGGCCATTTCACGACGATTCGCAGTGCCTACGCTCGTGAAGTGTTCCGGGGAGTTGCGTTGGCTCCCGGAGATCGAGACGAGTGGTAAAGACAGCAGATTTAGCCGGAACCGCAATGTCCTTGCGGTTCCGGCTTTCTTTCATTCGTACAGCGCGGCGCGCAAGCGGTTCAGCCCGGAGGGACCCAAGCCAACGTCAGAACCTTAAGTGATTTTCGCCGTCGTAGACGTCGAAGTGATTCTTGTGACCGGCCGGAAGATGGTGCGAAACAAGTTCACGCGCCGCGAACACTTATCTGCCACTGCAGCGGCTTCCCGGTTGCGCTTTTTCCCTGGAACTGGATTGGCTCCGAATCCCCACCGATCGGCCGCGATTCCCCATCGATTTCAATGGTCTTGCATTGCGCGCGCTCTGCTGCAGGAAGTTCGATTTCCACTTCCCAGTTCCCTGCGAGCGATGGCTGGTACCAGCCGCTATACCCTTCCTTCGACTTTTTGAACCCCATCAGCGTTGAGTTGAACTCGTATTCGCCCAGCGGAAGAACCGGCTTGAAAGAAACTCCGCGTTCATTGAACTCCAGCCCCAACAGTTTCACTGCGGTGTAGAGAGGCATCCAATGCGAGTGCAAATTCATGATAGGAAAGTACGGGAACGTCTCGCCGGGATGTCGCGCCAGGACGGAATTGTAAAAGTCCGAGCCGCTCCAGATGCCGTACCAGATATTCGGATACGCCTCCGCGTGGCATGCCAGCGAATTCTTCTTCCACTCATCCCAGGCCATGGCTCCGTTTTGCTTCGCCAACGCCCAAATCAACGTTGCGTTGATCGATGCCCAGACCCCGCCATTTTCCCACGTTCCAATAGGTTTTACCGGGTACACCGTTCCCTTGCTTTTAATCATCGCTCCAATTGGCGATGGCGCGCGCAGCAATTGATCCATGGCTTTAACTAGGGTGGCGGACTGTTCTTTCGTCGTCGCGCCGCCGATGATCGCCCACGGTTGTGGTTCGAGCCACAGTTGATCGCGCTCCTCACCCAACCAGCCAAGACGCGGACCGAGCCACGCGCGGCGGAACCAGCGTTCCCCCCACTGCGCCCGCACAGCCTCGCGCTGTGCCGCAGCCTTTGTGCGCGCCTCTCCGGCGTGCTTGGTCTCTCCCAGGTAATCGAGCATCCGCGCAAAATGATCCAGCACGTAACTTGCCATGGCGGCGTTCACTACGCTCTCGCCGCTTTGTTGTACCTCTTTCGTTTGCTCCGCAGAGAGTTTTTGGTCCGCCGTCATTCCGTCGTCCCAGTCGTCATTGAGCAGCCGCATCAGGCCGTGCGCGCCCACACCTATCGTGTCCACCACGTAGCGATAACTGGTCATGATCTTGTCGAATACGGTCGGATCTCCATCCGTCACTCGTTGTCGCGGGTAGATGGGGATCTTCTCGCTCAAAAATGCCTTGTCACGCGTGGCCAGAATATATTCGCTAACCGTCCAGAGCAAAAACAACTGGTCCATGCTGGGCACAAAGTCGCTCACCATCAGCGCGCCGCAGCCCGCAATCCCATACGGCATAAATCCATCCGCGCGCGCTTCCTTCAGCGTATAGCGGATAATTCCGCGTACAATCTCGGGGTCGCTGAAGATTAACGGCATCGTATGTTGCAGAGGGTCGCACGGCTGCCCCTGGAATCCCCAGTGGTATTGATAGTTGCCTCCCTGCGAGAGAATGAACTCGCCGAAGAAACTGTCATAAGTAAGCGCGCTGCGAAGATAGTAGTTATTCCATGAGTTTTCTCTTTCCACCCACGGCGCCTCTGCGACCTTGAAGCGCAAGCCGCCTGTCTTCCACTTCGCGCTGGATCGCGCCCATTCTCCCGCCGGATCGGCCGAGTACTTTGTAACCAAGGCGTCCAGTTCAAATCCACTCGGCAGATAGCCATAGAGAAATGCGATGGTTCGTGTCTGATGCGGCTGCAGACTTACTGAGCGTTCAATCAAGTGCGCGCTCGCAGGTACGCTCGAACCCGTGTCGTTCTTCAACTTGTCGCGCATGCCCGACGGGTTCTCAACGCCGCCGCTGCCAAAGAAGGTTTCTCCGTCCGATGAATATCCGTCCATCGGAGCGTCGAGAGAAATCAAGAATGTCGAGGGCGGATTCAAGTCGTCGAAGGAAGTTCCGGGCGCCGGATCCGGCGTCGAGGTCGCAATCCGTGCTTTCGTCCATGTTTGTTCGTCTTCAGCCGTACGCCCCAGGAAGTGCTGCGTCTCCACCAGTCCCTTGCCGTTTGCTACAACCGCGGAGCGATGCTCGAAGCGATCGCCAAAACTCCGTCTCAATTCCGCGGCCGATGTGGCGTTGCCTGTCGCATCGGCCTCCATCCCGGCACGGAACGAGAATTGGTAGTTATCGCAACCCCAGTACTCTACCCACCGCGCCTTCACGGGAACACTGCTGCGATTCGTAATTTTTACGAGAGAAATCAACACAGGATCTGCGCCGTAAGGAGCAAAAATCGTGTGATCGACGGTGCACCGGGGTCCGGCTACGATCTTTCGCAGGTAACCCTCTCCGAAGATTCGCTCGAACGAGTTGGCACTGCCCGGATAATAAGTGCTGATGACGCTATTGCCGTCATGCAGGTAGCCGATGCCTCCACCAAAACGATTGCGAGCGGGCGCATAATCGTTTAGGAACTTCGGCCCACCTTCGTCCTGGCGTACCTGCACATACCCAAAGTTGGACGCGACGGCCACCAACCGCTCGTTACCTACCTGGTGCCAATGGTTACTGGGCCCAGGATAATCCGGATCGGGATGTTGTGGATCCCATTGGTCCCATTGCACCTCGACGTGTGCCCGCGCGTCGGAAAGTTGGTTGCATGTATACCGATACGCGGGCAGGCCAAACTCATCGGTAATCCATTCTCCAAAATGCCCCGACCCATAGGGCTTTTCCGAGTGGGGAAGAGCCGAAGCAACTTCACAAAGACGCGTCAGTCCGTGCACGCGCAGCCCCTGGGCAACACCGATTCCCGCGATCCCAACAAATGTACGACGATTCACTGGATCACCTCTCTTGGCCGGTGCGGATGTGCGGCCCCGTTTCAACCGCCTCGATTGAGCACACAGATTTCACACACATCTTTCGAAATCGCAACTCGCTACGTCGACCTCGTGTACGCAGCAGGCGAACAGAAGACTGCCTGGTAAATGGGTTGACTATAGCCACGGCCAGGGAATGTGTCAAACGGCATTGTGCAATTGAAAGACGTCGCTGTGCGATGCGTTCGCTCAGTACCTTGCCCGGGGCACCCTGCGTTCCGGTTGCGGCGCAGCAGGACTGAAGCAGTTGAGGTGTAAGTCGAGTTTTCTCCCTTCTAACTGCCTCAATTCTCTCTCGACGACCTCTTGCACCTGCGACGGACTGCCTTTGGCGCGCAGGTTCACCACCACCTCGTGGCGAGTTGCCGGCGACGCGTCCAGATTCCCTTCGACCGCCGGATCATTGCCGTTGGCACATATCGCGGCCTTCAACCAGCCTGAGGGCGAACGATCGAACATTTTTAGATGCGCAATCTGGATTCCGCCCTCGGTAAGCGCCCGATGCAAGCCGTCGAAGAACGGTCCGCACACCAGCGCTGGAGAAAGAGGCGTCGCAAAGTCCAGCGTGAAGCTCAGATTGAGCCATGCCAGGGAAGCTTCTGCGTGCGCGTATTGTGCATAGTCGATGTCCAGGGTGGTCTGTCCGACCGCAAGCGCTCCGGAGAAAACTTCATCCAGCCATTCCTGAACGCCCTGCCCTGTCCGGGCGCTCAAACTGCGCGCTTCGACACCGCGAAAGCTGGCCGCGTGTTGACAAATGTCAGCCTTGGTTACGCATACCAGGTCCGCCTCCTGCAACTGCTTTTGAAAAAGAAACGCCAGGGGAGAGTCGCCCGGCTCATCGCGCATCGCAGTTGCGCGCATCGGATCGACAAGCACTGTGAATGGCGC
>Ga0181516_10003574_pt1 | contig 10319 bp, 11 predicted proteins | sample PEATcosm2014_Bin_25_FD_121104 | JGI IMG/M metagenome (GOLD analysis project Ga0181516, IMG submission 121104) | Peatland microbial communities from MTU Mesocosm Facility, Houghton, MI, USA - PEATcosm2014_Bin01_10_metaG | ecosystem: Environmental > Terrestrial > Soil > Wetlands > Peat | place...
CGCGGCACGGCCATCGCGGCGGTGGTGCTGACCGACGGCGAACTGGATCACGTCACCGGATTGCTCTCGCTCCGCGAAAACAAAAAGCTGCGCTTGGTCTGCACCAAAACCGTCGAGGAACTGTTGAACAAAAATTTCCCGCTGCTGCCGGTTTTGAAAAATTACTGCGACGTGCGCGTTTCCAATTTTCCGGTTCAGATCGCGTCGCTGCAAATTTCCGCGCTCGATTTCGGCTCAAAATCTCCGCCTTACGCGCCGCTCGTGAAATCTCGCGGTTTCGTTGTAGGCTTGCGGATTGATTCGGCAAAAAAAAGCCTGGCCTATCTACCCGGCCTGCCCGCGATCACGGCGGAAGTGGAAAAATTCATCGCCGGCTGCGACTGTCTGCTGGTGGACGGCACCTTCTGGTCGGAGCGCGAAATGGTTTCGCTCGGCCTCACCAAACGCTCGGCGGGCGACATGGGCCATGTCCCGGTCAGCGGGCCGCACGGCACGCTCGAATGGCTGCAGTCGCTCAAAATCCCGCGCAAGATTTACATCCACATCAACAACACGAATCCAATTTTGAAAAAAAACTCAAACGAACAAAAAATGGTGGCGCGCGCGGGCGTAGAAATTTCCTGCGACGGCATGGACATTCGCTTGTGAAATTACGCGAGCGGGGTGACACTAAAAACCAGCCATGAAAGCTCATGATAACAACTGCTGGTCGCCGGAAGAATTCACCGCGCGCCTGCGGGCGGTGGGCGAAAACAGCTATCACGACCAGCATCCATTTCACGTTTTGATGAATGACGGCAAGTTGGACCGCCACCAACTTCAAGGATGGGTTGCGAACCGCTTTTATTACCAGATACAAATTCCCATCAAGGATGCGGCAATCCTTTCTAATTGTTCCGAACGCGACATCCGGCGCGCATGGATTCAGCGCATCCTGGATCACGACGGAACGCAGGGTGATGAAGGCGGCATCGAAAAATGGCTGCGCCTCGGCGAAGCGGTCGGGCTGACGCGCGAGGAAATGCTCGCGCAAGCGCGGCTGCTGCCGGGCGTGCGTTACGCGGTGGATGCCTACGTCAATTTTTGCCGGACGAAGCCGTGGGTCGAGGCGATGGCGTCTTCGTTGACCGAACTGTTCGCGCCGGTGCTGATGGCCACACGCATCGCGGCGTTTGAAAAACATTATCCGTGGGTGAAGCATGATGGCCTGAAATATTTTCGAGGCCGCCTGACGCAGGCGCCGCGCGACGCCGATTTCGCATTGCGGCTCGTGCTGGAACGCTGCCGCAACCGCGAGGAACAGGAAAGAATGGTGGCGGCTTTGAAGTTCAAATGCGAACTGCTCTGGGCCATGCTCGACGCGATGCACTTCGCCTATATTCTCAATCCTAAAAATCACGATGAGCCAGCTTCCTGACACCGCCAAACCGCGCCTCGCCGCCAAAGTCCGGCTGAAGTGGGACGAGGTTCGCAAAAAACCATTGCTCCTTTTTCCCGAAGGCGTGCTGGTGCTGAATCCAACCGCGCACGAAGTCGTTGCGCTTTGCGACGGCCAGCGCACCATTGCCGAAATTGTGAAGACGCTAAGTGAAAAATTTCACAGTGACACGATTGATGCGGACGTGAAAGAATTGTTGACGAAGCTGATTGGGAAAAATTTTGTCGCCATTGCAGATTAAATGTGATGGAAACGCCGCGCCCATATTCGTTGCTCTGCGAACTGACTTATCGTTGTCCGCTGCAATGTCCCTATTGCAGCAATCCGATCAATTTTGCGCGGCACACGGAGGAATTGACCGCCGCCGAATGGGAGCGGGTGCTGGCCGAGGCGGCGGCGCTCGGCGTGGTGCAGGCGCATTTTTCCGGCGGCGAACCTTTGCTGCGCGCCGACCTGCCGCAGATCGTCCGGCGTGCGCGCGACCTCGGCCTTTACACCAACCTGAGCACCGGCGGCACGTTGCTGACGGAAAAACTGGCCGGGCAATTGCGCGAAGCCGGCCTGGACAGCCTGCAGGTGAGCATTCAGGACGCGGACGCGGAAAATTCCGACCGGATTGCGGGCGGTGCGCCGTCGTTCGACAAAAAAATTCGTGCGGCGCAGATCGCAAAACAACTCGGGTTTTCCCTGACCATCAATGTCGTGTTGCTTCGCCAAAATCTCGACCGCATCGAGGCGATCATTTCCATGGCGGAAAAACTGGGCGCCGAGCGGCTGGAGCTGGCGAACAGCCAATACAACGGCTGGGCGTTGAAAAATCGCGCGGCACTTTTGCCGTCGCGGGCGCAGGTGGAGCACGCGGCGCGCGTGGCCGATGCCGCGCGGCAGCGGCTGGCGGGGCGCATGGAAATTCTGTATGTGCTGCCGGATTATTTTGAGCAATTTCCGAAACCCTGCTTGAACGGCTGGGGAAGGGTTTTCATGACCGTGGCCGCAGACGGCGCGGTCTTGCCGTGCCAGACCGCGCGCGAAATTCGCGGATTGCAATTTGAAAATGCGCGGGAAAATTCCCTGGAAAAAATCTGGTTTGAATCGGAGGCATTCCAAAAATTTCGCGGCACGGACTGGCTTCCCGAACCGTGCCAAAGCTGCCCGCGCAAAGAAATTGATTTTGGCGGATGCCGCTGCCAGGCGTTTCTGCTCACCGGCGATGCGACGGTGACCGACCCGGTCTGTTCGCTCGCGCCCAAACACCACTTGATTGTTGAAACTCTGGCCATAGCCGAGTCTGGCGCGGATGAGCATTTGATTTATCGGAATGTCGTCGAATCGTTGCGGCTCCAAAAATAGCAGAAAACACTGTTGCTCTTAAGAATTGAAGAAGAACAGAATTGTAAAATTGAAGAAGTTGGAGGTTTGTCTGATCCAGACTCGCCCCGGAGCTGTTTTAGGATGAAATTTATTTGGAATTTTACTTATGATGCCATCGGCAGCTTGCGTCCGCCCAGGATTTTTGCGAAAGTAACATCGTGAGATTTCGCGCTTTTCATTGTTTAGCTGATTGTCTGTGGTATCAGCCGTTTCGCGCCATGTCATCGGCTCAATGGAATGGCAGCGTATCAGCGCATTATAGATTGCGAAAATCAAAGTTGCCGGTGTGGCGAAATGGCAGACGCACAGGACTTAAAATTGGATTTTGACCACTTTTTAGCGGTTTCTTATCGTTGCATTAAACGTGTATAGAACTATTGATTCTATTGGTTAAAACTCATTTTCAGGCGATTAAAAAAGTGTTTTTGAGGGCTTCGATTGGAAGTGGCAAAGTGTAGCAAAAAGTGTCGCAATTTTTTATCTGAAATTTTTCACTTTTTTGACTTCGGAAATTTTTTGGCAAACAAATTTTATGTGCTCTTGGTTGCGGGCACTTTATGGACTTGGGCGAACTCGCCCGTTCTGGCGCGGTGATGAAATTCGTCAATTGATTCTTGGGTGAGATATTGCCTGCCAGCGATGTTGACAGTTTTTAGCCAGCCCTTCTTGCGCCAGCGCCAAGCCGTGCAAGAAGTCACGCCAACCTGATCCAGCCATTTGGACAAACTGATGACTGCCGCTGCCGCATGGTTCATAATTGTAATTCCTTGATAAAAGTGACGGTGACGGCGGTGATATGGGTTTTCAACACGGCGGCATATCGCCGATCCGCTGACTTCACAAATTTCAATTCATATTTTTGAATCGCTCGCATAAGAGTCTTGAGGCCGCTTCCCAGCACCACGACTTCGGCTTTGATAAAGCGGATTACTAATTTTTCAGATGGAGCGTCCGGCTCGCGTTCCAACGCGGGATTGGAAGTCCACTCGGCAAACAGGAATTGCGCGTAAGGCAGTTGATAACTGCGTTCATCGTCGGCAAGCGCGTTAAGCGCGGCCACGGCGGGATCAATGTCGAAACAAAGATTGTTGTGCGGGCTAGACGCGGATGCCGCGTCGGGATTGACTTTGGTGTTCATAGGATGATTGATGAATTTGTTGGATGTTTTTACGGAACGAAAGAGATTGTGTGAGGCGCTGGCGGAACTGTTTCAGGAAACGATTGCCGCGCTGCAAAATGTTCTGGATGAATTTCTGCCGGTCAACGTGCGGAACAATTTCCACAGCGGCCAGCCGCGCGCTGGAACGGGTGACGTGCGAGCGTAACAATTCAGCATCGTCGGTGAGAATCTGGCAGCGCTCACGTCCCCGCGAAATGCTGACGTAAAATTGCTCCTGATGGACGGCGGGCAGCGAACGCGATGACGCGACCACCAAAACTTCATCCACCGTCTTGCCCTGGGCGGCATGGGACGTGACAGCGTAGCCATGTGTGAAGGTGCGATAATTTTCAGGAATCACCCGGCCATCGGCCAGCACAACCGAATCGCCTTGAATTGCCTTCACTTCCACTAACTCGCCGTTCACAAATTTCTTCTGCCAATTATATTGCAGCAACAGTTTGTCTCCGGCGGCGACTTTCAATTTCCGTTTCTCTCCCACATCAAATGAGGCGAAGCCTCGACCCAATGGGAAAAGAGTTTCAGAACCATCGGCACGTTGAACTTTGATTGAATCATTTTCGGCAGCGACCACAACAACCGTTTCGCCCTTGTCAAAATCAGCTTTTTGCCGTTGAACCTGTATTGCCATGCCGGGACGATATTGTCCCGCATCCCGCTTCTGCGCTTCCGTCCACGACAGTGAATCAAATACCTGAAATTCTTTTTCATCACCGGCCAGACGCCCGGATGTTTTCAATGCAGCCCGGACTTTCTCTGTGACCGTCTCAATTTCATTCCATGTTGGCGCGACCAGCAACGCAGATTGGTTTTGCTCCAATGCCTTCAGATACGTCTCCGCAGCCGAATCGTGAAGTTTGTCATTTGGAAATTCTGCAACCGCGCCCATGCGTTCCAGTTGTGCGAACGCTTCAGTTGTTCGTTTCTGTGCCGCCAGTTCGACGGCTTTGCGATATTCGGCACGACGTTGACGACGGATTCGAGTCAACTGGCCGGATTGAAAATTGGAATATTGCTCCAAAATTCGCAGCGCATCACCACGCACCACCGAACCGTGCTGGCCCGTATCGCCTGACAGAACAATGCGCGCGTCACCGGCCATCTCAAACAGCCGTTTCATGTCGTCAATGCCGACCGCACCGGCTTCATCGAGGACAACCAACTGCCTTTTGGACAGGGCGGGTTTTGATTGCAACAAACTTTGCAGCGTAACCGCCTCAAATCCTTCTTTCCGCAAAACCTCCGTTGCCGCCGTCGTCGGCGCACAGAACAGCGGTTCAATCTTCACTTCAGCGCAGGCATTAACCAACTCGCGCAGCATCGTGGTTTTGCCCGTGCCGGCCAGTCCACGGATGCCGGTGATGCGGTCGTTGGTTTTCAGAACGTGCAAAATTGCCCGTTGCTGGTCTTCGCCGAGCCATCTGGCGGGTTGATAATTCGCGTGCAGCGGCACGACCATGTCACATCCGGCATTGACCGTCTGGATCAACGCCAGTTCCGTTGCCAAAATCTGCCGCGTGGAAAAACCATGTTGTGTTCGCACCAAATCCGGCGATTGACTCACCGTTGTTTTTAGCCTGGGCAAATTTACTTCGCCTGGACGCCGCGAAAGCGCAACCGCCATCAACTCATGCTCCGGCGCGACGGACTTGCGCTCGAAAACATGAGCGATGGCATACGCCAGCATTTTAGGTTCGTTATTTGAATCCGATAAGATTCGTCCAATTCGTGCGGATGTTGAAACTCTGCGGAGCGATTGCACTTCATCCGAAGATAATTGAGCCAGTTGATGTTCACGCACTTCAGCGGTTGAGATGCCTTTGAGTTTCTTCGCGCGGCTTTGATGCACCGCATGGGAAATTTCGGTGTTGGTAAGTTTGCGACCCAGCTTTCGTTCCATTTCTTTCACTGCCTGGTCACGCTGCTGCGCGCGCTTGGAAAATTTCTGCAACACCTCGTCATTCACACCTTCGATCTCAAAACCGTGTTTCGCCGAGCGGATGCGATAGCCGATGGCCAGAATTTGTTGCGCCAGTTCATTCCGATATATCGCCGTGGCATAGCGGATTGCGTCATACATCGGCCGGGCTTGAAGCGCCTTCCAACATTGTTCGCGTTCATCGAACGTCGCGTTGAACACGGTGCAGTGTGTGTGCAGCAGCGGGTCAAGTTCGCGCGAACTATCATGGACAAACGCGGCAGCGACCAGATTGCCGGTCGTGCGGTCACGCTGGCTGCCGTTCTTGCGAATGCGGGTTGCCGCGAAAGTTTCAAGTTCGCCAAAAGCAATACGCACCGCTTCCTCATGCGCCGCCACCAATCGTTTATCATTCATTGTCACCGCCAGCACCGACACGGACTTGGGCGGTGAGCAGGTGAAATCGAAAAACACCCGGCGCTGGTCTTTCGCGTTCTGTCTCAAGGTCAGTTGTTCTCCAGTCTGCGGATGCTGATTTTCACAAAGCGAGTGAAATTGTTCGCGCGTGACCTGCCCGTTCAAACCCAATCGTTCTGCGCCCACGCCGATCCACTGGCCGGGTCGAACTTCACCGGCGGCGTAATAATCATTCTGTGCCAGATGCTCGTCGAAGTAGCTCTCGGCATCGGCCAGATTCTTATGTGCGATGGCTGTGAACATAAAACGTGACATTATCCGTTTTTCAAAAAGGCTTTGTTCGTTTTCCGAACAACTTTTAATTTCCCTAATATTTTCATTTTTCGTTTTGTTATTTTACGCGAAGGCGAATCACCAAAGTTGTCTTTGGGACACAAAATGCGTCTCCCGTCTTGCCGTCCCATCGAGTCAATCACATGGCTCAATGCGCCTTCATCACCCAATCTGCCAAAAATCGCCGCACTTAATGTTCAAGCGTTGAACAAAATGATTCATGGCCCATTTTTCCAGGTTGCCGAGTCCGGTTTGTTCCATTTTGGAACATACTGATCCACGACTTTTGAAAATTTATAGCTGTCAGCCCGGCGGAATTCGGAGCGGCGAAGTTGCAAGCTTTGCAAGAAATGAAAATGATTTCGATGTTTGCACCACAGTAACCCACCTGCTATTCGTCCTGCGTGGCAAAGAATTATCCTTCTCGAATCGTTTGCTTGAGTGCCGAGGCGGTAGAAATTATTTATGCTCTCGGTTGTGGCAACCGGATTGTCGGCGTCACCGGCTTCGCCGTTGAACCACCTGCCGTGAGGCGCAAACCTCGTGTCAGCGGATTTTCCAGCGTCAATTTTGCCAAGGTGGACGCGCTCAAGCCCGACCTCATTATTACTTTTTCCGACGTGCAGGCGGAGGCGGCAAAAGAATTGATCCGGCGCGGCCACACAGTGCTGGCGACCAACCAGCGTTCGCTGGCCGAAATTTTCGAGACGATTTTGTTGATTGGCCGCGTCATTGGGCGCGAAGCGCTGGCGCAAAAACTCGCCGACAAAATGCGCGCGGAGATTTTCAGTAGCCGTTTGCGTAAATCAAAACGCCCGAAAGTTTATTTCGAGGAATGGAATGACCCGCTCATCAGCGGCATCCGTTGGGTGGGTGAATTGATTGAGGCGACGGGCGGTGAAGATATTTTCCCCGAATTGCGAAACTATTCACGCGCGCCTGACCGGGTTGTGACCGGTGATGAAATCATCCGCCGTCAGCCGGACATCATCATCGCAAGCTGGTGCGGCAAGAAAGTCAACTTCAATGAAATTTGCCAGCGACCCGGCTGGGATGCAATTCCGGCGGTTCGCAATGGCCGCGTTCATGAAATCAAATCCGCACATATTCTCCAGCCCGGACCAAGTTTATTGAAAGGTTTCCGGCAATTGCGCAAAATCATAAGCACCCTGTCCACCAAATCGGGATACCGCCACGCGGAAAAACGCAAACTTTAGCAGCAAGAAGCGGGTGGTTGTGTTGTCTCCTCATGGTAAAGTTCCCATATGAACGATTACGAACGGATTGCGCGCGTCATCCGGTATCTGGATGAAAGCCACGCCGACCAGCCGAACCTGACGACGCTCGCCCGGCGTGTCGGTTTGAGCCAGCATCACTTTCACCGTTTGTTCACATCTTGGGCGGGCATCACACCGAAGGATTTTCTCCAATGTCTCACGCTCACTCACGCGAGAGAAATGCTTCGACAGGGCAAAAGCGTTCTGGATGCAACTTTGGATACCGGGCTTTCCAGCCCCGGTCGTCTGCATGATCTGTGCGTCAGCCTGGAAGCCGCTTCGCCCGGTGAAGTGAAGTCGGGCGGCGAAGGGTGGACAATTACCATCGGTTTTGCTGGCAGCCCGTTTGGCAAATGTCTGGTGGGCGAAAGTCATCGAGGCATCTGCCATCTCTCATTTGTCGAGTCCGGCGACAAGGTTGCTTTGGACACATTGAAAGCACAATGGCCGCGAGCGCGGTTGCAACAAAACAACATCGCTGCCAGCCAACTTGCCAATCGCATTTTCCATCGGAAGACAGTTGGAAATTCATCAGTGCCATTGCGCGCCTTCGTCCGTGGCACCCCGTTTCAAGTGCGCGTGTGGCGGGCGCTGTTGCAAGTTCAAAGCGGCGCGTTGGTGAGTTATGGAGGATTGGCCGCAGCGCTGGATCAACCGACTGCCGCCCGTGCCGTGGGATCAGCCGTGGGACAGAATTCGCTGGCATATCTCATTCCGTGCCATCGCGTGATTCGTGAAACAGGAGTAATTGGTGATTATCGGTGGGGACAGGTTCGCAAACGGGCAATCCTCGCATGGGAAAATTCACCTCGTATCGCTGCAAAGTCGAAATCCTCCGCCTGACAATTTTATGAGTTCACAACAACTGCAATTTTTGAACCTCCGAAACATACCCGCGCGTTTGACGGCTGAAGAAGCCGCTTGGTTCCTTGGTTTTGCGCCGCACGCCATGCCGATTTTAGTTGCGGCGGGACTGCTAAAGCCTCTTGGCCAGCCAGCTCAAAATGCCAACAAACATTTTGCCACGGCAACCCTTTGCGAACTGAAACAAGACACCCATTGGTTGTTTCGAGCCTCGAAAGAAATCATGCAATATTGGCGGACGAAAAACGGTAGAAAGAACGGTCAGCCTGTGCCTGTGGACGGCCAATGATGAGAAAGTAGCCAATTTGCAATGTCTGCGACGCTGACAAAAAATCCATCTGACCGCACCAAAAATATGGTGGGGCCGAAGATTCGTAAACTGCGCTCTGCTCGTGGTCTCTCACAATCCAAGCTGGCTATGCGGCTTCAGCTCGACGGGCTGGACGTGAGCCGTGACGTGCTTGCTCAAATGGAATGCCAGCGTCACTGCATCCGGGACAACCACATTTTTTATTTTGCCCGCGTTCTGGCGGTGAATGTATCCGAAATCTTCGCCGGGTTGAAAAAATGAAAAGTTGTGATGAAGCCGTCACAACCTTTTTCCCGCACAATGGCATAATGCAGCAAATCATTATGAATGCCAGCGAATCAAATGCAACCGAACCGCCAAATCAGCGGATCGCCTATTCCATTCCCGAAGCCGCCGAGATGCTTGGCTTGGATTATTTCAGCGTCTATCGGCTCGTCCAACGGGGGAAATTGAAGGCGTGCCGGGCGCTGCGCGGGAAGTTTCTCATCTCGCGCACGGAACTCTTTCGGCTGTTGAATACACAATAGAGAACAATTGCAGAAAGGGCATTCACACTTCTTGATTATCTTCCTATCAAGATGCAATGATTGAAAGAAAGTTCATTATTCTTCCGAATATAACTTGACTGTAACCATGCTTCTATGGTATTCGTCTTCCCGTTCGATGAAAACTTGCTTGAACATATCAACCACGAGTTGGCCGATTATGTCGGTCGCGAAAGCGACACGTCATAGCCGGTTAAGCCAGGGTTGTGTGTTTAGCCTTGGCCTATCCATCGCGTATTCCGGGCAAAAGCCGGAAACCAATTTGGATAGACTCACGGTAAGCAGGTAAAGAATCGAAATAGGATTTTTCTAACCCTGCTTACTGGAAGGTAAGCAGGGTTTTTTATTTCCCTGCATAACTGGCAGTGTGAAAGTAACCAAACGAAAGAGTAGTAATCTGTGAACAAGAAAAAAACGACGTCTCGATGATGTCTGACCGCACAAAACTTAAAATGGCGCAGAGGATGCAAAACTCCTCACCGGTGGGGTCTGCCCACAGGTCGCTCATAAGCGCGCCGACATGGTTTTACCCGAATTTACATATTAAGGGCTTCGCAGGAGGTGTGCCCATAAACACCGAAACAGCCGCCGTGAAACCGCGGGTTGGGATCGAATAGATCACCAAGAGGTGTTTGTTCTTTATTGAAATGGCACGGGCCGGGAGCA
>Ga0181516_10003575_pt1 | contig 10318 bp, 5 predicted proteins | sample PEATcosm2014_Bin_25_FD_121104 | JGI IMG/M metagenome (GOLD analysis project Ga0181516, IMG submission 121104) | Peatland microbial communities from MTU Mesocosm Facility, Houghton, MI, USA - PEATcosm2014_Bin01_10_metaG | ecosystem: Environmental > Terrestrial > Soil > Wetlands > Peat | place...
CATGGAGGCGGTTCATTTCTTGATCCGCACAGTTCATCACAACCACAAACCACAGGAGTATTACTATGTCCAAATCAAAGTTCATTGACTTCAAGGCCGTCAACGATAGGGCCGAAAATCGGCACTCGCCGATACCTTACTCATAGTGGCCGGATTATATGGCTAGACAAGGGAAGTTCAATGCTTAAATTACCAGGTGGTATTGACAGAATGGAAAACCTGTGATTTGATATTTACTCCTACCACCGAGCTTTAATGCCCGGTATTTTTTATGGACTTGCCGCTTTGGGCAAATGTTGGCTGCTTCCGCAACTTCCCGATTCCGATAGTGTAAGTTTGAACCCGTAGCGGTTCGTCTGCTTCAAATCTCATGTCTTCGCCTCAACTTTCCAATTATCTGGTATCCAACCGAAAACGCCTGGCTCTTTCACAAAAGGAGGTGGCATTTCTCTTGGGCAACAAGGGCGGGGCCAAGGTGTCCCGCTATGAGCGGTTTGACCGCGAACCGAGTTTGGAAACGGCACTGGCACTGGAGGTGATTTTCCAGAGATCGGCCAGTGAACTGTTTAGCGGTCTGTATCAAAAGATCGAACAGGAGGTCATCGAACGTGCCAAGGCACTTGCCAGCCGGACAGATCAAGGAAATCCGAAGCACCAGATATTTACCAATATTGCCAATAGATCGCTCAACTGACCATGAACACAATTCATCCAAAACAATTTCGTATTTTAGCCATCGCGCCGGTCACCAGAGGTTTCGGCTTTGCCGTGCTTGAAGGGCAGGACACGCTCGTCAATTGGGGTGTGAAGGTCGTGAGTGGAAAAGGCAACAAGAACGCCAAAATTCTTCCGAAAGCGGAAGAATTGATCACTCACTACCATCCGGGGGTGCTGGTCTTGGAAGATGCGTCGGCCAAAGGCTCGTTGCGCCATCCTCGGATACAAAGACTCGTCCCGCAAATCGTCAAGGTGGCGGCCGATCACAAAGTGAACGTCACATTATTTTCGCGCGAGCAGGTGACAAAGATTCTTTTTCCCGATGGTCAGTGGACAAAGCACGGGCTGGCTGAAATCGTGGCCGGACAATTCCGGGAACAATTGGGATCAAAATTGCCGCCGAAACGCACGGCGGCGATGAGGGAAAATTATCAGATGGGCATCTTTGATGCGGTGGCACTGGCGTTGGCACTTCGATTAAAAAGCGGACGGCCAAAAAGCACCGACCAGTCAAACAAATAAATGTTTCTTCAATCGTGCCAACGTGATCAATCCGAAGGCAAAAGTGACAAGTGCAACCGTGGAGGGTTCGGGCACGGCTTGTAGCACTCCCGCTTGATTGGGGTAAAATACAAAATCTGGCGATGATGGAAAAGTTGGATATGTGGATATAACCGGCGTTGGGCGAGACAACCCTATCATTTCTGCGCCCGATGAACCTCCGCCGTAGGTCACGGCGGAAATAAAATTAACGTCTCCCACGATTGGTTGAAAAGCGACATCAACCAAATTGATTGTGTGTGCGGAAATTTCAATATCAGGTGAGTTTAGTGACACGCTAGGGGAGTCCGCGATAGTCACATCGCCAGACAGTGAAAGAGAAGATGTAGGCAATTCCTGCACAACAATAAGGGTCCCTTCAAACGCCGTCAAAACGCAAGACCCCTCAACAACTTGGCCTTGCGCCCAAAGTGTAACCGTGGACGCCAGCCCTATCAGTGCAATGAAAAGCACTTTCACGGGTTTAGAATAGGGTGGCATCATTGGCGTTTGCAAGTTTATTTTACCGTCATAATTATTGCGTTGTCATCTGGCAGTTAAAAAGCGGCAGTGGCCGGTTTTGATCCGCTCGGTGAGACAAAAGCTGGTGCAACGGCAAAATCCCGGCCTTACGATGCCAGTTCGGCAATTTTTACGATGCAAAAAAAGGAAGTAAATTCAGCAAGATAAAGCTCTTTGCAAAATCGAATCATCGCCTTCTGCTCAAAACCACTTTTAGACGACATGGAAAAAATGTCGGTAGGCATAAATTGAACAAATAACAAACGCTGCGGTAGCTATTTCCATCGTCCAACAACTTATTCGCAGGAATTTTTGTTTAGATTTTGGGAGATTGTTAAATTCTCGCTCAAATCGGATACCGTGGCCGCGAACGACCAGAATATAATAATTCATTAAAAAAATTACAAAGGTGGCGATCCAACCATACCAATGGGCAAGGTAGAGAGAAAGAGACTGTTCACCCATAAGAATCTCAAACCACATTTCAACCCCCATGAGGATTAAACATACGAACAGTGAGACTCCAGCCACGCCCTTTCCAGCGTTATAGTGATGCGACCATGCGCTTTGGGATGCCCTGTAAAAGGACGTGAATTCCGAAAGATAAAGTTCTCTAAAAAAATAAATTATAAACATCAACAACAATTTTAAGGATTTTCAGGCATATCAGCAAAATTTGGTCCCAAAGGTGCGTGATAATACAAATCGGTCAGAATTTGAAAGCTGCCCGCTGCTGTGCCATTGACATCTTCTTGGATTAAACTTCCCGCGCCATACCCCACGGCAAACGCCGCTCCTATCGGACCGCCACGCGCCGCCGTCATAAACGGCACTCCACGCAATCCGATATACCCGACTCCAACATTAATAGCTGCCTGTTCCGGTGATACTTGACCAGTTCCAACGCCATAACCTTCCGCAAAGACATCCCCATAAAAAAGATATGGGCCAGCAGCGTGAGCAATGTCTGAAATCCTCATTGTATCCACATACTGATTACCACCCCAAAAAGTGCTATTAAAATAGAGACCGCTAGACGTAGCAGATGAATTATAAAAACCAAGAACAGCAGTTCCAGAACCGAATTCACCGCCAAACTGGGCGGTTCCAGCGATGTTAAGAGCAGTAGATGTCGTGTCATAACTCAAACCGCCGTTGCCAGTTCCAATGCCAAATGGATTGCTCAAATCTGTCGGCGTCCCGTTCAAAGCCGCCAGCCATGATGTGTTGACATTTTCACCCACCGCTCCAAGCCCGCTTGGATCAAGATAGCTCACCGGATTGCCATTGAACGCGGCATAGAAGTTGAGTCCACCTTTGAAGCCGGACGGATCAGGATTTACAAATTTGCACAGATACGGGTTATAGTAACGCGCCCGCATGTAAAGCAGGCCATTGGGATCAGTTTGAACGCCGTAGCGTCCGTTGAAGAGGAAAGGCGTGTCATTCGTCCCTGCACGAACCATGGTTGACCCGTAGAGGCTGTATTCAATACGGTCGGTGATATTTCCGTTGGTATCCGTCAACGCCACCGTGCTGCCGCGATAATCGTAGTGATACGTCAACACATTCGTGCCGGATGCCGTCTCGGTGACTTGATAAAGCAGCCCCGCGCCATAAACATAATAGTTCGTGACACCGTTTTTGATCCGCATGAGAACCTGCGGCAATTTTGCGTTTGGGTTCACAACAAACACGGTCGAGTTCGTCCCCTGCGTCTGTCCGACGCGGTTGTTCATGGCGTCGTAGGAGTTGGTGACGCCGCCGACATTCAACAACCTGTTCCGCGCGTCGTAAGTGTAGGTAACAATCGCATTGGTCAGCAGCGGCGCGCCGGTCAGGTTCCCGTCCGCGTCGTTCGTCACGTTCAACCGGGGATGCGGAAGCAACTGAAAATTGATCATCCGGTCGTCATAGTCATAACCCATCGTTCGCAACGGCGGCGCGTTTGTGTGCAGCAATGGCGCGGCAAATTCCCAGGCCACACGTCCGGCATTCATCCAGCCCAAAGTGTAAAATGCTATCGGATATTTCGACGCCGCTTCCTCAATGATGTTCGTCACTTCGCCGTCCGCGTCATAATTGATGATCCGCTGCGTCCCGTTCGGTCGCGTGAGGCTTGTCATTCGTTCGGCCAAGTCGTAAGTGATCGTCGTCGTGCGGCCTGACCAGTCTTTGACTTGAGTAAGATGGTTGTTGCTGTCGAAGGTGTAATAAACATTCTTCCCGCCCGGATAAACCATGTTGGTCAGGTTCCCGTTGCCGTCATATTTATATTGAATCAAATTTCCATAAATGTCGTGGTAGCTTGAAACGCGATTATATGCGTCATACGTCCACGAATTGGTGCTGTCACCCGTCTCTGTCACATTCAACAAATTGTTGTTGGTATCATAGCCGTAAGTTGTCGTGGCCATGATGTCGGCACGGCTCGTCAACCGCCCCCTTGCGTCATACCCGTAAGTCGTGGTGTTGGTGGCTTGGTCAATCAGGGTCTGCAACAGGCCCTGATGATTAAATTTCAGCGTGGTGGAATAGCCCATCGGGGTAACAGTGTTCGTCAGCCGGTTTGCCCCGTCAAAATGAAACTGCCATGTCCTGCCGTTGAGGTTTGTCAGGGAGGATTGGTTGCCCGCCGCATCGTAACCGCGCCTCACCAGGCTGCTGTCATTGCCAGTCGTCACGGTCAACTGCCCGCGCGCATTCCATTTCTGGAGTGTTTTTTCCCCGGCGGCGTTCGTCGTCGCAATGTTTCGTCCATCGGCGTCGTATCCCATGTGCGTCGTCCGCGACAGCGGATCGGTCGTGGCGATCAGATTTCCGGCAAGGTCGTTGGTGTAGTTGAAGGTTGAAAGTTGAGGGTTGATGGTTTGCACCAGCCAGTCGCGGGCATCATAGGCATTGGTCACAACAGGAGTGCCTTGGGGCATGGCCGGCAATGTTGTTGCCAGCAACTTGCGCGTGGGACTCCACGAATAAGTGGTGACTTTGAGATTTGCATTCGTGCTTGCCAACTGGTTGCCATTGGCATCGTAGCCCAGGGACGTGATGAGATTCGTCGGCGCAGTCGTGACGGTAAGCTGCCGCCGTTTGTTGTATTGGTAGGTGGTGACGTTGCCATTCCCATCCGTGTGGCTGGTCACGTCGCCGAGCGAATTGTTCACAAAACTTTCACTGCCGAGAGGGCTTGGGTAGGCGATGCTGTTCGTCTGGCCATAACTGTCGTAACCGTAGGTGGTGGTGCCTCCGGAATCCGCGCGCGTGTGGAGCGTGCCATTGCCATTGTAACTGTAATTGACGTAATCGCCCGCGCCATTTGTCGAGCCAACCAGTGAAAACTGGGCGTTGTAGCCGAACGTGCTGACATTGGTTCTGGCGTCTATCGCTTCAACCAGATTATTGTTCCCGTCAAAAATGAACTGGTTGGCGGCACCTGTCGGGTCAATAGTCTCAATCAGATTGTTGTTGCCGTCGTAAAAATACTGGTTGATTTCATTCAACGGCGAGATGGTCTCGACGACGTGGTTCTGTCCGTCATAGAACGTCTGCGTCAAATGGCCGAGCGCGTCCTGCACGCCGGTGAGCCGGGACAGGCTGTCGTAAAAATAGATGTTCGTGCCGCCCGCCGGGTCAATTTCCATGGTTTGTGCGCCCGACCAGCCAATCTGCCATGCTTTGTTAGTGAGTCCCTCCGTGAATTGCGTCGTGACGTGCCCAAAGCCGTCATAAATATTGCTGACCACCAGTTGTTGATTGGCATCAATGGTTGCGGTGATTTCGTGGTTCGTGTCGTAAAGGTAGGTGCTTGTCTTGCTTTCAGGGTCGGTCACGGAAGTTAGGTCGCTGCCGGTGTAACCATAGGATACGCTGCGTGTGCCATCGGACACCGATGTCAGTTGATTGCTTGAGTTGTAACTGAACGTGAATGTGCGGTTCGTCCAGTCTGTGACCGTGGCAACCATGTTGTTGGTGTAGGTTAACATCATGGAATTGCCATATTGATCCGCGATGTTCGTCAGCGAGCCGGACCCATTAAAAGTGAAAGTCCTGCCGTGCCGTTCCTGGAGAGCAAAATTGCCACCCGCCGCCTGCGTCAGTGTCAACGTGGTGTTGGCAGGGGGAGCATAGACACCGTTGGGCTGCCTGACGAATTGGAGCAAATCCTTGCCTAAATTCACGGACACGGCTCCCTTGGTCATCTGGTCAACACCCCATTTGGCGATCAAGGCTGTGACCAGCCAGTTTTTTGGGTCGGGCTGGGCATCATTGTAAATTCCAAATGCCGCATACGTCGCCGCGATCATTGATACGGCCTGCGCCGGGGTGGTGCCGCCCAAGGCCACCTGCGGTGCTGCAACCGTGCTGGCGTTCACATAATAGTTATTGATCCACCCCGGAGCCATGCCCGCCGAATTCATGTAACGCCGTGTGCCGTTGTAATATCTTGAAAGCGTGATGCCCTTCGGCTCTGTCTGTCCAAGCGAGAGGTCGGTGTGTTCCACCTGAAATGTGCCGTCCGCCGTGTCAATCGGATCGGCGGTCGGGGGATTATACGTCCCGACCGGGCTTACGGCGACGGCTGGCGGCTGGTTGTCGCCGGTAGAACCCACATATTGGACATTTATTATCAGGGTTGGGTATGATGAAAATCCGCCGTTATACCCGCCGCTGATGAGCATTGTCATTGTATAGCTATTATTGGATACCTGTCTGGCGGCGATGCCATAACCCGACCAGCTTCCTGCTCCCGCGACATTGTTCGTGCCGTATTGCGGCATCAGCAGATAGTAGCCTTGGCTGATATAGTTGTTATACAACGAAGTCGTATCGTAGGTGGCGGACAAAGCGCTTGAAATGGCTGACCAATTGTTACTGCTGGCAAGATAAACGAACTGGTTGTTTTTGTTTGCGATTTCGAGCATCTTCACCGTTGAAGACGCCACCAGATTGCTGGACTGTAATTGCTCAATAAGGCCGTTTTCCAATGAGCTGTCAAAGTAGCTTGTCAAATCAAGATGCCGGTGCTGCAAATCTGAATTGGTGGCGTCCACACCGTCACCCGATATGGCACCGGATAGCTGCATATAAACATCAACGTAATAACCATTGCCAGCCTCCTGTGCCATGCGGCCAAAACGATGGTTGTATTGGGGGAGCGCACCGTCTTGCGCCGCAAGCATCTGTTCCGCTCCCTCGGTCTGCAGCATCCAGTTCAAACCCATTACATTCAATGTTTCGCTCACCACCTGTCGCGACGTATCTGCATAACCCTGCTGACGGTAGGCATCCAGCTTGTTTTCCCGCTGCTGCAACCAGCTCCAGTCCGGCTCAAAGGCATACACCAAGGCGTAAGTTGCATTGGTGCGCTGATAGGAATTGGTGGTGAAGTTATATGCCTGAACTGGGTTCACCAGAACATCATTGTTCGTAAAATCCCAAATGCCAAACGGATGAGTGATGGACACCACCACGTTGGTGGTGCGGCTGCCTGAAACGCTCGTCGAATTTGACGCCAGCATGGTGTCATCTTGCCAAAGCTGTGCAATACCGTTGGTGGCAAAGGTAAGGGAAAGCCGCTGCCCCTCCAATTGCGGCATCCAGCATTGATAGTTCGTGCCGGCAAAAGTTATGGAAAGACTGGACATGAGATTCGTCGGCTCGTAAGTCCAATTTACAGGGGCATTTGTAAATTCCCCCGTAACTGAGTAGGTATAGGTGTTAAATTGCAGGAACTGGCTCAATGAAAAATTTGTCGAGGGCACGATGTATTGCCCGCCCAAAATCTGATCCACGGTGGCGTTGGGATAATTACTCTGAATGTTGTTCAAAAGGCTGGTGGCGTAGCCGGTCAAGGTGTTTCCCAAATTCGTCTCACTTAAGCCGCTCGCATAATTGGTCGCGTCTGTGCCGCCGGCTGAGGACATTATGCTGTTGCTGTTGAATCCCATTGCCGACGAAAGATTGATGCCGGTGATCGGTTCCGTGATTTTGAAGGCAGGGTCGAGCAGATTTGTGACGGAACCTGTAACTAATGTCACCCAAACCCTTTGAAACAGAAACGTATTATTATCGCCATAATTTATGATGGCAGGATAGCCTCGCTTATAAAATAGACTGGATAAATAATTGACGGTGTTGGTCCAGTTGGTGTTTGAGAATCCCAGGTTCAGCCAGTGATGAAAGTCATTATTGTTGCCAGTGGGATCATCATAGGGCATCCCCATCAAGCCGAACTGATATGCTGCGTTGTTATATCCGGCCGCTTGCAACAGGGCGACCAGCAGGGCGCATTGGTCAAAATCGTTGCCACTTTTTTCCAGCAAGGTCAGTTGCGCCCCTTTTTTAGAGCCGAAATAAAACTCGAACCGAATATTGTTGTGGACGTAGTTGAAAATCTGCACTGGATTGTCCTGCAAACTGTTTGCCAGCGCCTGTATCTCCGGCGTGTTCGTTTCGGCGACGGGGGCCGAAGGCTGTTTCAAGCTCAAAGGTTGGACACCTCCGCCGGAAGATGGCGGTGGCGGAGATACTTGTTGTAATGTCCCTGACAACGAACACGGCAGCGTGCCGTCGGGAACCGCAAACCAGCCTGGACTGGTGATTTGCGCCCGGCCAGTGGTTGTCATCAGCAGCGCCAAAATCGGAATCAAGAATCGCAATGTTTTCATAATTTCCTTGTTCATTGCGAGACCCCCAAAACATTCCCTTCCACATCCAGCGAATTAGTTCCGTTTCGGATGCCAGAGACCTGTTGCAATCTCCCCACCGGATCGTAAGAGTAATTTGACCGTTGGCTGGTTTGTTGCCAGTTGTTGTTCAACACGCTCAATCCCCACAAAACTTTCCAGCCGTTCAGCATCCCGTCGCCGTTGACATCAGGATTGTTCGTGCTGATTCCAAGCACGAATATTTTATAGGCGTCCGTCAGTCCGTCGCCGTCCGAGTCCTGCGGCCCGCCAAGCAGGAAGAAGCACGTCGTGTTCGGCAGGTTCGTAAGCATATAAGTGTTGCACTGGTTGCCCTGTCCCATCCACGCCCACGGAGCCGTGCTGACCGGCTGGCCAAGCACCGAATTGGCGAAAACATCATACGGCACGGCATTTGAACCGCCTTCAATGGTGAACGTCACATCCATTGTCACGTTTGTTCCGCTGCCGGTCGTTATCGCCACAGGCTTGGTCATCCAAACATTGGTGCTGGTTCCGCAACCGGACGATGAGATCAAGGTTTGCAGGCCGCCGCTGCCTGCAATTGCGTTGAACGTGGGGATGACCGTTGGTGCAGACGGGGCGGATTGGATGGCGTCAGCATTGCCAAGTATATTGAACGGGTTCACCACGAATGGAAATTCTTCATTCTCGAACGTGCTGCTGACGGCACCGGCGTTCAACGGAATGCTGTAGGTGTAGATGTCATCGAACATTCCGTGAGCCTGGGAATTTCCGTTCGTGTCGCTGCCAATATACAGGCCGCTGGAAAGCACGTTCGTGCCGGGTAAAATGTTCACACCCGCGCCGTTGGTCGCCAGATTTCCGTTAATATAAAGTGCCGTGCTGTTTGATGAATACGTCAGCGCGATGAAATACCAGCGGTTAGTCGTCCATGTAATCGGGACTGAAAGATAATTGGTTGCATCCCCGGCGTTATCCTGCGCGCTGAAAGAAAGGTTGTCTCCCGCTGAATCAACATTGAGGCTCCACCATCCATATGTGGCACCGCTTGTCCATTGACCCACGTTGATCAATTCTCCCGTCGAGCCGGGGCCAAATCCTCCAGCGTTATAGCTGGCCCAATCCGGCGCAAACCACAGGGTCACGCTTCCTTTATTTAGGGTCAGATTCGGTCTGTTGTTGGTTTCTACCACGTTATATTGCAGCCATGCAGGAACATTGGTGTCTAAAACCAGCGCCGTGCCGTCACCGAGCGTCGAGACATTCAAATTAGTGAATGACAACGGTGCATGGCCGAAATCACTTTTCCAGAAGTTCGTGTCGTTGAATGACCATGAATCCAACAGGCAGAATGTGGGCTGAAATGAACTGAACATGTTGCTGATGGTGACGGGATCAACCACGACATTATAGGTGTAGATGTCCTCAAACATACCGTGGGCTTGGGTCAAGCCGTAGCTGTCGCTGCCGATAAAAAAGCCGTTGGCAAGCACCGTTGAACCAGGCCAGATGCTCATGCCCGCGCCGTTGGTTGCAAGCTGGCCGTCCAGATAAAGCGAGGTGTTGGTGGTTGAATAGGTGAGCGCGACAAAGTGCCATTGGTTGCTCGTCCAGGAAATGGGGGCGGAGAGATAATTGGTCGAGTCCCCGGCGTTGTCCTGCGCGCTAAAATATAAATTTGCCGCCGCCGGATCAATGTTAAGGCTCCACCATCCGTATGATGCGTTGCTCGTCCACTGGCCCGCATCAATCAGTTGTCCCGATTCAACCAGTCCGCCGCCGCCTGCGTTCGTGCTTGTCCAGTCCGGTGAAAACCACATGAAAACGCTTCCTTGATTTACAGTCAGGTTGGTCGCTCCAAAACTTTC
>Ga0181516_10003576_pt1 | contig 10311 bp, 9 predicted proteins | sample PEATcosm2014_Bin_25_FD_121104 | JGI IMG/M metagenome (GOLD analysis project Ga0181516, IMG submission 121104) | Peatland microbial communities from MTU Mesocosm Facility, Houghton, MI, USA - PEATcosm2014_Bin01_10_metaG | ecosystem: Environmental > Terrestrial > Soil > Wetlands > Peat | place...
CACGGCGACCACCAACAGCCCCGTCGGCCCTTATCCCATCACTGTGACCAACGGCACGTTGGCGGCCACGAATTACGTCTTTTCATTCACCAACGGCACGCTCACGGTTGGACAGGCGAGTCTGCTGGTCAGTGGCGATAATCAAAGCCGGCTCTACGGAGCCTCCAACCCCGTGCTGACATACACGATCAGCGGCTACCTGGGTACGGACACAGTGTCCGTGGTGAGCGGGACGGCGGCCATCACCACCTCAGCCACGACTAACAGCCCCGTGGGGCCGTACGCCATCACCGTGACCAACGGCACCTTGGCGGCCACGAATTACAATTTCAACTTCGCCAGCGGAACCTTGACGGTAAGCGCGGCCAGCCTGGGCGTAACGGCAAACTCGACGGGCAGGATTTACGGGCAGACAAACCCGGTGTTTACGGCGAGTTACAGCGGCTTTGTGAACGGGGACACGGCGGGGACCGCCTTGAGCGGCAATCCGTCCTTGACCACTTCGGCAACGACGAACAGCCCGGCGGGAATGTACACCATCGTGGCGGCGCAAGATGGTCTGACGGCGTCCAACTACGTGTTCACATTCACCAATGGAACGTTGACGGTGGGTGCGGCCAGCCTCGGTGTGACGGCGAACTCGACGAACAAGGTGTATGGGCAGACGAACCCGGTGTTTACGGCGAGTTACAGCGGCTTTGTGAACGGGGACACAGCGGGGACCGCCTTGACCGGCAACCCGTCCTTGACCACGGTGGCAAGCAACGGGAGTCCGGTGGGAACGTACACGATCGTGGCGGCTCAGGACGGCCTGACGGCGTCCAACTACGTGTTCACATTCACCAATGGAACGTTGACGGTAGGTGCTGCCAGCCTGGGTGTGACGGCGAACTCGACGAACAAGGTGTATGGGCAGACGAACCCGGTGTTTACGGCGAGTTACAGCGGTTTCGTAAATGGAGACACGGCGGGGACCGCTTTGAGCGGCAATCCATCCCTGACCACCATTGCAAGCAACGGGAGTCCGGTGGGAACGTACGCGATTGTGGCGGCGCAAGATGGTCTGACGGCGTCCAACTACGTTTTCACCTTCACCAATGGAACGCTAACGGTGGGTGCGGCCAGCTTGGGTGTGACGGCAAACTCGACCAACAGGGTGTACGGCCAGACGAACCCGGTGTTTACCGCGACTTACAGCGGATTTGTGAACGGTGACACGGCGGGGACCGCTTTGAGCGGCAACCCGTCTTTGACGACTTCGGCGACGACGAACAGCCCGGCGGGAATGTACACGATCGTGGCGGCGCAAGATGGTTTGACGGCGTCCAACTACGTTTTCACTTTTACGAACGGCACCTTGACGGTGGGGCAGGCGACCTTGCTGGTAACGGCGAGCAATCAATTCCGGCTGTATGAGGCGGCCAACCCCGTGCTGACTTACGGCATCAGCGGGTTCCTGGGAACGGACACAGTTTCCGTGGTCAGCGGAACGCCTGCGATCAGCACCACCGCCATCAGCAACAGCCCCGTCGGCCCGTATCCGATTACCGTGACGAACGGCACGCTGGCGGCGATGAATTACAGCTTCAATTTTGCCAACGGCACTTTGACGGTGGGACAGGCGACCTTGCTGGTGTCCGGCAAACAACAGTCCAGGCTCTATGAGGCCGCCAATCCCGCGTTCAGCTACAGCATCAGCGGTTTCCTGGGTACCGACACCGTGTCGGTGGTCAGCGGCGGCCCGTCGCTTAGTACCACGGCGATCAGCAACAGCCCCGTGGGCAATTACCCCATCGTGGTGACCAACGGCACGCTGGCGGCTGTCAACTACAACTTCAGCTTCACTAACGGCCAATTGACGGTGAGCCAGGCCACCTTGCAGGTGACGGCCAGCAACTTGAGCCGGCCTTACGGCGTCACGAACCCGGTGTTGACCTACAGCATCAGCGGCTTCCTCGGAACGGACACGGTGGCGGTGGTGAGCGGAAGCCCGGGATTGAGCACCACGGCGACCACAAGCAGCCCGGTTGGTGCGTATCCCATCACTGCTACCGACGGCACGTTGGCGGCCTTGAACTATAATTTCAATCCGGTCAACGGCACGTTGACGGTCACTGCCACGGCTCCGGTGATACTGGGGATTACAAATTCCGGGACCAACTTCATTATCACCTGGAGCGCCCTCAGCAACGCCACCTACCGTGTGGAATACGTCGGGGCGTTCCCCGGCGGGACGAACTGGCAGAGCCTCGCGCCCGATATCACTGCCACGAATGTCACTGCCTCCGCGGTGGATTCCACCGGCCGTGTCGCGCATCGCTTTTACCGCGTGATGGTCTTGCCGTGACGCCGCGGCTTCGCCGGGTTTTCACAGCTTGACTCGCCGTTCCGTCAGTTTTTACCCTGAGCCATGCAGATAAACGCCGTTGATTATTTCGAGAAGGGCGCCTTGCTCAAATGCAAGGACAAGGTTGCCGTCGTCGATCAAAAGCAGAGCCATACCTTCGCGGAGATCGGGCGTTTCGCGAAAAACTGCGCGGCCTTGATCCTGGCGAAGGGGGACACGCTGCGCCGGCCGGTTCCGGTGTTTCTGCCCAAGAGCGCGCAAAGCATCGTGGCCGACCTGGGCGTCCTGTACAGCGGCAACGGTTATGCGAACCTCGACGTCAAATCCCCGCCGCAGCGTCTCAAGGGCATGCTGGATAATCTGGGCGCCGGCGTCATCATTACCTCGGAAGCGCACGCCGGCGCATTACGGGCGCTGAACATTCCCGAGGACAGGCTGGTTTTTATCGAGCAGGCGATGGTGCCCGAAACGCTGCATGATTCCGCCGCCTTGTTGAAGCGGCTGGATGCGGTGATTGACACCGACCCCTATTGTTTCATTCACACTTCGGGTTCCACGGGGATTCCCAAGGGCGTGGCCCTGAGCCACCGGTGCACCATTGATTTCGTGGACTGGGCGTTCGACCGCTTGAGCCTGGATGGGAGCGAGGTCATGGGCAGCCTGGCCCCGATTTACTTCGACGCCTACACGCTGGAATTTTGCATGTGCATCGCCAAGGGCGCAACGTGGGTGGTGGTGCCCGACCAGTTCGCCACGTTCCCCGTCAAGCTCGTCGAATTCCTCGCCGCGCAGCCCATCAACTTCATCTTCTGGGTCCCGACCATCATGGTCAACATCGCCAACCAGGACCTGCTGGCGAAGGTGAAACTGGACCGCATCAAGAAGGTTTTTTTCATCGGCGAAGTTTTTCCAACCAAGCATCTCAATTACTGGCGGCGGCACCTGCCGGGCGCGATGTTCGTCAATCTTTACGGCCCCATCGAGATCACGGTCGCCTGCACCTATTTCATCGTGGACCGCGAAATGTCCGACGACGAGAAATTGCCGGTCGGTTTTCCCTGCCGCAACACCGAGATCTTGATTCTGAACGACCAGAACCAGGCCGCCAAAGTGGACGAGCCGGGCGAGATTTGCGTGCGGGGGAGTTCGCTGGCGCTGGGCTACTGGAACAATCCTGAGCGGACCGCAAAAGGCTTCGTTCAGAATCCACTGAACCCGCATTATCCGGAATTGATCTATCGCACCGGCGATTCGGGCTACTGGAACAGCCGCGGCGAAATCATGTTTCTGGGACGCAAGGATTTTCAGATCAAACACCTGGGCTACCGCATCGAGCTGGGCGAGATCGAGCATGCGGTCCTGCAGGTGGACGGGATCCGCAATTGCTGCGTGGTTTACAACCAGAACAAGAAGGAAATCACGCTCTTCTACGAGTGCGACCAGGAACACACTCCGGCGTCCCTGCGGGAAAAGTTGTCCGTGTCGCTGCCCAAATACATGCTGCCAACGGTCTTCAACCGCATGGATCAGATGCCCAGAAATCCGAACGGCAAAATCGACCGAGCCAAACTGGTTGCCAGCGTGAATTGACCGGGCGCGATGATTCCAGCGCAAGCCATCGGCGGGGTATTCGACGCCATCCAGCAGGTCAAGGCCGGCGCGCCGGCGTATTGCACGAATTTTTTCCCGGTCCAACGGAAATTGCAGGAGTGGGTTGAACATGGCGAGTTGCAGGTGGAAACGCGCGGCGAAGCCGCGTTTTTTTTGCGCCAGGACCGCGACTTCTGGCACTTTTACTTTTGCGCCCGGGATCCGGCGGCGCTGCGGCGCGAAATCATTGCGTTGGCGGATTTGAAAACCCGCCGGCTGGCGGCGGATTTGGTGGGCAACGAGGAAGCCCTGCGCGAGGTGCTCGGCGCGCTCGCGTCGGCCGGGTTCAGGCCTTACGCCCGTCTCCAGCGCATGGTCCGCGCGGGCGCGCCGATTGCGACCCAACCCTTGATAGGCGACGCGGAAGTGGTCTTCGCGGATAAAGCCGATGCCGCCGCGGTGCTGGGGTTGTTGGAAGCGTCATTCGACCGATTTGCGGATCAGCTGCCGCTCGCGCGGGAAATAGAAGCGGCCATTGCCGCGCGGCAGATTTTGGCGGTAGAACCGGCGGGGAAACTGGCGGCGCTGCTGTTCTTTGAGACTCAAGGATTCACCTCCGCCGTCCGATATTGGGCCGTGGCGGAGGAATACCGCGCCCGGCGGCTTGGCGCCGTCCTGATGCGCCGCTATTTGGAGTCGCACAGTGCCGTCCGTCGGTTCACACTCTGGGTAGTGGCCGACAATCAAAACGCCGTCGAGAAATACCGCCATTACGGCTACGAGCCCGACGGGCTGGTGGACCATGTGCTGGTGAACGATTTAATTTCCGCATGAAGCCGATCGCCGAAATATTGAAGGAAATCCGCCCGGAATTTGACTTCACGGCCTCGAACGATTTTATGGCCGATGGAATGCTCGATTCGTTCGACATGGTGACCCTGGTTTCGACGTTGGACAAGACCTTCGGCATCTCCATTCCGGGCACGGACATCGTGCCCGAGAACTTCCAGAACATCGGGGCCATCGAGGCGCTGTTGCGCAAGTGCGGGGTTCAGTTGTGAAATTCACCTTTCGGCGCAAGCGCATTTCCGGGATGCTGGCGGTGGTGCCCGCCCGCGAGCGGACTTTTCTGGAGGAGATGAGCAATTTCAACTTCCCGGAAAGCCGCTCGCTGAAGCTCAAGGAAGTGATGGGTTACGACCGGCGGCGGCTGGTGGAACCCGGCGTGTGCGTCTCGGACCTGGCGGTGTTCGGCTTACGGCACCTCTTCGAGGGCGGATGGCTGCAACCGGATGAGATCGACGGACTGTTCCTCATCACGCAAACGCCGGACTATCTCATGCCTCCCACCAGCAACGTCATCCAGGGCCGGCTGGGCTTGAAACAGGACGCCTACTGCCTGGACATCAGCCAGGGCTGCGCCGGTTTTGTGATTGGGTTGATCCAGGCATTTTCGCTTCTGGAGCAGGAAGGCGTCCGCAAGGTGGTGCTGATCAATGCGGACGTTCTCAGCCGCAAGACTTCGCCCAAAGACCGGAACATTTACCCGCTGGTGGGCGATGCCGCGGCCATCACGGTGATTGAACGCGACGCCGCGGATTCGGTCATCCACGCCAGCGTCAAGATGGACGGAACCCGCAGCGAGGTGTTGATGATTCCCGCGGGCGGGCTGCGCCTGCCGTCGTCGCCGGAGACCGCGGTGCTGGAGGACGTGGGCGACAAAAACCTGCGCGCCAAGGACCACCTGTTCATGGACGGCTCGGCGGTGTTCAACTTTGTGCAGACGGAGGTGCCTCCGCTGATCGAGGACACGCTGAAAAACGCGAATGTGGCCGTCGACGCGGTGGATTATTTTTTGTGCCATCAGCCGAACCGGTTCATGCTGCAGAAGCTGGCGGACAAGATGAAGGTGCCGCACGCCCGGATGCCCAACAACGTGGTCGAGCGCTTCGGCAACAGCAGCGGCGCGACCATTCCGATTGCCGTCATCATCAACCTCGCGGAACAGGTCAAGGGCGCCGGCTGCCTGGCCTGTTTGGCGGGATTTGGGGTTGGCATGACTTGGAGTTCCATGTTAATGCGTCTGGGCGGACTGAGTTTCTGCGAACTGGTCGATTATGCCTGACCCTGCGCCCATGAACGAATTCCTGGAAAAGCTTGCGGTGATACTCGAGGTGGATGAGGTGAACGGGGAGGACGATCTGAGGGCGTTTCCGCAGTGGGATTCGCTCACCGTCCTGTCCGTGATCGCCATGCTGGATGCCGATTACGGGGTGAACCTTCGGGCGGCGGACCTTCAGGAAGCGGCGTCGGCGGGGGTGCTTTGGAAACTGGTCCAGAGCAAAAAATCCCCGTGAAGATTGTTTACTCCTCGAAAGCCCCGAAACAGAGCCGGCCGGCGTTGGAGGAATTGCTGTTCTTCAATCCCCGGCAATTCCGGGTGCGCTCGGGAATTCTCGATTCACTGCGGCAATTTGGCCATCCGCGGCTCGAAGAGGCGGCGGACGGGCTGGCGGTGCGCGTCGGAGACCACGAGGCGCAAACGCTGTTCGCGTTCGATCAGGACGGCCGCAACCGGGATCCTGTGGGCGTGGTGGTTTTTTTGAGAACTTCGCCGACGGAGATCGCCATCATGCACGTGGCGGTGCATCCGGACTACGGGCTGCAAGGCCGGCACGGGGGGACCGGGCTGGGCGTGGCGTTGATCGACCAGGTGAAGGCAATCGCCTCGCGCATCGTGGGCGTCCGACGCATTGTTTTTTTTTACCGGAGCGAGGTCGTCATCCGGCTTTAACGCTTGAAAATCAACTCCGTATGCGGAATTCTAAAGACCGTTGCCCGGCCTGGTTTGGGCGCGGGTTTGAATGCAGATTGTCGAATTATGGAGCACACGCTCAAGGCGGAAGGGTTCGGCGTGCGCCTGCGTCCCGTCCGGATGGAGGACGCGGCGTTCATCGTGTGGCTACGCAATCTGCAGCACGTGAAAGGCAGGGTGGGGGATTCCGCCACCGACACCGCCGCCCAGGAAGCGTGGCTTGAGGCTTACTTCAAACGTGACGGCGATTACTATTTCATTGTGGAAACCGCGGGCGGCATTGCCGTCGGCGCCTACGGGATTTATGACGCCGACGCCAGCAGCGCCGAGTCCGGGCGGTGGATCATCCAGCCGGAAGTTCCGGCGGCGATTCCCAGCGCTATACTTGCTTTTGACCTCGCGTTCGGCAGCCTGCGATTGAAGGAAGTGCGGGTGACCACCGTTTCAAGCAATCAGTCCGTGTTGTCGCTGAACCGGCGATTTGGTTTCACCCAGGTTGGCGTGGACCGCGGCGGCGCGGTGATTGGCGGCAAGCCGGTGGATCTCGTTCGCTTCCTCTTGAAGGCGGAGGAATGGCCGAAGCCGCGCGAACGCCTGCTGCCGATGGCCCGGCTGGCCGAGGCCCAAGTCCGGGACTGGGAACAGGCGCAGGCCAGAAACAGAATTGAATAACAAACGCAACCAAGCTGAAAAAAGTATGGATTTGACCCACTGTCGTATCATTGATCTTCCTAAAATCGCGGACCCGCGCGGCAACCTGACTTTCATCGAGGGCGACCGGCACATTCCCTTCCAGGTGAAGCGCGTGTTCTACCTGTACGACGTGCCGGGCGGGGCGGAGCGCGCCGGTCATGCATTGCGGAACTGCCAGCAATTCCTGATTGCGATGTCGGGAAGTTTTGACGTCATCATTTACGACGGGAAGGAAAAGCAGCGCATTCATCTCAACCGTTCCTACAACGGGCTGTACCTGCCGCCGATGATCTGGCGCGAGATGGACAATTTTTCGTCCGGCTCGGTGTGCCTGGCGCTGGCGTCCGAGCCGTACAGCGAGAATGATTATTATCGCGATTACCGGAAGTACCTGCAGGCCGTGGGAGGAGCCGGTACGTGAAAGTGCCGTTTCTCGATTTCGTCCAACCCTACGAGGAACTCAAGGCGGAACTGGATGAAGCGTATTTCCGCTTCATGCGCTCGGCCTGGTACATCCTCGGGCGCGAAGTGGAGGCGTTTGAGCAGGAATTCGCCACGTATTGCGGCGTGAAGCATTGCGTCGGCGTCGGCAACGGCCTGGAGGCGCTGCACCTGGTTCTGCGCGCGTATGGCATCGGCGAGGGCGACGAGGTCATCGTGCCGTCCAACACCTATATCGCCACCTGGCTGGCGGTTTCCTACGCCGGGGCAACGCCGGTGCCGGTCGAGCCCGACCCGAAGACTTTCAACCTGGACCCGGGCAGGATTGAAGCGGCCATCACTCCGCGGACCAAAGCCATCATGCCCGTGCATCTCTACGGCCAGCCCGCGGACATGGAGCCCATCATGGCGATTGGGCGCGCGCGCGGTCTCAAGGTGATAGAAGACAACGCGCAGGCGCAGGGCGCGCGTTACAAGGGTCGCCGGACGGGATCGTTGGGCGACGCGGCGGGCAACAGTTTTTATCCCGGCAAAAACCTCGGGGCATTCGGGGACGCCGGCGCGGTGACGACGGATGACGGGCAACTCGCGGACGCCTTGCGAACGCTGCGCAATTATGGTTCCAAGAAGAAATATTACAACGAGTGCAAAGGGTATAATTCCCGTCTCGATGAGTTGCAGGCGGCTTTCTTGCGCGTGAAACTCAAAAAGCTGGACGAATGGAACGGGCGCCGCCGCCAGGTGGCGGAGGGCTACCTCACGAAGATGCGCGGCACGCCCGGATTGACGCTGCCGTTTGTGCCGGCGTGGGCCGAGCCGGCCTGGCATTTGTTCGTGGTCCGCCATGCGCAACGCGACGTGTTTCAAGATCGCCTTGCGCAAGCGGGCATCGGGACGTTGATTCACTACCCGGTGCCGCCGCATCTTTCCGGCGCATACGCCGACGCGGGCTGGAAGCCGGGGGCTTTCCCGCTGGCGGAGGCGATGGCGAATTCAGTCTTGAGCCTGCCGATTGGCCCGCATCTTGCGGCAGAACAGGCCGACCAGGTGGTCAGGGAAACGAGCCGGGCATCCGGGGAGCAGTGACCATGGCCGGCGAAGCAGTCTTGAAAGTCCCGACCGCGGTTGAGAACGCCTTGAATAAAGACGGCAAAAAAACTTACGGCCAGATCATCAAATCGTCCGCCTTGATCGGCGGATCGACGATGATGAACGTCGGCCTCAGCATGGTGCGGACGAAGGTCATGGCGCTGCTGCTGGGGAAGGCCGGCATGGGGTTGTTCGGCAATTTCGGGGCGATCACGGACTGGGTCCGGACGGTCGCGGGAATGGGAATCAACATCAGCGGTGTGCGGCAGATTGCCGAGGCCGTCGGCACCGGGGACCAGGACCGCGTGGCACGGACGGTGACCGCCCTGCGGCGGGTGGCGCTGGGCACCGGCGCGCTGGGCGCGTTGTTGCTGCTTATTTTTTGCCGGCCGCTGGCGTGGCTGATGTTCAATGACCACGAGCACACGTGGGACGTGGCGCTGCTCGCGCTGGTGGTTTTTTTCGCCGACGTCTCGGCGGGGCAGGGCGCGCTGGTGCAGGGCATGCGGCGGATTTCCGACCTCGCCCGCCTGAGCGTGTGGGGCGCGTTTTATGGCACCGTGTTCAGCATTCCCATCGTCTGGATCTGGGGCGCGCGCGGCGTCGTGCCGTCGCTCATTTGCACGGCGGCAATGACGATTCTGACTTCGTGGTGGTATGCGCGTAAAATCCAGGTGGCGCGCGTCCGGCTCACGTGGCGGGAAATGAAGGCGGAAACCCGGGCCCTGCTGCGCATGGGGGTGGTTTTCATGGCGAGCGGCTGCATGTCGATGGGCGTGGCGGTCCTGGTGCGCGCCATCATCACCCACAAGCTCGGCCTCGACGCCGCGGGCCTTTATCAATCCGCGTGGGTGATGGGCGGGGTGTACATGGGATACATTGTGCAGGCAATGGGCGCGGATTTTTATCCCCGGTTGACCGCGGTGGCGAAGGACAACGAGGAATGCAACCGGCTCGTAAACGAGCAGGTGGAGGTGGGCTTGCTGGTGGGCGGGCCGGGCGTGCTGGCGACGCTCGCGTTTGCGCCGCTGGTCATCGAGCTGTTTTACTCGTCCAAATTCGGGCCGGCGGAAGACGTGCTTCGCTGGATTTGCGTGGGAATGCTGCTGCGGGTGGCCAGCTGGCCGATGGGTTATTTCCTGATGGCCAGGGGCGAGCGGAAGATTTTTTTCTGGAGCGAAGTGGCCAGCAACGCGGTTTCCATCGGGCTGATCTGGCTGGGCGTGGAGAAATTCGGACTGACCGGCGCGGGAATTGCCTTCTTCGCTTTGTACGTGGTTTATACGATCGGCATTTACGCCATTGTGCGGCGATTGAGCGGGTTCCGCTGGTCCAC
>Ga0181516_10003577_pt1 | contig 10308 bp, 9 predicted proteins | sample PEATcosm2014_Bin_25_FD_121104 | JGI IMG/M metagenome (GOLD analysis project Ga0181516, IMG submission 121104) | Peatland microbial communities from MTU Mesocosm Facility, Houghton, MI, USA - PEATcosm2014_Bin01_10_metaG | ecosystem: Environmental > Terrestrial > Soil > Wetlands > Peat | place...
CGGTGCTGGTCCTGGCTCCACTTTCGTCGACGACAGTCTCGGCCCGGATCTCACCATTGACAACGGCTTGGTGAGCGTCAGCAATCTTACGATCGAAAATGGTTCCCACCTCGGTAGCGATGGCGGCGGCATTGCCGACTACGGCGCGCTCATCGCGAACAATGACACGTTCAGCAGCAATGACGCTGAGTTCGGCGGTGGGATCTTCGACGACGGAACCCTCATCGCGACAGACGACACCTTCAACGCGAATCAAGCACAGTACGCCGGCGGCATCTACGTCGCCTTCGAGGGATACCTCATTTCCGCGAATGACACGTTCTTCGATAATCAGGCCAGCACTGAGGGAGGAGCGATCTACAGTGACAGTGACGCCACGGCGGCGAGCGCGACGTTTGGCACGTTCTACGAAGCGTCCACCAGCATCAGCAATGACACCTTCTACAACGACACCGCCACTGGCGGAGGGGACGCACTGGGTAACCAAGGCGCGCCTACTGTAATCAGTAACTCGATCCTCGACGAATCCGATTCCTGTGCTGGCAGCTTTTCGTATGATCCGGACGGGGGCTATAACGTCGAGACCGACGATACGTGCTATCCCGGATTGACGGATCTCGAAAACAACACGATGATCGACTTGGCGACTTCGCTCGCAGCAAACGGATCAATGGGCCCCGGGACGCTCGCCATCGATCCGACGAGTTCGGCCTACCAGGAAGTACCGAGCGGAGAATGCTCCCTTAACACCGATGAACGCGGTGACCCGCGTCCTGGATCAGGATCTAGCTGCGACGCGGGAGCCTACGAGTACCAGGCGCCGCCAATTATCGTTACCCCGGCGACACCCGCCACGACAACCACGACCACCACGATCCCGACGCCAACCGACACGGTGGCCTTCGCCAGTGACGGCGGATCGTTGGTGTCAAGTTTGTCGGGAGCCAATGGTTCGAGTGTGACCCTTCCCGCCGCGCCCCTCTACGCCCACCACGTCTTCACGGGCTGGTTCACGCAACCGACCGGGGGCACACGGGCGGGCCAGGCGGGCGCTTCCTACACGTTGAGCGGATCGTTGACCCTCTATGCGCAGTGGAAAGTCGCTGTGCCTCGGCCGCCTCGCCTCGTGACGCTCGGGACCGTGCACACCTTCACTCTTGGTTCCTCGTTCCTCTCTACGACACTGAAGAGCCAGGTGGCGGCATTCGCCCGCGTCATCCGGGCTCAGCACTCTACGAGCGTGCATCTCGAAGGCGAAGCCTCGGGACCCGTCAGCCTCGCCAATCAGCGACTGGCTTTGGCACGCGCTGTCTCAGTCGAGGAGTACTTGAAGTCTCTCGGGCTCACGAGCGTGCACTACGTATTGAGCGCGAAGGTGACCGGTACCACTGCAGCCAGTCTCGTCGTCGTGGTCGCTTCGAGTTAGAAGTGGTCAGTCGGCCGAGGTTTCATCGACCGCGCGGATGACGACGCTACGCGACGAGTTCCTTGACCGAACTGATCAGTGACGCGTTCGTTTGATCGCCCAACGGGATCGGGTGAACCTGTAGGTGGGTCACGCCCGCTTCCTTGAAGGCGGCGATTCGGTCCTTCACGTAGCTCAGTGGACCGCACAGCGTGGTCAACTCCAAGAACTCGGCGGGCACGGCGGCTTCGGCTTCCTTCTTCTTGCCCGAGAGATAAAGGTCCTGAATAACTTCGGCCTCCTTCTCGTAGCCGTAACGCACGGCGAGTTCGTTGTAGAAGTTCTTTCCCTTAGCGCCCATGCCGCCCACGTAGAGCGCCACCATAGAACGCTGAAACTCGCGTAGCGCCGTCACTTCGGAACCCTCACCGATTGCGAGCAGTCCGCCCGCCGTGATCATCATCTCGGCGAGTCCACTCGCCCGTTTGGCAGCCCCCGCCTTCAAGGGCGCCCCCCAGACGTCCTGCGCGCGTTCGGGAATGAAGAGGATCGGGATCCAGCCGTCAGCGATCTCGGCCGTGAGTTCGACGTTCCTCTCCCCCAGCGCGGCAATCCAAATCGGGATTTCTGCGCGCACCGGGTGGGCGATGATCTTGAGCGGCTTGCCCAGACCGGTCCCCTGTTCGGGTGGCAACGGCAGCGTGTAGTTCTTGCCCTGGTGCACGAGGGGTTCGTCGCGCCGCCAAACGTCACGGCAGATCTCGACGATCTCCCTGGTCTTGCCGAGGGGGTTCGTGTAGGGCACCCCGTGGAATCCCTCGATGACCTGAGGTCCCGAGGCACCGAGGCCCAAGTGGAAACGGCCGTCGGAGAGCGCGTCGATGCCCGCCGCGGTCATCGCGATCAACGTCGGCGTGCGGGTATAGATGGGCAAGATTGCCGCACCGATCTCGACCGTGTCGGTCAGGGCGGCGAGGTAACCCATCAAGGAGGGACCGTCAAAGCCGTAGGCCTCGGCAACCCACACGAGGTCCAGTCCAGCCTTTTCCATCTCCACCACTTGGCGGGCGGCCTGCTTGAATCCACCCGAGTAACTCAACATCGTCGAAATCTTCACCAGGCCCCCTCGAGTCTTTTCAGCACAGTACCCGAAGTGACCGAAGGTGGTGAACGAGCACGTCCACCTTGTTCTACGCTGGACCACGAAGGCGGGCCCGCCCTCACGACGCAGAAAAGGCTGGTGACAACGTGGTCACGCAACCCAACGAACCGATCCCGCACGAATTCAATCCCTGGGTCCGGGTGACCTCACTCATCGAGTCCGCCGGCCACCTGCTCGGTCTCAACGAAGGGATGATCAAGCGCATCATCACCCCCGAACGCATCCTCGAAGTCGCCGTACCCGTGCGCATGGACTCGGGCGATGTGGAGATGTACACCGGCTGGCGAATCCAGCACGACACGTCGCGCGGTCCCGGCAAGGGCGGCATTCGCTTTCACCAGAGCGTTAACACCGACGAGATCGCTGCGCTCTCGGCGGACATGTCGATCAAGTGCGCCGTCGTGAACATCCCTTACGGCGGTGCCAAGGGTGGCGTGCGCGTGGACCCCACCAAACTCTCGCGCGGTGAGCTCGAGCGTCTCACGCGGCGCTACGCCTTTTCCATCGGTCCGATGATCGGTCCGGACCGCGACATCCCCGCACCCGACATCAACACCGACGCCCAGGTAATGAGTTGGATCATGGACACGGTGTCGATGATGCACGGCCACAACATCTCGGGCGTCGTCACGGGTAAGCCACTCGCCATCGGCGGCACGCTCGGGCACGCGGGCGCGACGTCGCTCGGGGTCACGATCTGCACGGCGGCCATCCTCCAGCGCCTCGGGCGGCTCTCGAACGAGCAGCGCGTCATCATCCAGGGCTACGGCAAGGTGGGCGCACCACTGGTCAAGCTCATGAGCGACCGTGGCATGAAGGTCGTTGGTGTCGCTGACGTCAAGGGCGCGATCCACGTGCCCGAGGGCATCAACCCACGCGTACTCGCCAAGCACTTCGACGAGGCGGGGACGGTCGTGGGCTATCCCGGGGCCGACGTCGTTGCCTCGGACAAGTTTTGGACGATCCCGAGCGACATCGCCATCCCCGCCGCACTGGGCGGGGTCATCACCAAGGAGGTCGCGTCAACAATGGCCGCCTCGATCATGGTCGAAGCGGCCAATGGACCTACGACCGGCGAGGGCGCGGCGGTCCTCGCGAGTCGAAACATCCCCGTCGTGCCCGACGTTCTCGCCAACGCTGGAGGTGTCGTGGCGTCCTACTTCGAATGGGCCCAGGACTTGCAGGGTTTCATGTGGGAGTCCGAACTCTTCCAACAGCGGCTTGAAAAGACCATGCACGAGGCCTTCAACCACGTGTGGAACCGTCAGAAGGAGTTGAAGGTCAACCTGCGCGACACCGCGATTGCGGTGGGCGTCGAACGCATCGCCGAGGCGACCGAGGTACGAGGTCTGTTCCCGTAACCACATAGGTTGAGAGGCACCGTAATAGTCTCAATCAAGATCGCGGCGAACTAACTGCGGTGCGGCGACCACCGGAATTTCCGCACCGCGATAATCGCCGCCACGATACCCCAAATTGTCACGACGGCGAGGTCGCGCCACGGCCAAGGACTCGAACCAGGTAATTGCTCGAATGGCGCTCGCACCGCGATGAGAAAATGTCGAACCGGAAAGAACGCCGAGAACTTCTCGAGTCCCGAGTGCGGCGCCAGCGGGAACCAGAGACCCGATAAGAAGAGCAGGACGAAGAACGCCACACTGGTGACCGGACCCGCGGTCTCCTGATTGGGGATTACTGAACTAATGGCAACACCCATGGCGGTGAAGCACGCGATGCCCACCACCAGCACGACGACGAACGCCAACCACTGGCGAGGAAGGGCGACGCCGTAACCGAATCGACCGATGACCAGCAGTACCGCGGCTTGGACCAGCGCCACGATCGCCGTACTGAGAAAGATGGACGACAGCAACGCCCACGCCGGCAGCGGCGTCAAACGCAGTCGCTTGAGCAACCCGGTCTCACGTCGACTCACGAGATTGCTTGTCAGCATGCTAAAGCACGCCGCCATGATGCCGTATGCAATGAACCCGGGCACGTAGTACTGATCGTTGGTGATGTTGCCGAGGTACGAGATGGTCTGGGTACCGTTGGTCGCGCCCAGCATGATCAAGAAAATGACCGAGAAACCGATTGTGAACATCGCACCGGTCTTATTGATCCAGAAGGCCTTTTGTTCGTAACGGACCTGGTGGGCAACCAGACGAAGGTCTCCGCGACGCGTCAACTTCCTAGGTGGAGTGAGGTCGATGCTCACAGTCGAGACTCCTCGTTCGAGGTCAACGCCTCGTGGGTCAAACGCAGGTATACGTCCTCCAAGGTCTGACGCATGACACTGAGGCCCGCCAACGAGACGTGCTCGTCGAGCGCCCAACTGGTGAGACGTGAAAGTACCTCGACTTCGCAGTCAGTGTCGATTTCCACCCGCAGACCTTCACAGCAACTCGGAACCACGGGCAAGTCAGCCATCGCAACCCCTGCGGGCATGGTGAACGAAATCGCAACCTGGCCCAGGTCGCGTCCCCCGAGCGACGAGGGTGTCCCTGACGCCGCGATGCGTCCTCTAGTCAAGACGACCACGTGACGCGCGAGCGCTTCGACCTCGTCCATGTAGTGGCTCGACAACACGACCGTCGTTCCCTGGGCGGAAAGGGCGCGGATTAATTCCCAGGTCATGCGCCTCGCCGCGGGGTCCAGCCCCGTAGTGGGTTCATCGAGGAAGAGCAATTCGGGATTGCCCACAATGCCGAGACCGATGTCGAGTCGACGTTGCTGGCCGCCCGAGAGCCGCTTGACCTTGACGTCGGCCTTCTCTCGCAGTCCGACTAATTCGATGACGTCGTCGACCCGACGAGGAGCCGGGTAGTAACCCGCATTACGTTCCAGCACTTGGCGAACGGTGAAGAATGGCTCGACAGTGAGTTCTTGCAACACGACGCCGATCCTCGAACGAAGCCAACGCTGCTTGCTACGATCGCCCGGGTCGACCCCAAGAACACGAACATCGCCACCATCACGCTTCAAGAAACCTTCGAGGATCTCTATCGTCGTGGACTTTCCCGCACCGTTGGGTCCCAGCAAGGCGAAGACGTCGCCGCGCACGACATCAAAACTCACGTCATTCACGGCGTGCAACTGCCCGTATGACTTGTGCAACGACTTCACGCTGAGTGCAGGCACGGTTGACTTCTTGAGTAATCAGGGCGTCTCGACCCGAAACGTCCGTCTACCTCAAGCGTAGTGACTTCCACTGCACTCCACTCTGGAGCGATATGGCCCTTAGTCAACTTTGGAGCGACTATTCGAACGAATTCTGGCTTCGTCCAGCCCTTAGTCAATTCTTAGCGGCGAAAACCCGTCCCGTCGCGGCAAGTCGTTGTCGTCGATCACACTTCATCCACGCGGCTCGCCGGCGACGACGGTGCCGACGACCTCGATGTCCTTGATGTGAAGTGGATCGACCGTTAACGGGTTCTCCCTCAAGACCGTGAAGTCAGCAAACTTGCCCACTTCGATGGACCCGAGGTCCTCGTCGCGCTTGAGCAGGTACGCCGAGCCGAGCGTGACCGCAGTCAGCGCTTCGAGCGCGCTGATCCTCTCGGCCGTGCCGAGCACGTGGCCGCTCCTCGTGACTCTGTTCACCGCGCACCACATCGTGAAGAGCGGGCTCACGGGAGTCACCGGATGATCGGAGTGCAGCGAGATCGCGACGCCCTCGGCGAGCGCGGTCGCGGCGGCGTCCATGCGTCGTGCTTTGTCGGCGCCCATGGTCTTGGTCCGGTGGACATCGCCCCAGTAGTAGACGTGATTAGAGAAGAGGTTGGCCCCAACGCCCAGACTCGCCATTTTGCGCATCATCGCGCGCGAGGCCATCTGGCAGTGTTCGAGGCGGTGACGGTGGTCAAAGCGCGTCACCCGCTGGAGCACGCGCTCGAGGGCGCGCAGCACCGTCGCGGTCGCCTCATCGCCGTTGGTGTGTATCGCCAACTGGAACCCCGCCTCGTGAAAGGGCAAGACCTTCTCGACGACCTCGTCCTCGCTCAAGATTAAGAAACCGTGATCGTCACCCGCGCAGTAGCCGGGCCATTTCAACTTGCCAGTGAAACCCTGAATCGAGCCGTCCGCGATCCACTTGAGCGGCCCCATGGCGAAACGCGCGGTGTCGCGGTGTCGCAGGTCACTCAAGTAGGTGACCAGTTCTTCGCGTCCCATGTGCGTAGCCATCTCTTCGACGTTGGGCGAGTAGAAGACGCGAACGGGATACGCGGGTTCGTTGGCGACCCTGGCGTAGGTGTCAAACGTGGGGCCGCTCGCGACGAAGGCCAGGTCGCTGCCCGAGGTGACGCCCGCCTGGCGCAACAGTTCGCCGCCGTCGCGCACGGCTCGTTCGGCCTCGCCCCCGAAGATGTCGACGCCGCCCAGAACGAGGTACAACGCCGTTTCGTGCAGTTCACCCGTGGGCTGACCGCTCGCGTCCTTCAACACACCCTTGTGCTCGGTTGAGGCGTCGATTCCACTGCGCTGGAGTTGCGTCGAGTTCGCGTACGCCAAGTGGAAGCTGGCGTTCACCACGAGCACGCCCTGACTCGTGCTCACCTGATCGAGGTCCTCGCGGCGCAACGAGCGCCCGTCGTGGAAGACCGGGTCAAAGCCGTAGCCCACCACCGTCTCACGCCCATCACCGGCGTGGTCGCGAAGCCTCTGTACGACCTCGGTGATGCTGGAACACCCGCGAGCAATGGTGCCGTCGGGTCGGGGCCGGTCGTCGTACCCAGTCCAGATCAACTGCCCGAGCACGCCGTCCATGTAGAGATGACCGTGGGCTTCGATAAAACCCGGCACCAGTACGTCGTCCATAAATCGGTCGTCGGTGACGTATTCGATACCGCGAAGAGCGTCGGTTACTTCCGGGTAAGTACCCACGTGCAAGACCCGTTCATCGAGCACTGCGACTGCGCTCGCTAAGGGGCAGTTGGGATCCAACGTGACGACTTCTCGTGCTCGGAAGACCTTGACCGACATGCTCCGTCCCTTCACGTTGAATAAGAAAATAAGAGGAAAAGTTCAGCGAAACCTCTATTTCACGGTGAATACTAGTGAAATGGCGAAAGTCTCATCGGAGTACCGTTCCCAATTGAAGCGACCGTCGCAGGCACGCTCGATCGCTACCTTCGCGGGCATCTTGCAGGCGTCGACCGACATCATCGTCGAACGGGGCGTGCAGGGCCTCAACACGAACGTCGTCGCCGAACGAGCCGGCGTCAACATCGGTACGGTGTACCACTACTTCCCTGACAAGACCGCAATACTCGTCGAACTCTTTCGCATCGACCAAGAACGTCGAAACGCTCCTCTCACCGAAAAGTTAAATGAGATCTCCGACGCGCCCGACCTTGACCGCTGGGCCGACGAGATGTTCAGCCTCGCCGTTGATCTACGCCAAGAGAGTCCCGCGACGGCACATCTTCGCCGAGCCTTCCGCGCCGTGCCTGAACTGGTCGCGATCGATCGTCAGGACACGGAGCTGTACTTGGATTTCCTCGCCACGCTTCTTCGAGTCCGTTTTGTCGGAATCTCCAAAGAGCGAGCACGTGCCGCGACGCGAATCCTCGTGGAGATGACCGCGACCATGCTGGACGTCAGCCAAGAACTCGGCGAGCAATCCCGCTTATTCCTTGCTGAAGGCCTCGTCGCTCTCAAGTGTTATTTGCACACCCTCGAGCGCCTTTAGTCCTTCAAGGCAAACGCCACGTCAGGCCAAGGACAAGAACCCCGAGGTGATGCACAAGCCAAAGGCGCCAATGACGAGGAAACCCGCGACGACCGCGAAAATGACGACGCGCGTGCCGCGTCCACGACCCGTGGCGATCGGCCGTGGCATGTACCAGTCGGGCAAGAGCCCCCTTTGAAGCATCCCCGCGCGCCAGGGCACCGCGTCGGGGTCGAGTGGTGCCTTGGGATCCGCCGCGAGTGCCAGAGCGGTCAGTTCTTCGTCACTGACGGGTTCGGCGCTTGCGACACCGCCTTCATCAAGTGGCCTTGTCATGTGCCCTCCCCTCGTCACCTTCGTCCAACTTATAGCCGTGATCACGCTGACCATACGAACGAACCCTCCCCACCGTTCTACTGGATTGGCGGGCATAAATCAGGGCCGCGCGACCGGAAACCCGCAAAACGGCACGTCTGGAAGTTGCGGGCGCCATTGCCTTCAAGCACGTGGGCGAGGTGTTCGCTGCTCGAGCGGGCTTTACTCAGCGAAGTTCGAGCACTTTCGTCGTAGGCGCAAAGCCGAGTCGCCGATAGAACTCGAAGGACCTCTCACTGGGGTGCACCGCCAAGTAATCCAGTTCAGCGTTTCGAGCGTATCCGACCAAGTGCTCCATGAGCGCGGTCCCCACACCTTGCGATCGCCGATCGGGCACCACGTAGACGCTCTGGACGTAACCCGAACGTCGAACGAAGAACTCTGGCCCCGGGATGCGATCGACGACGGCCAGCCAGGCTATCGCCACGGGACGCTCGGTCTCGAACGCCAGGAAAGGGACGTGCGAGTTCTCGTGCTCGCGCGTCCATACTTTGAAATCCTGCTCGAAACTCAGTTGGTCGAGTCCCTTCTCGCCACGCTCACCTGAACGCCACTCGAAGCGAAGCGACGCCAGATGCACCACGTCGTCCGGGCCGCCGCGTCGAATCGTCAACATAACGACGACTGGAGATCGAAGTCACCTTGCTGACCCTCGTCGCTCTCGGACCACGACTGGTCGAGGTGCCCTCCCCTACGGTTCTCGCGATCAATCACGAAGGTTTCGAATTCCACTGTGAGTACCCAGTGGTCAGTCATGTCCTGCACGTGAACTCCTTCGTCCAAGAAACATAGAAACGCCTCTCAATCGATTCAACGACCGCACTGCGACGGCGTTCAGTCCTCGACGATCCGGCCGCGCCGGTTCGAGGGCTCGACCAGCGGCTCGATCGACGCGGCGCGCCAATCGGTGCGAGGACAGTTGAAGAGTTTGTACGAGGCCTCGATGATGGCGTCATAGTTAATGCGCCAACCCACGAAATCGCGCCAGCCCGCCTCACGGTCGGCAATGAGCGGCACACCTCCACGCTCGAGACGGGCGAGGACGATGTCGAACTCCTCGCGCGAGATCGCGATTGGCGTCTTGCGAAGCACTTTCTCGGGATAGCGGACCTCGAAGTAATCCGCGACACGCCGCAGGTTCAGCCAGCCCGAGCGAATGCACAAGCCGGCCGTAGGAGAGGGCGTGAGATCGACGACGGCGTTGAAGAGCGCCGCCGCGTCGAGCACGGCGGCGGCCGACCCGATCCACGTCTGGTCCAGCGTCGGTGACCGGTAGAAATTCAAGATGGTGAGCGTGGAATGGGTCTCGCCCACCTCGATGAACCACTGCTCCCATTCGCGCCACAGCTCATCGAGCAGGTCGTAGGCATTGACACTCTGGGCGATCTCGAGGATGCCCCACGGGGTCGCGGGCACACCGGCGCGTACCGACAGCCGCGAGACCGAGATCTCGCGACGCTGGAATGCCGCGTAGAGCGTGGGGATGAAGGAGATCAACAGCGCCAACAGCGTGAGACCCGTGCCTGCTTCGATGAAGCCCAGGGCGATCTGCGCGCCGCCGTGACCCGAGGTGGTGCCTAGGGTAAAGATCGATGAGCCTGAGATCTCAAAGGCTGAGGCGAAGTTCGTGACGCCCGCCGCGACGAAGCCAAAGGCGAAGGCGATCAAGGTAAGCGCGAGCCAGAGCGCCTGATA
>Ga0181516_10003578_pt1 | contig 10306 bp, 6 predicted proteins | sample PEATcosm2014_Bin_25_FD_121104 | JGI IMG/M metagenome (GOLD analysis project Ga0181516, IMG submission 121104) | Peatland microbial communities from MTU Mesocosm Facility, Houghton, MI, USA - PEATcosm2014_Bin01_10_metaG | ecosystem: Environmental > Terrestrial > Soil > Wetlands > Peat | place...
ACGTAAAATCTTCATGGTTTGAGGGAACAGAGGACCCCGAGCTGACGGCGCTCCGACGGCACTGGCTGCTCGAGTTCACAACAGATATCGCAGGTCAGAGCGGCAATTCGAGCGGTTTTGCCGGCGCTTTCGGTGCGGTCGCAACGCTGAAGACACCGACGGACGCGCTCAAATTCTATGGTTCCGCCAATCACACCGTAGCCAACGGCGCCACGTCTGCCGACGAATACAAGGGCGGTGTTGAATACAACGCGTTCTTCTCGGACTTGTGGTCCTGGTATGTGTCCAGTGAATTGATGCAGGACAATGTGAAGAACATCGCCCTCCGTGCCAGCGCCCTCGGCGGCGTCGGAATAAACGCCATCCGCTCCAAGCAGGAGGACCTCCAGTTTCGCGCGGGCCTTTCCTACCGCTACGAAACCTATGATACGGTCCCGCCAACTCCCAATTTCTCGTCAGCCGGCCTTGGCCTGGCCATCATTCATCGACTGGACATTGCTCCGTGGCTCGTGATGCACAATTCGCTCAGCTTCGTGCCTTCATTCAAGGATACCAGCAACTTCGTCCTGGACCACGACTCCAACGTCACCATGCCGTTCGCCGGCATGCAGGCCTGGTCACTGCGCCTCGGCCTCACAAACGAGTACACTTCGAAGCCCGTCGCCAGCGCCAACAAGCGCCTCGATACTCTCTACTACCTTCGGTTTGTCTACGACGTGAAATAGGACAAACCTTTGCGGAGCTGGCGCCCGATGGCAGGGAAAACCGTCGGGCGCCCAGGGTTGAGCAGCTGGCGCTGCCGTCCGTTCCGCGAGGCCGGCAGATTCTTCACCGCAGCATAGCCGCAACCAAAGTGGCACGAGGCTCACAACCCATGTTTTGTCGCCTCGGACCGGGAGACCAGTGCACCCAGAAATTGCCGCACGCCGCGACGGTCCGAACCGATGTTAGCCTTTCTTCCGCTACTGGGAGCGAAAAATGGCTAATTTGGGGTGTCGCAGCGGTGCAAGTCGTTGAGTTGACGCGATTGGATTTTTCAAAGGGCGTGTAGTCCCGACCTAGCCCCTTCCGGAGCGGGCACGAATCGGGTAAACTGCAGCATGTTCCTAAAATGTCGGACGCGCAGGAAGGACGGGAAGAGCCATCGCAGTTGGTCGGTCGTGGAGAGTCATCGGTACGGCGGCAACAAAGTAGCGCATCGGCATGTGTTGTACTTGGGGGAGATCAACGACAGTCAGCGGGTTGCCTGGGAGCGGACAATTGCGGTGGTTGACGAACGCGATGGGGAGGCGCGGCAACTGGCATTATTCCCCTCGGACCGCACGCCCCCGCCGGGCGAGGTGGACACGCTGCAGGTGCGCTTGAGTGAGCTCAGCCTGGAGCGTCCGCGCCAATGGGGTGCTTGCTGGCTGGGCGACCAACTCTGGCAGCAACTGCGGTTGGACGAGTTCTTCGGTGCCCGGCTTCCGCCGAGCCGGGAGGGAACGGATTGGGAAAAGGTGGTTCGCATTCTGACGATCTACCGGCTGCTCAATCCCGGCAGCGAGTGGCGGCTACATCGTCATTGGTTTGCCACTACAGCCTTGGCTGACTTGATCGAGGTGGATGCGCGGGCGGTGCAGGATGACACGTTGTATCGGGCACTCGATTTGCTGCTCGAACACAAGGAGGCCTTGTTTGGGCATCTGCGGCAGCGCTGGTGCGACCTGTTCGGTGCGACGTATCAGGTTTTGCTATACGACCTGACCTCAACCTACTTTGAATGCGATGTCCCTGAGGACGATGAAGACCCCCGGCGGTTTGGCTACAGCCGCGACAAACGCGGGGACTGTGTCCAAGTGGTGGTGGCCCTGGTGGTCACACCCGAGGGCCTGCCGCTCGCCTATGAGATGTTTCCGGGCAACACCGCCGACAAGACCACCTTGCGCGGGATGGTCGAGACGATCCAGCGCCGCTTCGGCAAAGCCGAGCGTATCTGGGTGATGGATCGGGGCATTCCTACCGAGGAAGTCCTCACCGAACTGCGCGGCGCTGATCCCAAGGTGCGTTACCTCGTGGGCACACCCAAGGGCCGGCTCACCAAACTGGAGGCAACTCTGGCGGACCTGCCGTGGAGCGAAGTGCGGCCACAGCTGCGCGTAAAGCTGCTGCCCCAGGACGGCGAGGTTTATGTGCTGGCCCACAGCGGGGCGCGCGAGGGCAAGGAGCGGGGCATGCGCAAGCGCAAGCTGAAGGCTTATTGGAAACGCCTGGCCGACCTGCAAAGACAGGCCCCGCCACGGGATCTGTTGCTCAAAAAACTCGGAGCGGCCCAGGACCGGGCCGGCCGCGTCGCCTCGGGTCTGGTTCATGCCGAAGTCTCACCCGAAGGCCTCTTGAGCCACCGGCTCGACCGGGCGGCGCTGCGCGCGGCGCGTCAACGCGAAGGTCGCTATCTGTTGCGGACCAATCTCCCCGCAGACGATCCCGATCAGATCTGGCGCAGTTACATGCAGCTGGTTTTTGTCGAGGAAGCCTTTCGCACGCTCAAAAATGACCTGGGGTTGCGTCCCATCTATCATCACAAGTCCGAGCGCATCGAGGCGCACCTGTTCGTCGCTTTTCTGGCTTACTGCCTCTCGATCACCCTGCGCCAACAACTTCGCGGCCACGCCCCGGGGCTGATGCCGCGGGTCGTTCTCGAAAAACTGGGCACCATCCAAATGCTCGATGTGTGCATCCCCACTGTCGACGGAAGAGAACTGCTTCTGATACGTCACACCGAGCCGGACACCGACGTCACCCTGCTCTTGGAGAAACTCAATATGACCCTTCCCCCGCAACCTCCACCCAAGATACGATCCTCTGCGGCCAAGACGTCATTGTAGTCCCGACCTTTTGTAAATCCGAACGATGAATCAACAACTTGCGTTTTTTGAACGCCCCAGTAGCGGAAGTCGGGCTAGGCAACGGTGATGAACTCCGGGCAAAAACCCGTGCGCTCAGTAATTATTTGGAACTTTCCTGTCCTCGATGCTTCCATCAGGAAAGCCACCATTTGCCATCCGCTTCCTTTCCTCTGTCAGGTGCCAACTCGAATCCATTACCCCCAGACATGCGACTCATTCGTCGTGCGGAGGCACGTTGTTCAAATTTGCCGACCGCCGGCTTTGCACGGCCAAGAGCAAAAAGGGGTAACGATTCGCATCACGATCAGTTTCCACAGAGGGGACTCCGACAATCTGCGCAGATAGGATGTTGCGCACTCCTGCCGTAAGTGGAAATCGCACCACCAGATGGTGCTCGGCATTGAGGACCGCCGTCACGCTTTCTTGCCCAGCTTCCGTTGCGACCGCGCCCCGTAATCTGCAGCCGGCCGCGGCCTGGCCACTGCAGGCGAGAGTCATTTCCAGCCAGCCGTCGGCATATGGATAAAGCGTGAGGGCAAAGTCATGCCCCACCCTCTTTGGGAGACCAACCTTCCGGTCAAAACCCCTGAGATCGGTGACCAGATTGTGCTGGGTCAGCAGAGCTCCAACCCGATCAGCCATCATGGGTACAGGCGCATAATCGAACGCGCGGGCCCAGTCGGCTGCAACATAATACAACGCATTGCCACTCGGAGGAGTCTCCCCTGCATGCGAGACGGAACTCTGCAGATAACCGCCGTCCTGCTCCTCGCGCGGAAAAAATGCCACCGGATTGCCCGCAAAAATCCGCGCGCTCCACATGCTGTGAAAGAATGCCGCACGAAAAGTGGCCCCATCGACATACACGATTCGTCCCGGAAATTCTGCCGCCACCTGATCACGCCAGGCAAGTTGAGTCCGGGTCAGGCCTTTGTCACCGGCCGACTGGAAGTTGTCAGCCGCGTTGCCCAGGAATCCGTAAGCCATGACGCCCAGCGTGACAAAGAGCGCAATCCGTACCAGCCAGTGCGATCGCCGGTGAACGCCGACATTTTGCGCCAGGCCCGCAAAAAGCACTGGGAAGAGTACTGTCAGATAGATACTGGAGAATTGCACCGACTTTTGCCATCCGTAGCTGAACGAAGTACTGATTGTGTATAGAAGCATCAGACCCAATCCGGCCAGTGACATCAACAACCGGCTCCGATGGGGAGAGTTTCTGATCAGCAGGAAAACGCTGACCAAAATTCCCAGGCTCGCGACTGCGCACAAATAGGCTCCCAAAAGTCGCAGGCTTGAGATTGCCAGGGTTATCACACCGGGCACGTAGCCGGTGACAGAGACCCGGGCGAAAAGGTTTGTCCAGTTGCTGTTGTCCCGCACCAGATCGATGGAGTGCAGCATTCCGTTCCAGGCGCGTATCGTGGTCAGGACGTTCAGCCCCAATCCGCACACGATGAAAATCGCCACCAGCATGAGGAATTTGGCCCGGCCTGGCTTGCCCCCAATCCAATCGCCCAGCACGAGGAGGCTGATGGGAAAAAGGGCAAAGCATAGAATCTCGGGGTAGCAGCAAAGCACGGCATGGATAAGAAGAATGCCGGTGACGACGAGCGGTGCGCGACGGGACGGCATCTCATGGATAAGCAGAGTCAATAACCACAATCCGCCGGCAAATAGTGCGCCCAAAAGATTGGGCAAATTGCCGTTCGCAATCAGAAAGAACAACAGGGGCTGGCAACAGCAGACAAATACCATCCACCCGCGGTTCAATGCTGGCAGACCCATGCGGGTTGCAATCGCCAGAACGGTGAGCAGCCACGGAAGGACCAAAGTGCAAACGACAAGATTGTAGATCTGCACCGGCGTCTTTCCCAGCGTGCTGCTCATAATCGCGACAAACCCTTCCGCGCCCATCCGGCCCCACAAAGGCTTCCACCCGCAAAAGGCCTGCACCGCGTTGAACAGAGGAAAATCGCGATTTTGGCCAGGCGTCGCCAGATAGTCGTGATTTTGCAAATACTCCGCACCGATGCACCAGAAGAAATTGTCGTGATTGGCTCTGCCGTCGAAGAACACAAGGTCCGGATAAATGACGAACGGAACCAGCAGAGCGATTAACAACAGGACGGTGCCGCCCAGGGCTGCAGGAAATAAGGGGGATCTCGTGAGCCATCGGAGGTCCGTTTGCAGTTGATTTCGGGCGGTGGGAATCAACCACACCAACAACACCGGCATCCAGAGCAGCCAAACACCGGGACCCCGCAGAGGAGTCGTCGCTCCCACCACACTGGCCCCGAGGATTAGCCAGGCCAGGCCGGACAGACTGGCCAACGCCAAACGGGACAGGCAGCTGGATGAGGCCAAAAATCCAGCCACCAGATAGCCGGCCATAACGATCAGAAGACTCGAGCAGCAGACGATCGTCGCATTGAAGATCAGGGTCATTGCTTACCGGATTCTTTGTGAGGTTAACAAAACGGAGCATATCGTGCTGAGATGCACGGACACGCCTTCGTTTCATTTCACGCCAACAATTGTCTCCACGCGGCGGCGATGTGCGCGCCGATCACGGACGGGGAACAACGGCCCCCCATCGGCGGCAATTGAAATCGAATAACAGGTGAGACACGCCCACTTCTGATCGGCTCTGCCAACGGTATATCCAGCGATCGTATCAATCCATCTTGGCATCCGAAGGAATCTGTTCAATTCGTCGCATTTCTGCATCCACAGCCTGGTTGAGGCGTTCTGTCTCCTGTTGCTTGATGGGTGCCACGTTTTGCAAGTATGCAGCTTTAGCATGGTGCGCAGTCACAATCGATACAAGAATAGTCGCGAGCCGGATTCATTGATTCTCATCGAGCAAGCTGGTCGATCAGGGCGACGAGCGGAGGCCCAAGCGAAATCACGCTCATGACGATGACGATGGCAGTCCCTCCGATGACGACGGCGCTTAGCTTGGTGAACAGGTCATTGATCGCTCCGTCGACTTCATCATCGTATAAGTCGGCTAATCGCCGCAGCACGGCCTCCAAGGATCCGGCGGTCTCACCGATCTCGACGATCTGGATTACGTTTGCAGGAAAGAGCGGGCATTCCTTAAGCGAATCGACCATAGGACGCCCGCCTGCAACGGCCACTGAAGCCTTCAGTAGTGCGACCTCCGCCACCGCGTTTCCGGAGGTCGCGGCGGCAACCTCCAGAGCTTCCGAAAGAGGCGATCCTGAGCCGATGAGCATCTCCAGGGTGCGGCTAAAACGGTTTACGGCGATGGTCCGCCGAAGATTCCCTACGATTGGAATTCTCAGCGAAATCGAGTCGAGGAAATGTCGGCCGTGCGGATGAAGGCGCATCATCCTGGCCGCTAAAAGCGCGCCAGCTACTCCGACCAAAAACAGCCACCCGTTGGCGCGGACCATCACGCTGAGCCCGATCAGCAGGCGAGTTGCAGGAGGAAGGCTGATACCGAGTCTGGCAAAGGAGTGCGCGAGATGGGGTGCGATCCACATCGGCAGCACACTGGCAGTCAATCCGACGACGCTAATGACGGCGATAGGCCAAATCAGCACCGAATGAATAGCCGCCCGTCGGCGCCGCGACGTCGCGCTGGACGTTGCCAGACGCCGAAGAACTGTGTCGAGAACGCCGCCGATTTCTCCTGCTGCGATCATGCTGGACGTAAAGGTGTCAAATACGCCTGGGTGTCGACGCATTGCGTTGGCAAGTGTGGCGCCGCCTTCCATGTGAGCCCGCACGTCGGCCAAGATCTTTTGAAAGCTCGGTTTCTCCTGGGCGGCTGCGAGGATTCCGAGGCATTCCAATAGAGGCACGCCCATGTCGATCAAGAGTGAGAATTGCCGAAAGAAAACGGCGGTGTCCTTGGTTCCAACCCTGTCCACGTTAAAGAGTGGCATTGCGATTTTCTTGCCTCTTCCGTTCGGCCAGGAGCGCCGCTGGCTGCATCGGCGTCACAGATTGGGCGACGCGACGCGACCCAATATAGGTCGGTGCGCTGCAGGACTCAAGTAACCGAGCAGCCGAACCGAGTCGCCAGTACAGCAGGATTCTCGGGACCAGGTCACTGGACGTCCTGAATGTTGCAAGCGCGTTGGAGCTTGGGTTTAAGACCTTCATCAGTTTTGACAGCCGGCAGCAGAGCCTTGTTCGGGCGGTGGGCTTGGAGCTCTTCGTCCCTTAAAACTGAGGCGACCGCCAACTATTTTCCCAGTCGCATCCGCCCCAAGGCGCTTTCTGGAAAGAGGCTAAGTCCCGCAACGGGTTGCCTGCGAAAGGAGAGTGGCCGTCTCCGAACTGAGCCGCCCGTCCCACCGGGAATCGAACCGTGTGCACACGTTTGGACCGCTGCCGCGCCGGCTACCGGCTGCACTGTGGGGGACTGCAAAACCCGCAACAGTCTATTTCTATCGACGCCGGACTTTCTTGTTTGCCGCGGAGGGCATTCGATCTTCGACTTCTGCCGCTCGCACTCTTCATCTCCGGTCCACCGTTTCCCCCATGTCTCTCTTCATCGGAATTGACTCCGGCACCCAGAGCACCAAAGCCGTCGTGCTCGACCTCGAACTGAAAAAAGTGATCGCGGAAGCCCGCGCGCCCCACCAGCTCATCGCCGGGCTGCCCGTCGGCCACATGGAGCAGCACCCACAGGACTGGACCGCGGCCCTCGACGCCGTGATCGGCGAGGTCGTCTCCAAGGTCGACCGTGGGCGCATCCGCGGCATCGGCGTTTCCGGCCAGCAGCACGGCTTCGTTCCGCTCGACGACAAGGGCGGTGTCATCCGCCCCGCCAAGCTCTGGTGCGACACAAGCACGGTCGCCGAATGCGCCCTCGTGACCAAAAGGCTCGGCGGCGCGAAAGCGGCGATCCGCAAGGCCGGTCTGCTCATCCTCCCCGGGTTCACAGCCCCAAAGATTCTCTGGCTGAAGCGCAACGAACCGGAGAACTACCGGCGACTCCGCCATGTCCTGCTCCCTCATGACTACCTGAATCTTTACCTCACCGGCAACTACTTCATGGAGTATGGCGATGCCTCCGGGACGGCGTTGATGGACATCCGCAGGCGGGTCTGGTCCACGGCTGTGATCGGCGCCATCGACCGGAATCTCATCGACTGGCTCCCGCCACTTTCGGAATCCAGCAAGCCGGCCGGTCTGCTGAGGGCCGACCTCGCAGCAAAATTCGGACTCTCGGCCGACGTTGTCGTGAGCGCAGGCGGCGGCGACAACATGATGGGGGCGATCGGCACCGGGAACGTCGCCCCGGGCGTCGTCACCGCCAGCTTCGGCACGAGCGGAACGATCTATGCCTTTGCAAAGAATCCCGTGGCCGATCCGGAGGGAGAGATCGCGGCGTTCTGTTCGTCCACGGGCGGTTGGCTCCCGTTGCTGTGCACGATGAATGTCACAACCGTCACCGAGCAGGTGCGTGCACTGTTCGGGCAGGACCACGCGGCGCTGAACGCAGCTGTCGCCGCGTCTCCGGCAGGTGCGGACGGATTGGTGCTGCTTCCCTACCTTGCCGGCGAGCGGACACCCAACGTGCCGGACGGCTCTGGCGTGTTGCTCGGCCTGAGCAGCCAGACCTTCAAGCCTGGCACGATCGCACGTGCGGCGATGGAAGGCGCGACGATGGGCATGAATTACGGTTTGCGGCGCCTTGCCAGGCTCGGTGTGAAGGCGAAGGAGATCCGCGTGACCGGCGGTGGCGCGAAATCACCGGTATGGCGGCAAATCATGGCCGACGTTTTCGGCGTGCCGGTCGTTGCCATGGCCGAGGACGAGGGTGCGGCGCTGGGCGGGGCGCTCCAGGCGGCCTGGTGCACGGCGCTCATGGACGGCGACAAGGTGAAGCTCACCGACTTCACCAATGGAGTTGTTGCGCTCGACGAATCAACACGCTGCGAGCCCGATCGCGCCCGAGCCGCCCGCTACAGGGAAGTGCAGGCGTTGCAGGACCAGCTCAGTCTTGCACTCCGCCCAATCTTTTCGCTGCAACGCACGCTGGCGAAAAAACAAACGGGATGATCCGCAACCATGCGGCCGTGCAGGGGTGCGACCCAACGGCGGATCTTCTTCGCAGCAGACCCCGGTCACCCCGCAGGTGCCGGCCCAGCTCCACGCCTGGCAAACACCGACATTCGGCGGCGCCACCGCTTGCACACGCGGGATCTTTCAGGTAGTTTTCCAGGTCAAATGACTTTCCTAGGCCTTGGCGACCGAAGCTGGCTCTGGCTGGCGTCCGTCTGCTACCTCATCAGCTTCATTCTTGGTATCGCCGCCTTGCTCCGCGATCGCCGCCAGTCACGGGTGGCAATCTACGGAATCATCTGTGCCGGCTTCGTCCTCCAGACATTCGGGATGTACGTGCGCGGTCATGCCGTCAAGGGGTGTCCGATTGGCAATACCTTCGAGATTTTTCAATTCACAGCCTGGTCGGCCATCGCGCTGTACCTGGTCGTCGGCGCGACGTTCCGGCTGAGTCTGCTCGGCTTCTTTACCTCGTGCCTGTCGGCCGTGCTCACATTGCTTTCCCTTGCAAATCCGGTTTGGGACGCAACACGGCACGCCTCAGCGTTTGGGGGCAATGCCTGGGTCGAGTTTCACGCGGCCCTCGCGCTCTTCAGCTACGGCGTGTTTGCCCTCCTTGGGTTGACCTCCGCCATGTATCTGCTCCAGACCTACAGCCTGAAACAAAAACATCTGCACGGCCTGTTTTCGTTTCTGCCGTCCATCATCGAACTCGACCAAATAAGCCTGCGGTTGCTCATTGTCGGAGTGGCGCTGATGACCTGGTCGCTGGGGCTTGGCTCAATCCACTGGATACAGGACATCGGCAGTGTCGATCTGCCAAAGCTGCTGGTGACCGCCGGAATCTGGTTTGCGTACTCGGCAGCCATGATTCTGCGGCTTTCAGGCAGGTTGGTTTCGCAGCGCCTCGCATGGGCCTGCGTGGCGTTGTTTGCGGCGGCCCTGATTTCATTGCCCGTGGTCAACGCCAGCCGCCACTCCGTGCCCCCTGCCACACAGACGGCACCATGAGCGACCTCGCCCCCACGCTTTTCCTGCTCGGAGCAACGCATCACACCGCTCCGATTGAGCTTCGCGAACGGCTTTCGCTGACCGGAGGCAAGCTCGACGAACTCCATCGCGCGCTGAAGGCCCTGGACGGCTTGCGCGAATTTGCGGTGCTGAACACGTGCAACCGGGTCGAGATTTACGGCGTGGCAAATGCGCCCGGGACGATGGACAGCCTGCAGGCTTCGTTCTGCACCTTGAGCCAGATGGAGCCGGCGATTTTCGAAAAAATCCGCCTGCATCTCTGCGGACATCCCGCAGTGCGGCACCTTCTCGAGGTCACCGCCGGAGTCGATTCCCAGATGATCGGCGAAACCGAGATC
>Ga0181516_10003579_pt1 | contig 10304 bp, 9 predicted proteins | sample PEATcosm2014_Bin_25_FD_121104 | JGI IMG/M metagenome (GOLD analysis project Ga0181516, IMG submission 121104) | Peatland microbial communities from MTU Mesocosm Facility, Houghton, MI, USA - PEATcosm2014_Bin01_10_metaG | ecosystem: Environmental > Terrestrial > Soil > Wetlands > Peat | place...
AATACGGCCGACCGACCATGGCGCCCTCCCGAATCAGAGCGCCTATCGATTCACACCTCGTCCGGTTCGGGAATCCTCCCGCCCATCACATTCGATTCATCGAAACCGGGCAGTGCTCTAGCCAACCTGAGCGAGCGGAATCGAACCAGCTTCCAGGTGCAGGCCGACAGTGTGACGCCGATCGTCGAGGCCGGCATGGCGGAGATGATCACGGTGACTGGCGCCGAGGTCATTCCAGGCTTCTCCTTCCACGCGACGCCGGGACACTCGGCCGATCACGCCTCGATCGTGCTTGAAAGCGCCGGCGCTCGCGCGATCTTCGCCGGCGACGTCTTGCACCACCCGGTCCAGGTCTATGAGCCGACGCTGCTCTCCGTCTTCGATCCGGAGCGCGACAGGCCTGTGCGTTCACGGCGATGGGCGCTCGATTTCGCGGCGGACCACGACGCGATGGTGTTCACCTCACACTTTCCGGCGTCCTCCGCCGGCCGCGTAACCCGGGCGGGCGAGGCGTATCGCTGGCGTTTCGCCTAGCCGGCGTGCCGTCACGCCGCCGACTCGACGAATGGCCGCTCCTCGCCCTTCCGCCCGAAAACCGGTCGGATGGGAAGCGGCTGGAATTGGCGATCGCCTTCGGCCGCTTCGCGCCCCCGACAGCAACGCCGATTCGCCCAACGACCGGCCGCCCTCGAGCCGTTTGCGTGACGCTCGGACGGGGAAGGCGGAAGGGATGGACGGCGGTCGCCGCCGGCCACCCGAATCCGTCACGGCGTTTGGACGAGCGTCTCGGTTCCGATCTGGTCGACCCCCTCGGCTGCGCCGATCGCATTCTCCCACTTGGCGATGACGGCGGTGGCGATCGAGTTGCCGAGCACGTTGGTGGCGGTGCGGCCCATGTCGAGGAAGATGTCGATGCCCATGATCAGAAGCACGCCGGCTTCCGGCAGGTTGAACATCGGCATGACGGCGGCGACGACGACGAGCCCGGAGCGCGGCACGCCGGCGATGCCCTTCGACGACACCATGAGGACGAGCAGCATCGTCACCTGTTGCCAGAAATCGAGCGGGATGCCGTAGGCCTGCGCCACGAACAGCGAGGCGAAGGTCGTGTAGAGCATCGAGCCGTCGAGGTTGAACGAGTAGCCCAGCGGCAGGATGAAGCCGATGACGCGCTCGGAGACGCCGAAGGTCTTCAGTTGCTCCATCAGGAGCGGATAGGCCGCCTCGCTCGATGCGGTCGAGAAGCCGAGGATCATCGGCTCGCGAATCGCCGCCAGCAGCGGGAAGACTCTTCCCTTCAACACCAGGAAGCCGAGGGCGGCCAGGACGGCCCACAGGACGAGCAGCGCGATGTAAAAGCTGCCCATCACCTTGCCGTAGACCACCAGCACGCCGAGGCCTTGGGTGGCGACAACATTGGCGATCGCGGCGAACACGCCAATCGGAGCGAAATACATGACATAGCCGGTGACCTTCAGCATCGCCGGAACGCCGCCCTCGATCGCCTCGGCGAGCACGCGTCCTTTGTCGTTGCGCACGTGGCCGAGCGCGAGGCCGAAGAACACCGAGAACACGACGATTTGCAGGATCTCGTTGTTGGCCATCGCTTCGAAAATGTTGCGCGGCACCACGTGAGTCATGAAGTCCTTGAAGTTCAAGGAAGACGTCTTCAGGTCCACCGCCGCGTTGGCCGCCGGCAGCGGGATGCCGGCGTTGGCGCCGGGATGCAACGCGTTGGCGAGAACGAGGCCGATCGCCAGCGAGATCAGCGAGGCCATGATGAACCAGGCCAGCGCCCGGCCGCCGATGCGGCCGACGGTCTTGACGTCGCCCATGCCGGCGAGGCCGGAGACCAGGGCGCAGAAGATCAGGGGCGCGATGATCATCTTGATCAGGCGCAGGAACAGGTCGCTCAGCATCGCGAAATAGCCGGCGATTTCTTTCCCCTCGGCCGGGGTCGCCGCAAATCTGTTGCAGGCGTAGCCGACGCCGACGCCGAGGATCAGCGCCACGAAGATATAGGTTGTGAGCCGGCTTTTGGCCGGTCGCGTCGGGAGCGCTTGCATCGTTTTCAAATCCTTGGGGTGGCCGTCTTGCGGGGCAGAGTGCTCAAGATGCGGCCGGTTTGGAAGTGCGACGGATGGGCGCGCCAGCGACACAGTTCAGAAAGGCTCCGCGAGGATTTTCCGGAGATTGACTGGCGGACCTCGACAGCGACCGCGGACGGGGCCCGGCCCGCACAGGGAAGCGGTCATGGCGGCGCGAGACTTCGGCGCCCGGTTCTCGCGCGCGAGACGGCTGGAGCAGGCCGGCCTGTCGCCTGCGCCTGAGGCTGCTTTGCGTCCGTTGCGTCCGGACCTGGTCGCCGAAGAGGGGCTTAAGCGCCGAGTCAACGCCGACGAGGCGCGTTTGGCGGCGATGGGCGCGAAGCGCCGATTGCGTCATGAAGCGACGGCCGCCGGCCGCGACGGGCGGGGCTTCGCCGCGCGGCGGCTTGCGATCGCGCGTCGGCGAAGCGCGCTACGCGGCCAAAGCTGGCGGCGACGATGGGCGGCGATCGGCGGAAGCGAGCGAAGGGCCGAGCGAGGCCAGCAGAGGCTCGAGAAAGGCTTCGTATCGACGCCACCTTCCGACCGAATTCGCGTAGAGGGGACGGCGCACCTGAGCGAGGCTGGCCGTGCGCACCGCGCGCTGGTTGCGATGGAAGTCGAGACAATGCGGGTCCCATGCGAGGCCGCAATGATCGAGGATGCGGCGGCCTTGCCCCTCGATGTCGGCGATCACGTCCTCGTACTGCACGTCGATCATCACCCCTTGCGGCAGGACGTCGCGCCAGAAACTCATCAACGCGTCATAGGCGCGATAATAGCGGCCGAGCTCCGCGAGGTCACAGGTGTAGGAAAGGTTCTTCAGGAACAGGGTCGAAAAACAGGAGACGCAGGTGTCGACGGGATCGCGTCGGACGTGAACGATGCGAGCGTTGGGCAGCGCAAGAGCGATGAGACCGGCGAAGCGGAAATTCTCCGTCATTTTGTTGACGATGCGACGCGCCGACGGTGCCGCGCGGCGGATTCGTTGAACGTAATTCGCCCCAAGCCGACGAAAGTCGTCGCCCGACATGCGCGAAACGACCTCGGGCCGATGGAGCGCCGAGCCGAGGCCGCCGCCGAGGTCCGCCGCCGCCTCGGCGAGATCATTGATCTCCCCGGCGCCGTGGACGTCGCCATGGCTCGCCAAGATTTGCTCGATCAGCGTGGTGCCGGAGCGCGGCATGCCGACGACGAACACGGGAACCGGAGACGGATCGCCGCAACCGTAATGGCGAGCCAAGATTTCGCTCGCCCCAGTCGTCCGCATGCGTTCGAGCTCGCCGAGCGTCTGCGCCTCGTCGTAAGCGGTTTGCGCGCGTTTCAAGGCGGCGCCGCGCGAAAAATGACGGAATGAGCGTTCGTAATCCTCGATATCGGCAAGGGCCTTGCCGAGCGCGAAGTGCGCGTAGATCCTTTCGTCGACATCCGGCGACGAATTCTCCTGCGCCAACGCCTCCATGGCCTGAAGACGAGGATCGTCGCGCTTGAAACGCTTCGAAACGGCGAGGTGGTGGTAATAGTGCGCCACGCCGGGCGCCAACTTTATCGCCGACTCGAAAGCGACGCTGGCCTCCTCGACGCGTCCGAGCCTCAGCAGCGCGGCGCCCTTGTTGTCGTAGGCTGGCGCGTAGTCCGGTTTGAGGGCGATCGCCTTGTCGCAGCTCGCCAGCGCCTCCTCTTCGCGGCCGAGTTGGAAGAGCGCGACGCCGCGGTTGTTGTGAGCGTTGAAATAATCCGGCTTCAGGGCGATCGCCGCCTCGCAGCTCGCCAGCGCGTCTTTCGCGCGGCCCAATTTGGCGAGCGCGTAGCCGCGATTGCTGAGCGCAAGGGCGGAACGAGGGTTCGTCGCCAGCGCCTTGTCATAGCTCGCGAGCGCGTCATGGGGGCGCTTGAGGGCCATGAGCGCGTCGCCTCGGTTGGTCAGGGCGTCGGCATGATTGGCCTTGAAGAGGATCGCTTTGTCGAAGCATGCGACAGCCTCCTCGACCAGCCCCATCGCCGCCTGAATCCGGCCAAAATCATTCCAAACGGCGGCGTCGGTCGGCGCCGCTCGCGCCGCCGCGCGCAGAGACTGCGCCGCCTCGTCATTCCTGCGCTGTTGAGATTGAAGAATGCCCTTCAGACGCAGGGCGTCGAAATTGTCGGGTTGAGTCGCGAGGACAGCCTTGTAGAGACGCTCGGCGTGATCGAACTTTCCGACTCGATGCAATCGAAGGGCCCGCTGCAACAGCGACGACGAATTGGATGTCTTGTTCCAGGCGGGAAGCCGCTGTTTCATCGCGATGAGCCGTATGACTGCGATCGGAATCCGCTTGATTCCGTTCAGCCGCCGAGATAGCGGGGCGCGTCACCTAAATCCGACAGACCTTTCGCGTGGCTTGCGGGCGTCGGGAAGGTTGGCGAAAGGGCGGCGGCCCCGCGCCAGCGGCGACGAGACCGCCCAGGGCTCGAAGACGGTCGAACCCGCGTTCGACGCGGTCGCCAACGAGCGCCTTCGAGCTCGTCTCATTTTCGCTCGCGCCTGCGACGACGCCGATGTCGCGCGATTCGCGGCCCGAATTGCTGGAGAGCTTCGGGAGCGTGGTCCCACAGAGACAGTTTGGGACAAGCTTGAACCGCTAGGCGTCGTCAGAATCGAACCTGGAAACCGGGCGCTCCAATGTCTCACACTGCGACCCTTGCAGCCGTCAATCACTCTATTGTTTTGTATAAGAACGGATGGATCGGCCACGCCGCCGATCTCTGCGCTTCCGCCCAGCTTGGCGACCATTTCGAGGAACTGCAGGGGCTGTCGCCAGAGGCGAAGAAAGCCCTCGTCGAGATCGTCTCGCTCGATCCGCAGACGATCCGCAACCATAAGTCGGCGCTCGGGCCGCACCAGCCGCTCGTCGTCCAGGGCAATCAGGTCGTCGGCACGCTACACTTCACCAGCAGTCTGTCCGAATATCAAAAGCAGCTGGCGTTCAAGAGCGCGGTGCGGTTGATCGATCTCGAAACTTCGTCGCAATGCAACCGCCGCTGCGAATATTGCGTAAACGCGACCTACGACGAGACGCGGGATCGGTTTTCCAACAATATCTTCATGAAAGATGAGATTTTTGCGTCGATAATCGATCAGCTCGCGACAATCGGTTTTGTCGGGCGGATCGCTTTTCACTACCTGAACGAGCCGCTGATGTTCGTGGATTCGCTGGTCGAGCGGATCGCCTGCGCCCGCCAGAAGCTGCCGAACGCCACGCTGACCGTTTACACGAACGGCGACTTTCTGACGAGACCGGTTCTCGACCGGCTGGCGGCGGCGGGCGTGAACGCGGTGGAGATTACGGCCCACCTGCAGCGCGGGCAAAGCTATACGGAATCGAAAATCCTGACGCGCATCGTCAACAAGGCCAAAGAACTCGGTCTCGCCGCGGTGCTCACGGACTACCGAGAAGGCCAATCGATCGGCTTCACGCTTGCCGGATCGAGCATGGCGGTCAGGATGATCCTGATGAACTACATGCACTACGGACACAGTCGCGGCGACCTGCTCGACGGCGTCGGACGCCACGTCGAGGCGAGGACCAAACCGTGCACCCAACCGTTCGATTGGTTCGTCGTGAATTACACCGGCGCGGTCACCGCCTGCTGCGACCTCGTCGCCGACGCTCCTGCGCATCGGAACTACGTCACAGGCCAGCTTTCGACGTCGAGCGTCTTCGACGTCTATTCAAGCCCGGCCTATGTCGCTTGGCGCAAAGGAACGATGACGTCGGGCGAGAAGGAGGGTCCCTGCGGCGCCTGCCCGTCGGACATCGATCGTGAGTTCATGCCCGGCTGGGACAGCCTGATCTCGCAAGCCATCGACGACGCGATCGCGATCGAGCGATCGGCGCAGCCCGCCGCCGCGCCGCTGGAGGCCGCCGCCTAGCTCGATCCACCAATCGCCATTCGTCTTCGGCCGCGTCGCGCGCAACTTCGCCGTTCGGCCGACGGCGGCTACGAAGCGGTCGTCGCGGCGATGGACCCGCTCGGCTTCGTCGCGCCGCCAATTCGCGTCGACGGCGTTGGAGGCGGCCGCGCGCCTCACGCCGCAAGCTTGCTGCGACCGAACGCCGCAGCGCCGCGTTTGTCGAGCAATTCTTTGCTTTTGCGCAACGCGCTTAACGCGTTCGAAGTCGGCCGCAGGTAGATATCCGCCGTTCCCATCTGCGTCGTGAAAGACGCGCCTGAGAGGGCGTTTCTCAGGCCGGAGGCGTGCCCATGCTTAAATCTTTGCGAATGTTCGTCGCCGACCAATCCGGCGCGACGGCGATCGAATACGCGCTGATCGCCTCGCTGATCGCCGTCTTCCTCATCGGCGCTCTGTCGGCCCTCGGCACGAGTCTGTCGAGTGAGTTCGCCGAGGTTGGCAGCGCGTTTCATTAGCGCAGCGAACCCGAAGAAACTCTGTCGCCCGCGCTGGCGGCGACGCTGGACGCGCCGTTCGACCACATGAATTGGCCCCGTTCCAGCGCCGATCGGCGCTGAGACGGGGTTCGGACTCATGCGCGGCGCGCGTAGCTCCTGAGGACCACAAGCGCCGGCCCGATCAATCGCGATCCGAGCCTCGCGGCGCGGCCGCCGATTTGTCGACGGCGACGGGCGCGGCCGTCCATATCCCTTTGACGGTCGCCTATTTCCCGTGCTCGTCCCGATAGCGGACGCCTTCCCTGACTTCGTGGACGGCTTCGTCGATCAGCCGCGTCGCTTCTCCGGCGTGGCCGCCGTGATCCTTGAATTGATCGGCGATGTCAATTTCATGCTTCGTATTCTCGAGGAGGCGCAACGTCGCCTCCATGTGACGCTGCTCGGCGGCGACGACGGTTCCGATAAAGCACGACATGGCGCTAACAGCCGCGCCGACGCCGATAAGCTTCCCCATGCCGAACCCTCTCCAGGCTTAAGCAAGGCGAAGCCCACGCGGAGCGCATTTCGTCTTCAAGACGACCGCCAGCGATCATGTCAGATCGCAACAGCCGTTGGCGGCCTTTCGCTCAGCGCTCGGCGGCGCAGCTGTTCCAGGGCAGCTCGATCGTTTGCGTCTCGCCCGACTTCCCCGGGAAATCCTTGAACAGCGAGTCCACCAGACATGGCGCGGCGGCAGAGAATTCGCCGACGCCGCCCTCGCTGGTGAGCGTGCCCTCGTAAATGCGTTTCGACGTCCGGGCGTCGATGATCCTCATGGCGATCTGGCGCTTGAAGGTTTGCGTGGTCAGCTCGCGCGTGCCGACGACGCCTTCGGTCGGCGGAACGTAGGCGCTGCCGACGAAGGTTCCGCCTCCCCACATCACGCCGTTGGTCATCACCATGCCCCCGGGCGACGTCTCGCCATAGACCGGAACCTGCTCGGTGTGGGCGGTTCCGTTGTCGACCCCCCAAGCGAATTCGACCCGAAGATCGCTCGTCTTTCCGCTGCTGCGGCGCCAGCCGAACTGCTCGAGCTGTCGCGCGATCATGTCCGCGTAAGTCTTCGCCTCCAAGCTGTCTTTGTTGGTGAGACTGGCGACGGTGAACGTCTTGTTCAGTCCAGGTTGGATTTCGTGGAACGCCGTCAGTTTCGAAACGATCGTGCTGCCGCTATCGGGAGCGACGTCGTCGGCGCAGGCCTGCAGAAAGAACGGCAAGACGGCTGCGACAAAGATTCCCCGCGTCATGGCGCCAAATTGTTCCTTCAATATTCCCAGAATGGAAAAGATCCAAACAACGGATTGGCGATGTCGTTTCTAACTCTGAAAATCCCCGACGACCATCCGCAGGATGTCGCAGGCGGCCGGCGAAGCCGGCGTTCGGCGGCGCCGGGAGGCCCGTCGTCAGGAGCGACGCGCCGGCGACGACGAACGACGCGAGCGCCTGACGGCGGGCCCCGCCGTCGGTTAATCGTCGTCCGTCTGGTGGAACGTTCCGCGCCGTCCCGTCAACCGGGCGCGATCCTCGAAGAGGCGGCTGGCGACGGCGCCAAAAACAACGCCGCCGATGTGCGCAGCGTAGGCGACGCCGCCGGACTGCGCGTCGGTCACGGCGCCAAAGCTGAGGAGCTGGATGACGAACCAAAACCCGATCAGCAGCGCGGCAGGTATGAACGTGACGCGGAAGAACCAGCCAAAGAACAGCACGGTGCGAATCTTGTCGCGCGGGTAAGTGACCAGAAACGCCCCCATCACGGCGGCGATCGCGCCGCTCGCGCCGAGACTGGGAATTGTCGATGTCGGATCGACGAAAACCTGCGCGAGCGTCGCGACCGCGCCGCCCAGGAGATAGAACGCCACGTAGCGCGAGCGACCCATCGCATCTTCGATCTGGGGGCCGAACGCCCAGAGAAAGATCATGTTGCCGATGATGTGCGACCAGCTCCCGTGCATGAACATCGACGTCAGAATCGTGACGAGGTCACGCCCGGCGACGATGTCGGCCGGAACCGCCGACCATTGATTGACGAACGCGTCGCCGCCGCTCAGTTCGAGCAAGAAGACGATGACGTTGGCCCCGATGATCAAAAGGTTGACGATCGGGACCTGCGACGGGCGCCGCGTTTCATCTTGGACGGGAAACATGGAGTCGCTCGCTCGTTTGCTTCACCCGCCGATCGGCCACGTCGGCGCACTACGGCGCCTTCTCTTTCCTCGCCCGCAGCCCCTTGAGGATCGACAGCACGGCGGGAACAAGAAGTTGCTGCGCGGCTGCGTCGAAGGGATCGTGAGCCAATCCGACCACCGTTTCCTTGACGCCGCGCATCTGCGAGCCGAGCGCGTCGACGGTCGCCCGCAGATCGCGGGCGTCCGCCTCGAGAGCTTCGACCGCCATCTGTCGGACGTCGAAGGCGAGATCGATCGCCGGGTCGAGCTTGACGGCGGCGGCCAGCCGCCAAACGATCGCCGCGAGCGCGAGATCGGCGAGCGCGACGACCGCGGGCGCCCAAACCGGCCCCAGCGCGCCTTCGACAGCGCGGAATCCGGCGAGATTGGCCATCGCCAAGCCGAACAGGGCGACGAGGCCGGCGAACGAGGCGAGCGCGAACCGTCGCGCGGCGACGCGCAGCCACCAGCGCGCGATCAGCGAATCCGCCCTTTGCAGCAGGCGAAGGTCCCGCATCAGATCTTCGATCATGGGTTGGTCTCCTAGCGCCGGCCAAGCAGGCGGCCAATCAGGACGCCGACAACCATCGCGCCGACCGCCGTCGCCGCCGGGTGGGCCGCCGCGTTCTTCTCGGCGTCCTGGACGAACTCCCGGACGGCGTCGACAAGCTCGCGCAACTCGCCGTCGAGCCGCCGCTCTTCGATCGCCTCGAGTGGCCGAACCGGACTTCCCGTCGCCTCGTCGCCAGCCGACGCGCGGTCGGCGGCGCGCGACAGGCGCGCCTTCTGCGACGACGCGATTTCCTCGCGCAGAGTCTTCAGTTCGTGCAAAAGCATCGAATCGTTGGACACGGCATCCTCCGTTGTCATCGTCGGCGCGCTTGGCCGCCATGGCGCAATGTGAATCGCGCCAGAGGCCGGGCGCGTCGTCGCAATCGCGACGAATACTCGGCCGCGCTAGATGAATCGCTTCTGGCGCGGGAGCTCGATCGGCAGATACTCGACCCTCGAAGGCTGAACCGGCTGCGGGTAGAGGGTCATCAGCCGCATCACCTCGAGCGGCATCCCCGACTTGACCGGCAAACCCAGCTCGCCCGCTTCGACGGCGGTTAGCGCGTAGTCGTGAGTCCAACGGCCGCCGGCGAGCTTGTCGGCGAGCGCCTCGGCCGCCGCCCGATCGATCCGCGGCGTCATCAGCTCGGCCGCGCCGCGCTTGACCTGTTCGATCGCCTTTTCGCTCAGGTCGGCCAGAACCAGCGTGAGATCGGAGACGCGCTCGATCGGCTTGGCGTCGCGCGCTTTGACGATGCTCGCCGCCGGCAGGGCGCCGATCTGCGGATCGATCGGGCCAAGGACGGAGAACTCGCCGAGCACAATTTCGTCCGCCGCGAGCGCGATCAGCGTTCCGCCCGACATGGCGAAGACCGGCACGTAGACGGTGACCTTGGCCTTGTGGGCTTGGAGCGCGCGCGCGATCTGCATCGCTGCCAGCACGAGGCCGCCGGGCGTGTGGATCACGAAATCGATCGGCATGTCCTCGGGCGTTTCCTTGATCGCGGCGATGACGGTCTGCGCGTCCTCCAGGTCGATATGAGGCGACACCGATACGCCGAACACGCTC
>Ga0181516_10003581_pt1 | contig 10302 bp, 6 predicted proteins | sample PEATcosm2014_Bin_25_FD_121104 | JGI IMG/M metagenome (GOLD analysis project Ga0181516, IMG submission 121104) | Peatland microbial communities from MTU Mesocosm Facility, Houghton, MI, USA - PEATcosm2014_Bin01_10_metaG | ecosystem: Environmental > Terrestrial > Soil > Wetlands > Peat | place...
CCGAGATGTGCGAGAACTGGGGCTACGGCAAGCTCTCGAAGTACATCAAGAAACAGTCCATCGACGAGATGAAGCATGCCGAGCACCTGATGGAGCGGATTCTGTTCCTGGATGGGACGCCGAGCATGGATCCGCTATCTTTGACCATTGGCAGCAACGTGAAGGGGATGATCGAATCCGATTTGAAGCTGGAAATCGGAGCCGTGGCCATGTACAACGAAGCGGTCCGCATTGCTTTCGAGAACCACGACAACGGCTCGCGCGACTTGTTCGTCGGCCTGCTGAAGGACGAAGAAGAGCACGTGGACTGGCTGGAAGCCCAGTTGCACCAGATTGAAGAAGTGGGCTACGAGCGGTATTTGACGACGCAAACCGACCAAAAGTGATGTGTGCGGGTGGTGGTTTCCCACATCTCAAAAGCGAGATGTGGGGCACCCGGGTCACCATTGGGAACCTTTTTGCCGGGCGCGGGGTCCAACGGAGTAGCATTCCATTTGGTTGAATCGAGGAGGCTCTCCGTGCCCCGTACGCTCGTTGTTTTCTGCCTTTTTGCCGTCACGCTCATAGCCGGCGCGCAGTCGCCGGCTCCCTCCGCAGCAAAAACCAAAACCACAACAGCCGCAGCCGCCACCATACCGCCGGTGATCAAGGATTTGCCGGTGCGGAAAGTGGTGCTCTACAAGAACGGCGTGGGCTACTTTGAGCACGCCGGCCAGGTGAGCGGCAACCAGCGCGTGGGGATCGACTTTACCTCGCCGCAACTGAACGATGTGCTGCAATCGCTGACCGTGCTGGACGAGGGCGGCGGGCGGATTGGCGGGGTGAATTACAACTCCACCACGCCGCTGGCCGAGCAGTTGAAGTCACTCTCGCTGGGAATGACGGACGACCCCAGTTCGACCGAGTTGTTCCAGGCGTTGCGCGGGCAGCGGGTGGAGGTGACGGGCGGGCCGGGCGGGCCAATGACCGGGCGGCTGATGTCGATCGAGTCGCGGACGGAGAAGCTGGGGGATGGGGACTCGGCCTCGACCGTGGACAAGTTTTACCTGACGGTGATTGCGGCGACGGGTGCGGCGCGGGTGCTGGAACTGACGCCGGCCTTGAGCGTGCGTCCGCTGGATGGCGCGCTGCAGGGGCAGCTCGACCGCTATCTTGAGTTGCTGTCGACGACGCATGCCAACGGGCTGCGGCATCTGACTCTCGACGCCATTGGACAGGGACAGCGGCAACTGCGCGTGAGCTACATCAGCGAAGTGCCGGTGTGGAAGTCGACCTATCGGATTGTGTTTCCGCGCACGCCGAACGGCAACGCGACGATGCAGGGGTGGGCGGTGGTGGATAACACGGTGGGCGCGGACTGGGACAATGTGCAGCTTGCACTGGTGGCGGGGGCGCCGCAGAGCTTTATTCAGCCGCTTTCGCAGCCGCTGTATACGCGGCGGGCGGAGATTCCGATAGCGACCGGGGCACAGATGACGCCGCAGACGCATGAGGCGGGGGACAACAAGCATCGGGTGCGGGTGCACTCGGAGATGTTGAACAACCAGTTAATCGCCCCAACACGGATTCCTCGCATGATGGCTCCAGCGCCTCCACCTCCTCCGCCGCCTGGAGCGAGTGAAACGGTGACTGTCGATGCGAATTCCGCGGATGTGTCCGAGACGCCGGAAGAAGAGGGTGGCGTCGACCGGGTCTCCGATGCCATGAGCGAGGGCGGTGTCGCCACCAACGCTTTCGACGACTTCTTCGAGTACGCGCTGACGCAGCCGGTCACCATCCACAAGAACGAGTCGGCGATGGTGCCGATTCTGCAGCAGGATCTGCCGGCCGAGCACGTGACGCTGTGGAGCGAGAAGGAGCCGCAGCCGCTGCGCGCGGTGTGGCTTGAAAACAAGTCGAAGCTCACGCTCGACTCGGGGAGCTTCTCCATCTTCGAGAGCGGCGAGTTTGCCGGCGAGGGATTGCTCGACCCGATCCATCCGGGCGAAAAGCGGCTGCTGTCGTATGCCGCCGACCAGGCCATCCGCGTCAGGCCGATCTCGCGCGACGATCGGCGCACGCTGCACCATTTGAAGATCAGCGAGGGCGCGGTGGTTGAGACCTATATGAACGTGGCCTTTGTCACCTACGAAGCCGTCAACTCCGGCGACGCGGAGCGCGCGGTGCTGCTCGAACATCCGCGGCGGACGGACGGCTGGTCGCTCGACGGCGACCTGAAAGCCGATGAGACAGCGCCTGGCCTGTACCGCTTCAAGCTGGCGGTTCCGGCGCACTCCAGCCGAACTTTGGAGGTGCGCGAGCATGGGCCGATGCAGGCGACGGTGAGCTTGAATTCAAGCTACAACCAGACGGTTTACCTGCTGGACCTGGGGAAGCGCGTGCCCGAGGCGCTGGACAAGCTGAAGCCGGTGATCGACGCGCAGAACGCGCTGTCGGATTTGAACCGCCGCATCGGCGAATCGAAGGCGGTGGAACAGGCGGCGGCGGCCGACGAGGCGCGCGACCGCGAGAACCTGACGGCGCTGAAAGGCAACGACGCGGCCAAGCGCTTTGTGGATGAGTTGAACCGCGCCGAGGACCAGTTGCAGGCGACGCGGAAACAGACGGCGGACCTGGAGACGCAGAAGAAGGCGGCGACGGAGAAACTAAACGAGTTGATTGCCCAGATCAGCTTTGACTGGGATGTTGTGACGAAGTGAGGGGCGGGTTGAGAGTCGTGCTCTCCCAGGTCTGAAAATCCAGACCTGGGGCACCCGGGGTTGGGGTTCGTGCTCTCCCAGGTCTGAAAATCCAGACCTGGGGCACCCGGGGTTGGGAGTCGTGCTCTCCCAGGTCTGAAAATCCAGACCTGAGGCACCCGCGAGCGTGGGTCGTGAGACCCACGCTACAGCCGGCCAGGAGGCCGGCGCTACTCGATTTTCGGCGGTATTGAGTGCTTGGGCGGTGGGGGCGCTGACACATCCGTCAGTCGTGCACCTGGCCGGTCATGCCGTAGAGGATGGTGCGGGCGGTAGCGTCTTCGTCTTCGCGCGAGGAGATCATCAGGTCGTAGAGGTGGGGCTGGCACCAGCTTTTGCCGAAGTACTGCTGCAAATACTTGATGCGCTCGCCGTCGACTTTGCGGATGCGCTCCTCGACGATGGCGCCGGGCTCGAGGCGCTTGCGCAGGCGCAGCACCCGTTCCTTGAGCGGCGCATAGACAAACACGTGATAGACCTCGGGCTTGTGCTGCAGGATGCACTGAGCGCCGCGGCCGACGATGACGCAGTTGCCGTCGGCATAGGCCTGCTCGACGATTTTCTGCGTCAGCTTGACCATCTCCTCGGCATCGAAGACCGAGTCCTCGGCGAGTTCGAGGCCGGCGGCGAGCGCCGCGCCGCGCATGGCCTGCTGGTTGAGGCGGCGCAGCCAGGAAACGACGTGTTCGTCGTAGTGCTTTACCACCTTGGGATCGACGTGCGCCGCGTAGGCAATGGCGTCGATGATGTCGCGATCCAACAGCTTCCAACCCAGCCAACGCGCGATGGTTTGGGCAATGCGGCCACCGCCGCTGCCGAATTCGCGATTGACCGTGAGCACCTTATAATTCATCGTCTTCCCCCGAAATGCGCAACAGTACACGTTACTCCTGTTGGGGGGGTAGGTCCAAATAGGGAGTAGGGAGTAGGGACTAGGGAATAGGGGTTAGGGGTTAGGGGTTAGGGGTTAGTGGGGGCGGGGTTCGCCGGTGGGTTGGAAGGCTATGCCGGCTAGCTGGCTGCCGGAGGCGAGCACGTCGCGCAGCTTTTGAGGGTTGGAACCGCTGCGCTGCGCGGCTGCCTGCAGCAGGCTGAGCGCTTGCGCGGGCGTGGCGGCGCCGGGCAGGCGGAAGATCCACGGAACATTGGTGGAGGTGAGCGACTTGTCGTTGCTGAGGGCGACGACGGGGACGAAGGTCTTGAGGGCGAGCTGCTCGGCGAGATGGGCGGCGTCGCGGTCGAGGGCGACGATGGCGAGGGCGTGGCCATCCATGAGCGCGTGCACGAGTTCTGTGGAGGCCTTGCCCCAGTTTTGATCGCTGGCGACGGGGATAAGGGTCCAGGGCTGCGGGTTGGAGGCGAGCGCTGCCTGGACTGCGGGCGACTGGGCGACGGCGGCGGCTTGCGGGCCAAAAAGGACGATCGACACCTGGTCACGCGGCAGGTCGGCGGCGTGGGGGCCGGTGAAGGTGACGCCGTCTTCGCCGACGCGGGCATAGGGGGCCGGGGCCGGCGCGGGCTGGGCCTGTGCGGCGGGCGCGGGCGCGGCGGCGGGGGCCTGCTTTTCCATGGTGGCGAGGCGGTAGGAGATGACGCCGCTGTGGACTGTGCCGAGGTACATGGGCGCTACGTTTTTCTGATTGGGATCGAAGACCATATGGGCAGTGACGCCGTCGTAGGTTTCGATGTCGGCCAGGGCGTCGTGAATGCGGGCGCGATTGAGGCCGGCCTTGCAGATGGAGTCGAGCAGGGCGTTCATGGCGTCGAAGGCGAGGGAGGCGAACTGTTCGGGCTTCTCGTTGAAGCGGGCTTCGAAACGCTGGTTGAAGCTGGTCCACTTGGGATCGTTGCGGGTGGGGTCGTAGGGGAAGACGGCCTCAAAGCCTTCGGCGTCGGCGCCGGCCTTTTCGAGGAGCTCGGGGCCGAGGGTGCGATAGGCGCCAAAGACGCGCTGCTTCATGCCGGCGGCGCGCATTTGCTTGAGGATGCCGGCGGCCTGCGCCTGATCGGCCCAGAGGACGATGGCGTCGGCGCGGGAGGACGCAATGACCCTGAGCTGCTTGCCGAAGTCGGTGTCGCCGGGCAGGTATTTCTGCTCGATGACGATGGGATGGCCGAGGCGGCGGGCGGCATCGCGCAGCTTGAGGACGCCGAAGCGGCCGTAGCGGCTGTTGACGCGGAGAATGGCGACGCGCTTGAGGCCGAGTTCGGTGAAGATGCGGCGGGCCAGGGTGAGGCACTGCACGCGATCGTCCTGCAGGTTGGTGAAGAACCAGGGGATGTAGGTTTCGGGAATGGTGGGGTCGGTGGAGGCGGAGTTGACAATGGGAATCTCGGCGCGGAGAGCGACGCGTAGAGCGATGTGGGTGGATTCCGAGCTGATGGAGCCGAAGATGGCCCAGTCCCGGTCGTCGTAGACCATTTTGACGGTTTCGTTGGAGGCCGAGCCCCAGATAGTGGGGTCGGTGGGGCGGTCTTCGCCGTAGACGGTTTTGGCCTGCCAGTTGTCGTAGTCGTTGTGGAGCATGAGCTTGAAGGGCTTGCCGCCGTAGCCGCCGCGGGCGTTGGCCTCTTCCACGGCAAGCTGCGCGCCGTGCAACATGCGCAGGCCGAAGACCTGTTCGGGGTTGTGCTCGATGGGGCCGAAGAAGCCGATGCGCACTTCCTTGAGGTCTTTGGGCTCGGGCAGGTCGCGGCCGGCGCCGGAGTAGATGTTGGGATGGACGTAGTTGAGGTCGTACGGAGCCGCGAACTTGGAGTAGGGGCTCAGGTCCGCGGGCTCGCCGGCGTAGGGCGCGACCACGCGGTCCTTGGGCGGCCCCGGCGGATTGGCGCCGCACTCGCACTTGTGAGTGCTTTGCGCGGACGCGCAAACGCCGCCGACTGCCAACAAGCCCGCCCCAACCAACACCCATCCCTTGCGCATCTGAACTACTCCTTGCCGGCTTTATCTGTACGGAACATGGCGATGGCTTCGATTTCGATGAGCAACTCGGGCCGGCAGAGGTGCGCCTGGATGCCGGTGGACGCGGGCAGCGGATCGAGACCCTGCTCCTTGAAGAAAGCGGTGCGCTCGGTGTTGAAGACGTCGTAGTCGCGGTCGATGTCGCGCAGGTAGCAACTGGTGCGGACGATGTCGTGCCAGGTGCAGCCCTCGCTGGCGAGCAGGCCGGTGATGTTGTCGAAGGTGCGGCGGAGCTGGGCCTTGAAGTCGCCGATGTGGACGCTGACGCCCTGCTCGTCGATGGAGGCGGTGCCCGAAATGAGGAGGATGGTGACGCCGCCGATGTCGATGCGCATGCCGCGGGAGAAGGAACTCGGCTTGGCGTAGGCATAGGCTTCGTTGAGGACGCCGTGATTGGTCATGGCGCGCTTCTCGATGGGTGCGTGCGCGATGGTCTCCAGAATATCTGCGAATGAATTCACTGTGTTGCTCCTTGTCTCTTTGGTCTCTTTATTCTTGCTGTCCGATTCCATGGCTTAATCCTTTGGCGGTGGCGACCCAGATGTCGCTTCCCGCAAAATCGATGCCCAGCACATAGTTGTGAGCCGGCGCGGTGGTGACCGCGACCTGCGTTACTTTGCCCTGCGCGTCGCGTACAGTCATTTCCGGCTTGCCGGTGGCGAGCGATGACCGGTAGACGGCCCAATTGACGCCGTCGTAGTAGGCCAGGCCCTTGTCGGTGCCGAACCAGGCGCGATTTGCATCGACGCCCTTGATGGTGTTCGTGAAGTTTGACGGAAGTCCGCTGTCCTTGGTGAGGAAGTTGTGCCAGTAGCGGCCGTCATACCGGCTGTCGCCAAAATAAGTGGCCGCCCAGACAATATTGTCTACGTAACTGACCGATGTGACAATTTCGTGGATGAGTCCCTGGTCCTTGAAGAGGACCATCTCGTTTTCGCCGTCGGGATCGTCGTACTTGTCCCAGCGGCCGGTCTTTTGGGTGTACTCAAGCAGTCCGCTGCCCCAGACGGCGTAGTAGACCTTGTCGGACGCAGCGGCAACGCCATAGACCCAGATTTCGTTCATGGGGGTGTTGCGCTCGTTGTAGAGCGACCACTGATTGGAATGGAGATCGAGGCGGCAACCGCCGGCGGCTGTCGCGACCCAGACGTTTTCGCCCTCGACGGCGACACCGTAAACGACGTCGTTGCTGAGGCCGGAGTTGAGCTGGGTGTAGCTGTCGATGCGGCCGCCGGAGATGCGGCTGAGACCGCCCATGGTGCCGGCCCAGACGTCGCCGGTGCGCTTGTCGAGCGCGAGCGAAAGCACGGCGCGATGGGCGAGGCCGTCCTTGGTGGTGTAGGTCTTCCACTGCTTGTTTTCGTAAACGGCGAGGCCGTTTTCAGTGCCGGCCCAGATGCGTTCGCCGTCGACCAGGACGGCGTAGACATGGTTGTCGGGAAGGCCGTTTTCGGTGGTGAAATTTTCAAAGCGAAAGCGCGGCATTTTGGGCGCGGCGGGGGCTGGAGCCGAGGCGGCAAAGGCACAGGGGGCCAGGAGCGCCACCAACACGAAGGAGAGGAGTCGAATTGTCCACCGGGAGCGACGGAGCGTTGTGCACACCCCGGTCTCAACATCGAGACCGGGGGAACCCGTCGATTTGCGCGGTGCGGAAAGTGTCCTTGTAGTCCGTGCAGTTTTCATCATCGCGTCCTCAGGTATTCGATCAAGTCGTTAAGCTCGTCCTTGGTCAAGTCGTTTGTGCGTCCATGCTTGTCTTCCGGATTGAAGACGGTCCAGATTTCTTCAAGCGTGCGCGCCGAGCCGTCGTGCAGGTAGGGCGAGGTCAGGGCGATGTTGGTCAACTGCGGCGTGTCGAGCAGGCCGGTGTTGTCGGTGAGCTTGCGCGTGCCCACGTCGAAGGACTTCTGGCTGGTGCCCTTGGGGCCGCTGTGGCAGAACGAGCAGCGATTGAGCTGCGGGATGGGCTTGCCGAACTTGTCGATTTCGCGGGCGAACAGGGCCTTGCCGCGCTCCTGCGCCGGGGTGAGCTCGCCGGCGGGAAGGCGCCAGCGATTGGGCCGAGGCGGCAGGCTGCGCACATAGACGGACAGATCGGCAAGGGTGAGATTGTCGTAGTTTTCCGAGCGCCAGAAGTACTTTTCCGTGCGCGGACCGCACTCGGTGGGGATGTTGGGGTTGCCGCCGTTCCACTTGTAGGGCTCGGTACCCTTGATGTCTTCAATGGGGCGATTGTCGACGATGTCGCGGCCGAAGCCATCCGGCTCGAGGTCCCAGGTGAGGCCGTCGAAGGTGGAGTCGATGTGGCAGGTAGCGCAGCCGATCTGGCCCTGGAAGGAGAAGCGTGCCGAGTAGAAAGTCTGCTCGCCGTGGCGCAAGGTGGAGACGGTTTTGGGGCCGGCCAGCGGAATGGTGGAAGCGACGCGATTGCTGGCCGTGTCGATGACGCTGATGGTGTCATCGAGCCGATTGGCGACGAGCAGCTTGCGGCCGTCGGGGGAGAGGGCCAGGCCGCGCGGGTTGTGGCCGACCCGGATGCGGGTGACGACGTAGTTGGCGCTGGCGGCAAGATCCTGGGCGCTCGAGCCTGGGTGGGCGTGCGCGTAGCGCAGCAGGCGCGGGGCGTCAACGACGGTGACCGTCTCCGAGCCGCCGCAGGAGATGTAAATGCGGGACTTGTCGGGCGAGACGACGACGCCGAAGGGCTGCGCGGCGTAGCGCTCCAACTCGTCGAGCGGCACCTCAACCGGCTTGCCCACGTCCTGGCCGAAGAGGGTGAGGGTGTCGGCGAATGCGCCGCCGTGCTCCAGATGCGCCAGGGGCACGAGATTTTTGGGGTGGTACTGGGCGACGACGCCGAGGCGCCCGTCGGCGGAGAAAGCCGCGTGAAAGACGCCGGCGATGCGACGCAGCGGCATGCGATCGAGGACCACGGCGCGGGCAGCGTCGATGACGGTGATTTCGGACTCGGGCGTGCTGCGGTTGCCAAGTTCGGTGGACTGCCGGGTGGGATTGGGATAGATGTGGGTGGCGTAGATGCGGCTGCCGTCGGGCGAGAGGGTGAGGTAGCTTGCACCGCGACCGGCGAGCAGGCGCTTCTCTTCGGCGCCGGTGGAGGCGTCGAGGACGGCGATGTCGTTGGAGACGCGGTTGGCGACAAAGAGGCGCTTGCCGTCGCGATCTTCGACGACGCCTGAAGGCTCGGCAGCGACCGGCCATGTGGCCACGACGGCGAGCGCGCCGGTGTCGATGACGGAGAGGGTGTCGTCCCAGGAGTTGGTGACGAAGAGGCGTTTGCCATCCGGGGAGAATGAGAAGCCGCGCGGAACGTGGCCGACGGGGATGGTTTTGAGGACGGCGTAGGTGGCGGCGTCGAGGACGCGGACTTCGTCGCTCTGCTGGCACAGCACATAGAGGCGGGCGCCGTCGGATGAGAACAAAAGCTCGAGCGGAGAGGCGTAGTTCAACCGATCGGCGTCGGTGTCGCGCTGGCCGGCGTGGGCGGGGCGATCGAGCGCCGGCCACAACGCGAAGCCCGCGAAGACGACGGCCGCAAGCACAAAGCCGGAGACGACGGCAGAACGCAGATCGGTTGGAAGGCGCCGAATCACTTGGGCTCCTCCACGGTGAGGACGCGGTCGACATCCTGCTTTTCGAGGGTCTGTTCGCGGCCGCTGGGCCAGTGGACGAGGACCTTGTCAATGGTGGTGGCCGCGCCGAGGCCGAAGTGGAGGCGGGCGTCGTCCTGCGAGAGGTAGCCGGAGCCGGCGACGCGTTCCGCGGTCTGGCGCTTCCCTGCCGCGAAGACTTCAACCCGCGCGCCGATGCCGTCGCGGTTGCTCTTGGTTCCCTTGAGCTTGATGGCGACCCAGTGGCCGGTGTTGGTGGAGACGTTGTGGACCAGCGTGCCTTTGCCGCCAAGATTCACCAGGAATGCGTCGACCTTGCCGTCGTTGTCGTAGTCGGCAAAGCAGGCGCCGCGTGCTGTTGTGCGTTCGCTCAACACGGGGCCGGCATCGCGCGAAACATCGGCGAACTTTCCCGCTCCTAGTCCGCGAAAGAGCGTGTGCTCCTGCGGAATGAGATGAATCAGCCCCCCGTGAAAGATGAGAATGTCGAGCTGTCCGTCGTTGGCAAAGTCATAAATGCCTGTGCCCCAACTGACATATTGCGCGTTGGTCTGCGAGACGCCGTTTGACGCGCCCATATCTTCAAAGCCCAGCTTGCCAGTGTTACGCAGGAACCGGTTATAGTGGCCGTCGGTGACCCAAAGGTCCAGAACGCCGCGACCCTCGAAGTCGGCAAAGACCGGGCCCATCGACGAAGTGGACTCGCCATTCTGGCCAAAGGCCGTGCCGGTATCGTTGCCGATCTCTTCAAAGGTCCCATCGTGCTTGTTGTGGAAGAGAAAGTTCTCCGTTCGGTCATTGGCGACGTAGATGTCGTCCCATCCGTCGTTGTCAAAGTCCGCCGCAGTCACGCCCATAGTACGGCCCACATAAGCGCCGATGCCCGACTTTTCGGTCACATCGGAAAAAGTGCCGTCGCAATTGTTGTGATAGAGCCTGTTGGTTTCGCCCTCGTAGTCCAACGGTCCAG
>Ga0181516_10003582_pt1 | contig 10300 bp, 7 predicted proteins | sample PEATcosm2014_Bin_25_FD_121104 | JGI IMG/M metagenome (GOLD analysis project Ga0181516, IMG submission 121104) | Peatland microbial communities from MTU Mesocosm Facility, Houghton, MI, USA - PEATcosm2014_Bin01_10_metaG | ecosystem: Environmental > Terrestrial > Soil > Wetlands > Peat | place...
CGGGGACGACCGGACGGCCGAAGGGCGTGGTGCGCGACAATGGCGGCCACATGGTCGCGCTGAAATGGACGATGAAAAATCTCTACGGCATCGAGCCGGGCGAAGTGTGGTGGACGGCATCCGATATCGGCTGGGTGGTCGGACATTCCTACATTGTCTATGCGCCGCTGCTGCACGGCGCCACCAGCATCCTGTACGAAGGCAAGCCGGTCGGCACGCCCGACGCCGGCGCGTTCTGGCGGGTCAACGCCGAGCACGGCTGCGTGGCGATGTTCACCGCGCCGACCGCGTTTCGCGCCATCAAAAAAGAAGATCCGCACGGCAAGCTGTTCGTGCAGCACGACCTTTCCAAGTTCCGCACGCTGTTCCTCGCCGGCGAGCGCGCCGATCCGCCGACGCTCGAATGGGCGGAAAATCTTCTGAAGAAACCGGTGATCGATCATTGGTGGCAGACCGAAACCGGCTCGCCGATCGCCGCCAATCCGGCGGGGCTCGGCATGCTGCCGGTCAAGCACGGCTCGTCGACGGTGGCGATGCCCGGCTACGACGTGCGCGTCGTCGACGAGGCGAGCAAGGAGGTCGCGCCCGGGGCGATGGGTTCGCTGGTGATCAAGCTGCCGCTGCCGCCGGCCTGCCTGCCGACGCTGTGGCAGGCCGACGCGCGCATGCGCGAAAGCTATCTCGACGAATTCCCCGGCTATTACAAAACCGCCGATGCCGGCTTCAAGGACGAGGACGGCTACATCTTCGTCATGGGCCGCACCGACGATATCATCAATGTCGCCGGCCACAGGCTCTCGACCGGCGGCATGGAGGAGGTGCTCGCCTCGCATCCCGACGTCGCCGAGTGCGCCGTGCTCGGCATCAAGGACGAGCTCAAGGGCGAAGTGCCGTGCGGCTTTCTGGTCTTGAAATCCGGCGTCAACCGGCCGCCCGCCGAGATCGAGAAGGAATGCATCGCGCTGGTGCGCGAAAAAATCGGCCCGGTCGCGGCGTTCAAGCTCGCCATCGCCGTGGCGCGCCTGCCGAAGACACGATCGGGGAAAATCCTGCGCGGCACGATCAAGAAAATCGCCGACGGCGATGCCTGGCAAATGCCGGCGACCATCGACGATCCGGCGGTGCTCGAAGAGATCGGCGGGGTGCTGAAGGGGAGGGGTGTAACGCGGTCGCAGGACGGCGCGTAGCGACGCCGTGTCCGCGCTGGCGGCACCTTCCTCAATTTCCTACCTTGTCGGCCAGATGCGTTTTGCCGGGCAAATACTTGGATGCGTAATGGCGCTATTGGACGCACCTGCGAGCGCGCAGGCGCCTGCGACTCCGCCAATGAACCAAGTTGCACCGTCACCGCAACAGAGCCAGCCCGTCCTGCCTGGGCCGGCTGATCAGACGGCACCACCCCCCGCGTCCAACACTCCGCCAACCTCCGACGGCATCTGCCGCGCCATCGAGCAGGATGCCGCGGAGAATGCGTTGCCGGTCGAGTTCTTCGCCCGCGTGATCTGGCAGGAGAGCCGGTTCAATGCGCAAGCCGTCAGCAAAAAGGGCGCGCTGGGCATCGCGCAATTCATGCCGGCGACCGCGGATTATCGTGGCCTCGCCGATCCGTTCGATCCGATCGAGGCGCTGAAGAATTCAGCGGGTTATCTGCACGAGTTACGTGACAAGTTCGGCAATCTCGGTCTCGCGGCAGCCGCTTACAATGCCGGGCCCAGCCGCGTCAGCGCATTCTTGACCGGTCACCGCGGGTTGCCGGAGGAGACGCGCAATTACGTCGCCATCATCACAGGCTGGACGGCGGACGACTGGGCGTCCGCTTCGCCGCCGCAAACATCGGAGACCACCATCCCGCAGGGCGTGCCGTGCGCGCGGCTCGCCAATCTGATCCTGGCGCCGAAGGACGAGCAGCAGCGCATCGCCGCTTACGTGCCGCGCTGGGGTATGCAGCTCACCGCCAATTGGTCGGAGAGCAAGGCCTGGGCGATCTATCGCGGTATTCAAAAACAATACGCCTTGCTGATCGGCGATCGTGAGCCGATCGTGCTGCGCAGCCGCGGCATCGGGCTCGGCAGCGCCATGCGCTACAACATCCGCATCGCCGACGACGACCGCGGCTATTTGGAGAGATTCTGCAACAAGCTCATCGCCGCCGGCGGCGCCTGCGTGGTGCTGCGGAATGATCGGGGGTAGCGAACGCCACTAGGCCGTCATGGCCGGGCTTGTCCCGGCCATCCACGACTTTTAACTCGCTCAGCCATTAAGACGTGGATGCCCGGCACAAGGCCGGGCATGACGAGTCAGAGGTTCGCGAGGGCGTCTACTCGCTCTTGCCGCCGATTTGCTTGAGCTTGGCGAAAACCGCATCGACGTTGAGGTCGTCGACCGGCTTTCTGCCGGGCGGCGGGGCGGGCTCCGGCTCTTCCTTCGGTGCGGTGGTGACGGACGCAGGCAACAGCGTCGCGCCCTGGGCCTCGACCGGAACGGGCTTTTCCTTGGCCGCCTTTTGCACTTCGAGGTCGAGATCGATCTGCGAGCACAGCCCGAGCGTCACCGGATCGAGCGGCGTCAGGTTGGCCGAATTCCAATGCGTGCGGTCGCGGATCGCGGCGATGGTCGACTTGGTGGTGCCGACGAGCCGCATGATCTGGCTGTCCTTCAACTCGGCATGATTGCGCACCAGCCAGAGGATGGCGTTCGGCCGATCCTGGCGGCGCGACACCGGCGTGTAGCGCGGGCCCTTCTTCGGCTTGGCTTCAGGCAGCCGGGTTTTCGGCTCGGCGATGTGCAGGCGGTAGTTCGGATCGGCCTCGGCGGCGGCGATCTCATCGCGCGTCAATTGGCCGGTGAGAATCGGATCGAGTCCTTTGATTCCCTGCGCGGCGTCGCCGTCGGCGATCGCCTTCACTTCGAGCGTATGCAGGTTGCAGAGCTGCGCGATCTGGTCGAACGACAGTGAGGTGTTTTCAACCAGCCATACGGCTGTCGCTTTCGGCATCAGGGGCGCGGTCGCCATGACTTCCATCTCCGGCTAAATCTTCTCTGCGCTCCGCCCGCCCGTCCGGGCGAAGCCACTCAACGTCATCGAGGATGACTGGAAAGCTGCCGGAATATAGGCGCGCGGGCGGCCCCGTGCAACCGGCCGCCGCACCCTGCGCCGCGGCGAATATGCCCGTATAATCGCATTAACTAACGCCGCTGCACCACTGAGAAGGACAGGCCATGGCCGGAACTCTTGACGGAAAAGTCGCGATTGTGACCGGGGCCGGGCGCGGCCTTGGCCGGGTGATGACGCTCGGCCTGCTCGGCGCCGGCGCGTGCGTGGCGGCGGCCGAGCTCGATTCGCCTGCTATCGAGGAAACCCAGGACGCCGCGGAAGACAGCGGCGCCGGTGAGCGCTTCCTCGGCATCGCCGCAGACATCACTTGGGACGACAGCGGTCCCAAAATCCTGCGCGCCGCCACCGAGCGCTTCGGCCGGCTCGATATTCTGATCAACAATGCCGGCACCAGCACCGGTGTTCTGCGCGGCGAAGGCCGCCCGGTCGGAAAATTGTGGGAGACGACGCCGCAGGAATTTCGCCGCATCGTCGAAGTCAATGTCGTCGGCGCATTCCTGATGACGCGCGCCGTGCTGCCGGTGCTGTTGGCGCAGCGCTGGGGCCGCATCGTCAACGTGACCACGAGTCTGGACACGATGTGGCGCACCATGATGCAGCCTTACGGCGGCTCCAAGGCCGCGAATGAGGCGCTCCTCACCGCGCTGGCGCAGGAAATTGACGGTACCGGCGTGACCGCCAATGTGCTGGTGCCGGGCGGTGCTTCCGACACCCGCTTGGTATCGCGGGCCACCGTGCCCGATCGCTCGACACTCATCCGGCCGGACGTGATGGTGGCGCCGCTCTTATGGCTTTGCTCGAACGCCTCCGACGGCGTCAATGGTCAACGTTTCGTCGGCACGCGCTGGGATAAGAGTTTACCGCCGGCGGAAGCGGCGAAGAATGCCGGAGCCCCGATGGCGTGGCAGCAGCTCGGCCGTCAGGCTATCGAGCCGGAACGGATGCGGTGAAATGCTCCGTCTCGCCCGCAACCCGGCTCCAGCGGCCCATCAATTGTTCGTAGGCTTTTCCGTCAGTGAAGAGGTTCGGCGCTTCGGTCATTTCACATTCACTCCGCGGCCTTCGCGCTTGCACGGGCGTTGATCGCGGCCCAGATGCGGCTTGGCGTTGCCGGCATGTCGATGTGGTCGATGCCGAGCGGCTTGAGCGCGTCGAGCACGGCGCTGATCACCGCCGGCGGCGCGCCGGTGGCACCGGCTTCGCCGGCGCCCTTGACGCCGAGCGGATTGGTGGTCGCCGGCACCTCGGTCAGCGCCGACACCAGATCGGGAAAGTCCTCGGCACGCGGCATGACGTAATCCTGGAAGCTGCCGGTGACGAGCTGCCCGGCGGAGTCGAACACGATCGATTCCATCAGCGCCTGGCCGACGCCTTGGGCGACGCCGCCGTGGATTTGTCCGTTGCAAAGGAGTTTGTTCATGACCTTGCCGACATCGTCGACGGCCGCATAGCGCTCAAGCGTCACCGCGCCGGTTTCCGGATCGATCTCCACTTCGCAAACGTGACAGCCGTTCGGATAATTCGACGGCTCGGCGGCGAACGTGCCCGACGCTTCAAGACCGACATCGAATTGTTTCGGCAGCATGACCGGCCGATAGAACGCTTGCGCCACGGCGGTCAGCGGCAGCGCGCGATCGGTGCCGACGATACGGAAGCTGCCTTCCTTGAATTCGAGGTCGCCGGCCGCGGCTTCCAGCATCATCGCCGCCATCGGTCTGGCCTTCTCGATGATGTTATCGGCGGCGTTCTTGAGCGCGTTGCCGCCGACATGCATGCTGCGCGAGCCGTAGGTGCCGCGCCCCATCGGCACCGCGTCGGTGTCGCCTTGAATGAAGCGGATATTCTCGAACGGCACGCCGAGCCATTCGTGCACCATCTGGCTGTAGACCGTCTGATGGCCTTGGCCGTGCGAATGGGTGCCGGCAAGGATGGTGAGCGTGCCGCTCGGGTCGAAGCGGATCACCATGCGGTCGTTGAACACGGCGGCCTCTTCGAGGAAATAGCCGAGGCCGCGGCCGCGCAGCTTGCCGTTCTTCTTCGATTGCGCGGCGCGCTTCGGGAAACCGTCCCAGTCGGCGAGCTTCAGGCATTCGTCCATGACATGCATGAAATCGCCGCTGTCATAGGTCATGCCGGAATGTGCGATCTTGTGCGGCATGGCGGAGGCTGGAATGAAATTACGCCGCCTGATCTCGATCGGATCGACGCCGATGACGCGCGCCGCGCGCTCGATCAATTGCTCGATCAGATAGGTCGCTTCCGGCCGGCCGGCGCCGCGATAGGGCGCCATCGGCGGCGTATTGGTCAGCACCGCCTTGGCGGCGGCGTGCACGGCCGGGATATTGTAGACGCCGGGCGCCAATTTGATGGCGAACAGCGGCACCACGATGCCGGCCTCGAACACGTGCGTGCCCATGGCGTGAAGCGCGTTCATGCGCATGCCGAGAATCTTGCCCTTGTCGTCGAGCGCCAGCTCGCCGGTGACCACCTGGTCGCGGCCGTGGGCGTCGCCGAGAAAGGAATCCGAGCGTGTCGCCACCCATTTGACCGGCCGGCCGTCGCAATGCCGCGACGCCCAGGTCACCAGCGCATCCTCGGGGTAATTGCCGTTCTTCATGCCGAAGCCGCCGCCGACATCGGGCGAGATCACGCGCAGCCTCGATTCCGGGATTTTCAGTACATTGCCGGCGACGTGCTGGCGCGTGCCGTGCGGGTTCTGCGACGACGAGTACAGCGTGTAAGTGTCGCTGTCGGGATGGTATTGGCCGAGCGCGGCGCGCGGCTCGATCGTATTGGCGCTGACGCGGCTGTTGTAAAGCTTGAGCGTGACGACGTGCTTGGCGGCGGCGAATGCGGCGTCGACCGCTTCCTTGTTGCCCATCATCAGCCCGACCGCGACATTGCCGGGCGCCTCGTCCCACACCGCCGGCGCGCCGGGCTTGACCGCATCCTCGACCGTAACGACCGCCGGCAGCGGCTCGTAGTGGATCTCGACCAATTCGGCGGCGTTTTTCGCTTGCACCAGCGTTTCCGCCACGACAAAGGCGACGCGCTCGCCGACGCAGCGGACCTTGCCGATCGCGAGGATCGAGCGCAGCGTGCGGTAACCTTTCGGGCCGCCCATGTCCTCGGGCATGACCGGAGAGAAACTGCCGAGCTTGTCGGCCTCGACGTCGGCGCCAGTGAGGACGGCAATCACGCCCTCGGCGGCCTTGGCCTTGGCGGTGTCGATGCCCTTGATGCGCGCATGGGCGTGCGGCGACATGATCACGACGCCGTAGCACTGGTGCGGCAGGTCAATGTCATCGACAAAGCGGCCCCGGCCGGTGATGAAACGGGGATCTTCGAGCCGCGAAACCGGCTGGCCGATACCGAATTTTACTGCCACGCGCATCTCCTCGACGTTTCTTGCCGTCTGCCGCGAAAACGGAGCCGGACCAGACGCCTTATACTTGCGATTTAGGCCGGTGAGAATGGATTAGGTCGCATGCTGTGACGTATTGAACCCCGGCCTGGATTGATGCGTCGGCAACTCTTGCTAGAGTGGCCGATCGGGGAGGGTTGCCGGGCCATGTCAGTCGTTCCGAATGCGACGCATTTCGATTACATCGTCGTCGGTGCCGGCTCGGCCGGTTGCGTTCTTGCCAACCGGTTGACCGCTTCGGGCCGCCATCGCGTGCTCCTCCTTGAGGCCGGCGGCCCCGACCGGAACATTTGGATTCACATCCCGCTCGGTTACGGCAAGCTGTTCTCGAACGCCAAGGTCAATTGGCTCTACACGACCGAGCCGGAGCCGGAGCTGAACAACCGCCGGGTGATCCAGCCGCGCGGCAAGGTTTTGGGGGGATCGAGCTCGATCAACGGGCTCCTTTATGTCCGCGGCCAGCACGAGGACTACGATCACTGGCGGCAGCTCGGCAATGCCGGCTGGTCTTTCAAGGACGTGCTGCCGTATTTCCGGCGCGCCGAGGATCAGGAGCGCGGGTCGGACGAACTGCACGGCGTCGGTGGGCATCTGAAGGTCTCCGACGTGTGCGAACCGCATCCGTTATGCGAGGCTTTCATCGAAGCCGCGAAAGCATCGGGCTTTCCGCGCAACGACGATTTCAACGGGCCGACGCAAGAGGGGGCGGGCTATTTCCAGCTGACCTCGCGCAACGGCCGCCGCTGGTCGACGGCGGTCGGTTACCTCAAAGAAGCGCGGCGGCGGCCCAATCTGGCCGTTGCGCCGAACGCGCTTGCGACGCGCATTCTGTTCGACGGCCGGCGCGCCATCGGCGTGGAATATCGGCAAGGCGACGCGATCCGCGCGGCTTACGCCGGCGGCGAGGTCATCGTCTCCGGCGGCGCCTTCAACTCGCCGCAGCTGCTGCAATTGTCCGGGCTGGGACCGGCCAAGATATTGCAAGACTTAGGTCTCGACGTCGCCGCCGACATGCCGGGCGTCGGCGCCGATTTGCAGGATCACTTGCAGATCCGCATGCTGTACCGCTGCACCGAGCCGATCACGGCCAACGAAGTGATCAATGACTGGCGTTACCGCTACGCCGCGGGCTTACGTTATCTCCTGACGCGCAAGGGATTGCTGACGATCGGCGCCGGCTACGCCGGCGCGTTCCTGCGCACCCGGCCGGAACTGGCGACGCCGGATGTGCAATTCCATTTCCTGATCTTTTCCGCCGACGCGGCCGGCGCCGCGCTCCATCCATTCCCGGGCTTCATGACCTCGGTGTGCCAATTGCGGCCGGACAGCCGCGGCTTCGTGCGCATCAAATCCGCCGATCCGCGCGTGCCGCCGGCGATCCAGCCGCGCTATCTGTCCGCGCGCAGCGATTGCGACTGCGTCGTCGACGGCCTGAAACTTTTGCGGCGGGTGATGAACCAGCCGGTGATGCGAAAGTATGTCGCCGAGGAGCGCGCGCCCGGTGAAGCCTGCACCAGCGACGCCGATCTGCTCGCCTTCGCCCGCGCCACTGGCACCACGGTCTATCATCCGACCTCGACCTGCCGCATGGGCTCCGACCTGAATGCGGTGGTCGACGAGCGTTTGCGGGTGCGCGGCTTCGATCGCCTGCGCGTGATCGACGCCTCGATCATGCCCACCGTCGTCTCCGGCAACACCAACGCCGCCGCGGTGATGATCGGCGAGAAGGGGGCGGATATGGTGCTGGAGGATGCCGAGGCGAGCGCGCCGGTTGAAGTGTCTGCTGCCTAACGCTTGAACGCCGGCATCACGTCCTTGGCGAACCAGCGCAGCTGGTCCTTGAATTCGGCGGGCGAGAGTCCCTCGGCCCAATGGATCATGAAGTGCTCCAACCCCGGATATTTCGCCTCGATCGATTTGATGCCGTCGATCACCTCGGCCGGCGGGCCGCAGAACCAGGCTTTTTGCGCGACGCCGTCTTTGAGGAGCGGTGTGCGTGACGGCGCGCCCGGCGTGCCCCAGGTGCGGCCTTGCTCGTCGGCGTAGCGCACGAAGCCGAACGGTGCGAACCATTTGAAGCGCTCGTCGTGCGCCGGCTCGAGCTTCTTGATCGCCTCGTCGCGGCTATCGGCGAGATAGACGCCGGCGCCCCAGATCACGTCTTCGCCGAGCTTTTTGTCGCGGCCGTGCTTGACGCAAGCGGCGTGGTAGGCGCGCACCACGTCGTCGAGGATTTTCTCGCCGTTGAGCGTCACCATCGCCTTGAGGCCGTATTGCGCCATCATCTCGATGGTCTTGCCGCTGGCAATCGGCATCCAGATTTCCACCGGCAGATGCTTCGGCCGCGGCACCAGCGTGATGTCTTTGAGCTTATAGCCGCGGTAATCCACCGGCGGCGGCGCCTCGTAGTATTTGCCCTTGAAGTGAAACTCGTCTTCGTTGAAGCAGGTCAGCAGCAGCTTCAACTGCTCCTCGAACAATTCGCGGTTCTTGTCCGCGTCAAGCAGCGGCGCGCCGAACGACTCGACTTCGCGGCTGTGATAGCCGCGGCCGACGCCGAGCACGACGCGGCCATCGGTGACGATATCGGCCATGGCGTAGTCTTCCGCCATGCGGATCGGATGCCACATCGGCAGCACGTTGAAGGCGCAGCCGAACTTCAGGCGTTTGGTCTGGGTGGCGAGCCACAGCCCGAGCTGGATCAGGTTCGGAAAGACTTCATAGCCTTCGCGCTGGAAATGATGCTCGGCGGTCCACAGCACGTCGAAACCGAGTTCGTCCATGAGCTGGGCGACGTCGCGCGCGGTGAAGAAGGCTTCGCGCAAGCGTTCGTCGGAATAGCGCCGCTCGTTGGCCGGCGTGCCGTCAAGCCCGACATTGTCGAGTTCGATCTGGCCGACATATAGGACATGGAATTTCTTGATCATATGTTTTTCTCCCTGCTACGCGACGGCCTGTTATCCGGCCTGTTATCCGGCCTGTTGCAACTGATCGATTTCGATGGCGCCCGCCTTGATCCGCGGAATGAGTTCGCGGCCGAACTCTACGGTATCGTTGAACGGATCGAAACCGCGGATCAGCACCGAGCTTATACCGAGCTTGTAATATTCGAGGATCGCGCGCGCGACCTGTTCCGGCGTGCCGACCAGGCACGACGTGTTGCCGAGCGCGCCGGTCGCCCGCGCAATCGGCATCCACAGCCGTTCGTCATGGATGTCGCTGTCGAGCGCAAAGCTCATCAGCCGGCGCCCGGCATTGTCGACCGGCCCGGTCGATGCCTCTTGGCGGCTCCAGCCTTTGGCGCCGGTCATTGCCGCAAGGATCTTGTTGGCTTTGTCCCAGGCGGCGCCTTCGCTCGCGGCGATGATCGGGCGCACCGAGACATTAAAGCCGGGCACTCGACCGAAGGCGGCGGCTTTGCTGCGAAAATCCCGCATGCGCTGCCGCGTCGAGGCGAGCGGCTCGGCATAGATCGCATAGACGTCGCAAAGCCGAGCGCCCATCTCAAGCGCGCCGTCGGACGCGCCGCCGAAGAACAACAGCGGATGCGGCTTTTGCAGCGGGCGCATATCGGAATGCGCGCCTTTGACGCGATAGAACTCGCCCGCGAAGTCGAACGGGTGCTCGCTCGACCAGGCGAGTTTCATCAATTCGAGATATTCCGCAGCGCGGCGATAGCGTTCCGCCTTCGGGGTGAAGTCGCCGTCGCCCTCCTGCTCGTCGTCGGTCTTGCCGGTGATGACGTGCAGGACGAGCCGGCC
>Ga0181516_10003583_pt1 | contig 10300 bp, 6 predicted proteins | sample PEATcosm2014_Bin_25_FD_121104 | JGI IMG/M metagenome (GOLD analysis project Ga0181516, IMG submission 121104) | Peatland microbial communities from MTU Mesocosm Facility, Houghton, MI, USA - PEATcosm2014_Bin01_10_metaG | ecosystem: Environmental > Terrestrial > Soil > Wetlands > Peat | place...
CCTACCACTCCATGATCCTGACCGGGCCGCAGCACGAGTGGGCCGTCTATGACACTGGACCCATCGGCGCGGGGTTGGAGGAGGTGCGCGGCCAGGTGCGCCGGGTGGCGCTGGACGACCTGATGCACCATCCCGATGCGCGCTGGCGGCCGCTGCCGGAGAACAGTAACTTCCTCGGGGTGTATCGTTGGAACATTCTTCGCGAGGATGTTCGATGAGGCCGCAGGTTCTCTCCTGTCTTGCCGCACTCTTACTGGCTGCTCCCGGTGCGCATGCGCAGACCGGCGCGGTCTCGTTCAACCTGAGCACCAGCAAATCGTTCGCGCCGGGCGAACAGCCCCAGATCCATCTCTACACCCACAACGTGGACGCGCTGGAGTTCCGCGTTTATCGCGTGAACGATCCGGTGAAGTTCATGGAGAACCTGCGCGAGCTGCACTCCTTCGGTCCCGATGCGGAGATGCTGGACAAGGAGCAGATCGACGAGCGCACCTGGCTGGAGAAGTTCCACGACTGGAAGAACGGCATCTGGGAGGACATTCGCGACTTCTTCCGCGGGCAGTTCTCGCATGCGGCGCGGACTTCGCTGCGCGCGCACCAGAGCGCCATCACCCGCCGCAGCCGCATCGTCAGCGAGGCGGAGTTTGCGCAGATCCCAATCCTGAACCGGTCGCAACTGGTGTCGCGCTGGCGGCAACTGGTGCCGGCCACCTATATCTCCGACTCGAACGACCTGGCCGTGCCCAAGCTGGGCGCGGGCCTGTATCTGTTGGAGGCGACCGACGGCCGCTTCAAGGCGTACACCATCCTGATGGTGACGGAGATGGCGCTGGTGACGCGCACCACCTCCGGCACCGTGGTGGCCTATGCCGTAGACCGCGTGACCGGCCAGCCGATTGCCGGTGCGAAGGTGGATGCCGGCTTTGGCCAGCAGCAGGCGGCGACCGCCACCACTGGCGCCGACGGGACCGCGCAACTTGCCATTGCCGCCAGCAAAGCGGCGCAGGACAACTTCTGGGTGGTGGCCAGCAAGGGCGATGAGTTTGCCGCGTCCACGCCGCAGACCTGGGGCCTGACCATGTCCGGCAGTGGCAAGTATGCCGGCTACGTGTACACGGAGCGGCCCGTCTATCGCCCGGCGGACACGCTGCACTGGAAGGCGATTCTGCGTGCGCACAACGGCAACTCGCTGGCGCTGCCTGGGCCGGGGGCGGTGGAGGTGAAGATCACCGACGGGAACGACAAGGCGGTGTTCGACCAGCAGATGCCGCTCTCCGCCACCGGCGCAGTGGCGGGCGACTTTACGCTGCCGAAGGATGCCGCGCTGGGCTACTACAACCTGAGCGTGGGCGACACGTCCGACGACAGCATCTCCGGCGGCTTCCACGTGGAGGACTATCGCAAGCCCGAGTACCGCGTGGTGGTGACGGCGGGGCAGAAGCGCGTGCTGGAGGGTGCGACCATGCCGGTGACCATCGACTCGCGCTACTTCTTCGGCGAGCCGGTGGCGAATGCGACGGTGAAGTATCGCGTCTACAACGAGCGCCACTACTGGTGGGGCGAAGACGCGGACGACTCCTCCGACAGCAGCGACAGCTCCGATGCGGACAGCAGTGATTCTTCCGGCTACGCCGGCGACGAAGAGGCGGAGAAGACCGGCAAGCTGGACGCTAACGGCCAGATGACGATCCAGGTGCCGACGCATGTGGACGCAAGCTCGGCGCACGCCGACTTCGACTACACGGTGGAGGCAGGCGTAACCGATGCGGCGAATCGCGAGATCACAGGCCGCGGCAGGTTCCTGGCGACGTACAGCACCTTCCGCGTGAACGTGGAGCCGGTGAGCTACGCGGTACATGCAGGCGACAACGCGCAGTTCCGCGTGACCACGGTGGACTACGACGAGAAGCCGGTGAGCACGCGCGTCCACGTGCAGCTTGCCTTCCACCACTACCAGAACGGCGCTACCTCCACTACGCTTGGAGCGGGCGTGGATGTGACCACCGACGCGACCGGCCACGCCACCGGAACGGTTCCCATCGGCACGCCGCCGTACAGCAGCGCGGAGCTGGACGCGACCGCGGCCGCCGTGCAGCCGGGCACGCGCAGCCCGGCCAGCGAGAGCTACCTCTGGATCATGGGCGCGGGCGAGATTGGCTGGGACAACGGCTCACAGACGATGCAGATTGTGGCGGACAAGAAGTCCTACGCGCCCGGCGACACCGCGCATCTGAGCGTGGTGTCGGAGAACGCCGGCTTCTATGCGCTGGTGGTGGCGCAAGGGTACACGGTGCAGAAGAGCGAGGTGATGCACTCCGACGGCAAGACGCTCTCCTTCGACCTGCCCATTACCGCGGACTCGCAGCCGAACGTGACCGTGGACGCCATCTTTATCAAGGACAACACGCTGTACCAGGCGAGCAAGGAGCTGAAGGTGCCGCCCACGCAGCAGCAGTTGCAGGTGCAGATCACGCCCACCAAGGACGTCTTCCAGCCGCAGCAGACGGCCACGTACGACGTGGTGACGCGCGACTACGCCGGCCATCCTGTAAGCGCGGAGCTGAGCTTTGGCGTGGTGGATGAGGCGATCTACTCGCTCTATACGGACTCCAGCGGCGACATGGTGGGGCATCTCTATCCGGAGCGGTATACGGAGTCGTCCATCGACTCTTCGCTGGACTACTACTTCAGCGGCGAGGCGGGCGTGAAGTCGCCGATGCTGGCGATGCGCAATGCGCGCTACCGTCCGCAACTGGCGCAAGTAAAGCCGGGCAACGAGGCTCAGCCGAAGGTGCGCAAGGCCTTCCCGGATACGGCATTCTGGGCGCCGAATGTACATACCGATGCCAGCGGCCACGCGCGCGTCACGCTGACCTTCCCGGACTCGCTGACCACGTGGCGCGCCACCGTGCGGGCGATTACGCCGGACTCGAAGGCCGGCTCCGCGATCAGCCGCGTGCTGGTACGCAAGAACGTGATTGTGCGCATGGGCACGCCGCGCTTCCTGATCCGGGGCGACGAGATTACGATTCCGGTGATCGCGCACAACTACCTGGCCACAGCCAAGCAGGCGACCTTCTCGCTGAAGGTGGCCGGGCTGGATACTATCAGCGGATCGCAGCAGGCGGTCACCATCCCCAGCAATGGCGAGGCGACGGTGCTGTGGCGGCTGCGCGCGTCGCAGGTGGGCACGGCGGATCTGATTGCGTCCGCCATTACGGATGCGGAGTCCGATGCGCTGGAACTCACCTTCCCGGTAGAGCCCGCGGGCGTGGCCAGGACGCTGGCGCAGAGCGGCGTGCTGGCAGCCACCGCGACGCAGGCCACCGCGGCTGTTGCGTATCCGGCTGGCACAAACGCAGTTGCGCACACGCTGCACCTGGAAGCGAGCTCGTCGATTGCCGGATCGCTGTTTACCGCGCTCGACTATCTGACCAGCTATCCCTATGGCTGCACGGAGCAGACCATGTCGAGCTATCTGCCCAACGTGATTGTGGCGGAGACGCTGAACCGGCTGAAGGTGAGCGGCCACGTGGACGATGCGGACCTGCACGCCAAGATGCAGGCCGGCATTGCGCGCCTGCAGGACTACCAGCACGACGACGGCGGCTGGGGCTGGTGGAAGGAAGACTCCAGCCGCGTCTACATGACCGCGTATGTGGTGAGCGGCATCGGCATGGGTTCCACCTATATGCCGCTCACCGGCGACCAGCAGGGCATGCTGGCCCGCGGCACCAGCTACCTGAACACGCAGCTCGCGCAGCATCCCAGCATGCGTCCGGAGCTGCGCGCGGCGGTGGTGTACGCGCTGGCGGAGTCGGGCAGCACCAACCTGGGCAGCGCGCTGGATGCGCAATGGTCACGGCGCAACGACCTGGAGCCGGAGGCGCTGGCCATGACCGGCCTGGCGATGCTACAGGTGCACGACGCGCGCGCCGCGCAGGTGGCGGATCTGCTGGCGACCAAGGCTGTGCATCAGGGCGACCTGGTCAGTTGGAAGGGATCGTACGTTCCGCTGCTGGATGCGGACTACAGCAACGATGCGGAGGCCACGGCGTATGCCGTGCGTCTGCTGGCCAGGGTGGATGCGAACGACCCGCTGCTGGCCGGTGCGGCGCAATGGCTGATGCAGCAGCGCAACGGCGGCGAGTGGTGGGATTCCACCGAGCAGACGGCGATGGTGCTGTTCGGGCTGGTGGACTACCTGGCCGCGTCGCATGAGCTGGAGTCGGACTTTACGGCCGATGTGCTGGTGAATGGACACTCCGTCGGCACGCGGCACTTTACCGCGGCGGATGCCACCAGCGGCGCATCGCTGGCGATCGACCTCGACGCGGCGCACTTGCAGCCGGGCAACAACAGCGTGCAGGTGGTGCGGCGCAGCGGCAGCGGACGCATCTACTGGTCGGCGCGCGGAACGTACTATTCCACGGCGAAGAGCGACTACCAGGCGGGAACGCTGAGCCTGAACCTGACGCGCGACTACTACAAACTGGCGCCCGCGCAGAAGAACGGCAAGATCGTCTACACGCTGCAGCCGCTGGCCGGCACCGCGCAGGTGGGCGACGTGCTGGCCGTGCACGAGGCGATCAGCGGCTCGCCCATGCGCTATCTGCTGCTGGAGGACCCGATTCCGGCGGGCACGGAATTTGTAACCAGCGAGGATAGTTATCCGCTGGATGCGCGGCCCGGCGGCTGGTACGACTGGTTCACGCGGCGCGAGTACCACGACGATCATGCGGCATTCTTCGCCACCGACTTTACCGGGCGGCAGGAGATCTTCTACATGGTGCGGGTGGTGAATCCCGGCACGTTCCAGATCAGCCCGGCGCGCGTGCAGCCCATGTACCAGCCGGGCGTGCAGGCCACCAGCGATGCGCTGCAGTTGCAGGTGCCCGCGCCGGCGGCGCAAGGGGGTGGGCAATGACGACGCTGCGCAGAGCGGTTCGGCGGATGAGCGTGCGTGTGGTAGCGGAGCAGGCGGGCCTGGCGCTGACGGTGTTCCTGCTGGGCGCGCTGTGGCTGCGCATGCCGGACGCCAGCGTGCTGGACGTGATCGGCTCCGCGCTGCTGGGGTTGATCGTAGTGGCAGTCGCAGGCGGCGGAGAGACGGCGATTGTGCTGCGCCTGACTGGGCGCGAGCGCACGCGCGGGCTGCTGCTGCGCGGCACGCTGTGGATGCTGCTGGGCGCTGCACTGTGGCTGGCGTGGGGCGCGCTGCTGGCTCGCGCGCACGGCAGCTACAACCAGAACGATGTGCAGTGGGCGGGCTATCTGAACTCGCGCGTGCCGCACGCGTTGCGCAACATTTTTTCCTACGCGCACATTCTGCTGTGGATTCAATGGCTCGGCATGGCGGTGGCATGGGCAGGCACGGGAGCGATTGCCATCCCGGTGTTCGCCTTGACCGCCAGCCAGCGGCCACTGCGCGCCATGCTGCGTGCACTGCGCTCGGTCACCTACTGGATCACCGTGGTGGTGGTCACCATCGAGGCAAGCATCTGCACCGGAGCGCTGATGGGATGGACGCCGGGGCACGGCCTGCGGCAGGAGACGCTGAGCCTGCTGCTGCGGCTGGGTGCGGCGGGCATTCTGGATGCCCTGGTCACGTGCCTGCTGCTGGCCATCCTGGCGGAGTGCGTCGCGCGCAGCGATGCGGCCTACGCGACCCCGGCGGGCACGCCGGTGGAGAGCCAGCCGCGCACCGTGGACAAGCCATAGCGTTCCAGCAGTGCATGCACACGGGCGGCGGCTGCGCGGTGGGCGCGCTGGCTCTCCGCAAGGGATGCGGCGTGTTGCAGGGCGGCGTCGATCTCGCTTCCTGACAATGTGGCGGCGGATGAGGATTCGCCGGCGAGCGCCTCCACCAGGCCTTCGCGCAGCCACAACGGCGCACGGTCGGTGGCTTCCGCCTCCACCAGCACGTGCAGCATCTCGTGCAGTAGGGTGGCGGACGCATGCCGACTCTTGGCCTGCAGAATCGCCTCCGGCTGCAGCACGATGGTCGCGCCGCGCGTGCCGGCCAGCGCCCATCCGGGCAGCGCGGTCAGTTGGCGAAAGACCTCGGTGGTGGGCGCGTAGACGATCTCCGGGGCCAGCGCGCGGCGCGGCGGAAAGCGTCGCTGGGCGTCGGTCCACATCTGCTGGACTGCGGCAATGCGCGACTCCGCGAGCGCGTGGGCGGAGCGCAGCGTCAGCGGCCCGGCCTGCGTCTGTTGCCAGCCTTCGTCAGTGGGAGCGATGCGGACGGCAGTGCCGGGAAAGTAGAACGCCAGGATCTCGCGCGCACTCTTTCCCTCGGTCGCCATCTCCGTCGCGCCTGCCTGGCACAGGCCCACGCCGTGGCCGTGGCCGCGCCCATCGAACACCAGCGCGCCGTTGCGGACGCCCAGGTCGTAGGCGTCGCTGCGCACCGTATCCCAGCCCAGCGCGCGGCCAATGCCGAAGCGCAGTGCGCTGGCCGCGACCACGGCAGTTGCGCCGCTGCTGCCGGTAAAGACGATACGCAACGCACGGTGCGAGGCGCTGCGTTGGCTCACCTGCGCGGCCACGATGTTGGCGGGCAGGCGCCAGCCCTCCGCCTGCGCCATCGCGGCCAGCTTGGCCAGCGGCAGCTCCGCGTGCCATGCAGCGGAGTCGCGCCGCAGGCAGTAGGGGTCGGCGTGGCTGCGCAGGTAGGGCAGGCCGCGCAGGTTGGGCCATAGCGCGCCGGCGTCCTCTGTGATGCCGCCGCAGCTCTGGCTGAAGAAGACCTCCGCGCGCCGCGGGCCGAACCACAGGGTCTCGCCCGCGGTGGCGCGCGCCGCATCGTCCACGGCCTGCGGAATGGCGTCGAGACGGAGGGCCTGGCAGGCGGTGCTGTCGCACAGCTCGGCGGGCAGATGCCCGGGCGCGGGCGTGTAGTGCGTGCCGTTGAGCGCGTAGGTGCGGGCCAGGATAGCCAGCGCGCGCAGCGACTGCGGCGGCTCATTGGGGCCGGCTTCGGCGTTCAGCACCGCGGCCACGTAACGCTCGCTGGGCAGCGTCAGCACGACGTCGATGTCGTGCTGCTGCGCGCGCAGATGCCACAGGCCGCTGGCCGTGCGGGCCTCTCCGGATGCGTCGTCTGTGATGCGCAGCGTGCCGCCGGCGAAGAGTTCTGCCGAGCCGTGCCAATGCAGCGGCGCGCTGAGCGGTGTGTGCGCGCAGGTTGCGCAGGCGGAGGTCCACGCATTGTCGCCGAGCGGCGTCAGCGTAACAGCGTGCAGCGCGCGCGTGGAGAAGAGCGCGACGGAGACATCGCGGCCGCCGCCGTCGGCGGGCGTCGCTGCGACGCCTTGCAGTGTCGCGAGCAACAGCATCAGACCGAATGCGTCGCACCTCATCGCGCGCTCCCAGCGGGCGGCAACGCTGCAAAGAATCGTTGCGCCAGGCGGGCTGCGGTGCCGCCGTCGCCGTGGGGCACGTAGACAACAAGGATGACGCGTCCGGGGATGGCTCCGGCGAACCAGCCGTGGGTCCAGGCCTGGCCGGGATCGCTGGCGGTGCCCGTCTTGCCCAGCAGTACCAGGCCCGGCACGGCGGCGGGACTGGCCATGCCGTAGTCGACCGAGCCGCGCAGGCCGCGGGCGACGGTGCCCTCCGGCCGCAGATGCGCCAGCAGGTCGCGGTAGGCGCGGGCCAGCTCCAGCGGAGAGGCGGTCACGCCGTTCAGACCCAGCACAGTGAGCTGCCGCTGGGCCACATCGGCGGAGGCCATGGAGGCGTGCGGCAGGCGGGTCGTCTCCAGCGCGGCCTCCAGATTGGGCCCGGTAAAGCGGCGCGCCATCTCCGCGAACCAGGTGTTGCAGGACTCGGCGAGTGCGCTCTCCGCGGTAAACACGGGCTGGCTGGCGGGGTGGGTGCAGGGCAGCGCGCGCGTGCCAATGTGCAGATTGCGGCGGCAGTAGACCTCCATCTCCGGGCGGACGATGGCATGGTCCAGCGCGTACTCCAGCAGCAGCGGCTTCAGGGTGGAGCCGGGCGCTCCGCGGCGGGGCGGGCCTGCGGCGGCCAGCACTGTGCCGGTCTGCGCATCCAGCACGACGGCGGAGGCCTGGGTTCCGCGCAGCGCCTGCGCCAGGGCGCGTGCGGCGGACTGGGCAGTGAGCTGGAAGGCGGGCTGGGCGACAGCGGGAAGCCCGCTGAGGAACACGGCGGCCAGCAGCAGGATACGGTGGAGCCTTTCCCCCTTCGAGCTCACCGCGTGGTGGCTGCGAGGTTCAGCGCAGCTCGATGCGCAGCGTCGCCGCGTCGCTGGCAGTGAAGCTGACTTCGCGGTTGGACATGGCGACATGGGCATCGTAACGGCCTTTGCCGGTGAAGGGAACAGGAACGATGGTAGCGTGATCGGCATCGGCCAGGCACGCCATCCAGTGCAGGCAGGTCAAGCGCGCGGGCAGGCCGGGCGTCTGGTTCCAGTGCTGCAGCAGCACCTGGAACGCGCCCGGCGAATCTTCCTTCCACACCAGCACGTCGTTGGTGGCATTGATGTAGACCTCCACGCCGGGTTGCCGCACGTCGTTGCGATACACGGTGGCCAGCGGGTCGCGCACGTAGACGCGCTGGCGGTTGAACAGAATCAGCGCAAGCAGGACAGCGAAGGCGAGGACCAGAAATCTTTTCATCGTGTGGAACCTTCGAAGGGAAAAGCCCCGCTCCTTCTCCGCCAAACAATTTCTAACGCTTCAGAACAACTATGCAACAATCGTCCCCACCACCCGGCTCGCCGGCCGCAGCGCCCAGGACACCACCATCAGGACCGCAAAGACCAACGGCGCCAGGATGTGGAACGCCCCGCCATGCACCGCCGCGGACGACCATGCCGCGCCCGTCAGGTCGAAGAAGATGCCCGCATACGCCCACTCCTTCAGTCGCGGAAAACGCGGCACAAGGATGGCAATGGCACCGGCCACCTTCCAGAATCCCAGGATGGTCACAAAGTAAATCGGATAGCCAAGGCGCACAAATCCATCCACCACGCCCGGCACGCGCGCCAGTTGGGCCACGCCGCCGCTCATGGAAAACGCTGTCAGTACAGTCGTCGCCCAGTACGCAATGCTCTTTGTCTTCGTGCTCATTTCATTCCCCTCCAATTCACGCCTTCTTCTCCTCGTGGTACTCCTGCTCGGTGTTGATCTCCCACAGCGCGGCCTTGTCCGCATTACCGGCGATGATGCCGTCCACGGCGTGCATCGCTGTGAGCATGCTGTGGTCCTGGTTGTTGTACTTGTGCATGCCGTTGCGGCCCACCAGGAAGAGGTTGTCGATGCGGTTGACGAAGTCCTTCACCTCGTCGAAGCGGCTGTAGGTGCCAAAGTACGCGGGATAGGTCTTGGGCACGCGCACCACGTGGGCATCGCTCACATCGGCCGCGTTCAGGATGCCGATCTTCGCCACCTCCGCGATGGCAAACTTCTTCAGCTCGTCGTCGGGCATCTTCCACAGGTCGTCCGTGTCGTAGCAGAAGTACTCCAGGCCGATCCACACCTTGGTGGGGTCGGCGACCAGGAACGGGCTCCAGTTATTGAAGATTTGTAACCGTCCCAGTAGCACATCCGGCTCCTGGATGTAGATCCAGGTGTCCTTCAGCAGACCGCCGTCGGGCTCCTTCACCTTCAGGCGGTCGGCCAGCAGCCCCACCGTGATGAAGTCGCGGTACTGCAGGCCGTCGGAGACTTCCAGCACGTTGGCGGGCACGGCGGTGTTCATGGCGCGCAGCAGCTCACGCATGGGCATGGTGGAGAAGAAGTAGTCGCCGGCAAAGGTGCGGCGCTCGCCGTTGGGGCCAATGGCCTCCAGCGATTCCACGCGCAGCTCGGGGCCGGGCGCGAAGTTGAGCTTGTCCACCTTCCACTGCATGTGGATCTCGCCGCCCTTCTGGCGGATCAGGTCGGCGACGTGCTCCCACAGCTGCCCGGGGCCGAACTTGGGATACATAAAGCGCTCGATCAGCGAGGTGTCCGTGCCCTTCTGGGCCAGGTCGCCTTCCTTCTTGCGGCTGAAGACTTTTTTCACGAAGTGCTTGACGGCGGTGGTCAGGGAGAGGCCCTTGATGCGCTGCGCGCCCCACTCCGCAGAGATCTCGTGGCAGGGCGTGCCCCACACCTTCTCCGTGTAGCTCTTGAAGAAGGTGAGGTACAGCTCACGGCCGAAGCGGTTGATCAGGAAGTCTTCCAGGCTCTTCTCCGGCTTGATCTGGTGGACGCGCGACCACGCATAGCTGGCGCCGACCCGCGCCATCCGCGGGATGCCGAGGTTGTTGATGGTGTTGGCCGTGAGC
>Ga0181516_10003584_pt1 | contig 10299 bp, 8 predicted proteins | sample PEATcosm2014_Bin_25_FD_121104 | JGI IMG/M metagenome (GOLD analysis project Ga0181516, IMG submission 121104) | Peatland microbial communities from MTU Mesocosm Facility, Houghton, MI, USA - PEATcosm2014_Bin01_10_metaG | ecosystem: Environmental > Terrestrial > Soil > Wetlands > Peat | place...
TATACTAGCGGTCATTTGATGGTGCTGCCTTACGCACAGCCTGACCGTCTTGAGCAACTGCCAACGGAAGCTGCGCATGAGCTGATGGACCTGGCGCAGCGCACCGAGCGGGCATTGCAGAATGTCTACAGTCCGCACGGATTTAATTTTGGGTTAAATGTGGGCAAGGCAGCAGGAGCTGGCGTGGCTGGCCATCTGCATCTGCACGCGATGCCGCGATGGGTTGGGGACACGAACTTCATGACAACGGTTGCGGAGACGCGTGTGCTGCCGGAAGATCTTGAAGTGACGTGGAAGCGGATGCGAGAAGCGTTCGGGAGCTAGGGCCCAGAACAGCAGGCTTCGCCAGTTGTCGCCGATTGCGTTAGGATTGTGCCGGAGAAACTCCTGACGCTGCAGGTCGAAGGGCCGAACATGTCAACTTGGGTTCCAATTATCCTCGCATCTCTAGCACTTATAGGAATCATTGCGATCCTGGTCGCAGTTATGCGCCAAGGCGCTCACCCGGGCGATAATTCGCTTGGGAAAGAGATAAAGGAAATTACGACTCGAATAGAGGCGTCAGTTGGAAAGCTATCAGGAACGCAAGAAGCATTCTCTGCAAATTCTACAAACGCTCTCTCAGCACTGCGCACCGAGCTTTCGAATACTCTATCCTCCCAGTCTTCCGAGCTTAGGCAAGAGGTTATCAAAGCAATTGCGAGCCTCGGCGACCATACGCGTTTGACGTTAGAGACACTGAGAACGTCTATTACCGAGCGCCAGGACCAGCTATCAAGTGAATTGGGGAAGGGTCAGATCACGATGCTCGAGACTGTCAACAATCGGCTCGGGGAATTTCAGACGGGAACTTCTGAAAGGTTCAATGGTTTTCAGAAGACCCAATCGGACCAGGGACAAGCGCAGCGCGAGACCATCGAGAGCACCCTTTCCCGTCTGGGACGGGATCTTCGCGAGGCGGTCTCCGAGCTGAAAAATGAGGTCAAGGAGCGTTTGGACGCAGTTGCCGCCCAGACGACCGCCCTCACGAAGGGTGCTGAAGACCAACAGGCGTTGCTGCGCAACACTGTCGAACAACGGCTCGATAAGCTCAATGAGTCTAACGCCAAGAAGCTTGACGAAATGCGCGAAACTGTTGACGAGAAGCTCCATAAAACGCTGGAAAGCCGCTTGACTCAGAGTTTTGGGCTCGTTACAGACCAACTTGGCAAGGTGCAAATAGGCCTGGGCGAGATGAAAGACTTGGCCGTTAACGTAGGCGACCTAAAACGAGTTCTGAACAATGTGAGCACGCGTGGCACCCTAGGAAATACCTTGCTCGGTGCCCAGTTAGATCAAGTGCTCGCGCCAAGTCAGTTTGCCAGCGAAGTACGTATACGTCCGAATACAGACGAACGCGTTGATTACGTAATTCGCCTCCCGTACGGCGAGGGGGAGCCAGTGCTTCTGCCAATTGACTCAAAGTTTCCGAAGGAGGATTGGGAGCGGTTGGAAGACGCAGCTAAAGCCGGAGACGCACAAGGGATCGAAAATGCACGTAAGGGACTGGAAGCCCAGATTAAGAAGGAAGCAAGAAAAATTGCAGATAAGTATATTTTCCCTCCAGTTACAACGAATTTTGCGTTCATGTATTTGCCGTCAGAAGGGCTATTCTCGGAGGCCTTGAGGATCCCTGGACTAGTGGATGAACTCCAACTTAAATACCGCGTAAGCATCGCTGGGCCGACAAACTTCATGGCCATTTTGAACAGCCTTCAGATGGGGTTCAGAACCCTTGCGATTCAAAAGAAGAGCTCGGAGGTCTGGCAATTGCTCTCGGCCACCAAGGTTGAGTTTCAGAATTTCGGCGTGCTCATGTCTGCGGTCGAAAAGCAGGTCGGTACAGTCCAGAACACGATCAAGAAGGTGAATTCAAAGACTAAGACCATTAACAGGCGACTGAAGGAGGTCGAAGTGCTCGAAGTTGGGTCGCAGCAGGTGGGCTTGCTTGAAGTTGTTGACTCCGGTTCGAGTCTTGAACTGGAAGCTCCAGCCGCGGGGGCACTCACCGAATCTGCAGCCCAAGGAGAGGACGAGTCAGGCGAGGACGAGGATGAGAATCTCTGATTCTCAATCCTCTTCGCCTAACATACGCCTTTTGGCGGTGCATTTCCGGGCGAAACTCGTTCGAGATTTGAAATGTGGCCTACTCCGGCGGCAGGCCGCCCCATTGCCAGAAACGTGTTGTACTCGCGCTTGCGATCCAGGCGGAAAGTTGGGCGTCAGGGAATCGCTTCACAAAGGGAACCGCCCAGCCAATCTCATATCCTGAAATCTCGTCGGGAAGATTCTGCTCCACACCGGTTGCTTTCTTAAAGATGCCGGGATCCTTCAATCCTGCCTCGGTGATGGTGGCCAGGCGCTGAATCGCAGCATGATTCTCCGCATACAAATCCAGCCCATTGGCCTCGCCCAACTCGGCAATCATCACCAGCGGCGCCAATGCGTATAAGTGGTAGTGAAGCGCCATCCCAGCTCGGGCCATCTCGCGCGGGAGCACGCCGCTTGGCTGGATTTCGCGCACGCCAATCTTGTATGCATCCACTCCAAAGTTGAAATCGCCCTTGTTATTCCGCGCCACTCCCGCGGCACATGCCGCCAGCCCGGCCCAGAAGAGATGGTTGTTCCACGCATCGCTGTTCGGGTTGCTGCGCTTTGAGTTCACGTAGTCTTCCACACGGCCGGCCACGTCCCCAAACCATTTCTGGATCGCTTTATCCTGATCGGCTGTGCCAACGCCGCTTGCACGTACTTTGAGGTACGCCATCGCCGTCGCGGCCAGCATCCATTTCTGCTCATAGGAAGCCTGGCCGGTGGGCATAGTGTCAGACCAGGCCTTGGCCGCCGCTGCTGCGGCAAGCAGGCCATAGGCGCACTGCGCCGCGGCACGGCTTCCGGTTGCCCGGTAGGCGTCCGCCGCCCGGCCTACCCAGTCGCCCAGGTTCGTAGGCGCCTCAGTGGCTTTTCGAAACGCATCCCGCTTGGCTTCATCGATCACCGAATGGTTGGCGTCAATGTAATAGCTCTCGGCGTTCATACTCCTGGCGAAGGGCGGCGGGTCAGGGCATTTGTATGCGGCGTCTGTGAGTGTTATCGGGTGGCCATCCCATGGCGAGCGAAGCTGCTCCGCAGGGGCTGTGCTCGCGCCTGCACATCCCAAGCAAACCAAGACCATCCCCAGCAACGCTATTTGAGCAGGAACCTTCATCGCGCCTCCATATCAAGACGAAGTTTTAGTCAAGACGAGATTTTACCCCTCGCGCACGCTTATGCCGAGATACACGCTGGGCTGCGAAACTTTCCCCTTTCTTTCTCATCCGAGGGTGTGCTCGAGGTCTGGTTTTTTGAGGCCCTCAGGGCAAGGTCCGGTTGCATCCAATCAGAAAGCTGTGAACAGGTGGTTTTACACTGCTTTACACACCTCCGGCCGCCCGGTAGACTTGAAGTTTCGGGGCCGAGCGTATTTTTTCTGCGCGGCGGTTGTGTTCCCCTGCCATGGCCCGGTATTGTATGCAGGCGGAACAGAATTGAAACCCATTCCCCGCGGACACTTTTCGGGTTCCGGGCATCTGGACAAATAAGAGGAGAAGCACGCATGGCCGTTGAAGAAAAAGTGAAGCAGATCATCGTCGAGCAGTTGCAGGTTGACGAAGCCGAAGTGACCCCGGGCGCAAGCTTTCAGGAAGACCTGGGCGCGGACTCGCTGGACGTAGTCGAACTGGTGATGCAGTTCGAAGAGGCCTTCGACCTGGAGATTCCGGACGAGGATGCCGAGAAGATCAAGACCGTCAAGGACGCCATCGAGTACATCGAGAAGAACGCGAAGGACGCGAAGGCGAAGTAACCCGATAGGCACGTAAACCGCAAGGCAAGCAATCCGAAAGGCACGTAGCTATTGACCCGACGAGTCGTAATCACCGGCCTGGGGCTGGTCTGCGGTGTGGGCAATACCGCTCCCGAGGTGTGGCAACAGCTCGTGGCCGGCGCCAGCGGTATGGCGTCGATTCAGGGCTTTGACACTGCCGGCTTCCCGGTCACTTTTGCCGCCGAAGTCAAAAACTTCGACCCGCTGAATTTTCTCGACAAGAAGGAAGCGCGCAAGATGGGGCGCTTCATTCACTTCGCTTTTGCGGCGACGCAAGAGGCCATGGCGCAATCGGGCCTTGAGATCACGCCGGAGAATGCCGACCGCGTCGGAGTTTTTATCGGCTCCGGCATCGGCGGATTCGAGATCATCGAGCGCGAGCACTCCAACCTGCTGGCGGGCGGTCCGCGAAAGATTTCTCCATTCTTTATTCCTGCCGCTATTGTGAACATGGCTGCCGGGCAACTCAGCATTCGCTACGGAGCTAAGGGGCCGATTTCGGCCACGGCAACGGCCTGCGCCACCTCGGCGAATTCCATTGGCGATTCTGTGCGCATGATTTTGCACGGCGATGCCGACGCGATGATTGCCGGCGGCGCGGAAGCAGCAGTGACACCGCTCTCGGTGGGCGGATTTGCATCGATGCGCGCTCTCTCAACGCGCAACGACGAGCCGACGCGGGCGAGCCGGCCGTTTGACAAAGACCGCGATGGATTTGTGATCGGCGAGGGCGCGGGGATCCTGATTCTTGAAGAGCTTGAGTTTGCCCGAGCGCGTGGCGCGAAGATTCTGGCCGAGGTGATCGGCTACGGGATGAGCGCCGACGCGTATCACATGACAGGGATTGCTCCGGAAGGCGCGGGCGCGCAGCGGAGCATGAGGGCGGCGCTGAAGGATGCAGGAATCAAGCCGGAAGAAGTGGGCTACGTCAACGCCCACGCCACTTCGACACCGGCGGGCGATGGAAACGAGTCTCGGGCCATCGAGGTGGTGTTTGGCGAACATGCGCTAAGCCACAAGCTGAAGATTTCGGGCACCAAGTCGATGACCGGGCACCTGCTGGGCGGCGCTGGAGGACTGGAGGCCGGCATCACGGTGCTGGCGCTGGTGAATCAGCAGCTTCCGCCGACCATCAACCTGGAGAACGCCGATCCCGAGTGCCGGCTTGACTACGTGCCGAACAAGGCGATCGAGCACCCGTTTGATATTGGGCTGTCGAATTCCTTCGGATTCGGCGGGATCAATGCGACGTTGATCATGCGGCGCTGGGCGGAGTAAAGCCGCTTTCAGCGGTCAGCCCTCAGCTTTCAGCAAAGCAGCAGCGCGAATCCATTGGGATTCGCGCTGTTTGCATTTGGGGCTTTGAATTGGTCTCAGCTGAATGCTGCGGTCATGCCAATTCCGAAGAGGCAAATGATTGCCCACCATCCGAAGACCGCAATGTAGCCGTAGCTTCTCTTGACACAAGCTACATTCGCAATGCCGATTGCGGTGAGAACCAGGCACCAGATCGACAAAACGTCCAGATAAGTCAAGAGCATGTAAATGGCCGGTTGAGTGTCTTGCTGGCTGAGGAATATTGCCGCGATATTCGTTGGGGCCGGATTCTGCATGTTGAAGGACTCCGCTTGCTCACCGGCCCAAAGCGCAACGCCAGCAAGGAAAAGTCGAAGCGGCCAGAGAACGAGCCCCGCGTACCACGTGACGGCGAGAATCGATCCGAATTTGGCTTTTCCGCCAAATACGAAATTGATGGTTAAGAGGAGGACGCCTGCCGAAGCCACGTTAATAATGAGCAATCCCAAGGGTGAAAGAGCCCAGGTAATCTCTTGCGAGATTGGACCTTTCCGGTCTCGCTCCGCTCGCTGCTCAGGGGTCATGTTTTCCATCATTCGCTTCGCGTACTCGGGCATCACGCGCTGACTGTTCTCGTAAACGCCCTGCCAAGTAACCTCTTTCGCGATTGTGCCCCACAAGAATGCGCCAAAAAGTGCGGTAATCAGGAAGGGCAGCCACCAGCTTCTGTTGCCGCGTTTGATGTCTTCAAAAGTTTTGGAGGGAGCGGTGAAGGTGTTGGTGACGCGCTGCCACTGGGTCAGGCCGGGAGTTTCTTCGGCCACGGGCTGGACTTGTTCATCGGACATAATTGCGCCTCTCACAAAAGCCAATTGGGCTTTGCCCGCGATTGTACCTTCGAATGGGCGGGGTGGGGCAGTCAATTTTCGGTTATGCTCTTTGGTGCGGAGGAAGGGTTAGCCTTCTGTCGTAGTTGCAGCGTCGGCGGCGGGCGTATTCGGGATGGAATCGGGTGCTTCGGGCACAGTCGGCTTTGTCGCCGGGTTGGCCGTCCTGCGGTGCGCGAGTCTTGAGGAGGTGTTGCGGGCCGTGGCGGTTTTCGGTGCCGCCTTATGCCGAATTACGCTTGGTTGCGATGCCTCCAGCATGGGCGAAGTCGAGAGCGGCACGTAGCTCTTGTAGACCGTGATGTGGAAGCAGGCCTGCAGGAACTCCTCTTCCACATCGATTTTGCCGGACTGCTGGAGCGCGGCGAGGCGCGTGCGCATCCAGGCGATCTCGCCGCGCGTGAGGCCTTCTTTGGCGATGTCGATGGTAGCGCCCGTGAGGTGCGGGCTGACGATGTCGCCCTCGGCAGCTGCGGCGTTGCCGTTGATGTGCATCAGCTGCCTCTGGTATTCGACGGTGCGCACGGCTGAGCTCACTTCAAGCGGACGGTGAAACAGGGCTTCGTGCGCGCGTGCAAGGTCGGAGAGGAAGCGGGCGGTCCAGGGACGGCAGTAGCGGTGATTGGGCGACAGGTTGGCGTTGACCGCCAGGGCCGCGGACTCCGGCACTGGGACCAGGAGCTTATTGGCGATGCGGGCGGCAAGATCGTTCTCGTCCTCAATGCGCTCCAGGTTGTCGGCTTCGGTCTTGTCGTTCTGGCGCTCAAGGGATGCCGCGGAGCCATAAAGCGGAGCGGTTGCGCGCCTGGTGGACTTCAAGACTGCGGCGGTTTCGATTTCGGCCTGCGAGCCGTGCGCCGGCTGGGCCAATTCAGGATTGCTGGGGGCATGGTAACTGGAAGATTTGGGCGCGCGGGCGGCGGCAGATTCTCGTGATCGGGCCAGCTTGCTGCGGATATGCAGTCCGGCGGCCCGGCCGACTTCCGCAGGTGTGCGTCGATGCGATCTGGATTTGGGAGCCTGGCAGAATCCGTTGCGGGTATGCCGGTAGGCAGGTGCGCAGGACGCTGACGAGTGTCGTGCCGTGGTGAGCGATGGCGATGCGGCCGCGGAAAGTGCGGCTAGAGAGAGGCAAAGGCTAAGAAAAAATGTCCGGCGCATTGGGGAGTGTGCGGACAGTCGAGAGCTACTCCAGTGTAGGACAGACCAGCTTCGCTTTCGAGTGTCGAGACGGGTTCTGTTTCGTCTGATAAGTAGACGAACAGTGGGACAGCAGGTTAGCAAGGCAGCAGGTCAGCGAATTAGCAGGTTAGCGAGTTAGCCCCGGGGCCGGGTGCCTCATCCATTTTGTCGTCCTGAGCGTGGCAAAGTCGACTGATCCGCCTCTTCGGATTTCTGTCGAATGGGTGGGAAAGCGCAACCCTGCCGCAATCCCCGCTAACTTGCTGACTCGCTAACTCGCTGACTTGCTAACTCGCTGATTTTGCGGCCTGCGCCAGCATGTAGGCAGCTGCGGACTCGATTTCGGCTGTGGTGACGTCTTCCACCACGCTGGCATCGCCGATGCCTATGGGGAGAACGAAGCGCTTTACGCCGCCGACATTCTTTTTGTCGCCGACGGTGGCGGCCACGATGTTGGAAAGGCGAAGCTTAAGCGGCGGAAATGGGCCGTAGGCGTGGATCAGCTTCTCCAGCCGGGCAAGCTGTTTGCTCGATATTGTGCCTCGCTTGAACCCGAGGTGCAGGGCGGCGATCATGCCCCATGCCACTGCTTCTCCATGAAGCAGGACTTTGTAGGCGGTGACGGCCTCAAGCGCGTGGCCGACGGTGTGGCCGAGGTTGAGAATCATGCGCAGGCCGGACTCGCGCTCGTCCTGGCCGACGACATCGGCCTTCATGCGGACTGAGGCGGCGATCACTTTTTCCAGTGCTTTGGGTTCGCGGGCCAGGATTTCGGCGACATGGTCTTCCATGTAGCGGACCAGTGCGCGGTCGCGAATGATGCCGGCCTTGACGCTCTCCATCAGGCCGGCGCGCAACTCGCGGTCGGGGAGGGTGCCCAGGACGCCGATGTCGGCAAAGACGGCCAGCGGCTGGTGAAATGCGCCGACCAGGTTTTTGCCTTCAGGCAGGTTGACGCCGGTTTTGCCGCCGACCGAGGAATCGACCTGGGCGAGGAAGGTGGTCGGGACCTGTACGTAGCGGATTCCGCGCATGTAGACGGCGGCGAGAAAGCCGCCAACATCGCCGACGATGCCGCCTCCAAAGGCGATGAGAAGGCTGCCGCGATCGGCGCCGGCGCGATGCATCTCGCGGCATAGGCGCTCCACGCTGGCCATGTTCTTGTGCTTTTCGCCGGGAGGGAGAAAAAGGGCAGTTGGCGGATCGGCGAAGGAGGAGCAGAAGGCTTCGCCCCAGAGCGCCCAGATGGGGACGGAGGTCAGGACGAAGACGCGTCGTGGGAGCCGGCCGATGGCGCGCTCAATGCGCGGGGCGAGCGTTTCAAGAAGTCCGCTGCCGGCGAAGACTTTGTACTTTGCTGCGGGTGTTTCTACGCGGATGGTTTGCACGGTGAATTCAATGATAGAAGATCTGAGCAATGCGAACGGGTGGCATTACAGGTCAAGACGGAATCACTCCTTTGGCCATTCGTACGGGAATAGCGCCCCTGCCTCTTCAGGAGTCATTTTCACATTGAGCAGTTCCGCGGCTTTGGCCATAACTGGATCGCGGCCATTGGCGAGGTCGGATGCTGTTGGCAGAATCAACTGATCGGGGGTGACGCCTTTGTGTTCCAGGCTTTGGCCATCGGCCATGATGAGGTCGGCCTCCGTGACTTCGGCTCCGTAGAAGAGGAATTCACCCATCCTGTCGCCATACGTCATGTGGCTGAATTGCACTGCCGCCATCACACTGCCTGAGGTCCTGTCGCCGATCACCGTTCCCCGCTTCTCCAGTTGAATGACGCGTGCAAACGCCTCCGATGCGGAGGTCGACCGGCTATCCACAAGGACGATGAACCTGCCGGGGAACTTGTGGAGTCGAAGCTCCGTGTTGATTGCTATGGCTTTGCCTTTTCGAACCCGATCGCCGATCTTCACTTTGTGTTCGAGAACAGTTCCGAGAAGGTGCTCAAGTGTCTCTTCGCTGCCTCCCGGATTGCCGCGAAGGTCAAATATGACCGCCTTGCGGCCCTCCATCTTCGAAACAATTGAGTCCACAATGATCGGGGAAATCAGGAAGTCGTCGAGCTTTACCACCAGCAGATCATTATCGCGCTCAACAAAGTGAGCGCCTAAGCCTTGCCTCTGTCGTTCCGCCTCGCGTTGCAGGTCGTAGGCCGTTATGTCATGTAGATTCCTTACGTTGGGGCGCTCTTGAAATTTCGCCATGACGTCAATCTGGTGTACATTTCCGTCCGGGGTTCGAACACTCAGACGGAATCCCGGTTGAGGCCGCAGGATCCAAAAGAGGTAATGCATCCTGGAAAAGGAGTCGCGGGTTGGCGTGTAGCCATTGACTGTGAGGATCTGGTCGCCCGGCATTAAGCCCTTGGTCGCCGCATCGGAGCCGGGACGCACGTGGGTCGCATAACAGCGATCGCCGATCATTTGCATTTCAAAGCCGTAATCGTTGATGTAGGGCCTGGGCGGCGGAATGAGGAGGGTGTGCGAGTCGTTGAGACTATCGAGGACGGCGGCGATAACGGAAAGCGCGCTGTTCATGGAGTCCGCTTTATCGATTTTTTCCTTTGCTCCGCGGACTTTGGCGTCCCAATCTACGCCGTGCAAGTGCTGATCGTAGTAATTCTCCCTTACATCGTTCGTTACATCTCGAAGCATGGCCTGCGCCTGCCTGCGCTGGACGGATGTGTATTCCTGCGAGACGCTGAGGTTCGCTAAAACGCAGAGCAGCAGGCAGGCGCCGAAGCGGAGAGCCCGGCTCCACGTGCGGCACGGAGATATAGATTCTGGATTCGAGAGACACCGCGAATCAAGCATCATTCCTCCATTCAGGCGTGGACGCCAGTGTGCGGGTAGGCCGAATGAACTGTGTGAAGTTCCAATCTTAACGTGGAACCGTCTGGTACCCCAAAGCCCGGGCCAATGCTTTGAGGGTCTGGGCCGCGATCTGTGCTACATTCATCCTGCTCAATCAGTGGAGACAAAATGCTCCGTGAAACGGTGTTGATTTTCCTTGCCTTGGGCGTCA
>Ga0181516_10003585_pt1 | contig 10298 bp, 18 predicted proteins | sample PEATcosm2014_Bin_25_FD_121104 | JGI IMG/M metagenome (GOLD analysis project Ga0181516, IMG submission 121104) | Peatland microbial communities from MTU Mesocosm Facility, Houghton, MI, USA - PEATcosm2014_Bin01_10_metaG | ecosystem: Environmental > Terrestrial > Soil > Wetlands > Peat | place...
AAAGCTCTGCCGCTCGGCAAGGCGGAGTTGTTGACCTTCGAGCTGATCCCGGTCGGGCCGTTAAGCCCGCTCGCGACATTGATCGGCGGTAAGATGCCGGCGACGAGGTAGTCACGTCAATCAAGGACAGTGATGGAGAAGGTGTCGGGCACGCCGTCAAACTTGGGCGCCTTGCCTGTCGGCATGGTGACCTGCTGAATGGCAAAGCCCAACTGATTCCACGAGGCGCGCTGTGCGTTGTGGCCGTACCAGAAGTTCTTGGGGCGGTCACGATTGTAGGTCGTGTTGCCCAAAGCCTGCTGCATACGAGCCAGGAACGTTTCAACGATGCCCAGGGTGAGCAGCGAGTTGGCGTTGTACGCCGGGCTCTGAACGTAGGACAGCGAGCGGTCCATGCCCAGATACTCGCCCGTGGTGTTCGGGCTCACGATGTACTGGATGCCGTTGAAGAACAGCGGAGATCCCGACGCAACATTGTTGACCATGACGTAATCGCCGGCGACGACGCCCGCGGGGACGTTATCAACGGTGATCTGGTTGCCGGTGCCAATGCCGTTCTTCGGGGTGTCTACCACCACGGCAGAGCCGCGGAGAGTGTAGTTGCCGTCACCCGACATGAACTGAACGGTATCCTGGATGTCGATGAGGCGGGAGCCGAAGGGGGTTGTGGCCAGGGCGATCGGATTGGCTCCGCCGCCGGCGTAGGACGCGGCCACAGTCGCAATCTGGCCGGTGTTGAAGCCCTGAAGGGACTGGTTCCGCTTCTTGGGCATCTTGGTGTGCGCGTCGGCCACGAGTTTGTCCACGGGATTGACGGCGATAACCGTCTTGCCGGAGGCTCCGATGCGCTTTTGGAGATCGGTGCAGGTGATGGCAAGCAGGATCTCGACGGGGGTCATGATGCCCTCGTTGTATGCCCCGCCAGTGCCGGTCGGGTAGTTGCCGCCATCTGTCGAGCCCGCGCCGAAGCTGCCACCGTACTCGTATTGCAGCATGACGCGGAATTCCTGGAGGCTGGTGATGGTCTGTGGTCCCATAGTCGAGAACCGGCGGTCGAGTTCCGACTCCATGTTCTCAATGACTTCCTTGGGGGGCGTGTAGGTCTGGAGCATGACGACCGAATCGGCCGCTGCTGTCGTGAAATTGGGGGCTGCCATGGTAGATGCACTCCTTCGCTCACGCTTGGAGCGTGTCGCGGTGTTGCTCGGTTGTCAGGAGTGAGTGTTGCGCGCCAGCCGTTGCTGGTGCGGCTTGTGGATGTGAGTTAGTTGCCGTTCTCTCGATGCGTCATCCCTAACCGGAGGAGAAGCCCGGTACTCCTTTTGGGAGCCTGCAATCTCGATACTTCGGCTTTCGCTCGGTGCTTCTAAATCCTATCGCTTGCCCGTCAGAAGTTGCCTTTGCCGCGCAAACGTCTGACTCAAGCGTTCACTGTCACTTAAAGAGTGCCAGTCTTTCACTTCCTTTGCAAGTTGATTCGTTGCTTGCGACCATGCTTCGTCAGAAGTCATCTGGTGCGATTGGACTGCCGGGCCAGCCTTTGGTTCGACGCTCGCCTTGGGCGCGGTGGCCGTGGTTCCGGTGCCAGCCGCCTGGACCTGCTGGCCGTACTGGCGAACCAGTTTGGTCACAATCCGGTTGAGCAAGCTCTTGCCGGTGTCGTCTCTGGACTGGAGGACGCCGTCAAATGCTTCCAGCCGGGCCTGAAGATTCTTAGGCGTCGGGTTGGCCATATACTGCAATTCGAGTTGAAACTGCTTGTTGTGCTCGTAAGGATCGGCATTGAGATGCGCTTCTATTGCCTTCCCAACCTCATTGTCAAATGCGGTGTAGTTCTGGCCGGGAACTTTGGCATCCAGTTGCCATTGTGGGATAACGGCGCCGGCCGCGCGCAGTTTTTCAACAATCGCGCGCGCCTGTTCGAATGTCCGCTTGCCCGCCTGCGAGAAGAACTGAGCGTTGCCCTCGGTGCGGACCTGCTCGCGACTCCTCTTGGCCCCGCCGGCCTTGGCTGCGGCATTCTCTGCTTCGATCCGCTTTGCCTCGTCTAGCCGGGCCTGGACTTCCTTGCGCACATCCTCGGGCAAACGGGAGAGGTCTGGATCAGTTTTTTCCCCGGGGTCCTCTGGGTGGAGATCGCCCTTGATGATCGAGAGAGCCAGTTTTAGATCGTTGTCCCGCTCGCGCTGGGCGTCATCGGTATACTGGTTGGCCGCCAGGCGCGCGTCAACCTCGGCCAGCGTGCTGTCGGCGTACCGGTCGACGACATGCTGACCGAACAGGTAGAGATCGTCGCCGTAGACCGGTGCGCCCGTCTCGTCGACAACCTGCTTGCCGTCCGTCCCGATGACCGCAAACTCCTGCATGAAGCTGTCAAAGGCTTGTGCCATCCCCTCTGGCGTTTCTGCCATCTGGAACTGGCTGCGAAGCCCGACTGTCCGATTGGCAGTATCGCGAGCAAATGTGGCCGCATCCTTGTTCGGGAAAATGCCTTTGAATTGCGACAGTTCCGCGTGCTCGCGCGCCATCTTGAATAGCGCACCCTTGGCCGCAGGGTTGGCTTCAACCGCAGCCTTGAGCGCCTCGTCGTTCTTGAAAAGCTCATTGAGGGACTGGGGAGTCAGCGTCGACGGCCCATCGTCCAATGAGAACGGCTCCGCGTCGGCTTCAGGTTCCGCTGGTTTCGTCTCGCCTTCTGCCGGTTTCGTCTCGACCGCTGGTGCTTCCGTGTCCGGTTCGGCGGCTGGCGTCTCAGTTATCGGCGCCTCCGTTCCGGTCCAGGGCGATTCGTCTGTGACTGGGACCTCTGGGTGCGCCTCTTTGAACGCCTGAAGTTCCTGCCTCCAGGTAACCTCGGCCTGGTAGGAGTCGACGGCATTGCCATACTCGCCAGGGTTGAGCTTTGCAGGCGGCTGGGGGCCACTAGGAGCGGCTGGCGGGACGCCTGCTGCTGGTTGTGCCGTTGGCGTCGGCGCAGCAGGCGTTGGAGAGGCGGGAATCGCTGGTGCGGGTGATGCGGCTGGAGTGGCCGCGGCGGGCGTTGGAGCCGGGGCCGGTGCTGCTGGCGCCGCGGCGGGAACTACTGGGGTCGTTGCCATGGGTAATGCTCCTTCGAACGGCTGCGAGAACTTGTCCCGTCAGGTTGCGGTTGACACGATGGCTTTAGGCGCTGGGCGGTTGGGCGGGAGGCGCTTCCGGCTTCTGGTTGAGAATCGCCGTCAACTGCGCGATTTCGGCAGAGAGAGCAGCCGTATGCTCCTGTTCCTTGGCCAATTCATCCTTCAGCGTAGCATTCGCCTGATTGGCTGCATCAAGCTCTGGCTGGAGTGAGTTCGCGGTCGGTGCTTGCGGTTCGCTCGCTGGCGCGACGGCAGGTATCTGCACGGCATTGTCCTGCCAGCCGAATACCCGGCCCGGGATCATCGGCTGAACGCCCTGCTGGACCTGGGCAATCCCGCGCGTCGTGCCCTGTGCGAGCAGTACAGGACCCATGTCGGGCTGGGCGTAGAGCAGGGTGAGTAATTCCTCCCCGGTCGGGCCGATCTGGTAGTTGAGAACGATCGCCGGAATTGGCTTGCTGTTCCGGAAATACGTGACTGAATCGTTGAAAAGATGCGACATGGCGGTTCTCCTATTGTGGCGTTAGAAACTTTGCGACCTTATCAACAAGTTCGCGGCCCGCACTTACCTGGCCCGCGATCGATGCGCTCGGCCCAAGCGGAGGCATTGCACTTTGGCGAGAGAGATTGCCGAGCGCACCCATGGCATCCTGAAGTGCGGCGGCCTCCATCTGCTGCACCGTTGGATTCGGCTGCGGTGGCGGTGGGGCGCCTGCGCGTCCAATTTCTCCCTTGAGCTTTTCCTTGTAGCTTTCCACAGACGCCTGGTAATCGATCGCCAGCCGCTTGAATGCTATGACATTGGCCCAGCCGAGCGGATTCTGCTGTTTGACGTCGCAGTTCTCGGCGCAGAACTGGTCGATCGTCGGCAGAAGAATATCGTAATCCTCGACCCACTTGTTGGGCGCGATCGATGGAGAGAACATCGGTGTGCCGTCGTCGGGATCGGTCATCTGCATCCCGTTGGGGCCAATCTTTGGCGTCGGTGGGGTCTGAAGCAGTCGCCGAATGTCCTGAAGTGTCTTCGACCGTTGAGCCGCACCAGGCGCCACGGAACCAGGCAGACCCCAATAGTCGTTCAGCAACTGCTGATTGGCCGTCTCATCGAGCCACGCGATGGCCGCCGGGTTCTGTTTCTCGGCCATCTCCATGATGGTCTCGCACCATTGGCGCTTTTGCTCAGGCGTCATGGGTAGGCCCTCGTCGGTATTGGCCTTGACTCTCACCCGGCCCTGCATCTCATCAAGATGGACGTAATTGTTGCGGAATTCCGAGCCGTTCTCCTCGATCACCTGCCAGATCGATCCAGTGTAGGCCATATTGACCTGGAGGCACTCAATGGCGTTCTGGCCGGCTGCTGCATGCTCATCCTTAATCGCGTCGTAAATGTCTCCCAGCGGCCCCATGGCTTGGTCGAGCATTTGCTTCTGGCCCTTGCCGGTCTCTACGCCCGGCGTTGTTCCAGTGCCGGATACCTGCGGCGGAATCCCCGAGATAATCTGGCAATAGTTCCAAAGCCGGTCGAGGTAGTTCATCAGGCCGGGGTCCATCTCGAATTCAAAATGGTAGATCGCGTTCCCCAACGGTTGCTGGATTCCCTCACCCACCGATGGCGTCGGATTGAGCACGCCGCCGGTCAGCGGCTTCCCGCTCATCTCACGGATGTCAATGCGCCGTGGGTCAACCAGCGTGATACCAGTCGAGCACCGCTCCATGTAATCGTCGAGTATGTTGTTGATCGCGTTGAATCGCTCGTTGAATGGGACAACGTTGTCAGCAACGCTCGGCGGGTAGAGTCCATAGCCACGGTGCAGTTTGCAGCACGACCACTCCTTGATGAGCACCGCCGGCTCAACATTGAGCACCAGCGGACCCCACATGCTGAGTTTGAGGCCATAGGGGAACAGACTCTGCAACTTCTGAAGGAATGCATCGTCGTTCGAGATCCGGTAGTAGGAATTCGGCTGCACCCAGATCAGCGAGTAGGTCCCGCGCGCCGCAAAGATGTCTGCCGTGACGGAGAACGACGACGAGTACACCATCGTTCGAACCAGGCGCTCATAACTGGCGTTGTCGTTGGTTGCGCTCTCGACGCCCTCAGTTATCTCCGCGGCCATGTCGGGGAATGTGGCTCGGATGTCCGAAGCGTCAACCTCCCACTCAAGTGCCAGCAACGGCACATCGGCCAGATACTCTTTCGTCGGGTCGGTATCCACCTGAAGCGGAGAATAGATCGACCATTTCGGCAGCCCGTTCGGCTTCTTTTTAGTTCCGGTCTGCCCGATAACGGTTGAGCTTTCGCCTTGGTGAAAGTCCTGTGGCCCGAGCGGTGCGCCGCAATGCGGGCATTGCATGGCGCCGGATTGCGCTACCTGACTTTCCGAGGAATCCTGACCGCAACTCGTGCAGTGGAATCCATCGTCTGACAGCTTTGCCTCGACGTCGCCATAAATTGGCTCATCTTTGTAGCCAACCCATGTGCCATCGATTACAAAGCGAGTCCACTTGAAATAGACGCCATAGAGATACAGGTATTGCGATTCGAGCCCGAGCAGACCCTTGACCGCATTCGCCTCCTCGATGATCGAGATTGCCTCCTGTGCGGCCTTAGCGGTCGTCATGTCGGCAAGATTCTCGGCATTCTCTGGCCGGATAACTACCGGGGGAACTGCGCGCGCTACGGCTGAGGAGAAGTTGCGCCGGCAGGTCTGCGTGATGTTGTTGACGTACTTTTCGAGGTAACTGTAATCGGATTCCTGGTTGTTCTGGCGATACCAGGCCACGGCGTCAAAGTAGGTACGGCTTACCGGGTCCCACCCCAGGATCTGCTTGCCTTTGTCATACTCGGTTGACTTCAACCAGTTCGGCATCTTCATGATGCGGTCGGTAGCCCACTGCGTCCGGAATGGTTGAATGATCTCGCCGACAATGCGCTGGCCTTCCTCCTTGGTAAGCCCGCACATGCGCTCCAATTGCTCTTGATCGCCCCGGAGCGGGTTCTGCGGGCTCCGTTCGACATTGGGAGCAGGTTTGTCTTGCTGAGTGCCTTGCTGGGGGAGGGATGCGCCGGATTGCATGGTGAGAACCGGGGGACTAGCCGCCATTGGCCGCCTTCTTGATCTTAAATAGCTTGGTTCTTGCCTCTTCGAGTTGCGCCGCTATGCCCTTGGCGCCGGGGACTTGAGCTGCAGCGTAAGCATCCCGGTTGGCAGTGGCAATTACGTTTGCAATCGTTGGCCGACCCGAGATAGGCTGGATCTTCGACAGGTCGGTATCTGCGCCGATGACAGGCAATGCTGCCGGGTGCCGCTCCAGATAGTCTAGGAACTTCTCGCGTAGAACTTCAAGATCGGACTCGGCCTTCTCGCGCCGGACGCGCTCCTCGTCAAATCTCTCGCGGCTAACGAATGGCCATGGCATCAGTTCAGCTCCGTTACCAATACGCTGGTTCCGGTGGCCGTTCCAGAACGCAATTTGATCATGGTCGTTGCGGTGGTCAATTGGCCGTTCGGCTGGCCGATGATGGGCTGCCCGAGTTGGCCGATAATCTCACCCCAGGGGCCACGCTGGCCGACTGGAGATCCCTGCTCGATGGTCACGACTGTGCCATCCTCGGCCTGTCTGAATATCGTCGTAAATCCGTTCGGCGTTCCATCGTTGGGGATTTGATAGTCGATAATGCGCTGGAGCGCATTCGCTGCTCCGGTAGAAGTGAGTTGGCTCTCTTGGATGACGAGTTGACGTACTGTTGAGCGAGCTACAACTGCCGTAAAGGCACCGCCACTGCCATTGATGTCGAGAATGTAGGAGTTTCCGGCGAATCCTGGTTTGCTCATTTGCTCTCACCCTTCTTGCCGCCCATGATCCACTTGCCTGGCCGGCTCGATTGCTTGATGTCTGGAAACTTTTCGGCAACTTTGCGCTTAATGGTGGACTGTTCTGCCGGGCTCGCATTGTGCGCCATGCTCAGAGCAGCGCGGCCGTGATTCTCGTCGTTAATCGGGAACCGGCCACCCGGCAAAGCGAATTGCCCAGGCTTGAGTGCGCGGCGCATTGCCGCATTTAGCTTCGCCATGATCTACCTCTTCCCGGCCAGCCAATGGCCTGTCTTTTGGGGACCAGATTTGAAATGAAAAAACGAACAGCAGGCCTCTGGCTCAACGACGACTCGACCATTCTCCGTCTTCGGGAGCTTTGATTTCTCCATCATCGTATCCTGCCCGCAGGAGCGGTTGCGGAAATACTCGCAATTTTGGCACTGAAAAAGCCCCCTGCCAGCAGGAGGCTCATATCCGGTGAATTTCTCACCCTGGATCTTCGATTGCTCAGTGTCCATGAAGCTCCTTGTCCAGCTCATCGATGCGCTTGTCACCGCCCGGGGACAAGGGATGCACGGCCTTCATCATGGCCCGCAGGTCAGTGACCCGCTTGTCGCCGTCGCCGTAGAGCGCACGCAGCAGTTCGTACTTGTCTCTGATGGCCTCGGCTTCGAGTTCCTGCTTGTCAGTGGTCATTGCGGCCTCCGTTGGTACGCAGGGCGGTGAGTAGGAGGATGCGCCTCACCGAATCGCAGCCTTCGCCAGCGCGGGGTTCGCGTCGATCTTCGCCTGCCAAGCAGCTTTGAACTGAGCCGCGTTCTTGGGCGCATTGGCCAGATAAACCCGATGAGTCACGCCGGGGCGGGTGTTCACGCTGTCGATGGAGCTTGCACCTGGCTGGACAATCTCGATAATGCTCTCCACCGTCCCGATGGCGAGGTCCACCAGAGCGGCGTACTGGCTGGTGCTGGGGATGAGGTTGAGATCCGCTTCGACAAGGTTGAGGGCCTGAATGACGTTCTGCGTCGGCGTGCCGGACTTCCAGTTGAGTACAGCGGTCGTTGCGGCGGCTGTATCGGCCTTCAGCGTGGCTGCAAGGGCGGTGTTGCCCTCCAGAGCCGCAATCGATGCCGAGGCGTTGCCAAGGGTCGTTACGAGGGTTGCAAGGGTGTTCTGGTTGCAGGCGGTGACGACGAGTGCCAGCGCGAGACTGGCGAGAACTGCGGTGCGTTTCATGGCGTGCTCCTTACTTTCCGCCGCAAGCGATTGCAGCATTGGCCGTCATCGTTGCTTCCCGCACTTTGCGGATCGCAGCGGTCTTGTCGGCGCAATCGGGAACGAGATCGTTGATTGCCTTGGCAAAGTCGAGAGCCGATGAGCGCAACTTCGCATAGGCTACCTGTTGATCGCTCGATGGCGCATGGTAGGTAAACCAATTTTCGAGAACTTCAATCTGCATGGTGTGCCTTTCACTTGGTTGGACGGTTCAGTCCTATGCACTTCGATTCAAAATGAAGCGCAATAAAGAATGCTAGCGCAAGGCCGCCCAAGAAACCGAGAATAAACATCTCTATTTCCATGGCGTGCCTTTCACTTGGTTGTCGTGACGCTGGTTGCCGGCGTTCCCGGCGTGGTGACGGTGGTAGTGGTGACAACGGGATACGTGCCGGGAGTCGGCGTGAGCAGGTGGAGCACGGCGATTGCCGCAAGTATTGCCGCGTCAGCAAACATCTTCTCGGCCCCGGCCAGCGTCCAGTCCAGATGGCCCACTTGCCATTCACTCGTTAACTGCGGGGTGAGCGCCCCGACAAATGCTGTCCATGCCGCAACAAAGTACGGATTACTTCTGAGTGCTGTCCAGTTCATTGCAGTCCTTTCTTTCCTGCTAAATCCGAATTGCGCCGCTACGGATCAGGCGAATGAATTCATCAAACGCTGGATTCTCGCGGAAGAATGCAGCCGCCAGATCATGCTTGTTAGCTTGCTCGCGGTGATGGCCGACGAGTTTCTCGGCTTCCTCGCGGAGGGTGGGTGGCTGGTAGGCTTTTTGGTTGCAGGGGGTCTCGTAAGCCGTAGTTGGCAACGGTGTAAAGTTGGCACCTTGGAGAACCTCTGAACCATTAACGCCGTATCCGATGTATTTGTCTTGCAGTTTCTTTTGTACTGCTTCGTTAAAATCCATGACCTCATCCTTTCTTTCCCTTGCAGTAGTCACACGGTTTGCGCCCGACCAGCGTTACCACGTACCCCGCTCCCTTGCAGGCAGGGCAGCCGAAAAGCCAGAGCACCAGCTTGCGCCAGAAGGTCATGCTACTTCCCCGCAAGTCCGAGCTTGCGAACCGCCGCTCCAAGTTCGAGGGCGTTCATTTCGGGCGGTGATAGAACAGCTACGACTACACCGTTCTTTGTGATTGAGAAGACTTTTCCCATTTGGGCTTGAAGCAAAACATCGCCCGGCCCCCGGCGAAAGTCCATCGCAGTGATCGTCTCTTTCTTGCCTACGAGACTCACGCTCTTGCTGATAGGGTTCCTCATGCGTGCAATTGTAGCACGTACTCACTTGGACTCAAGCCCTATTCCGTGTCGCCCTCTTCCGCTGGCTCGACGGGTTCCTCACAGTTCACAGGGCCGCCGCCCGGCTGGGGCGTACCCGGCCCTATTTTTGGTGCTTCTTCCGGCTGGACGGGATTCAATGGGTCGATGGGCTTCTGTTCTGGCATGGTCTACTCCTCTTTGGCTTGGGTTGATTGCTGCTCTGGCTTCACGTCCGAACGGGGCTGCTCGAAGAACGATCTATGCTTGATCTTCGGCGGCGGGACTGGAGCAGGTACCTGTGGCACGTTGTAGAATTGCTCCCACTCTTGGGTCAGCTTGATAATCACGTCTGCGCGATCCGCAAGCCGCACCAGCGCGTGAAACGCCTTCCACGAGTCGCTGATGGGTTGGTTGAAGATGATGCCCGACAGAACGATAGCCGCGCCGAATGCCGCCCACACTCTTCCCTTCCAGCGGCGAATCGACCGCGACTCCGCGAAGAATTCCCGCGCATCCTCCAGAAACCCCGGCTTGTCTTCCCCGTTGTAGAGGTCTTTGCGAACCTGAGCCTGCCTGGTTTCGAGTTGAGTGATTCTCGGAGAGAGATTAGAGTTCGGGCAGTTGAGTTGATGGTGCTCCAAGGCTGCTGTCAGGTAGTCCGACATTGCCCGTTTCACCGCGTCCATGATCTCCTGCCTATCATCGTCAATCTGGCTCACATTCGCTCCTGGCCCACTTGCTGGGATTTCCCCACTGACACGCTGGCGGCTTGCGCTCCAGCGATTCTTACGGCTTCCTCTGTGCTTATCGCCTTCTGGTCCTTCAT